>JACCEB010060178.1_pt1 | contig 168561 bp, 140 predicted proteins | sample 7454761 | NCBI WGS metagenome assembly JACCEB01 (sample SAMN15323454, study PRJNA562643) | freshwater metagenome | isolation source: river surface water | place: USA:Blue River Watershed | collected 2017-08-18 | reverse complement strand
TTAAATCTTCAAATGCTTGATCCCATTCTTCTAATAATAATGACAAATCAAATCGATAATTTCTACCTATAGTATCGTTAGGTTTTAATTTTAAAAAAGTATTAATATCGCCGAATGCAAATTGAAAGTTCTCTGTTTGTCGATAAGCGATATGACGATACAAATAGGCGTCCTCCAAATTGGGTTGTAAATAAATTGCCTTGTTAAAATCCACTACCGCTTCGGAAAAATCTTTCACATGAACTTTTGCAATTCCTCTGCTAAACCAAGGTTGTTCTGAGTTTGGGTTTAGATTAATTGCTGAATCAAAATATAAAACGGCTAACTGCGACTTTCCTTTATTATCCAAGGAAATACCCGTAGTCATATAATAATCGTATTTCGATTGTGCCGAAATACTGAAAATCCAAGAAAACACAATTAGCAACAGAATTCGCATATTTTAATTCTATACAAAAATCCTTCCAAATAATTAACAATTTAAAACTCTTAATCTACATTAAATAATATGTCTAATCTTTGCCACACAAACAGATTTGCTATTAATTTGTAATTACTTCATGACATCCGAATTAAAATCAGAAAAGAAAACCCAATTATTTATTGTTTTAGGTTTCTTTTTTCTCACCAATGCGATAATAGCCGAATTTGTAGGTGCTAAAATCTTTAGTTTAGAGAAGTCGTTAGGATTGTCCCCATTTCAATTCCCATTGTTTGGAGGAAAATTGGATGGAAACATGACAGCCGGCGTTGTAATTTGGCCATTGGTTTTCATTCTCACCGACGTTATTAACGAATATTTCGGTAAAAAAGGGGTTCAACGATTGAGCTGGATTGCGGTGTTTTGTCTAATTTATTCCTTTCTTGTGGTTAGACTGATTATGGGACTAAAGGGTGCCGATTTTTGGATAAAAAGTGGCAACAACCAAGGGCTTTCCGATATGTCTGTTGCTTTTAATGCTTTATTTGGTCAAGGATTAATGATTATACTTGGTTCTTTGGTTGCATTTTTAGTAGGCCAAATAACAGATGCCTATGTATTTGAACGAATCAAATTAAAAACAGGGGGAAACTCAATTTGGCTCAGGGCCACTGGTAGTACCGTGGTAAGTCAGTTTATAGATAGTTATGTAGTATTAATAATCGCTTTCTATTTGGGTGGCAACTACGATTTAATGTGGGTATTACAAGTAGGCACCTTCAATTATCTTTATAAGATTATTGTTGCCGTAATTTTACTTCCTGTACTGTATTTTATTCACAATGCAATTGATCGGTATTTGGGGTTAAAGAAACATTAACATTAAGCCCGATAGCATCATAATTACCCCAGAAACAATTCCTATGTTGTGTTCTAATCGGTGAGAGTTCCATTTTTTTAGTCCTGAATAGCCAATATATACTCCTGCGGTCATACTGATCCAAGTAGAAAAAAAGTATACAATCATTAGTATCGATATTACAGTAAATCCTTGGTTTGCCAAAGTGGCAAAATAAACTTCTATCTCCATGCAGGGCGAAAGAAATAAAGACAATAAAATACTTCCTAATACCCATTTATTTCCTTTTTTAACGGCTTCCATTGGGAAATGGAAATGTTTATGTTTATGGTGTCGATAAAGAAAGAAAATCCCCATTAAAATTAAGAGTATTCCTCCAGTTTTTTCAAACGGTATATCTTTAAATATCCAAGTTGGAAAAATCGATTGAAAAATAAATAACCAGGAATTTCCAAAAACTGTTGCATAATAAACTGCCAATCCAATCAAAATAGTACCAAATGCATGCGCTGTTGCCGCCATTGAAGTATATTTCAATGTAACAGACATAGACCATTTTTCTTGTTTAGCAAGTGCTAAAAATGGAAGCCAGTGACCAGGAATTAGACCATGTAAAATTGAAATAAGTAAAGCAGATATAATTTGTTCTTCCATTAATAAAACACAAATTTAAGTAAAAAAAAAGAGGCTATTCGGTTAAGAACAGCCTCTTTTAAGTTATTTAGTTGAATTAAAGGTTATTGGCCTCTTCGATCCATTTGTTCCACTGTTCAGCAGAAATTTTTGAATCTTTTTCAACATTAGCAGCAATAGAATCTGCATTCAGAGCCTTCAAATCTTCCAAGGAATTCACACCTAAGGCAATGATTCTCTTTTCCATTGCAGGACCCACACCAGAAAGTGACTTCAATGATGAACTTGAAGTAGATTCAGCAACTTCTTCTTTTTTCACTTCTGTAGATTTTGCTTTTGCAGGTTTTTCTGCTGGAGCATTCTCTTGTTTTTCCAATTGCGCTCTTAATTCAGCCAATGCACCCAATTCACCCAATGTTGTTTTTTCGGATGTTTGATTGATTTTCTTAACCGCTTTGGATGCATTCTTTCTTGCTTTCTCTTTATTGTTTGCATCAGTTTCTTTGGTTGCTTTTTCTGCACCTTTCCATACGTTTGTATGAGAAACAATGATACGCTTAGAATCTTTAGAGAACTCAATTACTTCAAAATCTAACGTCTCGTCATCTTTTACAGGTTTGTTATCTGCTTTCTTCATGTGACGCGCAGGAGCGAAGGCTTCAACACCATATTGTAATTGAATTGTAGCACCTTTATCGTTGTGAGAAATTACAGTACCTTCATGAACAGTACCTAAAGTAAAGATAGTTTCAAATGTTTCCCATGGATTCTCCTCTAACTGCTTATGGCCTAAACTCAAACGACGATTTTCTTTGTCTACTTCCAAAACAACAACATCCAACTTTTCACCTTTCTTAGTGAATTCGGATGGATGTTTGATTTTCTTGTTCCAAGATAAATCGCTAACGTGAACTAGACCATCAATACCTTCAGCTAATTCTAAGAACAATCCGTAAGAAGTTAAATTCTTAACTATACCAGAATGTTTGCTGCCTAAAGGATATCTTTCTTCGATATTGATCCAAGGATCTTCAGTCAATTGCTTGATGCCCAATGACATTTTATGCTCAGTTCTATCTAAAGACAAAACTAACGCTTCAACATCATCGCCTACTTTGAGATATTCAGATGGGTTTCTCAAATGTGAGCTCCAGCTCATTTCACTTACGTGAACTAAGCCTTCAACACCAGGTTTAATTTCAATAAACGCTCCGTAATCAGCAACAGAAACAACTTTACCAGAAACCTTGCTACCTTCTAAGATATCAGCAGTAAGATTATCCCAAGGATGAGAAGTCAATTGCTTCAAGCCTAATGAAATACGCTTCTTATTATCATCGTAATCCAAAATTACAACTTGAACCTTTTCGTCTAACTTCAACACCTCTTCAGGGTGATTAATTCTACCCCAAGAAATATCAGTAATGTGCAATAGACCGTCGATACCGCCTAAATCTACAAACACACCAAACGAGGTCATATTTTTAACTACACCCTCTAATACTTGACCTTTTTCTAGACGAGATAAAATTTCAGACTTCTGAGCTTCAATATCATCTTCAATCAATACTTTGTGTGAAACAACAACATTTTTATAGATTTCATTAATCTTTACAATTTTGAAATCCATATTCTTACCTACGTATTGATCATAATCTCTAACGGGCTTGGTATCGATTTGTGATCCTGGTAAGAAAGTGTCAAATCCGAAAACGTCAACAACCAAGCCACCTTTAGTTCTAGAACGAACATAACCGGTAACGATTGCGTCACTGTTGTGCGCTTCAACGATTTTTTCCCAAGCAGTTTCTTGTAATGCTTTTTTACGACTAAGAATCAATTGACCCATCTTATCTTCAGCGGTATCGATAAATACTTCAACCGAATCACCAATAGATAAATCTGGCATGTCACGAAATTCTTGACGCGATACTAAGCCATCGCTTTTAAATCCGATGTTAACTACAACATCTTTTTCATTAATGGCTACAACAGTACCTTTAACAACTTGTTTTTCGGTTACTGGCTGGAAAGTGGCAACATACGCTGTTTCCATTTTTTCGCGGTCGCCTGAAGAGTAAGATTGGAATCCAGCACCGTCTGAATCCCAGTCGAAATCATCGTGTGCACTGCTAGCAGTGGCAGATTTCTGGTTGGAAACTTTTAGAGTTTCTTCAACGTTTTCTTGATTTTGTTCTTTTGTCAATGAATAGTTCCTCCTTTGAGTGGGCGGCAAAATTAGCATAAACTTGTTGAAATGCCAATAGTTGAGCAATCAATTGGGTAATAAATTGCAGAAAATGCAAAGTTTTTTTCAATAATTGGAATTTTTAACCTTTCCTTATATAATAAAACATTTCATTGTTTAAGTTTGCAATCACTAGTTATGGCCAAAACTATTTCAAAAAACACCGTTAAAAACCAAGTTAGCTCTATTTCTGAATCTAATTTCACCAAACCTTCAAATCTTAAAGGTAGTTTATTAGTTTTTCAAGATTGGCAAACGATAAAAAGTTCATTTGAAAGCAACGAAACTTTAGATTATTGCATAATAACCGATAATCAAAGTAGATCCGTTGATACTAAAAAAGTAGAATCTATACTGAACATTTCAAATAAGCCTGCTTTCATCATCGGTAAACAGAAATCAGCCGGGAACTTGATAAACGAAGTTTTTACCGGTTACAAGCCGGAAGATTTAAACCCACAATTTGTTGTAATCAATCGATTATGTTGTGAAATGATGATTTTACAATCATTTACTCCCAAAAATCTATTTGATATACACTATTTAGCGGAAAAAGCGGGAGGAACAGAATTTCAAATTGAAATAGGTGATCCAAAAAAATCAACGTTTAATTTCATTAATCAGTTTGGATTAAAAATCAAAACGAGTTATCAATTTTACTTAGGCGAGGTGTTAAAAGCGCCGAGCAGACTAGCATTTATTCTCGCTTGCTTAATTGGTGTAATTGGTATGACTACCTTTTCGAAAAAGGCAGCAATTTCTGGTGATGAATTTACCCAATACGAATATTCTAAGTTGATTGCTAATTACTATTTAGAACCTATTGGAATGGGAATTCCTATCGATACCAACGATTTAAAATTCCAACGGATGCCAACATTAACAAAAAATTACGCTACTTATGGTTCTAGGTTGGCTACTATTGAGGATCCCGATCGATTAATGCACGTTTACGGTTCTAGTTTTGATACCTTCACAACTATTTTAGGTCATTGGCTAAATGTTGACGACATAATGAGTTTCAGGCATTTTTGGAATGCAATTTTCGGATTTCTAGTTGCATTTTACGCCGCATTAATTATTAGAAGATTAACAAAAGGGAGTTGGACTTGGGCAACAATAACATTGTTTTCGGTTATTCTGATGCCTAGATTTTTTGGTGAAGCCATGAACAATCCAAAGGATATCCCCTTTGCTTTGGGTTATATAATGAGTTTGTATTATGCGATAAAAACATTTCAAAGTTGGCCAGTATTTCGCTGGAATTCAGCATTTGGTTTAGTCCTATCAACAGCTTTAGGAATTAGCATACGTATTGGTGGATTATTATCTGTTGGTATTTTTATGATGTACGGCGGTTTGAAGTTTTTGGAGAATCTAGGATGGACAAATGCAGTTAAATTTAAATGGAAAGGATTTGGTAAATTTTTATTTGCGTTAATTGTATTGGGAGTAGCCAGTTATGTATTTGGAATTCTTCCTTGGCCCTATGGATGGGATAATCCAATCGACAACCCGATGAAGGCTTTAAAGGAATTTACAAATTACTCTGTTTCCTTAAGGCAATTGTATGACGGTAAATTATATGATTCGGATATGCTTCCTCTGTCCTATTTAACTAATTACCTACTGATATCAACGCCTTCGATTTTATTATTTGGGTTCTTTATAGGTATAATAACCACTGCTATCAAGTTAAAACGATATTTCAATCTTGAAATATTTTTAATTGTGTTTGCTACCGTTTTTCCAATTTTTTATATCTATTTACAGAAATCACAAGTATATGGTGGGATAAGACAAATCATGTTCACCTTGCCCTGCTTGGTAATCATAAGTGTTTATGGTTATTACCTGATTGGTGAATTATTATCTAAAAAAATCAAAGTTGCCCCTGTTTTAAGTTTAATCTTATTAGCGATTGGTATGTTACTGCCCGCATCACACATCGCCAAGAATCATCCAATGTCATATATCTATTTTAATGAAATGTACGGTGGAGTTGAAAAAGCCTATGGGGAATATGAAATGGATTATTACTTAGCAAGTTTAAAACCAAGTACAGATTGGTTTTTGGAAAATGTAGCTAGAAAAAATCCCAATAAGAAATTTGAAGTACTTTCTTACGGAATGGAACATGTGCGTTATTACTGCAGAAATGATAAAAATGTTCATGTAGGATATACACGTTTTGACGACAGGAGTGCTAAACAATGGGATTATTGCATTTTTTACAATGCTTATTTCGACAAGGCAAGGCTAACCAGTGGAGAATTCACACCCACAGGAACTGTATTTCAACCTAAAGTTGAAGGCAAGCCTGTTGGTATTGTAATTCAACGACCCTCTAACGATGACTATTTAGGAATTAAAGCAATTGAACAAAGTAATTTCGAAGAAGGAATTTCACTGTTATCAAAATACCTTAAATTAGATCCTTCAAGAAGTGAAATTTACTTTTATCTGTCGGCTGCCTACGCAAGCACTAATCGACTCGATTCAGCAGTGAAAATTTGCGATTTAGGTTACAAATATTTCCCAGAGAATTCAAAAATACTTTATGCTAAATATGATTATTTAATAAAACTTAATCGTTTTGCAGAAGCCGCAAAGGTAATGGATGAATACATTGGTTATAGGCCGAAAGACAGTGATGGATTCATCAATAAAGCCCAAGCTGAATTAATGTTAGGCAAACCATTGGATGCATTATCCACATTACAAACGATCATACCCCAAAACCCATTGGATGTTAGATTGTATCAACTTGGATCTGAAGCGTACAGACTACAAAAAGACTTAAATAATATGAATCTATACGGACAAGCATCCAACCTAAATAACACAAATCCACAAACTCAACAATTAGCCGTTGAGGCTATAGCTTCCATTTATTTTGAAATTACCGGCGAAGATTTCGATTTAAATAAATATCTCAAATAGATAGAAAACGCTATTATTCATATTAAAGGGTCAATTCATGGAGAGAATACTGTTCTCCTTTAGCGAATTGGCCCTTTTCATTTTTAATAACCGATGATAATTCGCAGGTTGCGTCATGTTCATAAAACAGCAACATTTTTTGATTAACGATGTCATTTAGGATTTTTGCTTTCTCATCCATCGTAATTAAAGGTTGAATATCATACCCCATAACATAATTAACAGGGATATGGGCTGAGGAAGGAATTAAGTCTGCTCCATAAACAATCTTATGGAATTCAGTATGTATTAAAGGCACAATCATGCCCAAGGTATGGCCGTTAAAAACATTTATTTCAATGCAATCTGCTAATAATTCACCAACATTTAAAAATGATAATACACCCGCCTCATTCAGTGGATCAAAATTCTCCAATAAAAAGGAAGCTTTTTCCCGAGGATTTGGATTATGCGCATGTAACCATTGGTCTTGATGAACCCAATAGGTAGCTTTTGGAAAGGTGGGATAATATTTATCCGATTCTTTATATACAGCACCACCTACGTGGTCAAAATGTAAATGTGTCAACAAAACATCGGTTATTTGATCTACGGTGAAACCTGCATTCTCGATGGATTGAAGCAGCGAATCTTCACCGTTCAAATCATAGAAACTAAAAAACTTATCAGACTGTTTATTGCCAATTCCCGTATCGATTAGGACTATGCGATTATTTGAAGTGTTTTCTACTAAAAGACATCTCATTGCCCAATTACAAAGATTTTTTTCGTTTGCAGGCACTTGTTTTTCCCAAATTGTTTTTGGCACTACCCCAAACATTGCACCGCCGTCTAAATGGAAATTTCCAGTTGGAATCGAATACAATTTAATCATAGTGTGTTAGAAGTCATGATATACATCGGTTAAGGCCTCATACCCAGTTTCTGTAATTAGTATAGTGTGCTCAAACTGAGCCGATAATCTACCGTCAATAGTGCGGGCAGTCCAACCATCTTTACGATCTATTTTTGCTCGGGCTTTACCTGCATTTATCATCGGTTCAATAGTGAAAGTCATCCCGGGCTTCATTACCAATCCAGAATTTAAATCTGCAATATGCTGAACATCCGGAGCTTCATGAAACTTTACTCCAACACCATGACCACAGAATTCATAAACTACGCTATACCCATGAGATTGGGCATGTTTAGCAATATAATAACCGATATTGCCCATTCTATTCCCAGGTTTACATTGTTCCATTCCAATGTGGAGACATTCTCTAGTTACTTCCACCAATTTCATAGCATAATCGGACGGCTGACCTGCGTAGTACATTTTACAGGTATCCCCATAGAAACCGTTCAAAATTGTAGTAACATCGATATTCACAATATCTCCATCTTGTAATTCGTACTGATTTGGAACACCGTGGCAGATAACATCGTTGGGCGAAATACAAGAAGCATGCTTATATCCTCTGTAACCTTTGGTTGCAGGGATGGCGCCATGATCTCTTACAAACTCTTCGCATTTTTTATCTAACTCCAAGGTGGTGATTCCCGGTTTTACAAATTGTTCCAAATATTTTAACGTTTCCGCCGCCAGTTTGGAACTCTTCCGAATCCCTTCAATCTGTTCGGCTGATTTAATAATTACTCCAGACATGTTCTACATTAATTTATGAAACCCTGAATAACATCTTGTTTGGTGATAATATGCCAATTTCCTCCCATATCCATCATTAAAACTGCCGGATTTTTATCGTCTATTAGAGATGAAACCAATTCTATTGAATCGCTATGCGAAACGATTGGGTAAGGTTTTCCCATGATTCCCGAGATAGAATCCTCCATATTTACATCGCCTTTTAACAATGAAGCATACAATATATTATCCTCAACTGAACCAATAAAATTACCTGTACGATCTTTTACGGGAAGCTGTGAAATTTTAAACTTTTGCATAAGACCAAATATTTCGGAACACAATTGATTTGACGTTGCAAACAACAAGGGTAAACTTGCATGAGCGCTTACCAAATCCATAGCCAATTTTTTAGGCTTAGGTTCAATAAACCCGCGATCTCTCATCCAGTCCTCGTTAAACATTTTGCCTAAATACCTTGTACCGTGGTCATGAAAAATAACTACTACAACATCTCCAGCTTTAAATCTATCTTTCATTTGAATTAATCCTGCAACCGCGGAACCTGCGCTGTTACCGGCGAATATCCCTTCTTCGCGAGGAATTCTTCTTGTCATTACCGCTGCATCTTTATCGGTTACCTTTTCAAAATAATCGATAACTGAAAAATCAACATTGGCGGGTAAGAAATCCTCTCCAATGCCTTCTGTAATGTATGGGTAAATCTCATTTTTATCGAAAACTCCCGTTTCCTTATATTTTTTGAATATAGAACCGTAGGTGTCAATCCCTAAAATTTGAATTTCCGGATTCTTTTCTTTCAGAAATTTACCAGTTCCGCAAATGGTTCCTCCAGTTCCTACCCCAACCACCAAATGAGTGATTTTACCTTGAGTTTGGTCCCAAATTTCAGGACCCGTCTGCTGATAGTGGGCTTTGCTATTACTCAAGTTGTCATATTGATTGGGTTTCCAAGCATTTGGAATCTCTGCAGCTAATCTGGAACTCACACTGTAGTAACTACGTGGATCTTCCGGTTCAACATCGGTTGGACAAACAATCACCTCCGCGCCAAAGGCTTTCAAAGCATCTACCTTTTCTTTGGATTGCTTATCGGTTGTGGTGAAAATGCAACGATAGCCCTTTATTACGGCTGCAATAGCCAAACCCATCCCAGTGTTTCCTGATGTCCCTTCTATGATCACCCCTCCTGGCTTTAATAAGCCAGATCTTTCGGCATCTTCGATCATTTGCAAAGCCATCCTATCTTTAATTGAATTCCCAGGATTGGTAGTTTCAACTTTCGCGTAAACTTCACAAGGTAAATCTTTTACGATACTATTTAGTTTAACCATAGGTGTATTTCCTATAGTCTCTAGAATATTCTGGTAAACTTTCATCGGCAATTCAAAGGTAAAATTACATTTCCGGATTTCTACAACAAACCATTAACAGTCTTATTTTTTAGTCGATAATACTTATTTCTCTCATTTTCTATTGTAATTTGGCAACTTCATTTGCCCTCCATGCAACAAATCTGCCTCATTGTTCCTTGCTATAATGAAAGTAAACGACTACCTCAGGTGGCCGTTAAACAAGCTTTGGATAAATATTCCAATCTGTTTTTATGTTTTGTGAACGATGGCAGCAAAGACAATACAGCCGATTTTTTAGTTCAGTTACGGGATAGTTTAACAGAAGATTCTGCTAGGCGTTGTTGGATTGTAAGTTACACCCAAAATCGCGGAAAATCTGGGGCGATCCAACAAGGTTTGCGCTCAATGTCGAAGCAATCCACTGCTGAGAATTTAATTCGAGCGACTTTAACTCTACCACAAACTTATTCTAGTGATTTCATATACGGCTTAGAGACAATTCCAACATTTGATTACTATGGATATTGGGATGCTGATTTAGCTACACCATTTACTGAATTAGACTGGTTTTTCCATCATGCAAAAACCAATGAATTTCTCCTAATGATGGGTTCTCGTGTTGCCCGATTGGGGGCAGAAATTCATCGAACCGTTTTCAGACATTATTCGGGTCGTTTGTTTGCTACCTTGATAAGTCAAGGACTTGGTTGGAAGGTACATGATACTCAATGTGGTGCAAAAATTTTTAAAAAACCGGTTTTAGATTTAATTGTAGCGAGGCCTTTTGTCACTCAATGGCTTTTTGATGTTGAGATTTTGTTACGTTTAAAGCAGGAATTTGGAGATACTGTAAAAAACCAAATCATGGAAGTCCCTTTACGGAAATGGGATGACATCAAGGGATCTAAACTGGGAATAATGGACTTTATTAAGGTCCCTTTTCAGATTTGGAAGGTCTTTAATAGTTACAAACTAAAAGCCTCTCAGTAACGCCTGTTCAATTTGACTTGCATGGTGATCACCGTGCCAAGCATATAAACGTATTAAATCGGACAAACTTACATCGCGTTTACTTTCAGGATGATGCAATTGTTTAACCAAGTGTACTACGGGTTCTTTTAGAGCTTCTAAAAGCAATAATGACCAACGTTGATGCAATCCAATTAAACATATAACGCTTGATTCTATCGGGAATCCACTATCCATTTGACTTGCCCAAATATTTTCGTTGTAGGGCTGAATTTCTTGGGAATCTTGAGCGATGATATGCTTGGTTCTCACATAAGCATTCAGATGAGAGTCCATAAGATGATGCACAATTTGAGTTATTGTCCACCCCCCATCACGGTACCTGAATTTTCTATTTTCCTCGTTTACATTTTTCAGTATTCGAGTTAATTTATCGGGGAATTGCTGAATTTGAAGCACACAATTTAGCAGGTCTTCCATGGATGTAGGTGCATCCCAATTAAAATCCGCCATGGTATTAGTTAATTAAATCAAATCCGGTATATGGAACCAATACAGAAGGTACTACAATACCGTTGGGTGTTTGATAATTTTCCAATAAAGCCGCTACAATTCTTGGTAATGCCAAAGCCGATCCGTTTAATGAATGTGCAAGTTCTGTTTTGCCTTCGGAATTTCTAAATCTGCATTTTAAACGATTGGTTTGAAATGTTTCGAAATTACTAACTGAGCTACACTCTAGCCATTTTTCTTGAGCACCACTCCAAACCTCCATATCGAAAGTTTTTGCACTAGTGAATCCCATATCTCCACCACACAGCAATAAAACGCGATAATGTAATCCCAATTTCTTCAATAATGATTGGACGTAATTTGACATTTCTTCTAACGTTTGATTTGACTCCGAAGGTTTTACGATTTGAACAATTTCAACCTTATCAAATTGATGTAAACGATTTAATCCACGCACGTGCGCCCCGTAACTGCCAGCTTCTCTTCTAAAACACGGAGTGTAACCTGCGTTTTTAATTGGTAACTGTTTTTCTTCTAAAATCACATCCCTGTATAAATTGGTGATGGGAACCTCAGCGGTAGGAATTAAATACAAATCATCCACGGTTGAATGATACATTTGACCCTCTTTATCTGGCAATTGGCCAGTTCCGTAACCACTATCCGCATTTACCATCAAGGGAGGTTGGATCTCTGTATATCCTGCGGCATTTGCTTCGTTTAAGAAAAACTGAATTAACGCACGTTGAAAAATTGCTCCTTTACCTTTATAAACAGGGAAACCGGCACCAGTGATTTTTACGCCTAATTCAAAATCGATGATATTGTACTTTTTTGCCAAATCCCAGTGGGGCAATGCTGTATCATCTAAATTTGGCTTACTCCCAAATTCTAGGACAGTAATATTATCTTCTGCCGTCTTTCCGACAGGAACATCCAATTGAGGCGTATTGGGAATGGTTAATAATAACTGCGTTAATGCTGTTTCACCGGATTCTACCTCCGATTCCAATTCCTTTAATTGGTCTTTTAATCCTGTGGATTGATCTTTTAGTTTGTCACCTTCTGCTTTATTGCCGGATTTGTAAAAATCGCCAATTTGGGATGAAATTTGATTTAACTGAGCCTGTGTTTGCTCCATTTGAGTTCTAATAGCTCGATTTTTTTCATCCAGTATCAAAACTTCAGAAATCAATGATTTACCATCTATTCCACGGATATTTAATCGATTTATCAAATCCTCGGAATTTCTTCGTATTGCAGCAATTTGTAGCATAAAATTAAAGTGCGAAATTCCGTATAATTTTCAAAAAAACGGAATCCTAAAACAATAATTCTAAACAATTCTTGACTTTATTCCAAGACTCGCTGCAATTGTTCTAGCTTTTCCCAGGGCCGCGTCCAGTTGATTTTCGATTTCGCCCTCTAAAATTGCTTCTCTGACTGCTTCTTTGATTTGACCAATATATTGAGGATTTGAAATCTCAAAATATTGAATAATATGATTGCCCGTAAGCACGGGTTGCCAGTTCCTTAATTCATCCTTGGCATTTACCTCTGCAATTTTTTGTTCCACAAGCACCAAATTCTTTAAGTGCTTTTCTACTTTAGCCTCGTTTTTACTTGTTATATCGGCTCTACACAATAAAATCAAATCGTTAACTACATCACCTGCATCAACAATCAACCTCCTAACGGCAGAATCTGTTACAGTTTCCTTACTCAGTACGATAGGTCTTAAATGGAGAAGAACTAATTTCTCGACGTAACGCATTTTCTCATCCAGTGGCAAACGTAATCGTTTAAAAATACCTTTTACCATCCTTGCACCTTTATCCTCATGACCATGAAAGGTCCATCCAACTTTGGGATCAAATCTCTTTGTCGCAGGTTTTGCAATATCGTGGAGAATTGCGGCCCACCGCAGCCAAAGATTTTGAGAAAGCTTACAGATGTTATCTAAAACTTGTAATGTATGGTAAAAGTTGTCTTTATGCGATTTACCTGCTATAGTATCAACACCGTGCAAGGCTACAAATTCAGGAAATACTAATGATAATAAACCAACATTGTGCATTAATTCAAATGCTCTTGACGGCTTGTTTCCCATGATCATTCCATTAATTTCATCTGTAATTCTCTCTTGAGAGACGATATCAATTCTATGTGCATTGGCTGTTAGGGCCTCCAGTGTTTTGGTTTCTATCCTGAAGTCAAGTCTACATGCAAATCGTATCGCTCTAAACATTCTCAATGGGTCATCGGAAAACGTAAGATTGGGTTCTGCACAAGTTTTAATTATACCATTTTGTAAATCTTGGACACCATTAAATGGATCGTGCAACACTCCATAGTTATCGCTATTTAACGATAAATACATGCAATTTATAGTAAAATCTCTTCTATTTTGATCATCTTCCAGTGATCCATCTTCAACAATTGGTTTTCGAGAATTGCTGCGATAGGATTCTTTTCTCGCTCCAATAAATTCAATAATATAATCTTCTGACTTTAATTGTGCCGTACCAAAATTTCGAAAAACCACCAATGAATGCTCTTCAGAAAGTCTTTTTGCAACGGCTTCGGCAAATAAAACTCCGGAACCTACGGTAACGATATCGATATCTTTATTTTCTCTTTTCAGCATTAAATCACGAACAAAACCACCAACAACCCAAGCTTTTAGGTTGAGTTCATCGGCAACTTGTCCAATTATTTTTAAAATTGGTAACTCTAATGCTTCTTCCACGATGCAAAGATAGAGTTCCAATTATATTTGTACCATGAGCCAGACGAGAAATAAGGCTATTTGGCTGATTATAATCTTGTTTTTAATAAAAACGACGATTGTCTTTTGGAGTGATATGGATCATTCTGGCGATGGTTGGGGGTATGCCTGTGAAATATTAAAACATAATTTTTTATCTGGACATCATTTACTCTACAATATCACAGGTTATCTCTGGCTTCAATTATTTTCTTGGCTTCCATTTAGTCCAATTAAGGTATTAACCTGGATGAATATTGTTTTTAGTAGCGGTATATTATTGGTTTCGTACAAAATAATTAAACAAACAGTAAATAATGAACTATTAACCGTTGGAATTTTACTTTTTGGTGCGAGTTGCTTTGGTTTCTATCGGTATAGTCTTGAAAATGAGACCTACATATTACCCTTATTTTTTGGTGTAATTTCATTGTATTATTTAAACGATTCAAAACGGTTAAAATTTACTTGGATAGCAGCAAGTATTGCTTGTCTTTTCCATCAAATCTATATATTTTGGTTAATTCCAATATTGGCACAAACCATTCAAAAAACTCGAAATATATGGACACTGTGGTATTCAATAATACTCGTATTAACGCCCTATTTACTTGCTTCTTACATTTACAAAACTAACATATATAATATTGTATTTCAAGATGTTAACAACGGTATAGTAAACAATAACTTCAATATTAAGAATTTCCTAATCGGATGTATAAATCTTTTCCGTTCTATAACCGAGATCCATGGAAGAATTGGGTTGATGGTATTAAAAATTCCCGTGTACAGAATTTTGGGTATTTTCTTGCTCACTGGATTTATATATGTATCAATAAAATCGTATAAAAATATAAAAAATATTGATGTAAATAAACTTAGTTATATTTTCAAACTACCCGAATTTTATATCTTAATATCAACGATACTATTTTCATTTTATTCCAATGGAAACGCCGAATTCATGGTCTCTATTCCATTTTTAATTGTTTTTATCGTAATTAAACAATTAAAAGAATCAAGTAACATCAACTTAATTTATTACTTCCTATTTTTTAGTATAATCAATTTAAGTTGGAATTCTATTTTTTACCTGATACCTGTTTGCGACACCAATGTTGCAGTAAATACCCGGAGCAAAGTAGAACTCATCAATTCAGTAATCAACCAAGATAAAAACATAAAGAATAATAAACCAAGGAGTTATTGCAACAAGATCAATAAAAATACAACCGATTTAACTACCTTATCAAATTCAGCTTCACCATCCAATATGCCGGATACCGTTGTTTATATTAGTTCTGATGCAGCCAGTCTATACAATTGTTTAGACTTTTTTCGTTTATGGAAAAATCAAAATAAGATAACGGAGATATTGTTCTTATACCCTGATGATTCAATCAGCCTGACAAAATATCGCAATTGTGCGATTTATACAGATTTGAATTCAGACAAAATAATAAATCGTGCTAATTTAACATTAGATCACCGTTTGAATAAAAAGGAATTTCTCTTAATTGATTCAATAAAGAGCAAAACATCAATTTATCGAATAAGTAAGATTCGCTAAAAAACCCAAATAAGCACGCTATTATTCGCTACCAAGTATGTTCAATACTGGAGAAAGATATTCTGCCGGATCTTGTATATAATGAATATTTCTATTTGACAATCGATATACGGTACCGCCAAACTTCTGAATAATTCGATAGTCGTGAGTAGCCATCAATACCGAAGTCCCTTCTTTTGAAATCGATTTTAGCAACGACATAATTTCATCTGATACTTCCGGGTCTAAATTACCTGTAGGTTCATCGGCTAAAATAACCTTGGGATTATTCAATAATGCTCTGGCAATGACCAATCGTTGCTGTTCTCCTCCACTTAATTCCGCAGGGATTTTATAATCTTTTGTTTGTAATCCTACTTTTTCAAGCACTTGGTAAGCACGTTCTTTCATATCGTGTTTATTCTTCCAACCAGTAGCTTTTAAAACAAAGTATAGATTTTCTAATACGTTTCTATCGGTTAGCAATTGAAAATCTTGGAAGACAATGCCTAATTTCCTGCGTAGGAATGGAATTTCTTTTTTGTTCAAACCGCGTAATTGATACCCTGCAATAGTTGCATCACCAAATTGCAATGGCAATTCCCCATAAAGGGTTTTTAACAATGAAGACTTCCCAGAGCCGGTTCTTCCAATTAAAAACACAAACTCCCCTTCTGCAACTTTCAAATCAATGCTTTGCAAGACCTCAATTTGACCTTGTAGTATGGTTGCGCCAGCGATATAAATAGGATATTCCACAAATCAAAAGTAAAGGCAGTTTCACCATGGTAATTACAATAATTTACACATAAGCGATATTGTATAATAAGTTGAACTCTTACCCCTAAAGGTTCCAATTAATTGGAGTTATAGCTTTCTCCAACAAAAACTCGTTTGTTCTTGAAAAAATACGTGATCCAAAAAAACCTCGATAGGCCGATAAAGGACTAGGGTGAACTGAAGTAATAATTGAATCTACCCTATTTAAACTGCTGTTTTTCAAATTATTAGCAAAATTACCAAGTAGTATATAAACTATATTATTTTTCGATTGGGCTAAGGAGGCTACTATCGATTCTGAGAAAGATTTCCATCCTAAATCGCTGTGAGAATTGGGTTTTTTCTCCTCCACCGTTAACGTTAAATTTAAAAGTAATACACCCTCTTTCGCCCAGGGAGATAAATCTGTTTTATTTAAAACAGTAGTTGACAGTCCCATATCTGAAACCAATTCCTTTAGAATATTCTTCAATGATGGCGGTGGCGTTACCCCGGAATCAACACTAAATGCCAAGCCATTTGCTTGGCCAAATCCATGATATGGGTCTTGACCTATAAAGACACACTTTACCGAACTAACAGGGGTTAAATGAAACGCTCTGAAAAGATTTTTCCGCGTTGGAAATATTGATTTTGAACGATATAATTCATCCACCTTTGATCTAAGTAATTCCCATTGTTGAATGGCATTGGAATTCGACAAAAATTCAATCCAATCCATTGGCAACTCTGAATAATCTCCCTGGTCAATTATAGATTGAACCATCCATTCTAATTTAATAGATCTTCTAATTCTTCCATATTCAAAGAAGCCAGTATTGAATCTTCATCTGGAATTACACTTTCAGCTAGTGCCGCTTTTTTAGCCTGCAGTGCCAAAATCTTCTCTTCAATGGTATTTTTAGTAATAAACTTATAGGAGAAAACGGGTTTGTCTTGTCCTATTCGATGAGCCCTATCTTCAGCTTGCCTCATGGTAAATGGGTTCCACCATGGATCTGCTAAGAAAACATAGTCTGCTGCGGTTAAATTCAACCCACTATTGCCTGCTCTCAAACTTAATAAAAAGACCTTTTTCTCTGTTTGATTTTGAAATTGCACAATTTGGGCTTGTCGCTCTTTTTCATCCATTGAACCATCTAAATAACAATAATCAATATTTTTTTCTTGCAGCGACTGTTCAAATATTTTCAAGTATCCTACAAACTGAGAGAATAGCAAAATTTTATGGCCATTGGATAATGCCCTATCCAACATTCGCATAATTTCATCATCTTTACCACTACTTCCATTGAATTCATCTTCTTTTAACGATGGATTTAAAGCAATTTGCCTTAAGTGCATCAGTCCATTAAAAATCTTAAGTCTGGATTTTGAAATACCCACATCATTTACATGCTGAAGTATTTCATTCCTATACTGGCTTTTCACATTTTCATATAACTCTGCTTGATCCAAACTCATTTCACAAAAATGTACTTTTTCGATTTTTGGAGGCAACTCTTGAACGACTTGCTTTTTGGTTCTGCGAAGTACAAACGGATCAATTAATTTTCGGAGATTATCCGTTTTCTGAGGATTAGCTCCTTTTTCAATCGGCTTTATAAAATTCTTTTCGAAATAATTGAATGTACCCAGCAAACCTGGATTCAAGAAATTCATTTGACTCCAAATATCCAACAAGGTATTTTCTATGGGTGTACCAGTAAGTGCTACTCTATAATTGGATTTTAATCTCAACAGAGCTCTGGACGTTTGAGAAGACGGATTTTTTATTGCTTGGCTTTCGTCTAAAACGATAAGATTGAACCTCATAGTTTCAAGCAATTCTATATCGTTTCTCATGGTTCCGTAACTCATGACCACTAAATCCACGTCGTTAAATTGGTTTATACTCAGTTTACGATTAAAGCCAGTATATAATAGAACCTTTAATTCGGGGAAGAATTTGTTTGCCTCTGACTGCCAGTTATACAGGAGCGATTTCGGTGCGATGACAGCTGTTTTTACAAAATTGACTTCCGTATTTACTTTTTCGTTTGCCTGTTTACTACTTTCAACAATAATTGCAAGCGTTTGCAAGGTTTTACCAAGCCCCATGTCATCCGCTAACAGCGCTCCAAATCTACGATCGTGCATGAACCTCATCCATCGATATCCTTCAATTTGATAATCTCGAAATTCGGCTTGAAAACCCTCCGGGATACCATAATCGGGCATGGTTGTATTGGTTAATTGCTGCGCTAACTCTTTAATTGATGGAGCATTTTCAAGATATTCATCCAAATAACTCAATAACGAAACATGAATATTCCTTACTCTATATGCTTCATCGTGTATTTCAGATAGACTTACGATGGGTGAAAAGCGATTAAACCATTCCTTAGGTAAAATGATAATTTCGCCATTGGGCAATAAATACTCCTGTTTCTTTTCCAGTATATTTTTTCGAAGTTTGATGAACGGAATTTCAAAATTTGAAAGCTTTACTACGGCTTTAACATCAAACCAATCAATTCCATTTTGAACATTTACTACTAATTCAATATTACCCAAATAATAGCGAGTAGTATTACTTTCTTGTTGAATGGTAAATCCACCACGATGAAGTGCTTCTCTATTTTCGTTTAACCAACCGATGAAATCAGGTATGTTATCAATTTCTGGCTGAACGAACAAACTCCCCGTATGTTGCACCAATCCCAATTCATTCAAGTATTCTAGCTTTTCCTTTTCAAAAGCATGGCTTCGTCTGATTCGATGAAAAATATAATCATTGTTCGCTATTTCTAAGCGGACATTGACTTTTTTGTTTACATGGTAAGGAAATGACCACGACCCATACTGCATAAACAGTGTCACAGCAGGTTTATCCCAATCGGAATTAATCGATAAAACAGCTTTTGCATCTAATTGTTCAGTAACAATGTCAAAACCAACAGCATATACATCGTTATTTTCCAATAAAGGTTTAACAAACTTATCCATGTACGATGCTTCCTGATGAGGATCGATATGAATAAACTTCCGCGTTAAGAACGGTTTGATTTTCTTGCCATCTACGTAATTGGGAAAAAACAATAATTTTTCCGCAGTTAACAACCAAGCTGGTTGATTAATCAGAATATTTGAGTCGTTTTCATAAAAATTAACTTTTTCACCGCTTTGCTTGATCGTAATAAAATAATTTGTCCCTGTTTCATCCCTTCTAAAATGAAATAACACCGATGCGGGTTCTTCCATGAAGGCAATTGAATTTTCAGTAACGTCGCCTGGTTTGGTAGAATAATACAGCGGAAAATCTTTAATTATTGTTAAAACTAACAGTAATTGCTTTTCAATATACGTTCTAATTACCGGTTCAATGTCCGGCGTAAAGTGTTTTACAAAAAAATCTCTTGCTTTTACAGGTTTCGTAGATTTAATAAATTGCTTGATTATGTGCTCTACTTCAAATGTTTCAATAATCGCAACCGCTTTCTTCTGTGCGTCATTTAATTTAAAATAATCTGCATTCTTTTCTCTAATCCTCTGATAGGTAAGCGAATGCTTTCCATTCTCCAACAATTGCACTGCATTGGCTTCCACCAAAATACCGAAATACGGATGTTTAACAAATGTAAAAACAACTTCAAACGGCTTAGAATTAACAACCTCCATTATCACTCAAGTTCAAAACAATGGGAAAACTAAGCAAGAAACCTGAATCCGACAACCTTTTATTGGTAAAGATGATAAATTTGTAAAGGTATCTTTACGAAATCATGTCTGCTATCGAACAAACCGATTATTCAGCACTTTCCAAAATGGAAAAATACGAGCTATTTCAAATCACATGGCCCTCCCTGTGGGACTCTAATTTGAAAATAGAATCAAATTTATGTAACTGTTATGCTTTAATGCGACAAATATTTCAGTGGTGGTGGATTGGAAATTACTGGGTAAAAGGCGATAATCTGGAGTTAGGGGTATTTCAAGGGGATCCTGCGTGTACACAAATTAAATTTGGAAAAGGCGTTTGCGGTTATTGTTGGGAAAAGAAGGAAACGATTTTGGTTCCAAACGTCCATGATTTCCCGGGTCACATTGCTTGTAGTGCATTATCGAATAGTGAAATTGTGGTTCCTATATTTAGTAACTCTGCAATGGTCATTGGTGTTTTAGATATTGATAGTAAAGAATTTAATGATTTTGATGAAATTGATCGTGAGCATTTGGAGATTTTTTGCAGTAAATTGGCAGAATTACTTTCATGAATATCGCTTCAACTACTCCCAAAAAGAACATTACTCTACTATTGATTGTAGCTTCAATGGGTTATTTCGTAGATATCTACGATTTAATACTTTTTAACATCATTAAAAAAGATAGTTTAAGTGCACTTAATATTCCTTTTGAAAAATACGAAACCGTTTTGTTTCGATGGCAGATGGCAGGCATGTTAATTGGAGGATTAATTTGGGGTATTTGGGGCGATGTAAAAGGAAGAGTAAGCGTATTATTTGGTAGTATTTTATTGTATTCCGTTTCTAATATTGCCAATGCGTTTGTTGAAACGGTAGAAGCTTATAAATTTTGGCGATTGATGGCTGGAATTGGATTAGCTGGAGAATTAGGAGCAGCAATTACCTTGGTTAGCGAAATCATGCCAACTCAAAAACGAGGTATTGGAACAATGATAATTGTTACATTTGGCGCATTAGGAGCGGTATTTGCTTTTATTATCAATAAAAACGGGGCTGCAATTTCAAGCCTGTTAAGTAATGTATTAAATAGGCCTTTTCAAAATTGGCAAACGGCATACATTGTGGGTGGTGTTATGGGGTTACTCTTGCTTCTGATGCGTGCAGGAACCTTTGAAAGTGGATTATTTGAAGAGGCTAAAAAAAATGAAACCGCCGAGAAAGGAAACTTCTTTTGGTTATTAAAAAAACAGAATCTAAAAAAGTACATTGCTTGTATTACCATTGGATTACCGGTATGGTTTGTTATTGGAATTCTCATTGCACTATCCCATCGATTATTCCCGGAAATCGTAGGTGCCATTGGAGCTCACAACTCTACTCATCCCATAAAAGATCAACTTAATATCGTTTCTACACCGGAAATGGTGATGTGGAGTTATGTAGGATTAAGTTTGGGAGATATTTTATCCGGTGGCTTAAGTCAGTTATTTCACAGTCGTAAAAAAGTGATATACCTAAACTTAATTGGAATAATGGTCTTTACTATTTTATTTTTATTTGGGCCTACTTTCAGTAGTACAGGATATAAGTGGATTGCCGTTTTATTAGGAACAGTTACGGGGTATTGGGCTGTTTTTGTCACCAATGCTAGTGAACAATTTGGAACCAATATTCGATCAACGGTAGCCGCTACAGTACCAAACTTTGTTCGAGGTGGTGTTTTACTAATTACGGGTGGATTTGAATTAATTGCGGAATTTTTCAAAAACACCGCTGGATTTTGGAATAATAGTCCGTATACCTGGTCATCGTGTATAATTGGAGCTATCTGTATTTCATTGGCTTGGTGGGGGACCAAAACCGTGGAAGAGTCTTTCCATAAAAATCTAGATTATTACGAAAACAAACCCCACTAATTAACCATTTATCAACGTCAAACGAAATAGCCACCACTTAGAAGTATCTTTGATGGAATTACTTTGGAACCTTCCGTAAAATTATCGTTTGCCGAAAAAATTGTCTTAGCTATTTTGGAAGATTATCCAAAAGGGACTCTGAATGCGCAACGATTGCATTCTCGAATTCCTCGAGATGCTAAACTAAATAAAGAACAAGTTTATAGAACGCTACTTACCTTGTTCAGTAAAGGACTTATAGAGCAACCTTCAAAAGGTAATTTCTCGGTTAAGAAAGCCACTAAATGGGTCGATGGAATGGTAATTTCATCACGCAAAGGCGAGTTATTGGTAAAATTATTGGACAATTCCGATGAAATAGCCTATTTACCACATTATAGTCATCAAAAATTAATACCTGGCGATTATTTAAAGGTTGAAATTGTAGTTGGCAAACGCAAAAATTCTATTGTTAAATTTACGTTGGAAAAACGATCCGAAACCCCCATTGTGGGTTATTTGGATATTTTCAAAGAACGATGTTTTTTGTTACCGATAAAGGATGGTTTTCCGGACATACGCCTACCCGATAATTCATGCAAAGCTGAATTAGATGGACACAAAGCAGTTGCTAGAATTAAAAGTTGGCCCGAAAATGCGAAATACCCTTTAGGTAGAGTAATAGAAGTATTGGGTGAATCGGGAGAACAGGATACCGAAATGCATGCCATTGTTGCGGAATTTGGATTTCAAACGCAATTTCCAGCAGATGTAGAATATTTTGTGGATGCAATCCCTTCCGAGTTACAAGCTGCTGATTTAAAGGACAGAAGAGACCTTCGTAACGATTTTTGCATTACAATCGACCCTAAAGATGCCAAAGACTTTGATGACGCAATCTCCTACAAAATACTAGAAAACTCAACGATAGAATTAGGAGTTCATATTGCGGATGTTTCCCACTATGTACCGGAAGGTTCTGTCTTGGATATCGAAGCGTTGAACCGAGCTACATCGGTCTATCTTGCCGATAGAACAATACCGATGTTACCTGAAAAGCTTTCTAACGGATTGTGCTCATTGAACCCACACGTTGATCGGTTGGCCTTTTCTGTGATTTTCACTTTGGATAATAACCATACTATCCTTGACCGGTGGATCGGAAAAACAGTCATTCACAGTAAAAGAAGATTTTCTTATGAGGAAGCGCAAATAGGAATTCTCACTGCTGAAGGTGATTTTGGGAAGGAACTACAGCAGTTGAATACCATAGCTCAACATTTCGAACAAATTAGATTTAATAATGGTGCGTTACGATTTGAATCCAAAGAAATTCGATTTGAATTAGACAACAATCAAAATCCCATTAAGGCAGTTGTTCGTGAACGATTTGAGGCACATAAAATGATTGAGACCTTCATGTTAATGGCCAATGAATGGGTTGCACAGTATGTAAGAACGGTTAATAAACCCGCCATTCCTTTTATTTATCGAACGCACGATTCTCCGCCACCAGAGAAATTAGCAGAGTTTGCAAGATTTTGTGCGATGATGGGCTATCCTATTTCCATCGACAATGAAAAGAATTTACGAAATTCATTTAATAATTTGATGGGAAGGGTTGCCGAAGATCCTTCTGGTGAAATACTACAGCAGTTGGCCATTCGCACAATGGCAAAGGCTGTGTATACATCCGGGAAAACTTCACATTTCGGTTTAGCCTTCCCTTTCTACACGCATTTCACTTCCCCCATACGCCGTTATCCGGATTTAATTGCCCATCGTATCCTGTATAAAACACTTACCAAAGAGCCTGTTCAACTTACAGAAATGGAAATTGAACGAATGGCCAAACATTGTTCCAATAAAGAACAACAGGCCGTTGATGCAGAACGGGCTAGCAGCAAGCACATGATGGCGAGATTGATGGCCGAACATATGCATGAAGAGCTAGAAGCGGTTATCACAGGAATAACAGAATGGGGTATTTTTGCTACAGTGAAAAATTATCATGCAGAAGGATTGATTCGTATGGTAGATTTAAAAGGTGATCGTTTTCTTTTTTTAGAAAATGAAAAAAAATTGATAGGACAAAGAACTCGAAAATCTTATCATTTGGGAGATACAATTACGGTGAAAGTTAAAAAGACCGATCCGATTAAAAGAATTATTGATTTTTATTTGTTAGACTAATATGCAGTTGAATTCGATTACACAGTTATATGTTGATTATTTGAAAGCCGAATCGTTTATTGGCCAACCGAGCAGTCTTTATGATTCGATGAATTACATCATGTCGTTGGGAGGTAAGAGAATTCGACCCGCCTTAGTATTAGCTGGAAATCAAATGGCGAATGGACTTGTAGAAAACGCGCTACCCGTAGCTCATGCTATTGAAGTATTTCACAATTTCAGTTTAGTCCATGACGATATTATGGACGCTTCATCTATTAGAAGAGGAGAACCTACCGTTCATAAAAAATGGAATGAACCTACGGCGATTTTAGCTGGAGATAATTTATTGATTTTTGCATATAAGTATTTGTTAAATTGCGATGGAAACAACAAAGAACTGATTTTATCTATATTTACCGATACAGCAGTGAAGATTTGTGAAGGTCAGCAATGGGATATGGAATTTGCATACACAAACGGTATTTCTGAAGGAAAGTACCTAAAAATGATTGAATATAAGACCGCTGTATTGCTTGGATGTGCTTTACAATGTGGAGGATTAACAGCGGGTATCAGCAAGGAACATTCCCAGCTTTTATATGATATTGCCATTGATATAGGAATGCAATTTCAATTAATGGACGACTATTTGGATGCATTTGGAGAGGAGTCGGTAATTGGTAAAAAATCTGGTGGCGACATCATAGAAGGAAAGAAAACTTGGTTGTATATTAAATCGGAAGAAAAGAATTCTGATACCCAAAGTTGGTATTCTTCCTATTCGGGCGAAGAAAGAGTGACGGTAGTAAAAGATCATTGGAAAACAATGGAATTAGATAAGATGATTTTAAACAAAGCCCAAGAATATAAAACGGATGCAATTTTAAAAATTAAAACCTGGGAAGACCTTGGATATTCTTCAGAAATTCTAACAGAAATAGTGGATTTCTTAAGCGGTAGAAAATCCTAACGGGACGATTTTTTATTTGAGCAAGTTTTACTGCAGTATTTAACATTTTCCCAATTTTTCTCCCATTTCTTTCTCCATTCCATAGGTTTACCGCATGTAATGCAGACTTTAGGTTCAAAACCATTTTTTCGTTTTGCAACTACCATGAATTAGCATTAATGAAGAACTGTAACCGTTCCTGTTTTTGTATATTTCTTATCGTCCCAACCCCAGAAATCTACTTTCCAAGCATATACTCCATCGGGTAAATCTCTGTCAAAAATGGTTGCATCCCACTGTTTTTTCTTGTTTGTGGATTCCCATAAAATATTTCCCCAACGATCATAAACTAGCATTGTATATTCTCTAACAAATACGGGGAATGTCCCCCATACATCGTTTAATCCATCTTTATTTCTAGTAATACCCGTTGGCACCCATACTTCTGGTTTTTGGTACAGATAAATCCAATTACTCTCTGAGGAAATTTGGGAAACATCTCCGGGTTTATTTCTAAAGGCCCTAACTCTATACCAGTATCCTCCCCAGTCATAATCCAAATTTTTATCGACAAGACTTCTATTTATAAATCCCGTTTCAATTGCTGAAAACGGATGACCATCGTCCCTACGTTCAACATCCCAATTTTTAACGCCATCAGACCAACCTTGATAATTCATCCACCAAATAGGGAAAGCATAATTAGGTGCACCAATTACAGAACCTTCAAGCACCACGTTGCAACCTTCGTTGGATAAATTACTAATATGCCCACACTGATCGGTCACTAAAATGCTATAACAATAACTTTCAACATCCGGATTAAATGTGGAATCTCTATAGAAAGTGTCTTGAGTTATCGCAAAGGGTAATTTGCCAGGTGTTTCCCCTCGTTTGTATCGATACAATTCAAATTCCTTGAAGTCGGGCTCCTTACTTCTCTCCCATCGAATTTCTGCCAATTTATCTAATTGAATGGTAGTAGTAAAGAGTTCAACCCCCTTTATTGGAGTGTTCAATTCCGTAACTGTGCAAAACTTTTGACTTGCAAAAACTTGGATATCGCAGCGATTTACGCCTATCAATTCGTAACAATAATTATTGGATCGAGGATTATTTATATTTCCATCAATATAATTTCCAGATTTATCATTCCATATAGTATCAATAATCTCAAAATCACCAGTAGGATTTGTCTTTTTCAATAAAAAATACTTAAAAAAATTGACCGGCACTATACTTGATGGCCAAGCAATATTCATTTTCGACGTTTGCCTATCGAAACTGACACAAATTGTACCTGGAGGAATTACTTTAGGCGGTTCGGTCACCAGAATTTTAATTTTCCAATACGTAGTATCAGCCTTGGGACAACCTCGATCAAAAACCATGACCCTTAACTCTATCGTGTCTTTAGACCAAGAAGTACATAGCGTATTCCAACTTAATACGATATCTGCAGTACCTATCCCTGATTTATTTGTAATCTGAATCGTGTCAGTATTTTTCATACCTCCTTTCGAGAGAACTGTTACCGTAGTAAATAATGTATCATAGGGATCAGGATCTTTTGCGGTTAATTTTACATTAATAGACTCAGTAGCTATCACTTGAATGAATGTATCTTTCAAAGAGGGTTTTAAATTCAAATTCTCAAAATCAATTTTGAATAGCGCATTATTGCAATTATCAGAATTCATTGTTCTAGAATAGGCACTGGGAGTAGTAGGAAATAATCCATTTTGTCTACAGCCGGCACAAACGGATTGATAAATAATTCCTTTTGCATCAAAGCGAGAGGTACCGCCATCTACGTGCTCTTCTGCCGATCTAGAACCTGAACTTATTCCACCAAAATAGGTAGCATAGGCCAGAGAATACATATTTTTAGAGAAAACAGCGACATAAAAATCAGAACCATCCGTACTTTTTTGAGCTGCATCATTTGTTAGTGGCATGTTTCTGGTATTTCCTTTATTCCTATGTTTTTTAGGCTGAAATGTAAATACGTCAACTAAATGCTGATTGGTGGCTCCTCCCCAACCCGATACAAATAATCGTCCACAGCGATCGATTAAAAAAGCAGAAGGGCTAAGGTTTGGCATAATCACGCCATTGGTAGTTGCACCAAAACAAGATTGCCAATTAAGGGTTGTTAAATCAGGGGAAAAAGAGGCTAAAAACTGTGGTGTATTTGGAAGAAAATATCTTGGATTCTTTTGGGCGGGAATACTTCCTTCGGTCTGCCCAAAAATATGCGGTAATCCTGAAGGATCCGTTTGAACAAAATATGCCTGATCGTATTTATTAGTACCATAATAGGTGCCGCCCAACAAATTTCCATCCCTAGAATCGTATCTTAATAATATTCCGTCAGCCTCACCACCATTATAATTTCCAAAATTTGGAAATTTATTCAAATCACTGCTACTACTTCCTCCTGCAACGTACAATTGATAATTTTTTCCTAGGGCTAGACCGTAAAAAGCTTCATATCCCGTACTTCCGAAATCTTCAGACCAAATAAGTTGTTTCAAATCCCCACTTAAACAAAACACAACACCGTCTGATTTCCCACCAAAAGCTCTAGAGCTAGTTCTTGGGAAATCAATACTTGAAGTTACACCTGCTATGTATACATTTTTTTGATCAGTAATGATTTCACCACGAAACTCATCGGCATAATTATAAATCAATGGAAAATCATCCACGGATGTCAATGACCTATCAGCTCCAACTGCATCCAATCCTTTACCGCCAATAAATGTTGAACCAAGAAGTTGTGTTCCGGTAACGTTAAATTTCGATATAAAGAAATCGTAATCGCCTGATTTTTGTAATTTGTAGGCTGAATTTGTGACTGGAAAAAAATCCGATTTAGTAGAACCCATTACGTACAAATTGCCTAAACTATCAGTAACCATCGAATGGGGCTGTTCATTCCCTTCCCCTCCCAAATAAGTACAGTAAAGAAGTTGATTTCCCGCAGAACTAAATTTTAAAATTGCAGCATCACGATCTCCGCCATATCCTAAATCCTCATCTTCACCACCTCCAAAATTCAATTGTATTGCACCAGGGGTAACTGGTAATCCAAAATCAAACACAGTACCACCTGCGAAGCCACTACCCCAATTATCGTAGGTTCCCGTGCAACCAAAGTTATCTGCTCTAGATCCGCTGTAGGTACTAAACACTAATATAGGATCAATAATCAACGTATCAGATTTTTCAAAATTTTTTGGAATCAAATACCTTATATCATTGTTTTCTAAAGAAGTTGAACCTATTGGAAGATACTTCAGATTATAATTTATTTTTACTTTTTCTAATTTCCCATGGGATACTTTCCAACAGGCCGGAATAGATTCAGTCCAATTGCTAATTGAATTATTAAATACAAGTATATTTTCCTTTGTATTTGTTAATTTACTTCCTTCAACATTATAGGCAATCTGACTTAAATCTTCTGCTGTTCCTATCCAATTATATTTTATTCCTTGGGGCGATGTAAAAATCTCTAAAGTCACACCTTTCCAAACATCTTTACAAATCAGCTTACTATATTTTCTAATATTGGTTTTCCATCTACTGGGATCATTTCCTTTGAAAAAATTGTAAATTTCGGTAGTGGAATCTCCGAGAAAGGTAACCTTAAATGATTGGTTTGATTTCTGAAATTTAATAAAAGTTACATTTGCGTCTACCTTATGTTTTCCAAAACGATCGTGATGTAATTCATTAAATTGATTTGTATTCCATTCTAACCATTTAAAGCCTTCTTTGGTTACCCAAAAATCTCCAACATTCATTGTTATCTTGGCAATTACACTTGGATCCCATTGACCCTTATTTGGCAAAATGACTGCTTGGGGATGGGAAGTTTGTACTGAATTAGCTTGTAAAAAGTTCACCCCAATAACCAATACCAACAAACACAAATCTCTTAGAGCCAACATGTTGGATAGACTCAACTTAAGAAATCTTGGTTGTTTGAAAGGAATCATTCTTTTTCAAAAATCGTTTATTTTTATTGACTCTGTGCGATTTAGATATGAATTAAACGTTTAAGTTACTCAGTAATTGTAATTTTGTCCAATGAGTAATTCAAATCTTCGCATTTTGTTTTTTGGAACTCCTGATTTTGCAGCTGAATCATTGCAGAAATTATTTGATGCTGAATATACTATAGTAGGCGTTGTAACTGCACCCGATAAAGCCTCTGGCAGAGGAATGAAAATACAATCAAGTGCTGTTAAACAAATTGGCCAAAAATTAGGATTACCCATTTTTCAACCCACTAATTTAAAATCACCAGAATTTATCGAAACTGTTAAAAATTTAAACGTGGATTTGGGTGTTGTTATAGCATTTAGGATGTTGCCAGAAGTTGTCTGGAATTCACCGAAACTTGGAACGATAAATTTACATGGATCCTTATTGCCCAAATATAGAGGTGCGGCACCTATACAGCACGCAATTATCCAAGGCGAATCCATAACTGGGTTAACTGTTTTCTTTTTACGACATGAAATTGATACTGGGGATATTCTTATGACTGAGGAAATTCTAATTGGTGAAATGGAAGATTTCGGTTCTCTTTACAATCGAATGAAAATAGCAGGTGGAAATCTTATTGTAAAATGTGTTGATGCGATATTCCAAAAGAACTATCAATTAATTCCACAGCATGCCGCGGGTGAGCCTACTTTTGCACCTAAAATCACCAAAGAATTTTGTAAACTTGATTTAGACAAAGGTTGTCTTGTTAATTTTAACAAGATTCGAGGTTTATCCCCATCACCCGGAGCTTATGTTGAAGTCAACAATGAAATTATCAAAATTTTTTCAGTTTTAATATCGGATGTAAAGTCCGAATCCACAGATCCCATTCAAGTAATAGGGAAAAAAGTTTATCTCGTATGTAAGGATGGTTGTTTGGAAATTTTAAGTTTACAAATTGCAGGAAAACCGAGAATTTCCGGATCGGATTATGTAAATGGCATAAAAAATCGTTGATTTTGTGATTTTTTTCTATTGAAAATTTGCTTTTATGATTTTTATTATTTTCATTGCGATTGAAAATAAAAGAATCAAACGCCTATAAGTTACACTCCTACCTAAAAAACTTGCTTATTTAACCATTAATTAACAACCGCAAGGAGGTAGTATGAGTGCACCTATAATCGCAGACGGCGTTTTAATTCAACGCTACATGCAAGGAAATCAAGCCGCGTTTGAGACACTACTCAATCGCCATCGCAATCGTATTTTCACAAGTATTTACTTATTAGTGAACGATAGATACTTAGCGGAAGATATTTTCCAGGAGACGTTTATTAAAATAATAAATAATATCCAAGCAGGAAAATACAACCATGAAGATAAATTTCTTCCATGGGCGATGCGTATTGCTAGAAACCTGAGTATTGATACTATTCGTTCAAGAAAAAGAATGCCAATTGTAGTTGATTCTGAAGGAAGGGATGTATTTGATTGTTTGGGAATTTCTGTACAAAGCAGAGAGGATGAGCAGGTGAACCAAGACGAAATTAGCGCACTTAAGCATTGGATAAGAGAGCTTCCAGAAGAACAAAGAGAAGTTCTTATTTTAAGAAATTACGCTGAACTCAGTTTCAAAGAAATAGCTATTTTAACCAATACGAATATCAACACTTGTATCGGAAGAATGCACTATGCCGTTTTGAATCTCAGAAAAAAAATGCAAAAAAATTCGCTTCGTGTAAAATAATCTTAAGTTGTTGGCGTTTTAATTTCAAATCAAACGCCAAAATGCTTATGATTAAACAAATTACCGAAACCGATTTATTGTTATTTTACTACCAAGAGGCTGATGAGGTAACTACTTCAATCATTAAAGAGCATTTGTCTGATAATTTAGATTGGCAGTATTTTCTCAATGAAATGGAGTCATTTTCAAATGAATCCAAAAGTGTGTGTTGTTCCCCCAGTAATACTACCCTTTCTATCATTTTAGAAGAAAGTCGTTCTCAGTTAGAACACTCCCACTAGTTTTCGCTTATTCCTTTATTGGATTAAATTTCCTATTAAATCCGTAATTTTGGAATATGGATTTCATACCAAAATTAGATTTAAATCACTTTATCAAAGGAGATCATCAACAGAAACTACAGTTTGTAAATGATTTAGGTAAAGCATACGAGGAAATAGGTTTTGTAGCAGTTCGTAATCATGGTATTGAAAAAGATATTTTAGAAAATCTCTACCACCAAGTTTCTTTATTTTTCAATTCTCCCGAAAAAATCAAAGCCGTTTATAATGACGATTTAGGTGGTGGTCAACGAGGTTATACAGGTTTTGGAAAAGAACATGCAAAAAACAGAAACACTGGGGACCTAAAAGAATTTTGGCATTTTGGTCAATTTACAGAAGACTCAGAAGATCCAACAAACACACCCTCCTACCCAGAGAATAAGATAGTTTTAGAACTTCCAGAGTTTAATGTTTACGGCAAGCTTGCTTATAAAGCATTAGAGAATACTGGTATTGCCATGTTACAAGCAATAAGTTTGTATTTGGGTTTAGAAGAGGATTATTTCGATAAGAAGGTTATTTGGGGAAATAGCATTTTGCGAGCTATCCATTACCCACCAATTACTGAAGATCCAAAAGATGCAATTAGAGCAGGAGAACACGAAGACATCAATTTAATAACCCTATTGGTTGGTGCAAGTGCTGATGGATTAGAAGTACTAAATAAACAAGGAAAGTATATTGCTGTAACTGAGGTAGAAAATCATATCGTAGTAAATGTTGGTGACATGCTTCAACGATTAACGAATGACGTTTTACGCAGTACAACCCATAGAGTAGTAAATCCACCCAAAGAGAAATGGAGTGAACCTAGATTTAGTATTCCATTTTTCTTACATCCAAGGCCAGAAACCAGACTAGATTGTTTAACTAGCTGTATTTCAGAAACAAATCCAAAGAAATACGAAGATTGTACTGCTCAGGAATTTCTAACTCAGCGATTGAGAGAAATCGGATTAATAAAATAGATTTTTTAATTCGTGTGCATCCTCGGGTTTCATTTTTCCCGCTAAAATTAATCGAACTTGTCTTCTGCGTAAAGCACCATCGTATTTTTGAATTTCCAATTCGGATTCGGGTATTATTTCAGGTACTTTGGTAGGCTTATTTCTGCTATCTAGTGCAACAAAGGTATAATATGCCTCATTACTTTTGACTACATCTCCACTTGGTACACTTCTAGCATGGACTTCAATAAACACTTCCATACTGGAATTAAATGAGCGGGTAACAAAGGCATTCAATGTTACCACATCTCCAAGTCGGATACTTTCTTTAAATGAAACTGAATCCACAGAAGCGGTAACCACAATCTGATTTGCATGTTTTTGAGCAGCAATAGCAGCACAGATATCCATCCAATGTAACATTTTACCTCCCATCAAATTCCCTAGTGTATTGGTATCATTTGGAAGTACAATTTCATTCATGGTGGTGAATGAGTAGGAAGGTTTTTTATTTGAGTTCATAGTATATACAAAAATAAAAGGGAAAGCCGCAAAGACTTTCCCTTTTAATAAAAATTATTTTAATGGATTAGGCTTGGCCTACAACAGATACAAAACTTCTACCGTCTTTTCCTTTACGGAATTGAACAGTACCATTTGTAAGAGCAAATAAAGTATGGTCTTTACCGATTCCTACATTTGTTTCAGGATGGTGTTTTGTTCCACGTTGACGAACGATAATCCCGCCAGCTTTAACAATTTGACCACCAAAAATTTTCACACCTAAGCGTTTGCTATGTGATTCTCTTCCGTTTTTGGTACTACCCGCACCTTTTTTGTGTGCCATTGTATTTCTCTTTTAATTTTATGCTTTGATACTATCAATTTTCAAAACAGTTAAATAATGGCGAAAACCATTTTTCACTGTGTAACCTTTTCTTCTTTTCTTTTTGAAAACCAACACTTTGTCGCCTTTGCCATGCTCTTTTACTGTAGCAGTAACTTTTGCGCCAGAAACGGTTGGTGTTCCTACTTTAACCTTATCACCACCGATAAGCAAAACTTTATCAAATTCCACTGTGGAACCTTCAGCAGCATTCAAACGATTCACCACCAAGTGGTTGTTTTCGGTAACTCTGTATTGCCTTCCGGCTATTTCAACTATGGCGTACATATCCGTAAATTGGGCTGCAAAGATAAGGGTGTTATTTAATTTTTCAAACTATTTACAGAAAAAAACAATGTTTTCATTCTTCCATATTTCCAAAATCAATTCCCACAGGAACGCCCGTTAACAATATTAGACACAGCAAATTTATGGTGATATCCCTTATTCTTTAACATAGATATTTGAGGATTCATGAAAAAGGTATTTTTAGTTTTTGCATCTTGGATGTTTTTATCGCAGGTGACCTATGCGCAAACCAATAGCGAAAATTCTAATCCACCCAAAAATGGCAAGGGAATAGATAACACCTCGCGCAATGTGGTAACTCAATTTGAACCCAAATTAATACCCTCTTCTAAGTTATTGATAGACCCTATCGTTCCAAAAACGGAAAACCCACGAATTAATTACAAAATTGAAACACCCGAATATCATTGGGTAACCTCAAAAATTGCTAGACCCGTTCAACCCGAGCGATTAAAAGATCGAAATTCTGATACCGTTTATCAATCGAACTATATTCGGTTGGGAGGTGGAAATTATGGTCATATGTTGGGTGAGTTATACCTCGCGAATAAAGCAGCATCTGATTATAGTTACAACCTTTCCGTTCAACATTTGAATGCAAATCCTGCCAATTCCATCCGAGAGTTTTCAACATCTAGGATATTAGCCCAAGGAGCTAAGTACTTTAGAAATTCATCCTTGGATACCCGAATTTTTTATAACCGATACCAAAATAATTTTTTTGCCAAAGATTCTGCGTTTAATGGAGATATCTTAACTCTAGGAAAAATCGCTCAAAATTATGGATTAGGAATAGGCTACAATTATTTAAGTCAGGGTAAAATGCCCAGTTTCGCCGCAGATTTAGTATACAATGGATTTCAAAACAATTTCAACCAGCAAGAAATGGATATTGCTGCAACGGGTAATTTACGTAAAAAGTTTAAAGAAGCTGAACTTGGTTTATTCATTGGTGGAACTTATTTAACCCAGGTTCAACGTGCTGGATTAATAAGTTTGGATTCAACGTCTCAGTACAATCAATTGTTCACCGATATAAAGCCCTCTTTATCATTTGGTCATAAGGCTACTGGATTGAAAGTAATTGTAAGTGCTAATTCTACTTATTGGAATAGTGAGTTAGACACAGTGAAATCATCAAAATTCTATGTTGCTCCTTATTTAAACGTTTCAAAAGAACTTAGTGGTCTTAAAATGCGATTGTATGGAGTAATCGATGGGGGATTGCAGAAAAATACCTTTAGACAATTTCAACAATTAGTTCCTTTTACGCATGATAGCATTGAAATTCGCAACAGTTTTGAGCAGATTAATGTTTATGGAGGAATTCAAGGAAAGTTAAACGAACAAATTTATTTCAGTTTAGATTTTGGATTCAATAGTGTTTCCGACATGCCTCTAGTTGTAACGAATAATGATAGTCTAAATAGTTTACGCTTAATTTATGATGATGTAAACTCTACGTACGTAAAAACAAATATTCAATATTCCTTAGGCGATAAATTGAAAATTCAGGCTAAGATAAAGCTAGCCGATTACTCTCCCACTTCCGAAGCACAAGCTTGGCATTTACCTTCATTCTCCTACTCTAGCAGATTGACTTATTCATTAGGAAATGCTATTGAAATAACTGCAGGATTTGATGGTGTTGGAAATAGATTTAATAGAATCGCTGATGGTTCGTCGTTTAAAACTGTAAAAGTTCCAGGATATTTCGATTTGTTTGGAAGAGCCGATTACCGAGTTCTAGGGAAAGGTAGAATTTGGATTCAAGCGAGCAATATATTATCCGGCCAATACCAACAATGGTACGGATACAGAAATTATGGATTAACTATCATGGGTGGACTATCCATCGCTTTGTTTTAATAAATTTTGTATTTTTGTATGTACATGTTATACGAAAAATCGGTAATTGATGCAATTTTAAATGTGGTTACTCACCACGAATGTGCGGTTATTGCAGATTTTGGAGGATTTATTGTTCGAAGAAATCCCGGCTTATTTAATTCGTTTTCTGGAGAATTAAAAGCGTCTACGGCCATTGTATATTTCAACAATGAAATCAAATCGGATGATGGTTTGGTTGCCGATGCCTTACGAAATATTACCGGTGAATCTTTTAAAACATGTCAACAAATACTAAGCGATTGGGTTAAACATATCAATAATGAACTTTCAATTAAGAAGAATTATTCACTTCTTCCATTAGGGAATTTTCATACAAACTCAAGCGGCGGTGTGTTTTTTATAAGTTCACCTAATTTCAGTATTGATCCATACAGTTTTGGGTTGCCCGTTTTTCAATGGAAGTGGGATTTATTTTCTGAATCCTCCGATCCTGCAACCAAAAACATAGAACCTACTTCTAAAAACACCTTAGAGGATAAATCTGAAATTTCTGCTATCGGGGAATCAACTAATAAATCCGATTTTCAACTCGATTCAAGAAGCAAGGAAGTAATATCGAATCAGGAAGAAATTGAATTCCGTTCATCTGAAAGTGAATCCCATACTAATCGTTTGATCGATTCAGAAATTGAAATCGGTTTGAATTTATCAATGGTGGAAAGTGTTCAAGAAAATTCAGATACAGAATTATCGGACAATGATGAAGTAAAGCCTTCGTTGTTATGGCAAATCGCAGCTGCAATTGCTATAGTAAGTATTTCGGTAAGTTTATACTTTACCTTTTCTCAGCTTATTACTGAGAAAAAGGAAAAATCAACAGAACAAGCTTCTATGATGATGACTGCAGCGGATGATACCGATGAAAATCAAGTAGTTTTTGTTAAAGAAGATAAGCCTAGGACTATCACCCACAAATGCAAATTTTGCTATGGAATTGAAGGAATGGATTTATTGAAAAAAGAATTAAAATCCAAAGATGGAAAGTACTTCGTTACAGGCGGTGCTTACATAACTGAAAAGTTGGCATTTGCTGAAGGTTTACGTTGGCAAAAATTAGGGTACGATGTATGTTTGTTATCCGCAAAAAATTCAAGTTTAACGAAAGTAGTTTTGGGTCGATTCAAATCTGAAAAAATGGCATCGTTGTTTGTTGAGAACATTAGCGAAATGCCAGCAGGAACAATATCGGTGGAAGAATTAACGTTTAAGTGGTAATGCTAGTATTATGAGCCACGCTATTTACGAAAAATCGTTAACCACAAACACCAGTCAACGCACAATATCTGGAGCGATCAGTGTTGCGGTGATGGCATTGTTGATGTTGCTTTTGTTTTTTGTTAGAATTAATCTACCTGATCCTCCATTGATCAATAAGAAAGCCCCATTGGAACTTGATTTTGGCATGGTTCAGCCAGCAGAAGTAAACCAAAATAGCGGTGGTTCTGGTGGAGGTAGTCAGGAAACCACTCCCAAATTGGGAGGTGAACCATCGATGGGTCCATCTACTTCTACACCAGCTGGAGGTCCAGGTCAAATCGTAACCAACGATGTAGAACCGGATGCCGCGGAGTTACCACCCATTGACCCACCAACAAGCAGCAGACCGGCTCAAGAAAACCCAAAATTTAAAGTTGATTTCACCAAAATAGGCAAGAGAAATGGTAAAGGTGGAGAAGGCGACCCTACTGGTACTAAAAATGGTGTTGGTAACAATCCTGTAGGTACAGGTCCTGGATCAGGAGGCGGCAGTGGTGGCGGTAATTTTGGTGGTAATGGTACTGGCACTGGAAGAGGAAAAGGATCCGGAATTCATCAGGGTTCATTAAGTGGTCATGAAATTCAATCTGATTTACGAAGTATTCCTATCGCTGAAGGATATGGCACAATTGTGGCAAGAATTATTAAAACATGCGAAAATTGTCCCGTTACGATGCGTTTAAGTTTGGGCGGTGATTATAATTACACTGGATCAGATGGAAACGCAATGGAAGTATTACGATACTATTTCAAACCAGAACACACAAAATTAGTGGCAAAATCTGCGGAAGGTGCTAAATATCCAAGTTCAGGTGAAATTCGTATAACGATAAAGCGAGAATTTTAACCAATCCTTATCTTAATGAATTATAAAGAAACGTTAGATTTTCTTTATAGCCGTTTGCCTATGTTTCAGAATCTGGGCAAGGTTGCTTATAAAAAAGATCTCACCAACACGTTAAAATTATTAGATTTCCTCGGTAACCCTCACCTAGGTAAAAAATGGATTCATATTGGTGGTACTAATGGAAAAGGATCCGTTTCTTCCACCTTGGCCTCTATTTTTATAGAAAATGGATATTCAACAGGGTTGTATACCAGTCCGCATTTAGTGGATTTCCGAGAAAGAATACAAACCAATGGACAATTAATTGAACAAGAATTTGTTGTTGATTTCACTCAGAAAATCTTACCGATTTTGGATGAAATTCAGCCATCATTTTTTGAATTAACGGTAGCGATGGCTTTTGAATATTTCAAATTCAAAAATACGGATATTGGTATCATTGAAGTTGGCTTGGGCGGTAGATTAGACAGCACCAATGTTATTACCCCTATCCTATCCACCATTACCAATGTTTCATGGGATCACATGGATATGTTGGGGGACACACTCACTAAAATTGCATTTGAAAAAGGGGGAATAATAAAAGATTCTGTGCCAATTGTTCTTGGACCTATGGAAGAAGAAGCTAAAATAGAATTGGTTAAACAGTCTTCTCAACGATCTGCAAAATTACTAGACGCATCAGGCATAGAGGTACCAGAGTCTTGGCGCGATCAATTTTCTCTAAAAGGAATTTATCAACGAGAGAACCTCAAAACAATATTTACTGCACATGAGTATCTGCAGCCAATATTCAATCTTGATGATTTAAAAAGTTTGCGGGGGATTCGCAGAATTAAAGAAAATAGCGGTTTACGGGGTCGATGGGAAGTATTTTCTGAAAAGCCTTATGTTGTTGCCGATACAGCACATAATTATCCCGGTGTTGAACAAACCATGTTTCAATTAAAAGAACTGGATATATCAGGCAAAATTCATATCGTTTGGGGAATGGTAAGTGATAAAGACAGGAGCAAAATATTGTCACTTCTCCCGGCATCAGCCAATTATTATTTTTGTAAACCATCGGTAATACGTGGTTTAAATGCCAAGGAACTCGCCAAAGATGCGCAGCGTTTCGGATTACATGGATTCGTATTCGATTCCGTTTCGGAGGCAATTATTGCCGCTAAATCTCAGTTAAATTCTGAAGATCTGCTTTACATCGGTGGTAGCACCTTTGTTGTGGCCGATGCCCTACTTGTACTTGAATAAAAAAAGCCCCTGAATCTGAAATTCAGGGGCTTTTATTTTTCCTTACTCAGTATAACGTTTATTTACACTGAAAAGTATTTTGGTCTTAACGGACACCGTTCATTAATTTAAGCAATCGTTTGCTCAAGAAGAACAAGAACACAGACGCCGCACCAGCCATAAATACGAAAATCATAAAGAAATCATATAAGGTGTTGATTTGCATTCCCATGAAACTTGGCTTTTCAGGATGAAGATTCCAAACTTGCATGCGTTCAACCTTTTTAGATACTTTGTTTTCAACTACATCTATAGAGTCATGAGTTAATAACTTCTGACCATTATCGATGAGTAATGCACGATCTAAATATTTATTATTCGACTTTATCACTTTTAAGTGGAAGACAGAAATTGCATCTCGTTTATCAATTGCCACTTCCTGCACGGTTGCATTGGCTTGATTCTCAGATTGTAATACTTGTTCCAATTTTTCTTTTTCAAAGGCAATTCCAATCACAGAATCTTTTGCTTTATCACCACCCACTTTAGATTTTGTAACATTAAGAGTAGCTGTTTTTATAACAATAAAACTCTTTGGATCGGCCTTGAATACATTACTATCCAATTCAACACAAGTAGCAAGAGAATCAAATACATTTTGACTCGTAAATTCGGTGTATGTTTTTTCCAATTTAACTTCCTCTGGATATAAACCTGATAAAATACCTGCGAATTTATTAGCCGAGGCGGTAGATAAGAACCAAACTCCCATCAACAACGACGCTAATCTAGCAGGAGATAATTTATTTACCATAGATAAACCGATGGGAGAAAGACACAGCTCACCAAATGTGTGGATAGTGTATAAACCTACTAACCACCCCATATTTACTTTGGTTGAAGGATCGATCCCTTTAACTCCGAAGGCAATTACTAAATAACCAATTGCCAATAAGAACAGACCCAAAGCTTGTTTGAAAGGTGATGCTGGTTCCATGTTTCTTTTACCAAGGAAACCCCAAATCCAAACAAATAACGGTGCAAAAATTACAATTGCAACAGCATTAATACTTTGGAATGCCGATGCGGGTATCACTTTACCAAAGAAACTTCGATCCGTTTGTTCTTCTGCAAAATAGGTTAACGATGCACCTGCTTGTTCGAAGGCAGCCCAAAAGAAAATAACAAAGAAAGCGGCGATATAAACCACCCAAATTCTCTCTTTCTCAACTTTGGAAAGCGCTGGATCCGTAATAATATACCCTGGAGCGGCAATAGTAAGTGCGAAAATTATAGAACCAATCCAATCAAAATCGGCACCATACTTAAAGCCCAACATGGTTAAAACAAATACACCAATCCAAGTAACTACTGCTGACATTCTCACAGGTTGTTCTACAGTTTCGGCATTTAATTCTCTAACTTGATTGGGTTTTTCACCAATTTGTTTTCCTTCAGGAGTAACAATGTATTTATTCTTTAAGGAGATAAATAATATCAAGGAAATAATCATACCAACGCAAGCTGCCATGAATCCCCAACGAAAATCTCCTGGATCATCGGTTTCGCCTAAATAACCGCAAACGATTGGAGCGATAAACGCACCTAAATTGATTCCCATATAGAAAATCGTAAATGCTGAATCTACTCGTTTATCTCCTTCTGGGTAAAGCTGCCCCACCATCGTGCTGATATTGGGTTTAAAAAATCCATTACCTACAATTAAGAATAATAAACCGGCCAACATCAGGGTTACAGCCAACGTGTTTTGTTGATAATAGGTTCCGGCTAGGAACATCAAAAACTGACCGATTGCCATTAAAACACCACCTACAATTATTGACTTCCTATTTCCCCAATATCGATCGGCCATATACCCACCAATTAAAGGTGTTAAATAGACCAAACCTGTGTAACTTCCATAAACTTCGGCGCTTAATGCTTTATCAAACAACAAAGCTTTTAGCATGAATAAGGAAAAAAGGGCACGCATTCCATAGTAACTAAAACGCTCCCACATTTCCGTAACAAACAATACGTAGAGTCCCTTAGGGTGCCCAGACTGTTGAACATTGTCTGAACTTTTCATTTCATTAGCAGTACTCATTTAACAATAGGTATTAATAGATTTTCGAGGCAAAATAGAGAGAAAAATTGAAATATTGGCACGCCAGAAGCAAAAATTACGATATCCATAGAAAATCATACAAGAAAATGTCACTAATGCCTGTAAAACATTTTATTTTGCAGTGAAAATGTCGATAACCCTTCAACAAATCCAATCCGATACCGGTTCAAAATACAATGGTACTCAATTGGATTTATCCATTACCAAAGCATCCACATTAAGCGATGGAGATTTTGATTCCTTGGGATTTTTATCTAATCCAAAATATGAATCACAAGTTTATTCCTCACGCTGCGGAATAATTTTGGTACCACAGGATTTCAAATTAAAAGAACCCATACAATCGGAATTATTATACCATCCTAATCCCTATTTCGCTTTTTGTTTAATATTAACCAAATATTTCAATCCAAATATCCATAATTCTGGTAATGAAGCAGGTTGTTTTATTCATGATTCTGCTAATTGCGAGGCAGATTATGTAGGTAAAAATTCATACATTGATGCCAATGCAATCGTTGGGAAAGGCTGTAAAATATATCCGGGTTCTTATATCGGTAAAGGCGCACAACTTGGTGAAAACTGCATAATCTATCCAAATGTTACGATTTATTCCGGTACTTCCATTGGAAACAACGTAATCATTCATGCCGGTACCGTCATTGGCAGTGATGGATTTGGTTTTGCTCCTGTAAATGGCAAATATTTAAAAATACCACAAATTGGCAACGTAATTATTGAAGATGACGTTGAAATTGGATCGAATTGCAGTATTGATAGAGCTACATTGGGTAATACCATTATCAAAACGGGAACGAAGCTCGATAATTTAGTTCAGATTGCCCATAATGTGGAAATTGGAGAACATACGGTAATTGCTTCTCAAACTGGAATTGCGGGATCAACCAAAATTGGTGGTTATTCTCAATTTGGCGGTCAAGTTGGCATCGGCGGTCATCTGGTTATAGCCCCACATACTTCCGCTGGAGGTCAGGCAGGTATAACGGGGAATATTACAGAATCACATCAAAAACTAACAGGAACTCCTGCTACGGATGTACGAGAGTTTCTAAAAGGTGTAGCCGGTAGCAGAAGGATTTCGGATATCTTAAAAGAAATTCAGCAGTTAAAAAAGGAAATAATCGAAATAAAACAAAGTCAAAATAAATAAAGATAACGTTGTAATGAATAATATAAATCCAAAACAAACTACGCTTCAATCCACCATCGAATTATCTGGTGTAGGATTACATACGGGTGCCAATGTAATTCTCAGGATTGTCCCTGCTGCAGAAAATCATGGTTATAAATTCAAGCGCACAGATTTGCCTGGTGAACCAATAATTGAAGCTGATTGTGATTTAGTAACGGATACGTCTCGAGGTACAACATTGGAGAAAAATGGAGCTAGTGTTTCCACGGTGGAGCATGTTTTGGCTGCATTGGTTGGGATGGAAGTAGACAATGCTATGATCGAGATTGATGGGCCAGAAATGCCAATTATGGATGGTAGTTCCCTGCCATTTGTTCATGCGATAGAATCTTGTGGAATTGTGGAATTGGAGGCAGACAGGGAGTATTTTGAAATCCCATATAACATTCACTTTACCAACGAAGAAAACAATGTTGAGATTATTGCCATGCCTGTAAATGAATATCGAATTACGGTAATGGTTGATTATAATTCACCGGTTTTAGGGAGTCAGCATGCAGGTCTTACAAATTTATCGGACTTTAAATCAGAAATTGCCCCTTGCCGAACATTTTGCTTTTTACATGAGTTGGAGTATCTTTTAAATAATAACTTGATCAAAGGCGGTGACTTAAATAATGCCATCGTAGTTGTTGACAGAGAAGTAAAACAAAATGAATTAGATCGACTGGCTGAGGTATTCAAAAAGCCAAAGGTAGAAGTAACGAATAGTGGTATTTTAAACACATTGGATTTACGATATCAAAATGAGCCTGCCCGTCATAAACTATTGGATATGATTGGTGATTTGGCACTTTGCGGTATGCCGATTAAAGGTCAAATTATGGCAGCTAGGCCAGGCCATGCGAGTAATGTTGCTTTTGCTAAAAAAATAAAGCAAGTAATGAAGAAGGAAATTCGTAGAAAACAGGAAGGAGTACCGTATTATAATCCCAACGAAAAACCATTATACACAACCAAGGATATAATTAAAATGCTGCCGCATGCACATCCGTTTTTGCTAGTTGATAAAATATTAAGTAAAGACGATAAATCCGTTGTTGGGGTAAAAAATATCACTTACGATCAACCTTTTTTTAATGGACATTTCCCTGGAGATCCCATTATGCCTGGTGTTTTACAATTGGAAGCTATGGCACAAGCAGGGGGTATATTAATTCTTAGTACGGTGGAGGATCCTGAAAATTATGGTACATATTTCTTAAAAATAGACAATGCAAAGTTTAAAGACAAGGTTGTACCTGGTGATACATTAATCATGAAATTAGAACTAATTGAACCTGTTCGAAGAGGCTTATGTGTAATGCGAGGTAGAGCTTGGGTTGGGGAAAAATTGGTTTGTGAGGCTGAAATGATGGCACAAATCGTTAAACTTGCATAAATCTAACCCTCCTGGCTATCATGATCCAACCTTTAGCTTACGTTCACCCCACGGCAAAGATTGCCGATAACGTTGTTATAGATCCATTTGTTACAATTCATGCCGATGTAGAAATTGGCGAAGGCACCCATGTAATGTCTGGCGCAGTTATTTTTAAAGGAAGTAGAATTGGTAAACGATGCAGAATTTTCCCTGGTGCTTCGATTGGGGCTATACCTCAAGATTTGAAATTTGAAGGTGAAGAGACCCAAACTATTATAGGCGATAATACAACCATTCGAGAATTTGTAACCATTAATAAAGGTACCAAGGCTCTTGGTTACACGAAAGTTGGATGTAACGTATTATTAATGGCTTACGTGCACTTAGCTCACGATTGTGTTGTTGAAGATAATTGTATTTTAGCGAATAGCGTGCAAGTAGCAGGTCATGTGCATATTGGCGAATCCGCAATATTAGGAGGCTCAGCACTGGTTCATCAATTTGTAAAAATTGGAAAGCATGCCATGGTGGGTGGAGGTTCATTGGTTAGAAAAGATGTTCCGCCATATACCAAAGCTGCTAGAGAGCCATTAAGTTATGAAGGTGTGAATTCCGTTGGTTTGAGACGAAGAGGCTTTTCAACCGATAAAATTGCAGAAATTCAGGATATTTATAGAGTATTGTTTGTAAAAGGATTTAATGCAACTAAATCTCTAAAAATCATCGAAACCGAATTCGTTCCTACCACAGAAAGAGATGAAATATTATCCTTTATTAAAGAATCGGACCGCGGGATAATGAAAGGATATGCTAGTAAATAGCCATGAAAATAATCGTAGAAAACTGCGGAAAGAGTTTTCATAGAAACTGGCTATACAGAAATATTAATTTTACGTTCGAAATTCCAAATCTGGGGGAATCCAAGAATATTGCTTTATTGGGCTCAAATGGGAGTGGTAAAAGTACATTTGGATTGATGCTACTCGGACAAATAGCGCCAACGGAGGGAAGAATTATTTGGGTAAACGAGGAAGACAAAACGATGTCAACCTCGGCCATAATTGCATCTTCAATGTTAATTTCCCCTGGATTAGAATTGCCGGAAGAATTAAGTTTAACGGAATGGTATAATCTGCATAATTCATTGCGCGGATTTAATAGTGGTTTTACTTTAACTAAATTATTGGAGCTCTGCAGTTTCCCTAAGGCAACTTTAACAAAATCATTGGCAACATTTTCCAGCGGGATGAAACAACGAGTAAAATTAGTAACAGGATTTTTCACCCCTTCGTCTCTGTTGTTTTTGGATGAACCTTTATCCAACTTGGATGACAAAGGCATAGACTTGTATGCCGAATTAGTGAAAGACAATTCAAGGAATCGTCTGATCATCGTTGCTTCTAATAGAAGTGACGAATACGAATTTTGCGATACGGCGATTAAAATTCAAAATGGTGGAATAGAGACTACCACACTTCAGTAGTGTTATTCATTTCTATTTTCCCTTTTACGTATTAACGACGAATGACAAATTTTCCAGTAGATACAATTTGATTGGCGTTCAATGCTTTTACGAAGTAAACTCCGTTTGGTAAATGACCAATATTCAATCCAACACCGGTTTCCCCGAAATTTACATGTGAATAAAAAACAATCTTTCCGTGAATATCTGTGGCCTCAATTTTTGAAATCACTGAACTTTCTGTTAATTCAAAAAACACACTATTGGAAGCTGGGTTCGGGAAAATTTTTATTGGAGTTATATTTCTAAATAATCGTGTATTTCCTAAATTAGATTTGATCGATTTTAAGGAATTTGCCCATACCAATCCACCTCTTCCTAATCCAGCAACAAATTCCGGAATTGAGTCTCCGTTAATATCCGCTAAATCAGGTGTTAATAAATACCCCATTCTGCCAGTTATTGAATCCCCGGTTGATGTGTACGATTTAAACCATTGGGTATCTCCCACCAAAGAATCCGTAATTGAATGACCGTGAATCCTATACAATAAGGGAGTACCATGAGCAGTTCCTAAAACCATTTCCATTTTACCATCATTATTTAAATCTGCAATTCGTGGTACAGCATTTCCAAAACTGATAAAACCAATTGGATTTATATCGTATCTATACTCATTTGCCTTTGCACCGTAAGCACTACTGTGGAACCTTTCAAAATTATTGGAACCATCATTTTTAAAAGCTACTACCTTACCATTATAAAAACCACATAATAAATCATTTTTACCATCACTATTAAAATCATAAATACACGGTGCTGCTCCACTTTCACCTAAAATCCCTGATTTGGGAATGATATTCTCTGATTTAAACACCCAATTAACGGGTTTGTTCACACCGGCGGTATTTTCAAAATACACTACCCTTCCTGATCTAACACCTATCAATAAGTCTTGATCACCATCATTATCAATATCCCCCACAGCGGGAATTGAATGATGAAACAAGGAGTCATTGTTTTTTGATATTGATAGGTAATCCTCATTTTCCAATACAAATTCGGCAGAATCCTTTTTCCCTTTATTTAAAAATAAGGTTAATTTATCTCTAAGGCCTTTGGTTACAGCATAATCGCCATTGTTTGCAATGACTAAATCAAGATCCCCATCGGCATCCACATCTACAAATACCGGTGCTGATTTCCCACCAAAGTCTAAAGTCTTATCAATTAAAAAATTAGTTCGTTGAAATTCAAATTCTGTTTTACCCAAGGTTCCTTTATTTTTATAATACCAGACCTGTTGGGTTTCTTTGCCATCCGGTACACCATTGGGTGCAACAATTAAATCTGGTAAACCATCTCCGCTCGCATCAATTGTAAATCCAGCTGGGAATATAAATTCGTTAGCAAGTTTTGTATTGACGGGAAACATGGTATCATACATCACCATGGTATCAAAGGCCGATTTATTTTCTTTACGACCATTTTTCAGTTTTGTAAAATTTGAAAACCCAATATTTGAAATTACCAATTCAGCATCTCCATCTGAGTCCTCATCAAACGTAAAACAAGCACTTCCATTGGCATGTCTTGGTTGGAGTTTCAGTTTAGATTCCGGCGGACATTCCCCTAAAACAATTGAATTATTAACGCCTTCGTTGAAATAACCATAACAAACATCCATTAATTGAAATTCAAAGGTATCCGACGACCAACCCATTTCATTTCGAACATCTCTTAATTGACGATAAGTTAAGTTACCCGCATCATAGGTTAGTAAGTCTAGATCTCCATCCCCATCCATATCTCTTATTTCTGGTAAATCCAAGATTGGAAAACTTATAAGGTTGTATAAGGGTAGATTATCCGTATCCGAATATTGATTTCGATAAAATAAATCGCCCAAATCTAAGAATCTAAGTTCACCCATAGTAGTTGGCGCCTGTTGTTTAAAAATCCTCATTCCCCCAGTTTTCGTAGCAGTGAAAATATCCAATTTCCCATCGGAATTTAAATCTGCTGTTTTATAATAATAGTTCCCTTTGGGTAGTTGAGATTCATATTCCGATTGATATTTAAACTGATCTCCTTTTATTCGGATGTAGGTAAATAATTTTGCATCATATCGATCAAATACAACAACATCCAATTGTCCATCTAAATTTAAATCTAAATGACAAAATTGAGGCGCGTTTAGACCTCCAATAAATGGTTGTTCGATTAAAAAATTATTGATATAAAACGGTACCGCAGTAGTACTCACCCGATATTGAATTTTCGCAGTATCATTAATTGTTTTACCGTTAATATTGGGGAAATAACTAAAAAAAACAATTAATGCGAAAATTATGAATTTCATTTTTGAAATTGTTGGTACTGATTTCATCATAGTGTAATCCGAAAATACTCAATATTCATGAGAAAAGAAATATGATTTGATAGATTCCATTTCATTTTGCAATTATTCCCACGAATTATTGATTTATTGTAATTTTACCAAATCGATGAGTGAAATTGAAAGTCTATACGAGATATTCGAAAAAAATGAATATCAATATTCCACAGATAGTAGAAATATCAGTAAAGGAGATATCTTTTTTTGTCTAGTTGGTGAAAAATTTGATGCCAATATTTTTGCGGAAGAAGCATTAAGAAAAGGCGCAAAACTGGTGATTACCAACCGTATAGATTTAAAAAATTCTGACGGATATTTTTTCACTATGGACACCCTGGAAACATTCCAAGAACTGTCCAAATATCACGCAGCCAAGATGCCGGCAAAGAAAATTATCATTGGAGGTAGTAATGGCAAAACTACTACAAAGGAATTGGTGCATTGCGTGTTATCCGACATCGGGGAAACACACCTAACGGCTGGAAACTTCAATAATCATATCGGGGTTCCTATTACTTTACTAGGAATTAGACCCTTTCATAAGTTTGCAGTGATTGAAATGGGGACCAACCATCCGGGTGAAATGAAATTATTATGTTCTTTAGTTCATCCTGATTTGGGTTTAATAACCAATATTGGGAAAGAGCATTTAGAGGGCTTTGGCGATATTGAAGCGGTTGCTAGAGAAGAAAGCGAAGTTTATTTGCGCTGTTTAGAATGCAATGCTACAGCGATTGTGAATACGGATGATTCGTGGTTGAATTCTATGTCGAAAAGACTAAAAAATATCATTGCAATTCAACTTCAAGATATATCAAACACAACGGATAGTAACACAGCTGAAACTACATTATCCGCGAATATTATTCAAGAAATGCCCCATTTGCAGTTAACGGTATCTGGGAATGGTAAATTGATTGAAAATTGCGATTTTAGCATTGCGGGTTCGTACAATGCTTACAACATACTGTTTGGATTGGCTGTTGGATTTCATTTTGGCAAAACTTTAGGTGAATGTATCGATTCAATGAAGCCCTATTCTCCCAAAAACAACCGAAGTGAATGGAGAAAGATGGGGAATACTTCTATTTTTTTAGATGCTTATAATGCAAACCCAAGCAGCATGGATGCCGCTATTCGATCTTTCAATACGTTATCAGGAGAAAAAGTTTATTTCCTTGGCGATATGTTAGAACTTGGAGACCACAGTAAAGCAGAACATTTACATATATTAGATTTACTTAAGGAATTAAATATCACTAAATACACCTATCTCGTGGGTGGTGAATTTTATACTCATTGTATTGAGTTTCCACTTAGATTTACCGACACCAGCAGTCTTTTAGCTTGGTTGGACACTCATCCGATAAACGCTGATTACGTATTTGTTAAAGGATCAAGAGGTGTGAAAATGGAAACTGTGTTAGAACATTTTAAGAACTAACACAGTTTTATAAATAAGGGTTAATGCAAACTACCCTTAATGTCGAAATACAATTTATTGATTTAACAACATTACTGCGCCTGTAGCCAGCATATTCACGATTGCTAAGGGAATTAGTGATTTCCATCCTAACCGCATTAGTTGATCGTAACGGAATCGTGGTAAGGTCCATCGAATCCACATAAATACAAACACAAAGAAGAAAATTTTTGCAAACATTACGGCCACTTGCAACAATGACAAAACGGTTGGATTTGCAATTGAATCCATACCAGGGAAATTATATCCTCCCAAATAAACACTAGCCATAACTGCACTTGATACAAACATGTTGATGTATTCTGCAAATAGGTAAAACCCTAATTTCATGGACGAATATTCAGCATGATACCCGCCAATTAATTCTGTTTCACATTCAGCTAAGTCAAAGGGTGCACGGTTACATTCGGCTAAAGCACAAATGAAAAACAATAAGAATCCCAAGGGCTGATACCATATATTCCAATTTAAACCATGCTGTTGTTCCACCATTTCACGCAAGCTCAATGTCCCTGTCATCATAACAACAGCAATCAACGCTAATCCCATGCTTAACTCATAACTAATCATCTGAGCACTGGCTCTAATGGCGCCATACAAAGAGTATTTATTATTTGATGCCCAACCCCCAATCATAATTCCATACACTCCAATACTCACGATACCCATTACATATAAAACCCCGATATCAACATCGGCAACCTGTAAAGATACATTCCTACCAAATACTTCAATGGAAGTACCCCAAGGAATAACTGCACTGGTTATTGTAGCAACAATCATGGCAGTTGCTGGACCTATGATAAACAACCATTTTTCTGCAGTTTTTGGAATGATTTCCTCTTTGAATAACAATTTACCCCCATCAGCAAATGGTTGCAATAATCCCAAAGGACCAACCCGATTTGGACCTAGTCTATCTTGGAAGTATGCAGCTATTTTCCTCTCTCCAAAAGTCAAATAAAGGGCAATCACAAGGGTAACCGCGAGGATTACAACAATCAATATTAATTTTTCCAGTATTAATGCGTAATCCATATTAAGCTTTATTTAATAGCGGTGTATGTTGTGGAACTTCTTTTTCGTAATGGTTGGCAGAAATCACTGATGTTCGATCGATGTGTCTTGGACCTACTATAGTCCAATCGGATTTCTCTTTTTTGTGAAATCTGCAATCGTTACAAATAAATTCTTTCACCTCTCCATATTGGTCTTTTCTAGCAGTTATTCTGGCAATTTCATCACCAATCATCCATGCTACTGCTTTTCCTGAGCACGTTGGACAATCTCTATGAGCATCCATCGGCTTAGTAAACCAAACTCTAGAACGGAATCTGAATGTTTTATCGGTTAATGCCCCTACTGGACAAACGTCAATCACATTTCCAATAAAATCATTGGTAAGGCTGTTTTCTATGTAGGTTCCAATTTCAGCTGCATCACCACGTTTAAGGACTCCATGTTCTCGTTTATCTGTTAATTGATTGGCAGTATAAACACATCGATAGCACAAGATACAACGAGTCATGTGCAGTTTGATGTACTCTCCAATATCTACCTTGTCAAAGGTTCTACGTTCAAATTCATATCGGGTGTTTGATTTACCATGTTCGTAAGCGAGATCTTGCAAATGACACTCTCCTGCTTGGTCGCATATTGGGCAATCAAGTGGGTGATTGATTAAAAGCATCTCAACTACACCGGCACGGGCGTCTAAAACACGTTGACTTGACTTATTTTTAATTTCCATTCCATCCATTACCGTTGTTGAGCAACTTGCAATCAATTTCGGCATAGGTCTTGGATCTTTTTCCGAACCTTTAGAAACTTCAACTAAACATGTTCTGCACTTACCTCCGCTTCCTTTTAAACTAGAGTAATAGCACATTGCCGGAGGCACGCTATCCCCTCCCAGCATTCTCGCTGCATTTAATATCGTAGTACCGGGATCTACTTCAATGGTATGTCCGTCAATGGTAACTTTAAATTTAGGTGTAGATTCTGACATATTGATTATGCATTAACGGGTTCGAAAATCTTTTCTTTTACCAAACCATAATTGGCTTCTAGACAACGTTTAGGCTCGTTTACGTGCCATTCGAATTCTTCTCTGAAATGTCGTATTGCAGCAGCAACCGGCCAAGCAGCGGCATCCCCTAACGGACAAATGGTATTACCTTCAATTTGCCGTTGGATATCCCACAACAAATCAATGTCTTCCATTTTACCATGACCGTATTCTAATCGATGCAATACTTTTTCCATCCATCCTGTACCTTCTCGGCAAGGTGAACATTGGCCACAACTTTCGTGGTGATAAAATCTTGAGAAATTCCAAGTATTTCTAACAATACACTGATCTTCGTCATAGACGATAAAACCACCGGAACCTAGCATACTTCCACTTGCAAAACCGCCATCGGCTAAGCTTTCATAAGTCATAAGACGAGATTCTCCTGCAGCAGTTTTTGTAATTAAATAATGAGGCAAGATGGGAACGGAAGATCCACCGGGAACGCAAGCTTTAATGCGTTTTCCGTTTTTAATTCCACCACAATATTGATCCGAATAGATAAATTCTTCAACAGATACTCCCAATTCAATTTCATAAACTCCCGGTTTATTGATATTGCCAGAGGCTGAAATAAGTTTAGTTCCAGTACTTTTACCAACACCAATTGCGGCATAGGCATCTCCTCCTTCATTTACAATCGGAACAACTGCAGCAATGGTTTCTACATTATTAACCACGGTAGGTCTAGCCCATAATCCTTGCACAGCTGGAAAAGGTGGTTTCATTCTCGGGTTACCACGTTTTCCTTCTAAGCTCTCTATTAGGGCAGTTTCTTCACCGCATATATAGGCACCGGCACCTGGACTTACGTATAAATCTAAATCGTATCCTGATCCCTGAATATTTTTACCTAACCACCCATTAGCATAGGCTTCGGCAATGGCTTTTTCTAAAATCTGTAACACATACATATATTCGCCACGTATGTATATATAGGAGGAATTGCAACCCAAAGCATACGAAGAAACAATCATTCCCTCAATTAACAAATGAGGAATCTTCTCCATTAAATAACGGTCTTTAAATGTTCCTGGTTCTGATTCATCCGCATTGCACAACAAATGACGAGGAACTCCTTCGGGCTTTGCAATGAAACTCCATTTCATACCTGTTGGAAATCCTGCACCTCCTCTACCTCTAAGACCTGATTTTTTCACTTCTTCTACCACGTCATCTGGCGACATGGATTTCAACGCTTTCTCAACCGCTTTGTAACCACCGTTTTTGCGATATACGTCGTAAGTATTTATTCCTTCGACGTGAGCATGTTCAAGCAATAATTTTCTAGCCATTGTTTTCTAGCCCCATATAATTAGCTACCGGTTTATTTCGGTACATTTCTATCAATTGATCTACTTTCTCTTCGGTAAGATGCTCATGAAACTTTTCACCCGCTTGAAGCATCGGTGCATATCCGCAAGCACCCAAACACTCCACTGTTTTTAGGGTAAACATACCATCGGAAGTAGTTTCTCCATCTTTTATACCTAGTTTCTTTTCGATATAAGATACAAGGGTTTCAGCTCCCTCAATCATGCATGGACCCGTTCTACAAACTTCTAATTTCACCTTACCAACAGGTTGGGTGTCGTACATGCTGTAAAATGTAGCAACCTCGTATACCTCAATGGGTAAAATATGCAGCAATCTAGCCACATAATCCATAACGGGAGTGGATAAATAACCAAAATGTGCTTGGGCAATGTGCAACACACGAATCAATGCACTTTTTTGTTTACCTTCAGGAAACTGAGATATTATTCTACCTACTTCTTTGAGTAGGTGTTCGGGAAATTGAATTTCTTGATTTTCAGTCATGGGTTAAGCGTCTAATTCTCCGGCAATTACATTCATAGAACTCATGGTTAAAATGGCATCACTTAATACAGAGTCTTTAATCATTTCTGGGTAAGCCTGATAATAAATAAAACAGGGTCTACGGAAGTGCAAACGATAAGGGGTTCTTCCGCCATCACTCACTAAATAATAACCTAATTCACCATTTCCACCTTCTACAGAAAAATAAACTTCTCCTTTAGGAATTGCGGTTTCACCCATCACAATTTTGAAATGATAGATTAACGATTCCATGCTGCGATACACTTCCTCTTTGGGTGGCAAGTAAAAATCAGGAACATCTGCATGGTGTTTTCCAGCCGGCATCTTGGCCAAAGCTTGTTTAATAATACTTAAACTTTGACGAATTTCTTCCTGTCTCACCATGTATCTATCATAAGTATCACCGTCTTTACCTATGGGTACAATAAAATCGAAATCTTGATAGCTACAGTATGGATTCATTACTCGAACATCATAATCCACGCCTGCGGCACGCAAGTTGGGACCAGCAAAAGAATATGCCAAAGCTCGTTCCGCCGAAATAGGTCCTGCTCCAATCACACGATCCATAAAAATTCTGTTACGTGTGAGTAGTTTATCAAATTCGTCAAATTTCTTTGGAAACTCTTCAATGAATTTATTCAATTTCGACATAAACGTTGGGGAAAAGTCTCTTTCAAAACCTCCAACCCTACTAATATTTGTTGTTAATCTTGCTCCACAGACTTCTTCAAACAACTCATATATTTTCTCACGTTCTTGGAAAACATAAGTAAAACCGGTAAGTGCCCCTGTATCAACGCCGATAACTGAGTTACATACTAAATGATCTGCAATTCTTGCCAATTCCATGATAATTACACGCATGTAATCCACCTTTTTTGGAACTTCGATTCCGGCTAATTTCTCCACCGTTAAGTGCCAACCAATATTATTGATGGGGGAAGAACAATAGTTAAGTCTATCCGTGATTGGAGTGATTTGATTGTACGGTCTTCTTTCTGCCAATTTTTCGAAAGCACGATGAATGTAACCAACGGTTTGCTCAGCCTCAATAATTCTCTCTCCGTCTACTTTAAGGACGTTTTGGAAAATACCATGCGTGGCCGGGTGAGTTGGACCAAGGTTTAGTGTTGCGATATCGCCATCAATGGTGTCTCTGCTCACCATTTGTCCTTGTTTATTAAAAGTTATCTCGCTCATCGTCCGAAGAATGTATTGTTTTTATCATCACGGGTTTCATCCTCCAAAGCATATTGCTTTCTTAGTGGATGGTAATCCATTTCGTCCATATTTAAAATTCTCTTTAGGTTTGGATGACCCTCGAAATTAATTCCATAGAAGTCAAATGTTTCTCGTTCCATCCAATTTGCACCAGCATACACATTCACCAAAGTAGGAATAGTTAAATCCTCTTCCGATAAGTATACACGGATTCTAACTCTATGATTTTCAACTAAATTATGTAAATGATAAATCACTTCAAATTCAGAACCTTTTCTTTCAGGATAATGTGCTCCGCATAAATCAGTAAGAAAAATAAATCCATGATTATCTCTTAACTGTTGAACTACCGTTACAACTTGATCTTTGGAAATAATAAAATTAAGCATCCCATAACTGTCTACAGAACTTACAGCTTGATTTTGAGTAAATTCAGTAACTACTTGAATTATAGAATCGTTATTTGCGTGGATAGCCATTATTTTTCAGTTGTTTCAATGTTGTAACTTTCCAACATCTTTTTGTATTCGTCGGAATTTCTTCTTCTCAAACTTTCGTTTTTTGCTAGTTCTTGAATTTTCATCAAGCCTTCAATTATTTGTTCTGGTCTTGGGGGGCATCCAGGAACATAAACGTCTACTGGAATAATTCTATCAATCCCTTGCAAAACTGAATATGTATCGAAAATACCACCGCTGCATGCGCAAGCACCAACCGACAACACCCATTTAGGTTCAGCCATCTGATCATATACCTGCTTTAAAACTGGACCCATTTTTTTTGCAATGGTACCCATAACCATCAACAAATCTGTTTGTCGAGGTGTAAAAGCTAATCGTTCTGAACCAAATCGTGCCAAGTCATAGTTTGCACCCATGGTGGCCATAAATTCAATACCACAGCAGGATGTTGCAAATGGTAAAGGCCACAATGAATTCGCTCTTGCCAAACCTATAGCCTTGTCTAATGAGGTGGCAAAAAAACCTTGTCCTTCAATACCTTCCGGTGCTTCTCCAATTTTAACCATTTGTTGAATTTTTAAATTATTTTTCCCATTCTAGGGCACCACGTTTCCAAACGTATAAAAAACCCATTAGGAATATTGATACAAAAGCCAATACAGCCATAAAGCCTTCCCATCCCATTGATTTGAAATTTACCGCATAAGGATAAAAGAATATCACTTCCACATCAAATAGAACAAATAAAATAGCCGATAGAAAATATTTGACTGAAACTGGAAATCGAGCATCCCCTTTAATTTCAATGCCACATTCAAAGTTATCTTCTTTTCTAGCGGTTTTTCGCGATGGACCTAACAAGTGAGATATGCTCAATGTTAAAACGACAAACCCTACCGCTACTCCCATTTGCAATAATATTGGGATATAAGATTCTGGTGTACTCATGTTCGTGCGCAAATTTAATAAATCCAACATAGTTAAGCAGATTTTTGTTTGATAATTTGATAAATTCCAAATCAAATTTTCAATTAACTTTGTTTAATATCTAAATATGGCAAAAAAATTATTATCCCAAGTTGTTGTGTTGTTAAGTGCTACCTCAATTTTAATAGTATTTAATGCTTCTAGTAATGGTAGAGGAAATGAAGACAGAACCGGTGCACCTGGAAGTTCAGGTACATGTGCTTCTTGCCATGGTGGCAGTAGCAATCTTAATGGTCAGTTAAGTTTAGAATTATTGGATAAAGCTACCTCTACAGTGGTTACTGAATATATACCAGGCAATAAATACATAGTTTCGATTAAAGCAACTGGAACTTCCACCAAAATGGGATTCCAAAGTACCGTATTAAATAGCAGTAACCAGAATATTGGATCCATTTCGAATCCATCTGCAGGCGCTGCCGTATACACAAGTGGTAGAAATATTGCAGGACACACCGCAGCAAGCAGCACTGGTACTTGGAACTACGAATGGACCGCTCCAACAACGGATCAAGGTGCAGCATCAATTTATGGAGTTTCAGTTATTTCAAATAAGAATAATTCCGACAATGGTGACCAAGTAGTTACTAATAAAATAACCATTAATCCTGCAGCAAGTAACTCAAACAAAGTACTAGCATCGAATGAATTAAGTGTATACCCAAATCCAAGTTTAGGAATTTTAAACTTTACTAGAATTGTAAATTCTATTTCTGTATTTGATATGAACGGTAAAGAAGTTTTAACTACAAAAGTTGACAATAACCAATACCAACTTCCTAAATTAAAGAATGGAGTTTATATAATTAAATTAAATTTTGATGGCGGGAGTTCTTACCAACGAATTTTATTGCAATCATTTTAACAATAGGCAAATAGAATAGCTCAGTTGCCATGGTATGATTGGACTTCTTCTGGCTCATTCTAAGCGAAACTAGATTATTTATCTACGCGTATTAAGCCATTGATGATAGTTTTTTGCATTCTTATTGTGTTCCAATAAGCTTATTGCAAAATTATGAGTACCAGAATTATCGGGTTTGGCACAAAAAAACACGTACGGGTAATTGGACCCAAACAAAACAGAATCAATTGCTTTTGGATCAGGTATGCACAAAGGACCGGGTGGTAATCCTTTCACTTGATAGGTATTGTATGGGGAATTAATTTTCGTATCACTCAATAAAACCCTACCGGTTCTTCCTCGAGCGAAAACAACAGTAGGATCCGCCTCTAATCGCATACCTTTTTTCAGTCTTAATTTATACACGGAAGCGATTTTACCAAATTCCTTTGTTGCATTGCTTTCTTTTGTCACGATTGAAGCTAAAGTAACAATATCAATGATGGATAAATTATTTTTAATGGCCGCTGCTCTTCTTTGATCATTCCAGAATTTACCAAATGATTCTTGAAACATTCTATCTAAAAAATCTCTGGGTGAATAATTTGATTTTAAATTGTATGTATTAGCCAAAAATAGGCAATGAGCTGTTCTCGACGATAATCCATAAACTTGATAAATAGAATCAATTGAAAACCAAATTTTTAAGCTTTCATCTTTCCATTTTGGATTGGACGTATTCTCCATATATTCTAGAGTAATATTATTAAACACATCTTCAAGGGTACCGCTGGATCTTAAAACCCAATCAAAACTAACGGCCTTGTAATTTTTAACTAATTTTAACAAATTCCAGATATTCGTCTTTGGCCTTATGGTTATAATAATTTTCTTGGTAAAATCAACTTCAACTTTTTGGGCCCACCAAGCAAAACTGGGAAATGTCCTTAAGCCTAACCGATTATAAACCAGGCTATTAATTGAATCATTGGGTAAATTTGAATTGATAATTAGTTTTACATTTTTTGTGTTTGTTGATTTCCAATCTTGGATGAATATTAATAAAACAAAACTTAAAAATAGAATGACAATTAGAGCTATGATCGATTTTGATTTCACAATACAAAATTGAGTGTAATGAATTCCATTAACAAACTTTTTGTAAAAATTGCAAAAACTCATCGTTCTATTGATTCGCTCATAATTTTTCTCATTGAATTGAAGTAGGTTTGTAATATGAAAATTGCACTAGTAGGCTATGGGAAAATGGGTAAAGTCATCGAAGAAATAGCCATTGAGCGAAATCATCAAATTGTAGCTAGATTTAATTCACAGTACCCATTAAACGATGAAAACTGGGTGAATTGTGATGTTGCTATTGAATTTACTAATCCCGAAATTGCTGTTCAAAATATTGAGTTTTGCCTAAAAAAGGGAGTTGCCGTATGCATTGGAAGTACGGGATGGTATAAGGAACTACCTAAAATTCAGCAATTATGTATACAGAATAATGCTGCCATGTTAGCTGCAACTAATTTCAGTATAGGTGTAAATATATATTGGAAAATTGCCGCCTATATTTCAAAATTATTTCAAACAATCCCCAACTATAGGGCTGGCATCGTTGAAAATCATCACACAGAAAAAAAAGATGCGCCGAGTGGGACTGCAATTACTTTGGCAGAAAATTATTTAGAAAACCAAACCAGCTACAAGGATTGGCGTTTAACTGGCACTTTTTGGAACGAGGCTGTTTCAAATTTTGATGCAGTAAAATCGATTAAAGAACTAAATAACAATAATTTACCAATTTTCTCTATCAGAGAACCTAATGTTCCAGGAACCCATCAGTTGTATGAAATTGGTAATAATGATTTCATTAAACTAGAGCATCAAGCAAACAATAGAAAAGGATTTGCAGAAGGCGCTGTCCTTGCAGCTGAATGGCTATTTAATAAAAAAGGTGTATTTAGCATGTCGGACATGCTTAAATTTGAAGAATAATAATACAAATTTGCTCTCATGGATAGTTTTAATTTAGGTCTATTTGCCACCTTATGGATAATTGCTTTTGGTTTAACTAGGATTGGTTTAATGCGAATGTTTAAAGCAGCGGGTAAAGCTTCTTATCTAGCATGGATTCCTGTTTTAAGTTGGTGGCATTGGATAAAAATTGTGGGTAGACCAAGTTGGTACATGCTTGGGATGGTGATTCCAGGGTTAAATATTTTATTCAGTTTCAATATTACTTTGGACCTATTAAGAGCTTTCGGAAAAACAAAATTTTGGGAGCAATTGGTAGGGACTGTATTGAGTTTTGCATATTTTCCTTTTCTTGCTTTTGATAAAAAACTGGTTTATCTTGGACAAGCTGGAACCAAAGAATGGAGAGAAAAAAACATTAAACCTTCGGGTTGGGCCAGAGAATGGGGCGATGCGATTTTATTTGCGGCCTACGTTGCTGGAGGTATGCGCGCTTTATATTTCGATTTATACCAAATCCCTACCCCATCTATGGAATCAAACTTAATGGTTGGCGATTATTTAGTAGTAAGTCGAGTAAATGTGGGAATGCGAATTCCATTAACCCCTATAACCCTTCCTATTGTTTCGCCTAAAGAAATTGCTGGCATAAAGGCTTATGCTGATATTTTAGAACTCCCTTATATGCGATTACCAGGTTGGTATACCATTAAAAATAATGATGTAATTGTCTTTAACTGGCCTGCAGATGGAGAGCAATACCCTATAGACAAAAAAGATAATTACGTAAAACGATGTGTTGCTGTGCCGGGCGATACATATGAAATGCGTAATGGTCAAATCTATATCAATAGCAAAAAATTACCCGTTGTAGGAAGAACTCAAAAACGTTACTTGGCTTTAATGAAGGAATTGGTAACTGAAGATTTTCTCTATGAAAACAATTTAGGAGATTTTCATTTGCCTAGCGAAAAAGATGCCCAAATCTATATCGAAGCGGCTAAGAAAAATGGAATTACTATTCAGCCTTACCTATTTTATACATGGCCAGAAAATTTCGAAAAACTTAAGAAGCATCCAGCGGTATTAAGTATTTTCGAAGAAACTAAATCCATCGACACAGATAAACCTATATTCCCAGACACCAATGCAACGGTATTTTTACGACATCGTTGGGATGTAAATAACTACGGTCCGATATATTTACCCAAACGTGGAGAATCCATTAAATTAACAAAAGAAAATTGGGATTTTCTAAAATTGGCAATCAACAAATATGAAGAGCAAGAAATAGAATATTCTAACGGTCAATTCATCGATAATAAAAGCGGTCAAGCAATTTCCACCTACACATTTAAAATGGGATATTATTGGATGATTGGAGACAATCGATACAACAGTTTAGACTCGCGATATTGGGGATATGTGCCGGAAGATCACATCATAGGTAAACCCTTGTTTACGTTTTTTAGTAAAAAGAAAGTAATCTCTATCGATCCTGAAACTTACTTGCCTGTAATGGGTCATGGTGGACCCGTATATGACTCAAAAGGTTGGTTAAAAGGGATTCGATACGACAGAATTTTCAAATGGATTGATTAAATCCAACTTCTACTTTATTCGATGTTGATGTAGCGGTTAGAATAATTGTTGTTCTTCGTACCAATTCCAACGCAGTCCTACATAAGTGTAATATTCGCGTGATGGTTGATGACCTGTTTGCGTTCTAAATTGTGCGGCTAAATACACCCACATATTGGGCATTAATTCATAAAATAATTGCGTTTTAGAATGCATTATATTTCCTACTTCACCTTGTAAGATATTTACATTTTCACCGGATACTCTGGTTCTATAATCTCTTCGAATATCGCTTCCGAAGTTATCTCCTGTAGTTGAATAATCGAAACCACGAACAGCAAAAAAAGTGGTATGGGTAAATAATAATCCCCTTATAAATGCGGGTTTATAACGAACACTAAAATTAAGTTCCCTGAAATTTGATTCTAATGGATGTGCTAATGCTTGGTTATAATTTACAGCATTGGCATCCATGGATGAATGACTGTAGGTGAATGGTCTTACCGAATTTACTTCAGCTTGAAAAACGATACTTCCAAATTTTGGATAAATGGAATTTAAATTTGGCTTGATGTAAGTTCCAATTTGGTACCCATGCTTGTTTCTCCAAGTATTACCTTTAATTAAATCGCCAAACGAAAATTCATCAAGTAAAAATTGCGCATAAAACATTGCATTTTTCTGTCGAATTTTACCGTCAAACATAATAAGAACATTGTCAGGAGAACCTAAATCCCTTTCAATTGAGCGATAAAAAATTATCGGATTCCAATAATTCACATCCAAACCGCCGGTTGGTCTAGTTTGAAGTATCATTTCTGACAATCCAAGTTCAAGCCAATTATTTAATTTATCACCTTCCTGTTTTGTGAGCCAATTGGGTTGAGCGAATTCAAGACTTGCTCTGTGCATGGCCATGTATTTTTTTGGCAATAATCTTGAACCCGATGGTTTATCCGTTGCTGAAAGTTCTTGATATAAATTTTGATACCTAAACGGACCTAATCGTGTATTTAGTTTCAAATACGCCGTTGCAGGAGAAAAATTACTTATTAAGAGGCTTCGATAACCATTTCCAATGTGTTGATTATCATGACCTGCAGATAAAAGTACATGGGTTTTGTTACTTGCAGAATTAACTATGTTCGCATAAATATTAGCTCGCGCTCTAAAAAAATCGGAATACCCATATAGGTTTTTATTCCAATAACCAACGTTAGGGGTAACATTAAACGTATCTTGGTATCGAGTAATATATTTTTGGAAATAACATTGCGATTCCACCAATTGGGTTGAAAAAGAGAGATTCTTAGAAAACTGACCAAACAACTCGATACCTTTTGTATTATTTAGATATCTAGAAGTATAAGGAGATTTGGGAGAAAATTCTGTGTGTAAAATTGGATTTACAACAAAAAATGAACCTTTATTAGAGGAATTGTCCATCCAAGAATAAAACCAAGCTGGCGTTTTTAAAATTGTATTTTTACCTAAAGGTTTTAAAAATCTTAAGAACCTAGGTGTGTATTGGGGCATTAATGAAAAATTGGGATGGGCATACGTAAAATATTGGTGAGGTTTTACATTACGAATTGGCGGCAATAGTGTTAATTCCACATAGTCTATATTTCTAACAACTGTGTCAAAACCCCAATTTGCCTTTAATAATTTATATTCTTGAGGATAAAAACGTTCTGTATTAATTCCATGCAAGTTAGACAAGATCATATAAGATTCCTGCAGAGAATTGGCAGGATAACTTCTAACTTGTGCCTTGGTGGAATCTGCAATGCAATGCCCTATTAATACTAGTAAGATTATTTTTTTTAATGCCATAAACTTGGCACTAAATTAGGCTTAATCCATCAATTAAGTGAAATGGGCGGAATCATTTGATCGGCGGAATTATAAAACATCAAGGAATGCACCGTGGGTGTTAGAAATTCAATTATCGGCATTTGAGACAAAAACTCCCAAACTTGCTCTTCATTTTCGGCCTCCACCGAACACCACCATTTATCTAAATTCTCTGTTACAGCATACATCAATAAGAAACCTTTTTGGAACATATCCTCCACGAAATCTCGTTGTTTAGGAATTAATTTAGCCATTTGGATTCCCATAACAGGAATTGGACTTTCAACGATAAAGATTGACATTAATTCTTGATATTTAAGACAACTGAATGAGTATCACCTACTTCATTTCCTGCAAAATTAATGATAGACGTATTGCCATATTTTTCTAACTGCTCAATTTCATTGGTTGAAAGCAGTTCCAACTCTTTTAATAATTGATGTGCAACTTGGTACTGAGGTCCCATTTTACCGTCATCTATTTTTATAGCTATTCCCCATTCTTTTTCAGGAATAGCCAAAGAATAAACCCCATCTGCTCCCGTTTTACCAACAATTCTTCCTTTTGTCACAGACATCAAGTCGGTGCAATAGCGTTTAGTTCCTGCTACCATCATAGGATAGGTTGTCACTGCTTTTACAATTCGATTGCATGCTTTGGTAATTTCCGGATTATTAAACTTCTCTGGACATATTAGATTTTTATATGCAATTGCTTGATTGTATAATGGCATACCAAAAATGGGTGCAGAACATCCATCTACTCCCAAGACCAATTCTTCTTCCGGTAATTCGTAAAAAAGAGAAGTAATTCGTTTGATTTCTTGATGAAGTAGATGTTCTGGATTCAGATAATCAGTGGTAGAAAGATTATTAAACTTACAATATGCTAAAAATCCGCTGTGTTTACCCGAGCAATTATTGTGCAATGAAGTGGGCTCTTCGTTAGCTTTAATTAATCGGATAAAATCCTTTTTATGGGTTGGTTGCTGAGCGCCACATTGTAAATTATCTCCAGAAAAATCTAAGGTGGCCAACATTTTTTTTACCTGTTCGATGTGCATTAATTCTCCATTATGAGAACCACACATCAACGCAAGTTCTTCTTCTGTAAAACCGAATTTATCAAAAGCACCTGAGATTAGTAATGGTATATGCTGAAAAAATTTAAGTGCCGAACGAGGAAATGAAATTTGGGAAATATTGCCAAGGCTAAATACAATTTTCCCTTGTTTATCTACGACACAAATGGATCCACGATGAAAACTCTCCACCACGCCACCCCGTGTATTTTCTACTAATATTGGGTTCATCGATTATTCTGAGCTAATAAAAACAATACAGCCATTCTAACGGCAACTCCATTTTCTACTTGCTGTAGGATTATAGAATGTTCGGAATCGGCAATATCTGAGGTAATTTCAACTCCACGATTTATTGGGCCAGGGTGCATAATACAGATTTCTTTATTCAATTGGTTCAATCGTTCTAAGGATAGGCCGTACAATTTTGAGTATTCTTTTAAAGAAGGAAAATACCGCTGATCTTGTCTTTCCAATTGAATTCTCAGCATGTTCGCAACATCACACCATTGCAAAGCTTGGTCTAAATTGTGCGATACTTTCACCCCCAGTTTTTCGATGTTCTTTGGTATTAACGTAACGGGTCCACAAACCATCACCTCCGCACCCAAAGCCTGAAGGCAATAAATATTACTTAATGCAACCCTAGAATGTAGTATATCGCCCACGATAACAACTTTTTTTCCTGCAACATCCCCTAATTTTTCTCTGATGGAATACGCATCCAATAACGCTTGAGTGGGATGTTCGTGCGTACCATCGCCTGCATTTACAATTTGCGCATCCACATGTTTAGCTAAAAACATACACGCACCGGGGGCTGGATGTCTCATAACAACCATATCCACCTTCATACTTAGGATATTATTTACCGTATCAATAAGTGTTTCTCCTTTTTTCACAGAAGAAGAGGAAGAAGAGAAATTAACAACATCGGCACCTAATCGCTTTTCAGCCAATTCAAATGAAACACGTGTTCTAGTAGAATTTTCAAAAAACAAATTAGCAATGGTAATATCCCTAAGCGCTGGAGTTTTTTTAACAGGACTATTTAATAGGGATTTAAAATTATCTGCTGTTTCAAAGATGGTTTGAATATGCGATTGAGACAACCCCTTGATACCGAGCAAATGATAAAAATTATTTTCGCTGGACATTATTTTTCATTTAATAACCAAACTTTTTCATCGTCTTGCATCCATTCAACTTTTACATAGCCTCCTGTATTTCTTGAATCGATATTTGTACCAATATAATTGGGATCTATCGGTAATTCCCGTTGAAATTTTCGATTCACTAAAACCATGAGTTCTATTTGTGAAGGTCTTCCAAAACTCATTAATGCATCGATTGAGGATCTAATACTTCTGCCTGTGTACAGAACATCATCAATTAAAACAATTCGCAAGTTTTCTGTTGAAAATTGAATATTGGAAGGCTTAGGTATCATTATTTCACCTCTACCTACGTCATCTCTAAAAAAGGTATGGTCTAATTCTCCGTATTTACATGCAATTTCTGGTGCTAATTCAGATAAGCTCTTTAATATTTTTGCGGCAAATGCAAGTCCTCTAGGCTGAAGTCCTACAATCGCAGTTTGCGAAAAATCACCATGATTTTCTAACAGCTGAAGGGTTAAACGTTTTACGATTAACTGAATTTGTTGATGATTTAACAAAAGTTTAGGCTGGCTCATTTGACATTGCAATTATAGTTTTAAATTCATCATCCGTTAATGCGATTACCGATAGTCTTGGTTGTTTTAATAATCCCATTTTCGATAAATTGGGATTGGACTTCATAGCTTGAAGTGATACTGGATTTTTTAATGTAGAATGAGGTTTAACATCTACAACCACCCAAGCTGTTTCGGTAGTTGTTGGATCTTGATATGCCTCTTTAACAACTTCGGCAATCCCCACAACTTCTTTGCCTTCGTTGGAGTGGTAATACAAGCATAAATCACCAATGGCCATTGCATTTAAATTATTTCGAGCTTGGTAATTCCTAACACCATCCCAAAATGTAACTTGGTCTTTTAAAAACTGGCTCCAGCTGTATTTAAACGGCTCTGATTTTATCAACCAGTAATTCATAGGAGCAAAGAAAACCTAACTAAATGACTTTGCAAAACTGAACAAACAATATGTTTTTAAGAGTTAATTCACAATGTTAGTTTTTTTAACAAAATCATTCCAAATTTCTTGACAATTAGAAATATTATTGTTAATTTAACCGCCAAATTAGTGGTAATATTTTTAACAATGTATTTAAAAGAGAATTTAAAGTTACTTAGAAAGCGTCGTAAACGGAGTCAGGAAGAGGTATCCAAAAGTTTGAATATAACGCGATCGGCATATAACAGTTATGAGAATGGAGTTGCTGAACCGGGTATACAAATTTTACTGAGGATATCTGACTATTTTCAAGTGAATATTGACAAATTGCTACGGGTTGATTTGAATTTAATATCAGAGATTCAGTTATCACAATTAGAAAAAGGATTTGATTTAGACCTAAGTGGAACAAGATTAAGGGTATTGGCAACAACCGTAAATTCCGATAACGAAGATAATATCGAGTTAGTACCTTTAAAAGCAAAGGCTGGATATACAACAGGATATGCGGATCCAGATTTCATAAGAACATTGCCTGCATTTAGTTTGCCGTTTTTATCTTCCAACAAGAAATATAGGACTTTTCCTATTTCTGGGGATAGCATGCCGCCTGTATGCGATGGTGCATTTGTTACTGGAGAATACTTGCAAGATTGGAATCATGTAAAAAATGGAAATCCGTACATTGTAATTACAAAAGATGACGGAATTGTTTTCAAAGTACTTTACAATCGGATTGAAGAAGATGGAACATTTTTATTATGTAGTACCAATCCGATGTTTGAACCTTATTCGGTAAAAGCAGAGAATATTCTGGAACTATGGAAATTTGTAAATTACATCAATCCCAAATTTGAAGAACCAAAATCAACAGATTCGGATGAATTGGGTCCAACCTTGCGTATAATTCAACGCGAAATTGGATTAATAAAAGATAAAGTTAGAAATATTGAAGATAGAATCCACTAGGTTATGCATCGAAATTAAGAGATGATGATTATTTTCGCGCAACTAAAAACGCATTTCCATGAAATTCGGAAAAAAAGAATATCTACGTTGGTACCGCGAAATGATGTTGGTACGTCGATTTGAAGAGAAATCTGCTCAATTGTACGGACAACAAAAAATCAAAGGATTCTGTCATTTATATATTGGACAAGAAGCTATTGTTGCCGGTATGGTAACAGCTATGCGTAAGGAGGACAAAGTAATTACGGCGTATAGGGACCACGGTCATGCGTTGGCATTGGGTATTAGCCCAAATGCGGTAATGGCTGAGTTGTACGGTAAGGCTACAGGATGTTCAGGAGGTAAGGGTGGATCCATGCACATGTTTTCTAAAGAGCATAATTTTGTTGGTGGACATGGAATTGTAGGTGCACAAATACCCTTGGGGGCAGGAATAGCTTTTGCAGAACAGTATCAAGGGACAGAAAATGTATGTTTAACTTTTTTTGGTGATGGTGCCGCAAGACAAGGAGCTTTGCACGAAGCTTATAACATGGCTATGTTGTGGAAACTGCCTGTAGTTTTTATTTGTGAAAACAATGAATATGCTATGGGAACTAGTGTTGCAAGAACTACCAATCTTCTTGATATATACAAGATTGGCTTAGCATACGATATGCCAAGCTATCAAGTAGATGGAATGAAGTGTGAAACAGTACACGAGGCAATATATGAGGCCTGTGAACGTGCACGCAAAGGCGAAGGACCTACTTTTTTGGAAATTAAAACATACCGTTATAGAGGTCATTCTATGAGTGATCCTGCAAGTTACAGAACTAAAGAAGAGGTTGCAGACTACAAAACTAAAGATCCAATTGAAACAACCAAAGCAACTATTTTATCTAAGAAATACGCAACGGAGAAAGAACTGGATGCCATAGAAGAAGAAATAATAGATTTGGTAAACAAGAGTGTTGAATTTGCAGAGAATTCTCCTTATCCAGATGCTTCATTATTATTCAAACACAACTATGTAGAAGATAATTATCCGTATATCATGGATTAAATCTTGGAAAAAAATCTTTATTCTCATTATATTCGCCCCCTCGAAAAATACCCATGGATATTAAGCAACAAGCCGGTGCAATTGTCAATAACCTAAAAAGTTATTACGAAGAAAATCGAAAAAAGGTAAACTATATAAGCATAGGAGTTATAGGAATCACAGCACTTATCGTAGGTTGGAATTACTATTACCTACCCAAACAAGAAGCTGAAGCTGCTGAAAAGTTTAAGAAAATTCACAATTTTTTCGCTAAAGATTCTTTCGACATAGTTCTAAAAGGCGACAAAAAAAGAAAAATCACTTCTGCAGTTGAAATCGCAGACAAATATAGTTTTACCCAAAAAGGTAATGAAGCGGCTTTAGTGGCAGGTTTAGCCTATTTAAACAAAGGTGATTTTGACAATGCTTTAGATTATTTGAACAAAGTAGATGCAAAAGATCGTGGTTTAAATCCCGCAATTATTGCAGCTAAAGCTACATGTTATTCCGAAAAGGGCGATTACAAAAAGGCGGCTGGTTTATTTGAAAGAGCTGCTAAAGAAAGTGACAATGATTTGTCTGCCGGTTATTACGTTAGAGCCGCTCAACATTACGAGAAAGCGGAAAAATTATCGGATGCATTATCTTGTTACGAGACCATTGCAAAAAAATACAGCACTGCGGAAGATGGAAGATATCTTCAAACTGCTGAACTTAACATCTATCGCCTAAAAGGTTTGATAGGTGATCTTAACTGATTCGGTTAACGTAACGTGGCTACTTCTCTACCCTTCTCAGCTCCTAAACTTACTACAAACCTTAGTATTGGTGAAGTTAGGATAGGCATTGTTGTTTCATTGTGGAATGGCCATATAACCTCAAAATTATTGGAGGGTGCGATAAAGACTTTGGGCGAATTCCAAGAATCACATCCACATCAAATATCTTTTGATGTAATTCAAGTTCCTGGAGCGTTTGAAATTCCAACTGCTGCCCAATGGTTGTTTGAAGAAAATCACAACGCTGTAATCTGTTTGGGCTGTGTAATCAAAGGCGATACTCCGCATTTCGATTACGTCTGTGCTGCAGTTACAGATGGAATTAATATCTTATCATTAAAATTTTCAAAACCCTGTATTTATGGTGTTATTACCACAAATACGAATGAACAAGCCGAGGATAGAGCCGGTGGCAAACTGGGTAATAAAGGCTCTGAAGCTGCAGAAGCAGCCCTTTGGATGCTAGAAACTAAACACAACATTAAACAATCAAAATAATTTTCCTTTTATTAGTATGGGATTGGAGCCGGAAATCAATCACGAGAGTTATTTAAACGAACTTTCTGAAGCCGAAAAATTATTCACTCACGAAGACGAAATTAATCATTCGGTTAATTACTCTCATTTTAACAAAGAAGAAATCGTTGCTGAGGCTCAACGAGTTTTGAGTTTAACCGATGTTAAACAGATTCAGACCAAATTACAGGAGCTACGCGATGCTTTTGATGATTTATTAGATCAAGAGCGGCCTGGTTTGATTCGGACATGGGTAGAAGAAGGTAAAGATCCTAGAGATTTTGTTCCTCCAGCTGATGTATTAAAGTCTGAATTGTTAGGGATTATTGCTGATTTTAAAAAGAAAAAAGAGGATGAAAGAAAGAGACAAGAAGAAGAACGCTTAGAAAACCTAAAGCAGAAACAAGCCATTCTCGAAAAAATCAAAGCACTTGTAGAATCTGAAGAAACAGATCAAAGTTTGTCTATCCTTCGCGAATACATGAAGCAATGGAGAGAAGTTAGACAAATCCCTAAAGAATATCAGGAGGAACTCTATAGTACTTACAAGATCTACATAGATAAATTCTATAACCAATTGTCCTTGTTTAATGAATTAAAAGATCTTGATAAAGAAAAAAACCTGGAAATAAAGATTGATTTAATTAAAAAAGCTGAGGCATTAAAAGACGAATCTAATATTCGCAAAGCCATGGTTGCTTTAAATAAATTTCACGAAGACTGGAAAAATACGGGTCCTGTGAGAACCGAGATTTCAGAAGATTTATGGAAGAGATTTAAAGCTGCATCGGATATTGTAATCGATGCTAAAAAAGAGCAACAAGCAAAAATTGATGCTCAGAAATTACAAAATCAATCATTAAAACAAGTGCTGATTGAAAAAGGTGAAGTTTTATTAAGTGTACTTCCGAATACAGGAAAGGAATGGAATGCTGCTGGCAAAGAATTGGATACACTGATGGAAGAATGGAAGAAAATTGGTCCTGTTCCTCAAGAGGTAAACGAAGAAATGTGGCAGAAGTTTAAGGGGTTGCGTAATAAGTTTTACGGAGAAAGGAAACACTTTTTCAAAGATTTAAACAACAGTCGCAAAGATAATTTAGTAAAAAAACAACAACTATGCGAGCGGGCTGAAGCACTTAAAGACGGAAATGAATTCAATAAGACTGCTGATGCATTGCAACAATTACAGGAGGAATGGAAAAAAGTTGGCCCTGTTCCAGAAGAACAAAATGATATCGTTTGGAAACGTTTTAGGGCAGCTTTTGATCATTTTTACTCGCGCAGAAATGAATGGATCAAAGAACGTAAATCTTCTGAATCAGAGGCTGTAGCTAAAAAACAAGAAGTCATTGATGCATTAACTGCCTTATCAAATAACGAAACCATCGATCCTCAGTTACTATTCAAAGAACTAAAAGAATGGCAACAACGTTGGAATCAAGCTGGTTTTGTAAGCGGTAAAATGTACCATAAATTGCAGGGTACCTATCAGCAATTGTCCGATGGCATATTCCAACGATTTAAGAACTTTAGTAATTCCGAACGTCAAAACATGCAAAAAAGTCATTTTGAACAAATGGCTAAATCCGATGACGGAAAACGTAAATTACAGAGTGAAGACAGAAGAATTAAGGATAAAATCAACACACTGTTGGATGAAATATCAACGTTGGAAAACAACAAGAGTTTCTTTCAACACAGTAAAAATGCAGGTGCCGTGATGAAGCAATTTGACGAAAAAATCGGTAAAGCAAAAGAACAGATTGATCGTCTAAAAGCCGAACAAAAAATGCTGAAAAACATGCAGCAGGGATGAGATTTGACGAGAATATCACTTTAGCACAGATATTTTGGTTTGCCGATTATTTGCGCTATTTATGGAATTCTCGATCTAGACATGGAACCCACTCTCCTTTTATCTATTCCTTTGCAGACGAAGTTCTTTATCAAAAAGGTGAACCACTTTGTATTGATTTGATAGAACTAGAACGAAGCAAATACCTTCGGCTTACTAATAATACTTATCAGCAAATCCCTCAGCGGAAACACTTAACCCTACTGTACAGATACTTACATTGGAACGGAACGGTGTTTTCAAATTTCTTGGAGATTGGCAGTAGCTTAAACACTTTACCTTCAATAATTTATGAAGTAGACCCCTCTGTTAATGGCATTAGTATATCAGTAAAAGAAATAATGACAATAACTGAGGATAGTTATTTACCTAAATTGGAAACGGTTCAGATGTTGAACAAATCGGCACCGATCCATTGTGATTACTTAAAGTCAATTGGATTCATGGAAAATGAGGTAGATTTAATTATTATTAATGATAATTTAAAAGAAATCATGGATATCCAAGGAATGGATTATTTAATTCAATTATTAAGTCCAAATGGTTTGCTAATTTTAAATCGATTGGATGACTTTTGGGGACAAAAAGATGCATGGGATCTATTAATTCGACATCCACGAGTTACAGCGAATATAAATTTATTTAAAATGGGTATGATTTTTGTTCGAAAAGAACAGCAAAAAGAGACTTTTACACTTCGTTATTAATGGTATTTAATCATAAAATTCGGGTTCGATATGCTGAATGTGACAGAATGGGATTTGTTCATCATTCCAATTACGCATTATATTTTGAGGAAGCCAGAACCGAATATCTGCGTGATAAAAAAGTCACTTACAAAGAATTGGAAGATGAAGGGATTATAATGCCTGTTCGTTCCATGGGATTCTCATTTTATTATGCCGCAAAATATGATGATTTATTAACGATTGAAGTAAACGTACCAGACAATCCTACTGTTAGATTAAAATTCACCTATAAAGTTTATAATCAACTCGATGAGTTGCTCAGTGAGGGTTTTACAGAGTTGTTCTTTGTTAACAAAACCACCATGAAGCCCATTCGTGTTTCAAAAGAGTTATTGGAACGCATGATATAATGGGTTATGGATAAATTAAAAACGAGTTATCGAGGGAAATTATTGGATTCTTCCGTAGAACACGAGGATTATCCTGTAGAAGATCCACTTTTAGAAATTAATTTAATCGATCAAAATCCAACGGAAAATCAACCGTCCCATCCATTTTTAAAATACTTACAAACCATTAAACCAAAAGGATTTGGAGGCGAGAATTTATATTCTGTAGGCCGATATTTCCTACGTGCCATGTTTATGGAGAATTTAAACATGCGTGCATCCAGTTTAAGTTTCAACTTCTTTTTAGCTCTATTCCCAGCACTGATATTTCTTTTAACGCTAATTGCCTATTTACCTATAACTGGATTAAAAACACAGTTCATTCGAGAATTATCGTTGATTATGCCGGAGCAAACATATAAGGAGATTCGTTCTACAATTTTGGAAATATTAAATAAACAAAATTCTGGATTACTTTCCTTCGGTTTTATCACTACACTATATTTTGCTTCTAATGCTTTCCATTTATTAATCAATGTATTTAATAGGCGATTGCCCAACGTGAAAAAGAAAAATTGGTTTCAAATTCGTGGTCGTGCTGTTTTTATGACATTTTGGGTAAGTATTTTGATAATCATAGGTTTATTTTTGATTACAATGGCCTATCAAAGTGTTTTATTCATTAAAACTCATCGCTGGCCACTAAGTGACGTTTATACATTTATCATTACGATTTTCGAATACATAGTGCTCATAGCCCTATTTCTAATTGGAATTTCTAGCTTGTATTTTTTTGGCCCAGCAAATCAAAAGCGTTGGAAATTTTTCACAGCAGGGAGTACTACTGCTACGGTATTAAGTGGTATTTCAAGTTGGGGGTTTGCTCTGTACGTAAACAATTTCAATACGTATAACAAGGTATATGGCTCTATTGGAGCGATTATCGCCTTAATGATTTTAATTTACATCAATGTTCTTACGATAATTGTTGGGTTTGAATTAAATGTAAGTATCGAAAAAGCACTTAATAGAACGAAAAAAAACTCTCCTTCTTTATCAAATTAACCGATAAATATTTTTTCTATAAAATTCTCCCCCAGTCGATCGTTTATTGCTTTCATTAATTGATCTCTTCTTAGAAATATTTCATTTTTCAACGGCGCCTGGTCGAACCATGCATACAAGGTTTTACCCCTCATTTCGAGTTTAGTAGTATGTTTTGCCACCAACACACCTGTTATTTCTTCCCAAACTTTCACCAACTCAATTTCATGCATTTTGGATGTAAGACGGTACTTATCCATCATTTTATTCAATACATCGCCAATGTTTTTTTCTTTGTTATTCATGAAATATGCCTCATTTATGCGTTTTGTGCCAATTTCGACTTTCTAAATCCATAGGAGAAGTAGAAAACCAATCCAATACCAAACCAAATAAAGAACCAGAACCAATTTTCTTTCTGCATTCCTGTTAATAAATAACCACAGGAAGCAATGCCAAGAGAAGGAATTAGATTTAGTTTTTTGGTAAATGATGTAATGGCCAATACCAACATTGAAATCCAATAGATAATCATAGAAACGGATCCAAAATCGCCTGTATTGTAAAAGGAAATCCACAGACTTTTCCAATAATTTGGAATTTGAACCTCTAAAAGCACTACCGATAATATCAGTAAAATCGGATAATAATATTGTCCATTTACATATGGCAAAACAAAACCTGAATCTTGTGATTTTTCGCGTTTTGGCAGCAGAAGTACGCCACCACATACCAATAAAAATGCGAATAATGTCCCAATCGATGTAAAATCTAAAACAAATTTTTCGTTTGTAAACAAAATAGGCAAACCAACAACAACGCCGGTTATAATTGTTGCAAACGAGGGTGTTTGATATTTGGAATGTATTTTAGAAAAAGCTGGAGGTAATAACCCATCTCTGCTCATTGACAACCAAATTCTGGGTTGTCCTAGTTGAAATACTAAAAGCACACTTGCCATTGCAACCACCGCAATACTTGAAACTACATATTCCAACCATTTTATATTTTTTTCGGCTAAAACAAACGCTAAAGGATCATCTACGGCAAGGGATTTATATGGAACCATGCCAGTTAGTACTAATGCTATTAGAATATACAATACAGTACAGATAAGTAATGAATAAAACATACCGCGAGGTAAATCTCGCTGTGGATTCTTTGTTTCCTCAGCCAAGGTACTCACTGCATCAAATCCAATATAAGTAAAGAACACGGCTGAAACACCTAGCATAACACCACGAAATCCTTCGGGCATAAATGGCTTAAAATTATCAATGTCGATATAAAATGCACCCACAACAATCACCAACACAACCACTAAAATCTTTAAAATCACCATCGTATTGGAGGCATTTCTGGATTCTTTAATGCCTCGATAAACCAACCATGTAATTAGTATATTTATCACAAGTGCAGGCATATCAAAAATTATTTTCAAACCAGCAATTTGAGGAGCTTTTTCCCATGCTTGAACCAATTCTTGTTCGGCTTCATTAATATTCAATGCTTTCCATAATTCTCCGAACTTTTGCGAAGAAATTGCCTGCTGAATTAATGTATCCTTACTATGGATAAATTCCGAAACGGTTGCGTAATCTACGGTTAACCAACGCGGCAAATTCCAACCGAAACTATCCAATAAATGAGTGAAATATCCTGACCAAGAAAAAGCAACATAAATATTTCCAATGGCATACTCCATTAATAATGCCCATCCTATTATCCAAGCAAACAGCTCTCCAAAAGATGCATAAGCATAGGTATATGCACTCCCTGCCACAGGAATTCTAGATGCAAATTCGGCATAACATAATGCAGCAAAGCCACAGGCTACTGCACATAGAATGAATAACCAAATTACAGCAGGACCGCCTGATGAGCAAGCTTCACCAATGGACGAAAAAATACCTGCACCAATTATTGCAGCAATCCCAAACAAAGTTAAATCCCTGGTCCCTAGCACTCGATTTAAGGAAGATTGAGAAGTTTTATTCTCAAACACCATTTTTCTTCGAAAAAGTTGATTAAACTTGTTCATCTTAGCCTGCGATATTACTACCAAGTTAGGAATAAATTCATTTTTGTGGGAAAAATCCTAATTTTGTAGTAATTTAGATTTGATGATTCGAAAGCTTGCTACATACCTACTCTTGTTTGTGATAACATTCAGTGTTGGAATTTTGCAATTCGGTTATCATTTATGCAATGAAGATGGTTTGCATCTTTTCGATCACAACTGCATTACTAAACACGAAAACAAAAACATTTCCAACAATAAAAATCCCAAAAAAGCATCGAATTGCTGTGCTAATTTGGAGAAAGAATCTATTAACAAGCAACAATATTCTAAAACACCTTCTCAGAGTGATTTATTGTTTTCAGATGATTGTTGCATCAAAGAGTTTTTCTTTTTTGTAAATCCATTACCAGAGAAAATTCAAAAATGTAATTTACCCGTTCCTAATCTATCTCAAGGATCACTGTGTGGTGGTTTAGTAAATAATTTAGCATTCTTAAACAGCCAACAATGTTTTAAATGCACTTTTCGGATCGAAAAGATTCCAATTAAAATACATACATCCATTGAGAATTGTAGTTTACTGCGCACTTGGATAATTTAGGCTGTTCATGCCTAAACGAATAATTGAATAATTTTTCAAACCAATTTAAAACCAAGTATTTATGAAAACTCAAATAACAAAAACACTATATATAACTTTAATGTTAGGCATTTGCCTCGTTAATTCCGCTTGGAAACAAGCCCCAACACCAAAACCAATTAAAAAATCTGTAATTTCATTTCAGGTTGAAGGCACATGTGACATGTGCAAAGATCGTATTGAAAAAGCACTTGATAAAAAAGGTATTTACAAAGCCATTTACGAAACAAAATCTAAGTTATTAACCGTAACATTTGACCCGCGTAAATTAGAAGAAATACAAATTCACAACATGGTTGCCATGGTGGGTCACGATACACCATTAGTTTCTGCTAGCGAAGTGGTATATCAAAATTTACCTGACTGTTGTCGCTATAGGGAGGGCGGAAAATGCGAACACGACGATTTTTAATTGTCTTATTCTGCATCGTCCAAATAAATTTCATTCGTTCTTCATACGCACAAAGCAAATCAGACTCAACTTCCATTGTTACTGATTCTGCAGTATCGCGAATTAATACCATTGAGATTAATACGAAAAGTAATGCTCGTTTTGATGGAAAAGGTATGGGAATAAAGGAAATTTTAAGCGAAGAAGAATTCAAAAAGGCAGCTTGTTGTACACTTTCAGAGAGTTTTGAACTCACGAATACCGTTGAGGTAACAAATTCGGATGGGGTAAGTGGCATGAAACAAATTGAATTGCTGGGATTGCATAGTAAATATGTTGTAATGACACGCGAAAACATACCTACAGCTCAAGGTATATCCAGTTTGAATATGTTGAGTAATATTCCAGGGCCTATGGTTGGCGGTGTACATATCGCTAAAGGTATTGGTTCAGTAACAAGCGGCTGGGATGGAATAACTGGCGGACTCAATTTTGCATTAAAAAGTAATCTAAAAGATCCCAAAATATTTTTGAATGCTTACGGCAATAATCAAGGTAGAAATGAATTCAATGCCGTTATAAAGTCTGTTGGAAAACGTGCATTAAGCCATACCTATTTGCATCGCGGTAACCAAGGGATAACTATGGATATGGGACACGATGGGTACAGTGATATGCCGTTGTATAACCGATATGTTATTGGAAATCATACACAAATTCCTAATAAGAAATGGGAAATACAAACAGGTGGATTATTTTGGATTGACAGGAGACAAGCCGGAGAAGCAGAACATGGAAAATGGGGCAAATTATTGGAGGGAACTCAAAGATTCAATTTTAATTTATCCGAAAAACATGGGGATGTTTATTTGAAATACGGTCGATTTTTAAACAAAGAAGCTACCCGAAGTTTAGGAAATGTTTTTAGCGTTTCTCATCATACCATTAATTCTAAATTAAACTCTTTAATAGATAGACAGTTTGAAGCACAAGAGACTCGATTGCATTATTCTTTGCTGTATCAAACACCTGAAATCAATGAGAAGCATACTAAATCAGGATTACAATTCAACGTAATTAATTGGACCGAATCGCTAACCGATTCGTTTAAATTTAATTGGAATAATCAGAGTTTATTGGCTGAAATAGGCGGATTTCAGGAATGGGTAATTGAAGGAGAACAATGGAATTGGGTTATTGGAGGTCGAATTGATTATCACAGTCTGTATGGAATTTATGTAACACCCAGAATCCATGGTAAATTTGAAATTAATCCTAACAACAAGATTAACTTCCAGGGTGGACTTGGCAGAAGAACACCCTATGTATTTTCAGAGAACTTACATAATCTGGTAAATAATCGAATGGTAAAAATAGAAGAACCAACCCTTATAAAACGAGGATTTTTACCACAAGAAAAGGCATGGAATGGAGGAATCTCGTATTTGAAGAATTTCATGTTATTTGAATACCCTACTACATTTGTTGTGGACGGTTTTTTTACCAAATTCTTATCTCAAATAATCTTTGATCGTGATGCCGATTTAGATCATGCAACTATCCTATATAATACAGGCAGTAAGGCCGGTTCGAATTTGGCTATTCAACTAGATCTTAATGGTTATTTTCATCGAAGATTTACCTATAGACTCTCCTACAGATATTTAGAAAGTAATGGTTTCTATGGTGGAATTATGCAATTACAACCTTTCCAATCCAAACATAGAGGAATAATATTCTTACAGTATCAAACGAGAAATTATTGGTATTTCGATGCAGTATGTCAAATAAATGGACCCAAGAGATTACCCTATTTTTCCAGTGCTAATCTTTCCACAATCGATTGGATGCCTGGTTATAGCGAAGCATTTTCAATATTCAATATACAAATCAGAAAAGACTGGAAGCAATGGGAATTTTATTCCGGTATTGAAAATATTCTGAATGTAAATCAAGACTTCCCTATCCTTGATATGGGCGGAAAATTTGATGCTGGTTATGCTTGGGGACCAACCAATGGTAGAACCGCCTACTTCGGAATTAGGTGGAAGTTGAATTAACTATCGTTGCAAACTTTTAGTAACAATATCGATATTAGGCTCGCGGTTGAATACAAAAAAATCTATCCAACCGCGAACGATATCGTCTAAATTATTTTCTATTAATTGTTGAAATTGATCTTTTTCTTCAGTGGTAAGGCCTAACTCAGATTCTGTATTGAAAAATTGTAAACCTTTAAATAGGCCAGATTGAAATACTATTTTACAACCGCTTCTTCTGTCTAACACCGCCGCATAGACTGTTAAAGGAGTATTTACCGAAGGATCAAAAAACAAAACCAATCCAAAGTAATCTATGATTGACTTGGATTCCTTCGGAAGTGAAATGGCTAATTGTGCGGTTTTCATCTTTGTGTAAATTGGAAACGAACAAGAACACAAAGACTAAAGAGTTTAACAAAGTTAATTTTTTATTCCACAATTCAAAATTATCTTTTCATTTGTTTAATTATTTCTGAAAATCGTGAATACAAGTCTTTTAATTGTGGATGCTTTTCCAATAAAAGCAAATGTTTATTCATGGTTTCTATATCATTTCGAGCCGCTGGTCCAGTAATCGCATCCACAGGATTCAATACACTCCAATTCATTGACATTTGCTTCAAAATTGGTAACATCACCTGAATATCAAAACCAGCTTCATTCAGTAATTCCGAGGAAATAGCAACACAGGTTTGGGCAAAATTATTGGCGAAAACGGCAGCTAAATGGACATTTAGTCTCTGTTCTGAGTTACATTCCCGAATGTTTGATTTATTTAAACCGATTTTATTACCTAGTAAAACAAGCGTATCCTTTACTTCTTCATTTTGAAATTCAATAAAAACAGGAATATTATTCCAAGATATTGAATTATTTGATGCGAAAGTCTGCAACGGATAAAAGACACCCGAACTCGCATTTTTTAATATTGGTAAATTTGTTGCTCCCGAACAATGGATAATGGTTACTCCTTTTTTATCGACAGCATTGGCTAACCGTAAAATATTGCTATCATTCACGGCTAAAATCAACACATCACCATCGCTCAGCGAATCTACCAAGCTACTCCATTCAATAAATTCAACTGGGTTTTGGATTGTATGTTTAATAGGAGAATTTGCAGAAGAATACGTTGATGATGGACAAATCAAGTCCCAAGAATCTCCTGAATCTTGGAGAGCCTGATTAAGTGAACTACCTAATCTGCCTAATCCACAAAGTATCCATCGTTTATGCATTCATCAATTTTCGGTATTGACTAATCCTATTACTTACCGATAAAGCAAATCCTAATACCATAATGATTGTGCCACCCCAAACTAAATTAATCCAAGGAAATTCAATCACTTGCAATACAATATAATGTTTTACCGGTGTTTTTTCAGCCGTCGTAACCACAAATTTAACCGCTCCAGGATTGCTTGGATTAGGGTCCATAATTTGTAGATTAACAATGGAAACCAACGCACCTAAACTTTCGTTATTATCCTCTTTTGATTGAAAAGACGACATATCCGAAGAGATTCCAAATGTTGGATGCAACCAAGCTGAATCATTTAATCGCTTCGCTTTAACTGCGAGTCGAATCAATAATCCATTGGATTGAATTGCTTTATCCATCGTATCGATCGAAAATTGCAATTTACCCGTAGAGGAAGTGAAAACCTCTCTAAAAGAAACCGTGTCTGTTTTAAAGGAAGCAAAGGGCTCTTTTCTATCCATTCCGCTTTCATAATTTACATGGGTGAAAATATCTTTATGTAAAAAATGCTTTGTCGATGGTTCTGCCAACATCCCCATTTTGGGATTATTTTGAGTTTTTGGATTTACAGAGAAGCTATCGATTATATTCCCATTTTTATCTCTTTTAATAAATGCAACAGTAAAATATTTATCGATGCTATCATTACCTGATCCCTTAATTTCACGAATATATTTCACATCATAATCTTTAATTGATTGGAACTGGTTCTTGTACAATATCTGATTTTGACGATTGAACTTCACACCTTTTTCGTCAATTTTACCATTCTCATCGATTTCGGGAGCAAGATCGATACCTGCCTCTGAGCCTGTTAATACATTCTTATTTACTGACGAAATTAACACGCCAAGTAATAAAACACCAAAACCAACGTGAGCCAAGCTACCACCCCATTTTCTCCATTCAATTCCTTTCTTTTCGATTAAATACCAAGCATTTGCAACTATGAGTAGAACCGAAATAACTAAGAAAAGTTGAAATCCAAAGCCGGAAACACCAAATCCAAAAATTAAAATAATTCCAGCAATTAATCCCGCAATTCCAATCTTTGTCAATGATTTTTTCAAAACAGAAATTTCTGTTTCTTTAAACCTAAACCAATGAGCAATCGCCATTAATAGCATAATTGGCATGGCTAACCACAATTGAATTTTATTGTAAGAATCGGCCGGAGGAACCACCGTCTTGCTACCAAAAAGCTTGTTGAATACAGGAATTGAGGTCGCCGCGAATACTTGAACTAACGATAATATCAAAAACATCGAACCAAGAAACATCCAAAACTCTCTTGAGTTCAATGTTTCATCGGGTAAATCCGCTTTAGTACGTTGATATAGCATCCAGATGTACGAAACAATAAAAAGTAAGAAAATCGCTATACCCAGATATTTAATAATCAACGTAAATGTATCATGAAGATCATTGGGTAAATTATAGGCTGCTATAACCGGCAATAAAAACAACGAAACAAAGAAAATTGCCAATTTAATTCTCCAACTTGGTTTTACAATTACCAATAAACTTATGGATAAAAACGCAAGTAGAAATAATAGTAATTGACCCGATAGCCCTAAATCAGTGAATGAGTGTACGGAACTATCGCCTAAAATTCCGCTTCGTGTTAGGAAGGTTGCATACAATACTAACCAAAATGACAATTGAATCAATAAATGGGATGTGAATAAGTGTCGACCCGTAGACCTAGAAATTACGACCATATGTGCCGCTGCTGCCATAATTAACCAAGGCATCAACGATGCATTTTCAACGGGATCCCAAGCCCAGTATCCTCCAAATGATAAACTTTCATAAGCCCAAAATCCTCCCATGATGATGCCTAAACCCAAAATGCCAACGCATACCAAACTCCAAATTAATGCCGGTGAAAGCCAAGCTCTTTCATTTCCTCTCCATAATGCAGCAATGGAATAGGCAAAAGGAACCAAGGCAGTTGCAAAACCTAGAAATAAGGTAGGCGGATGTATTACCATCCAATAATTCTGAAGAATTGGATTCAAACCATTGCCATCTTTAAATACTTGTAAATAATTTTCGATTCCAACGGTTGCAAGAATAGGTATGTTCAATAAGTCTGGTCGTTGTTCACGTAAAAGATCAAACGGTGAAGAGCCTATTTTAAATTCACCAAATTGAAATCCAATCAACATGGAAGACAATGCAATTTGTGCAAAGCCAACAACTACCATCACGGGACTCTCCCATTCCTTTGCAGATCGCTGTAATATTAGCCCTAAAATAGAATTCCAAAATAACCACAATAAAAAGCTACCCTCTTGACCTTCCCAAAAACAAGAAATCATGTAATGAACCGGCAATGCGTTGGAGGAATGTCTCCAGGCATAATGGTATTCGTAACGATGGTAAAAAATTATTGTAAATAGGGTAATGAAAATACCTACGATAGCTATTACATGCAGTTGAAAAAAGCGTTTAGCCCATGGGAAACCCGAAGAATTATTCTCTTTATTTTGCTCATCAAGAAAATAAAACAGTGTACTAAGTATTGCCGATATGAGTGCGATTACTGTTAGCGCATGACCTAGATTTCCAATCCATAGCCATTCACCTAAAAATTTTTGTGCTGCTGTTGAAGTTTCCATGAATTATTGTTTGGGAATATCTGCTGGATGCTCAGAAGCTTGCGTTTCTTCGTATTTCGATGGACACTTTGTAAGAACCTTTTCGGCGAAAAATGCATTTTCAATGGCATGACCTTCTAATACCAATTTTTCAATTTGTTGAAATTGTGGAGGAATGGTTCCGTTAAAAATAACTTTGCTTTCAACACCCAAAGAATCAACCGCATAAAAAACCAGCTTTTCTGCATTTTTTTGGGGATCGTATTCGATTTCCTTGGACTTATTCAAGTTACAAAATATGTGTACGGTCTTACTTGGGTTATCGCGATAAATGGCTTGTGCTTCATTGAACGAAACATATTGGGTGGTACTGCCATACATACTTACAACGGAAGCAATTCCAATAGCGGCGATCAGTAACAATGCAATGTGTAGTTTTTTCATTTTGTTAATTTTTGTTCTACCTTGCTTAGTCTACGACTCAATCGAAACAAATAAAACCAAATACCCAAGAATATTATCGCTAACACGGCGACAACAGTGTTATACCGATACGATCCTTGCAACCATTCTGCTGCTTTTGAATCTACCTCTTGTGAAATATTATTTGCTTCGGTTTGTGCAGAAACCCAATAAGGCATCAACAACAAACCAAGTAAAATCAACTGTTTTAAATTCTTTTTATACATTTTCTTCGTATTCTTTCTGTAATTGAAGTTCTTCTATTTTACGCAAACGATAAACGATATCAGCTATCCACCAGAATAATGCAATCCACGATAATACTGCAGGCCAAAAAAACATCCGTAAAGTAGAATTCAAATCGTATTGATTGAATCCAACACTATCTCCTGAACCAGGATGAAGAGAATTTTCAGCCAATTTGGGCATAATTGCGATTAATGCAATAAAAATTGGAAAGACAAACACGGAATATATAGCAGAAATTCTCGCTTTTTGGTACGGATCTGTTAAGGTGGAACGCAAAACCAAATAGGCTAAATACATTAACATACCAATAGCAACTCCGTTTAATTTAGGATCATCTTTTGGCCACCAAGAACCCCAGGTTGCTCTTGCCCAAGTAGCACCCGTAATCATTCCTAACACTCCGCAAACTATTCCAACTTTTATCAAAGCATCAAAACGGTACTCATTTTCTAAATTCCCATTGGTTAAATACAGTATTCCAAAGACGGCAGCTACCGCCAATAATAATATCATGGAAAACCACATGGGCACATGATAAAACAAATTTCGAATACTCTCATTCAACGTAACACGATTAGGGAATGTCAATCCTTTGCTATCATTTAAACGATCTTTAGTATTTAAATCCACAAAGTTTGCCGATTTATAAATTGTATCTTTAACCGATTTTTTTAAATAAAAACTCTTGGGCAAGAAAATTAAATCGTTGTTATACTCTACCCATAAATCCAAATCTTGCGATTTGACATCGGAATTACCCAAAATACAATGGGTTTGAATTGCAAATGTATTGGTAATATCCACTTTATCCTGTGCAAATACCTCTGCCTCAAAAAATGAAAATGCACCTTGTTTATTGGGAATAGTGGTTCTTAACCAAACCTTCCTAATAACAGTATGCTTCGGAAATTGATACGTCTGTACGGTGATGGTCTGAACCGAATCAGAAAACAACAAGGATTTATTTACTCCGGTAATTCCAGGATTCAACGGTAATAATAGACCGCCAATTAATACGTAAAAAATTCCAACCAGGGCAATCCATGGCGACCATTTACTAAATTTTTCAATGAACGAATTCATGATTTCCTTCGAATTATTTCGGAATTAATCAAGGAAAGTTCTCTACCCATTTGACCTGCCATTCCACTATTTTCTTGTGCTCTTCTAGTTAGATACGGAATCACGGCACTCACTGGTCCGTAAGGTACGTATTTACAAACATTATATTTAGCATGAGCAAGATTATAACTGATATGATCGCTCATTCCCAATAATTGAGAATAGAATACATGAGAGCTATTTGAAGCGATATTATTTTCTGCTTGAATTTGAGTGCCTAATAAACTGCTTTCTTCGTTATGAGTACCAATACATACTGATACTCGGGTATGGTTTTCTAAACACAATTGTACTGCAGCGTTGTAATCCGCATCGGTTGCAGCCTTATTGGGTTGAATTGGATCGGTATAGCCAAACTCTTTAGCGCGGGCTCTTTCCTTTTCCATGTATGCTCCTCGTACCAACTTAAAGCCCAAAAATCCTGAAGTTGAATTGATTATTTGATTTAAATACGCAAGGCGATCATGACGATACAGCTGAATTGTATTGAAAATGATAGCCCTCTCAGAATTATACAACTTCATAGCTTCTTCGGTTAAGCGATCGATAGCTGGTTGAATCCAAGTTTCTTCCGCATCCACAAACAGTCGAACTTGTTTGGAATGTGCATGTTTGGCTATTTCGAAAAACCTTGATACTCCAATCTCCCATTGTTTGGCTTCTTCTGAATTGAGCTGTTGACTTATTTCTGCACTCGATAAGTCAATATGCTTATTCAATTGTTTTGAAGCTGCTTCTAATATTTCAAAGGCAATGATACCGGTAACTTTAAAAACGCTGAATGGAATTTGAGGATTTCCTGCTGCTTTATCAATGGTTTTTTTGATTTCTTCGGACGTAGCTACAAAAACAGATTCCTCTTCTTCCCCTTCCACGGAATAATCTAAAATGGTTCCTATTTCGGATTTCGCCAAGGATTGAATTCGTTGTTCACACTCTGAGATCGATTCCCCCCCACAAAACTGCTTGAAAATCGTGTTTTTAATAACCGATTTACAACCCAAGGTAATCGCCAATCGAGCTAAAGAATCTCCGTGTTTTATAAGCCAGGGGTAATTAAAGGATTTAAATAACATTTTTGCCTGCTTCAACTCTTTCGTTGATTTATGGGCAAAGGCAATTTCCGTGTTTTGAAACGATAAATTTGGCATGAATATCCTTTCACAAAATAACAAATAAAAGCTTGCTTTTCGAAGCAAACAGTCTAAAATAACCTATAAAAATAGAATAATTGCCGATTAGGGAATACGCAACTGTAAATCTTCAATTGTTTTTGCCAATAACGGGTGTTTTTTTGTCAGATATTCCAACTTTTCCCTATCGGTATAGGGTCGTCTTTCCGTATTCTCCAATTCCGTTAATTCCGTTTCTAATCCAATTACTTTTATGGGCAACGATTTATTTAAAAATTGAATTAGGGATGCTCTAACTTCTTCAATTAAACCTTCTTGGGCTTTAGAACCTAACACAATTTTAAGGGAATTTTCTTCTGTTATCGAATAGGTCAACAGCTTTAAAGCCGAAGAAACGCGCGCCCCTTGAGTTAAAATATATTGTTGAATTACGGAATTCAATTGTTCCGAGCTAACTGAAACGGTGTTAGACAATCGATTCTCTGGGTTGTTTGCAACTGGACCCGTAGAAAAAGTAGAATTAACGTCTGATTCCAATTGCCCATTGTTATTTTTTGTTTGATTAAAATCGTTTGGGGCAATCTGATCTTTGTCATTTTTATAAGCATTTTTACTTTCTACATCCTGAATATTCGAAGAGTTTAAATCCTCATGCTGTTCAATGCTTTCAAAGGAAGATTCGTGTTTATTTTGAACTGTATTCTTGCCAGCAGTATTGGTAGCTTTCTCGGCTAATTTTTGTTGTTTAAACGCCTCGAAAGAAGACAGTTTACCTCCTAGTACTTCATTGGCTTTGGATTGAATTTTGGGGATTTCAACAACTTTTTTATCCTTTTCTTCAATAATAACAGCTTGCAATCGGTCGTTTGCAGTACGAGTTTGAGACGCTCCCCCTCCTAATCCTTGTATTACACCGCCTTGGTTAAGTTTTTTTTTTAAGTCTTCCCAAGCCGGAGCAACTGATATTAGTGCGTTCAAATTGGCTAATTTCATTAATAGCAATTCTACCATCAACCGAGGATTTCTGCTATTTCTATATTTCTCATCTGCTTCATTAACTAAATTTAAAGCATTGAGAATAAATGAGAAACTACAACGTTTAGACTGTTCTAGATACTTTTGCCTAAATGTTGCAGAAACATCTAAAAGATTTTCAGTTTTTGCATCTTTCGAAACTGCCAAATTCCGAAAATGGGTAGCTAAGCCCCCTATGAAAATAGAACCATCAAATCCTTTTCGAATTACTTTATCGTACATCAACAATGTATTAGCTACATTATTGTCTAATAAATCGTTAACCAATTCAAAAAATACATCTGTATCTAATACACTAAGTATTTCAACGGCAGTTTCATAAACTATTTTACCACCTCCGAAACTCACCAACTGATCGAACATACTTAACGCATCTCGGAGTCCTCCATCGGCTTTTCTTGAAATAAGATGTAGCGAATCTTCATCGGCAAAAACCCCTTCTTTTTCTGCAATTCCTTTCAAGTGATTTACCATGTCAATCGTTTCTATGCGATTAAAATGAAATACTTGACATCTACTTAAAATGGTAGGCAGAATTTTGTGCTTTTCTGTGGTAGCTAGAATAAAAATTGCATACGACGGTGGTTCTTCTAATGTTTTCAAAAAGGCGTTAAACGCAGCTTGAGATAACATATGCACCTCGTCAATGATATAGACCTTATATCTACCGACTTGCGGGGGAATCCGAACCTGTTCAATTAAATTTCGGATATCTTCCACCCCACTATTGGATGCGGCATCCATCTCGAAAATATTAAATGCAAAATCTTGTTCCGGATCCGAATTTTCCTGCGTGTTAATTACTTTGGCTAATATTCTTGCACAAGTAGTTTTACCTACTCCCCGTGGACCAGTAAACAAAAACGCTTGAGCTAATTTATTATTGTTGATTTCGTGCATCAACGTCTCCGCCACATGTTTCTGCCCTACTACATCTTCGAACGTAGTGGGTCTGTATTTTCTGGCCGAAACAACAAACTGCTCCATGAAGTTACAAATTACGATAATGCGCGCTTACAGAACAACATCAATTTCAAAATTATCAATTGGTATTAATTGTAACTTTGTATTATGAACATTGGTGATACTTTAACGCATTTTGAATTGCCATCTACGGATGGAAAAACTGTAAACAGTTATGATTTTGCTGATAAATATGCACTTTTAATAATTGTAAGTTGCAATCATTGCCCCTATGCACAGGCATATTGGTCAAGATTGATAAGCCTCGCAAATAAATACGAAGAAGATAATTTAGGTGTAATGGCGATAAGCGCTAACGACATCATAGCATACCCTCAAGATGGAATGGATGCAATGAAACAATTGCACAAACAACTGAGTATGCCTTTCCCATATTTACTAGATGAAAATCAATCTGTTGCAAAATCCCTTGGCGCGCAAAGGACCCCGGAAGTATTCTTATTCAATAGCAAACGAGAATTGGTTTATAAGGGTGCTATTGATGACAACTGGGAAAATGCAAACGCTGTGATGCAAGTTTATTTGGAGGATGCCATTGAATATACGTTGGATGGCTTGGAAATAGATTATCCTGAGGTCCCTGCGGTAGGATGTTCGATCAAATGGAAATCCTAATGCAAAAAAAAACCGTATTTATAACCGGTAGTAGCAGTGGAATTGGGAAATCACTAGCCATAGAATCTGCAAAACGCGGATTTAACCTAGCGTTGATGGCTAGAAACTTGGAAGCATTAACAGAAACAGCCAATGAATGCGAAAAGTTGGGGGCCATTGTTTTTGTATGCAGAGGCGATGTAAGTCTAAAAACTGATTGTAAACGATTTATTGAAGGTGGTATTGATGCTTTAGGCCGATTGGATATTTTAATCAATAATGCCGGGATAAGTATGCGGGGATTGTTTAAGGATACCGATTCCGAAGTGTTAGAAAAATTAATGAATACAAACTTTTGGGGTACGGTTTACTGTACTCAATATGCTATGTCTGAATTATTAAAAAACAAAGGCAGTGTAGTTGGTATTTCTTCTATTGCAGGATTTAAAGGATTGCCTGCACGCACGGGGTACAGTGCTAGCAAATTTGCAATGCAAGGATTTTTAGAAAGTTTGCGTTGCGAAAATTTAAAAACTGGAGTACACGTTTTAATTGCCTGTCCTGGATACACAGCAAGCAATATTCGGAAAACGGCATTGAATTCTGAAGGTAAAACCCAAGATGAGTCACCTTTAAATGAAAAAAACTTAATGTCGTCAGATGAAGTAGCAATTGAAGTAATCAATGCTATAGAGAAAAGACGAATGTATTTAATATTAACATTACAAGGAAAATTAGCTGTTTGGATTAATAAGCTATTCCCGAGATTAGCGGACAAATTAACCTACAACGTTATCGCTAAAGAACCCAATTCACCCTTTAGTTAACACCATGGAATTAAGTCAGATTACCACCGTTGCATTCACCCTTTTTGCTGTAATTGATATGCTTGGATCCGTTCCAGTGATTATTTCATTAAAGAAAAAAATCCCTGATATCCATGCAAGTAAAGTTACCGTTGCAGCGGGAATTCTGATGATCAGTTTTTTATATGCAGGAGAATTTTTATTGAATTTTTTGGGTGTGGATAAAGCTTCTTTTGCCGTTGCAGGAAGTATCGTGATGTTTATTCTGGGTTTGGAAATGGTATTGGGAATTGATATTTTTAAATCTGACCCAGAAATACCGAGTGGATCGGTGGTACCCATTGCTTTTCCCTTGGTGGCTGGTACCGGAACACTTACAACCATATTATCTTTAAAGGCCATCTACAATGAGACAACAATTTTGATGGGTATACTTCCCAACTTGCTATTTATTTTCATTGTTGTAAAAGCAACCGGATGGATAGAATCTAAAATCGGTCAGGCAGGTCTATTAGCCATGAGAAAATCTTTTGGTGTAGTATTGTTGGCTATCGCGGTTAAAATTTTCAAAAGTAATTTATAGAACAATTACGATTGATAAATGTCCATCAGTTGATTTGCCACCTGATCTGGATGTGTTTTATTAATTATTGATTGATGCAGATGAGCCCAATTTGCTTCTACATCTTTTGTTTTTATTATTTCGTTTAATAGCAATAATGCATTCGATATAGAATGTATTTCCTCGGGTTTAAATAAAAAATGTGAATCCTTTCCTATCAATTCATTAAATACAGGAATGTCCGATACCATAAAAGGCAATTTCATGGCTGCAGCTTCTGCTAAGGGAATACCAAAACCTTCATTCAATGAGGGATAAATAAATCCTTTTGCTTGTTGCATTAAGGCAATTAAAATTTGGGTAGAAACCGCTCCCATTGCCATAACTCTACTCTCTAATTTATGTTCTTTGATGTACGCATTCACGGTTTTCCAAGAATGCCCCATGAAACCCGGTAATACCAAATTAAATTCAACTTGATCTTTTATTGCGTTAAACGCTTTGAGTAACCGAAGATGATTTTTTCGATAATTAAATGTTGAATGATAAATGATATAGGGTGCTGAAGTAATAATTTCAGAAATGTATTCCGAAGTTGCGGTTGATTTTTCGTTTAATTTATATTCTGAACGAGGTTCAAAAAACTCCGATTGTATTGATTGATACACCACGTGAATTTTAGATAATGGAAACGAATAAAACGATTTAATTGCATTTGCTGTAGCTTCAGAAGTAGCAACAACCTTGTTTGCATTCTTTAATGCATAGGCGGTTTTATAATCGTATATTTTTCTATCTATCCAAGAATATTGCTTGGGGAATTGCTTAAATAATACATCGTGAATGGTAACAACCGACATTAATCCTTTGGGTAAATCTTGAGGTATTTCATTGGATAATCCATGAAAAACATCAATTCCGGATTTTTTTACAACTTTTCCCATCCCCCATGTTCGCCAAATAGGATTAAAAGAGCGCTGACAAATAATGGATACTCGATTATCTAGTAAGGCATTTCCAACTTGAGGATAGTTGTTGGCAAATTGTAAATCGGGTTGTTTTTGAGTAAATAGCGAAATTTTAATTTTTCGCGATTCATTTTTTGATTGAAATACCAAATTTTCAACCAAAGTTCTACTGTAATTTCCTAATCCAGATGAATTGAAAAACAGACGTTTCGCATCGAACCCAATATGTAAAATCGGCGAATTCAATATATCATTAATTTTCTAAAATTCAATAATTTACACGTTTAATTTTCGAGAAATGTTACAAATAAATTTACATCAAATTTATTGGCATTAAACAGCAACATTGTGTTCCCGTAATGCATCATTTAACGAAGTCTTCAAATCCGTTGATGCTTTTCTTTTTCCTATTATCAGTGCAGCAGGAACATAAAATTCGCCACCAGCAAAGACTTTTTTAATGTTTCCTGGAATTACTACGCTTCGTTCAGGGATATATCCTTTGGGCAATTCTTCGCCTGTTTCTACATCAATTACTTTGGTACTCATGGTTAAGGTAACTCCGGCACCCAATACAGCTTGCTTCCCAACACGCACACCTTCCACTACAATGCATCTACTTCCTATAAAACAATCATCTTCAATAATTACTGGGGAAGCTTGCACAGGTTCTAAAACACCTCCAATTCCAACACCTCCGCTCAAATGAACATTTTTTCCGATTTGAGCACAGCTTCCAACAGTGGCCCAAGTATCCACCATGGTACCTTGATCTACGTACGCACCTATATTCACATAACTTGGCATTAAAATAACTCCAGGCGAAATAAAGCTACCGTATCGAGCAACGGCATGAGGCACAACACGAATTCCCAGTTGTTCATAATTCTTCTTTAAAGGCATTTTATCGTAAAATTCCATTGGGCCTGCATGCATTACTTCCATTTTCCGCGTTGGAAAATATAAAATTACTGCTTTTTTCACCCAATCGTTTACCTGCCAATCGCCCGATGGCAGTGGCTCTGCAACCCTTAATTTCCCTAAATCCAAATCAGCAATTACGGATTCAATTGCTGCTATCGTTTCAGGATTTTTCAATAAATCTCTATCGTTCCACGCATTTTCTATGATTGATTGTAGGCTCATATGAATATTTTACGGCAAATTTGCAACAAACTAAATTATATCTCATCATGTTAGTAAGAAAAACGGTGTTATTGTTAATGGTTGGAGGCATTAGCCAATTATTATTCTCTCAGGGAGACTCCGAAAAACTAATAAATAAAGACCCTTTCGCTGGTGGTATAATAACCGATCCTGCAACTGGTCAATCAAAAAAAATAATCAGTTTACAAGAATGTTTTCAATCATTAAATAATCCTCAACCTCCGCCATCGTTTCGTTGGAAAGGCGAATCATCATTTACAATGGTAGTAAATGATACCATGTGGGGATATTCACTGAGTAATTATAACCAAGCATTAAAGAGTAAAACGTTTTTAATAAGTAGAGATTCATTTATTGCTTTATTGTCTTCAATATTCAAAATACCCATAAGTAAGTCAACTCGTTTTCCATTAATCAATTGGACAACCGCGACCTCTGGATGGTTTAATTACAATAATTCGATCATCAATATTTGGGATAAAACAAGTGAGAATTCAGGAAAACCAACATTTAAATTATTACTTAATTCACGATTTGCATTTGATGAAGGTTATTTACAAGAGCAATCCGTAAAGTTAGATGTTGTTGCACAAGAAATTTCAGACAATAACCATTGGCTGGCCTTTGTTGCAAATGACAATATTTATGTCCAACAATTGGAAGGATGGACAGAAACTGATAAAAGCTCTGGCAAATACTCAGCAACGGTATATCAAGTGACCGAGGATGGCGGAAAAGGTATTGTGTACGGACAATCAGTTCATCAAAATGAATTTGGAATTTCAAAAGGTTTATTTTGGGGGAAACAAGGTAAGAAATTAGCATTTTATCGAATGGACGAACGCAGAGTTCCTGAATATCCATTGTTTGATATTAGTAAAAGGCCTGCTCAGCCTGATCAATTCCGATATCCCATGGCTGGAGATAGCAGTCACACCGTAACTGTTGGGATTTTCGATCCATTAAGTAAAAAATTAATCTATGTAAAATGTGAAGGTAACTATGATCAATTTCTAACCAATTTAACTTTTACTCCAGATGAAAAGTTTTTATACATTTCTTGGGTAAATAGAGAGCAAAATAGAATGGAGTTAAGAAAATACAGTACTGAGACTGGACTTCTAGTTTCAACGGATTTTACACTCTCACATCCCAAATATGTAGAACCTGAAAATGGACCTGTTTTTCTACCAAACTCAAATACAAACTTTATTTTGGAGCACGAAGGCAATGGCTTCAATCATTTATATCTATTTGAATTTTTGACAGGAATTAATTCTCCAAAAATCACTCAATTGACCAACGGACCTTGGGAAGTAACCCAATTCTTGGGATTTGCAGAAAACGGCAAAGCATTTATTTATCAAAGTACTGCAAACAGTCCATTGGATAGAAATTATTACTACGGAACGTTTCCAGATCCAAAAACAAAAAACAAGGGTAAATCACCTGAAACTAAACACTGGAATATTACTAGTAATGAGTTACAAAACGGAACTAACAATGGATTCTTGAGTTTAGGCGGTAAATATTTAGTAATTTACCATACAGATTTAAAAAATCCAATGTCTTTGGTTGTATTAAATACAGAACCAAAATCAAACGCAGCAACAAGTCCAATTAACCTTTACAGTTCAAAAAACCCTCTTGACAAATATGCTTTGGGTGAAATTAAAATACAAAAGCAAAATTTCAATGGCGTTGATTTATACTCACGTACCTTTTTACCCTATAATTTCGATCCTACCAAAAAATATCCTGTAGTTGTTTATGTATACGGTGGTCCCCATGCACAGATGGTAACCAACAGTTGGTTAGGAGGCGGAAGTTTGTGGATGCATTTTCTTGCTAGCAAAGGTTATGTTGTTTACACGATAGATAATAGAGGATCAGCACATCGTGGATTGGAATTTGAGAATGCCACTCATCGGAAACTTGGCGAAGTTGAGATGCAAGACCAGTTAGCTGCATTGCGTTGGTTAAAACAACAAGGATGGGTTGATAGCGCTCGAATTGGTGTTCATGGTTGGAGTTTCGGAGGATTTATGACCACCAGTTTAATGACTAGAGCTGCCGGTAATTATAAAGTTGGCGTTGCTGGTGGCCCTGTAATTAATTGGAACTATTACGAAATCATGTATACCGAAAGATATATGGATAAACCCGAAGAAAATCCAACAGGGTACGCAGAAAATAACTTAATTGATCAAGCCAAAAATCTAAAAGACCGATTATTGATGATTCACGGAGCAGACGACAATGTTGTGGTCTGGCAACATTCTCTTATGTTTTTAAATGCATGTGTAAAATCTGGAAATGCTAACTTGGATTATTTTGTATATCCTGGACACAAACACAACGTTGTGGGTCCAGACCGTGCACATTTATACAAGAAAGTTTGTCAATATTTCTTTGACCATTTATAAAACGGACCACTGCTAATTAAGAATTATTCTCAAAGATTAATTACTTAAATTGCAATGTATTTATTGGGAAACTGACCATGGAAGAGGTAAAGGATTTGATTTATGTGGAATGCCCCAGAGATGCCATGCAAGGCATCAAACAATTTATTCCAACAGAGATTAAAATCAAATATTTAAAACATTTACTCTCAATCGGTTTTGATGTATTGGATTGTGGAAGTTTCGTTAATCCAGAATCTATACCCCAAATGGCCGATACCGCGGAGGTTTTACACGGAATTAGTTCCGTAAAGTCTAATACCAAATTATTAGTGATAATTGCCAATGAACGTGGCGCACTACGAGCAGCATCTTTTGCTAACGTTAGTTATCTAGGTTATCCATTTTCGATTAGCGAAACATTCCAACGAAGAAATACCAATGCTAGCCGAGACGAAGCCTATCGGCGATTAGCAAAAATTCAGGATATTGCAATGGCATCCAACAAAGAAGTTGTGGCCTACTTAAGTATGGCATTTGGCAATCCTTATGGTGATCCATATAATGCCGATGAAATCGTTGACTGGGGACAGAAAATTGCGGCATTGGGTATTCGAATTATCAGTTTGGCAGATACCATTGGCAATGCAACTTCTGAGGATATTACATCAATATTTGCGGAAGTAAAACGCAAGTTGCCTCACTTACAAATAGGTATTCATTTGCACTCAAAACCTTATGATTGGGAAGCAAAAGTAAAGGCAGCCTATATCTCGGGTTGCAGAAGGTTTGATGGTGCTATGGCAGGATTTGGTGGTTGTCCAATGGCCAAAGATGAACTAGTAGGTAATATACCAACCGAAGAGGTATTACCTTGGTTAATAGATGCTGAAGGAAGAAACAATACCCTATTAAATGAAAAACTCAGCACAACTAAAAATATAGCTATGCTGAGTTATCAGGGGATCGATAGTAATTATTGAAAATGGTATTTTTCTACTTTCAATAATTCAATGATTTTGTCGAGACGATCAAGCATTTCTTTTTGATGATTACCTTGTTGTCCTGAAACTACAGTAGACAAGATACTTTCTGTGGAATCATCAAATAATTCGTACATAGAAACACCCAAAGTTTCGCAAATTTTTTCTAAGGTGTCCACTCTCATGGTTTGTTTTTTAAGCATGTAGTGAAATCCTTGTTCACTTAAGTCACAGCGCTTTGCTAATTCCTTAATTGGAATTCTCTTCGCAGCGGCAAAGTTTTTAATCTTGTTGTAATCCAGTTTGCTCACGATACATTCGATTAGGTTGCAGAATAATTGGTTTAGGTTGTTGACATTATTAACTTAATTCATAACCAAATATTTTACCCTATCATTTTAGTACCTGTATAATTTTTAATCTATTTCAATTGAACAAACATTAAAAAGCATGAAATTCAACAACTTAAGTTAAAAAAATCATTAATGGAGGAAATTATTTTTTACATATTGGTGACAAAATATGTTGTAAAACAACGTTAATTCAACCCGTTAATTGTCATAGAATTGTCTTAAAAAATCTTGATTTCTAAGGCCCAAATTTATTTAGTCCTAGTGCTGAGATTTATTTACTTCTAAAGCCTGGATTTATTAACCAATTCAATAACTGCTTCCTTATAATTTTTCCCAATTGGTAGTTGTTTTCCGGCTAGAAAAAGGTTGGCATTTTGAATACTCTCAATTTTATCCAAAGCCACAATATAACTTCTGTGAATTCTTAAAAAATTTGATTTAGGCAAGGCGTTTTCCATGTTCCTCATGGTTTGAAGCGTAACGATTCTCTTGTCTGCCGACAACCAAATTTTCACATAATCAGCAAAGGCTTCAACAAAGTAAATATCGTTGTAATACACTTTTTGATGTTGCCCATCCACTTTAATAAAGATAAAGTCCTTATCTAAGCTACTCTCTTTATCTACGTTCTTCTTCAATGAAACGTATTCTTCAATTCTCTTTACAGCCTTTGAAAAACGATCCGGAGCGATGGGTTTCAGTAAATAATCAAGTGCTTCAATTTCAAATGCATCGGTGGCAAAATTTGGATGTGCAGTGGTGAAAACAACCGCATAAGGCGCTGGATATTGACCACGTGTTAATTCCAATCCATTTAATCCAGGCATTTCAATATCGGTAAATACAACATCTGGGACATCTGTATTTTCTGTTAACCAATTTTTTGCATCAATCCCATTATTAAAAATCTGAATTATCTCTAATTGAGGATGATTGCTGATATGCGCTTGAAGAACTTCCTGTGCTAATGGTTCATCTTCAATTAAAACACATTTGATGGTAGGATTCATTGCTATTTATTTATTAGTTTAATATCTAGTAATACAGAATAGGAGTCTTCTAATTGATTGATTTTTAAATTGAATTTATCTCCGTACGTTAATGTCAATCGTTTATTCAAATTCTCCAAACCTATTCCGCCAATTTCAGATTTCGATTTAACGATTCCTTTAGTAATTGAATTTTCAATTTTCAACGAATACCCGTCCAACGTAGGATACCCATGAACCTTCACCCATGCTTCATCCCTTAAACCATTGGAACCGTGTTTAAATGCATTTTCTAACAGCGTAAGGTATAACATTGGCTCGATATTCATATCTACCGGAGGTTCAACCAAGTCTACAGTTATTTTTACTCTATCCCCTAATCTAATTTTCTCCAATTCAATAAAATCGCGTAAATGTGACAATTCTTTCTGGATATCAACCGATCCCAAATTCGTGTCGTATAACACATAACGAAGAATATCACTGAGTCGCAAAACAACTTCAGGTGCTAAATCTGATTTTTTTAAGGTTAAAGCATACAAATTATTCAACGAGTTAAACAAGAAATGTGGGTTAATTTGGGCTTTCAGAAACTTCAATTCGGTTTCCAATTGTACTTTAGTTAATTCACGACTAATTCTTTGATCTTCATACCATTGTTTTAAAAATTTCAAAAGCATAGTTAGAATTACAGAGAACAAAACACTTAAAGCCAATAAATACAAGAAAATTGGAGACCAAACCATGGATTGAAATTCATGATTTTCAATAATTGTATGTATAATAATAGCAATTGGAAAGGTAACGGAGAATACCAATAAAACAACTCCTACCACATAATACAAGTAATTCCTAACTAATAAAAAACGTGGAATTAGAATATGAAAATTAACATAGACAACCGTAGCATGTAATGCAAATATTGGTAATTGTTTTAGTATGGTAATGCCAATATTAGTTGAAACAGGTAAAATCAGGGCAGCAGAGACAATATAAATCGCCCAGAAAAATAAATGATATAATTTGTACCTTAGAACAAAGGTTTTAATGGTCTCTAATAGTTCGTCGATTCGTTCTACCAACGTTATGTTAAACGGCTTTAAAAATCTTCAACAAATTAGCCAAAGAGTCAATCCATTTCGCTGTTTGTTCCAATGTAGCCTTGGTACCTAACCAATCAGAAAATACACTTTTAGCAGTTTCGCAGTTATCACAGTAGGAGCCAGTGAAATAACTATTGGCAATATAAAATCCTACAATATTTACAAGTAGAAGTAAGACAATTATCAGTATGTTCTTGGTTCTCTTGTTCATAACGCCTTAATTTATCAAAATGAATGCCATTTATTTTATAGACAATAAAACAAGACATTTTGTTACATTAATTAACGAAAATATTTTCTAATTATTCTAGATTGCAAGGATCGCCTTTGTAACTCCATAATATTTTGTGAATTAAAAGATTCCTGAAGATGCCCTAAATCCTCAAATTCTCCATCAACTAATACAGAATAATCTCCTTTGAAACTTATGGCTTGACTAAAGCCATTGAAATTATACATCGGACGGCCCCAAGGTCTATTAGCAGCAAAACCATTGTTTGTCAGCATATAAGACAAAGTGGCATACAAATCTGATTGACTGACAACTGACTCCCATTGTTTACCGCGCAAGTTTTTATTTAATGCACCCCCTCCCACTAATAATGGGATTCTAAAAAACTCGGACTCGGACCACGGTAAATCTTCTAATCCAAATACTTTTCCATGATCAGATACGATGATAACGAGGCTGTTATCCCATTCATTTTGATCTATCAATAAAGAACTGATATAATTAAATACAGCGGAATCCAAATGTTTCATCGATAATGTGAATAATTGTTTATCCGATTTCAACAAATTATTATCCACGATATCAAATGGTTCATGCGTTGAAAGTGTTAACCAAGCTGTAAATTTTGGGTTTGAATTGGATGCAACTTGTTGTTGATGATATTTTTGATTGGTTTTAACTATTGCCTCTGCCGTAGAAATATCAGAATACCCCCATTTAATTTTTCTAAGATTGATAGCTGAAGTTGATTTTATCGTACCTGATTGGGTATTAGAATAGTTTTTTTCGATAACATCGATATCGTAAATTTTATTAAAACCCATGGATTTTAAAAATGCGCCATTATTAGCAAAATCTTGGTCTCCACCATACCAAAATTCCGAGGTATAATGACTTGATTTCAGAATATCGGCTAATCCAACTAAATTCTTCCAGCGATCCGGTGAAAACAATATACCCGTGCCTGGTTCTCCCGGCCACCCTGCTATTAATGATGCTAATCCCTTATCCGTTCTATCTCCAACCGCATAACATCTTGAAAAACTTAAAAAATCAGAACTTAATTTCTGTAATTGTCTTAGGGGTGAATTTTTTCTCTCTAACCAATGTTGATTTATCCCTTCCAAAATAATCAAATGGACATTGGGCTTTGAATGACAATTATTTAACCAAAACGATTTTACTTTATCTGAAATTACGGAATCGGACTGTTTTTGATGTGGATAATACCGATTGTAAGCCTCTGTTTCAAGCTTTTCATCTACCAACAGACCTTCTAGCGTAACCATGGAATTCATCGTTGAAATTGAATAAAATGCATTCCAAACACCATTAATCGAAGATACTTTAACAGATAAATCACCCTCTTTTAAAACCGAGCCTAAATTTATGGGTGTAGCGGAAAAGCCACCGCGAGCAATAAAAAATAATACAGGAATTAAGCCGATGTGATAAACCCTATATCCAGAATGGATTTTTTCAATTTCTTGATATAATTGACGAGGAAATTTAATGATAACCCACAATGTTGCTCCTACTAATACAGCGATAGTAAACAAGATGGAAGACGGAAGTGTTTTAAAGAAAATTTGCCAATTTACTAGGTAACCAATTGCTTGAGCGTTTATTCTCCATTGCCAGTAATGAAATAAGAAAATATCCGCAAACAACACAATAATATGGATGATTAGTAAAATGCCAATTGCTATAGCAAAAACACTGACAGACAGAGATTTAAACCTATGGTTTTTTATTGGATTAGCGTAATTTAAAAACAACAAACCATTTAGAACAATTAATAAATACGCTGTAATTGACAAATCTAAAGGCAGTCCTTGTGTGGTTGCATTAAAAATTATGTGAGGGATGGAATGTAAATCAAACGAAACAATAATAAAAAGTAGTTTAAAGATGAACTCAACGAAATAAATTAACAAAAAGGCACCAAATTGAAATTTGATGCCTTGAGGGATTTTGGAAAAATATCTATGTATAACCAAATTACGTTGTTAGATCAATCAATAATTCATCGATGTTATTTGGCGATAATCACTGTGGATTTGAACATGCTGTGATTTGCATCAATTCCGTTTAACCAATAAATACCGGAAGACACATTACTCAAATCAATTTTATTGCCAGAATAATTGACTTGAACCATCGAACCATACATATTGAAAACCGACAAAGTTTTAATTTCTTCTATCCCATGAAGATATACAAAACTCTGTGCAGGGTTTGGATAAACGGAAATTAAATTGGAATGCGCGATTTTATTTTCGATACTATTAACAACACAATTAATATATTGGTTCTTTGTAATTGTACCCGTTCCGTTGGCATTGGTAGCATCCAGTTTAACCGTGTAGCTACCTAAGGCATTACACTTGATTACGGGAAACTGTGAAGTTGAAGAGGTACCATTCAAAAACGTAATTGTATTGGGAGTAATTGTCCAGTTATATGACGTAGGATTGTTGGATGACAAATCAACCAAACGTACTGTCTGATCTTTCAGTGGATTAATAATATCGGCAGTGAAGTCGGCATTGGGTTTTACCGTTGTAATATTAGAAACACTGATATAATTATTTTTCGTTAATACTTCAGAACTTGAAACATTCGTTGCCTTTAATGAAACCGTATATGTACCTGTAGAATTGAACGATACATATATAACTTTATCGGTATCCAATGACCCTGCCTTCAATGTATAACTAGAAGGTGTTATTGTCCATGATTGGCTAGTGGTATTGGTTGAAGTACTTTTGATTTCAACCGTTTGATTTACGACAGGTGCAACGTTATTCGCTTCGAATGACGGAACTGGAGCATCTACGAGGGTTATTTTGCGTAAAACGTTATTACCCATATCTACCGCATAGATTGATTCATCGGAATTTCTAAAGGTTAGGAGATTAATCGTATTGAATAATACGCCAGATCCAGTACCGTCTTTGTATCCTGCCTGGACATCGCTTCCGATATAGACTTTTAAATTTGAGCCATCCCAAACTCGAATACAATTTCCATCGGCAATATATAGTTTACCTTTAGCGAAAACCACGTCGGTAGGCATATCCAATCCAGATGAAACCACATTGGTTACTACACCCGAATTTATATTTAGGCGTTTGATTTTCTTATTATTTCGATCGGCAATCAACACAATACTATCATTTTCCAGGCCAATTCCATACGGCGCATCGAATCGTGCAGCGGTACCTTTCCCTGTAGCATCACCTGGGGTTTTAGCCAATCCTGCGATGGTACTGACAATTCCTGATTTAATTAATCGGATACAATCATTTCCAAAATCGCTAATGATGATTACGCCTTTAGAATTTATTTCTATGTCTTGTGGAGCAGAAAAATAGGCATCCGCAGCTGCACCATCTTTATGATCACCTTCAAATGTATATTTGCCAGCAACCCAAGAAACAACGGCTGGGTTTGAAACGTTTACGTACTTACTGGATTTACGAATCATTCCATTGTCTCGATCGCAAACGAAAATATCGTTACTGGTAGGATGAGCTGCAATTCCGGTAGGAGAACTAAATCGAGAAACGATACCTGTTCCATCATCCCAACCTACTGCTCCAGGTTCGTTAGGGTCACCCATAAATCCTCCCCTTCCTATGGATCTACCGCCATCAATCACACATAAATTGTGTTGATCCGAAACAAACAACTTACCGTTTACATCTACACAAACACCTTCAGGTAGACTTAATAATTCATCGGCTGTTGCCACGTTAGACTGGCCCGTGTATTGGCCGCTACCCTGATATTGACTACCCAACACGGTAGTTACTGTTTGAGCATTAGCGTAATTTATCTGAAAAATGGTCCAAAGTCCAAAAACAGATAAGCCTAAATTAAACTTCATTTTTACAAATATTTAGATATACAATTATTGATATTGGCTTCAATTTCATTATCGATATTGTGATAGGAACGACGTTGGATTTCTTTTCCTGCCATTGCTTTGTAAAGTTCTTCATATCGATCAGTAATACTGGTTATAAATTCGTCCGTTAATGTAGGAATTAATTCACCTTCTTTTCCTTGAAAACCGTTGGCCATCAACCATTCTCGAACAAACTCTTTACTTAATTGACGTTGTGGCAATCCTTTTTGTTGCAAATCGTGATAACTTTCTTTGTAAAAAAATCTACTGCTATCAGGGGTATGAATTTCATCGATTAGCATGATTGCATTATCTCTAATTCCAAATTCGTATTTTGTATCAACTAAAATTAGATTTTGTTTGTCTGCGTATTCTGTACCACGCTGAAATAGGCGTAAAGCCGTTTCATTCAATTCATCGAGTTTAGATTTTTCAACAATTCCTTGTTCTAGTATTTCGGTATAAGAAATATCAACATCGTGACCCGTATGCGCTTTGGTGGATGGGGTGATTATTGGTTGAGGAAGTTTGTCATTTTCCTTCAAACCATCAGGTAATTTATTACCGCACAACATTCTACCTCCTTCTTTATATACACGCCAAGCATGCCCGGTCAAATAATTTCTAACCACAAATTCTATGGCAATAGCATCGGCTTTATAACCAAAGGAAACGTGTGGATCGGGTGTTTCGATCAACCAATTAGGAACAATATCAGCTGTTTGCCTTAAAAATAACGATGCAATTTCATTTAAAACTTGGCCTTTAAAAGGTATACTTCTTGGCAATACATGATCAAATGCAGAAATACGATCGCATGCTACTATCGCCAAATAGCCTTTATTTAAATGATATACATCGCGAACCTTACCTCTATAAAATGCAATTTGATTTCTAAAGAAATAGTTTGTTGCTGTTAATGCCTGTAAATCGCTCATACAATTCAAAAATAATAGCTATTTAATATTTACATCATCTATCTTTTTCACAATCAGCCTCTTTATCGTAGGCCTGTATAATATCCTTGACTAATCTATGCCTTACAACATCATCGGTATCTAACTGAATGATACTAATACCCTTTATATTATCTAGAATACGCAGAGCTTTTCCTAAACCACTCATTTGTTTTCGCGGTAGGTCAATTTGTGATAAATCGCCGGTAATTATCAGCTTAGCATTGGGGCCCATTCTGGTTAAGAACATCTTTAACTGTAAATCGGTGCTATTTTGAGCCTCATCCAAGATCACATAACAATTATCTAAAGTTCTTCCGCGCATGAATGCCAAAGGTGCAATTTCCACCGTACGTGATTCAACCATACTTTTTAGTTTATCTGATGGAATCATATCTTCTAAGGCATCGTACAAGGGTCTTAGGTATGGATCTATCTTCTCTTTCAAATCTCCGGGTAAAAAACCGAGATTCTCTCCCGCTTCTACTGCAGGTCTTGTTAATATTATTCGTCGAATTTCCCTTTCCTTTAGCGCTAAAACGGCAATAGCCACGGCCGTATAGGTTTTACCGGTACCTGCTGGACCTATTGCAAAAACGATATCATTCTTTTTCGCCGCTTCCAACATTTTTCGTTGGTTTTTGGTTCTGGCTTTTATTTTTTGACCTCGTGTACCAATCAACAATACATCTTTGGGATCATCGTCACCGGGCTTACCGGTTACATTGTTTGTCGGTTCAATTCCACCCAATGCTTCCAAAATTAACTGCTCGTTAAATTCATTTCTTTTTGCAAATAGGATTTCCATGGAGCGCATTTTATCTCCAAAATCCTCCAAGGATTGGATATCGCCTACAATTTTAATTTGCTCGCCTCGGGCAAGAAATTGCAACTTTGGGAATCTCGATTTTATTAGATCCAGATACAAATTATTAGGACCATAAAAAGTTTGAGGATCGATGACCTCCAGGGTATAAATTTTTTCAGACAAATTTTAAATGATTATACTTCAAATATAGGTGCTATGCTAGAAAGTGTAGAAGATTATAGCCATCCCGTTTTACAAGACTTTTCCACCAAAAATTAATAGGTATATTTGCAAAAGGAATAGAATAAACGGGGAATTCATGGGGAATGCGATTATACATTTAATTACCGATTTTGGATTTGAAGCCCCGGAGCACACTATATCTCAAATTCAATTATACCGTAATTTTCCTGGAGCATCCGTTGTTTTTAGTCCTCAACCATTTCGAAAAGGACATGCTTTACAGCAAGCAATCTTTGGCAAACTCGTATGTGGGCATTTTCCGGATAACAGCATTCATATCTTACGCGTAGGTATATTGGCTAAATTACCTCCAAGATTTGTACTTGGATGTTTTGGGAATCAGTTTTTTTTAGCTCCAGACAACGGAGTTTTACCATTACTTTTTGACGATCCAGCGGGTGACAATGCAAGTTATTTTCAAATCACACCCAACGAGCCCGTTGTTAATCCGTTGTTGCAAGTATACATCCCTGCGGTTTCCTCCTTGATACAAGCAGATTATGAAATAAAGAACATTTTTCAACCTAAAGATTCTGTTTATCGCGTAAATATGCCCGAACCCACCATTTCAGGTAATATTTTACGACTTACGGTGATCTATAACGATTTTTTTGGCAATGCATATTTCAACCTAAATTACCGTGATTTCGAACTATTGAGAAATCAAAGAAAATTCAGGTTAATGATTAATCACTACACGGAAATCAACCGATTAAGTTTAGACTACAACGATGTTCCTGAGGGCAATCCAATATGCACTTTTGGACACGGTGGGTTGATGCAAGTGGCAGTAAACGCCGGATCTTCTGCTCAATTATTGGAATTACTAGAAGGTAAAAATGTAATGTTAGAATTTATTGATAATCCATGATTGAAAGAATAGTAATTATGACATTCAGAGAGGAAGAAATTGACACTTTCCTCGAAATATTTGATGCTTCATTCGATAAAATACGTTCATTTCCCGGAAATCAGGGTCTGAGATTGCTACAAAATACCCAACAGCCAAATCAACTTTCCACCTACAGTTATTGGGACTCGGAGTTCGATTTAAATACCTACAGAGAATCGGAATTTTTTAACGAAACATGGTCAAAGACTAAAGTATTATTTGAATCTAAACCCAGGGCTATTTCCCAGATTGTCATTCGCGGACCCTTTTAAAATCGAAAATTACCTTTGTAAATTATCTGTTCGTCGGAATAGATTTATTCAACCCATTTTCCTGGATTTAATATTCCATTGGGATCAAAAACACTTTTTATTCCTTTCATCAGGTTGATATGTTGGTTTGACAATACTTCGTTTAAATAATCTTTTTGGCTATACCCTATTCCATGCTCTCCACTAATAGTTCCGCCTAAATCCTTACACACTTTAAAAATTTGACGAATAGCTTTGGGTATTTCAACATTCCAATATTCGTCTGTCAAATCTTTTTTAAGAATATTCACATGTAAGTTACCATCTCCAGCGTGCCCATAACATACGGATTCAAAACCATATAAATCGCCGATTTCTTTTACTTTGGTAAGTAATTGAGGCAATGCGAATCGAGGAACAACTGTGTCTTCTTCTTTGTATATGGAGTGCTGTTTTACGGTTTCACCAATAGATCTTCTTACTTTCCACCATTGTTGAGCCACGTCGGAATTGGGTGCAGGTAAAATTTCTATAGCACCTGTCTCCTCTAACACGGGGTAGATTAATTCAACTTGGGAAAACAAATCATCCCCCTCAAATCCATCGAAAGCGAACAAAAGGTAAGCTTGGGCTCCATCAACTAGAGGAAAAGGTGTTTTTGTTGCCTCCATAGAAATTTTAATTCCCGAAGCTTCCATTAATTCGATGGCTGCTGGTTTTATGGACGATGCCATTATTTTATTTACGGCCACAGCACTATCAAAAATATTTGAAAATGCCGCAATCATCAATAATTCTTGTGAAGGATGAGGTACCAGTTTGACTACAATTTTTGTTATCACACCCAAAAGCCCTTCACTACCAATAAATAATTGAGTTAGATTAAAACCGGTAGAGTTTTTAAGTGTGTTGGCTCCTGTCCAAATTATGTCTCCATTGGCTAAGACTACTTCTAAATTTATAATATAATCCCTAGTGATACCGTATTTTACTGCTTTGGGTCCGCCGGCCGAATGGGCTACATTTCCGCCAATCGTGGATGAACCCATACTAGCAGGGTCTGGAGGGTAATACAATCCAACTTCACTCACCGCTTGTTTTAGATCCGCGTTTATTACACCCGGTTCAACCGTAGCCATTAAATTGTTATAATCGATTGAAAGAATTTTATTTAGTTTCTCGGTAGAAATTACTAAACCTCCAAGTACTGGCAAGGCAGCCCCCGATAATCCAGTTCCAGCGCCCCGAACCGTAACATGTATACCGTTTTCATTGCAATACTTCATTACCATTGAAATTTCTACTGCTGTGCGTGGAATCAAAACTGCGTGTGGCGGAAAAACAAAATCTTCGGTGTAATCGGATGCATATCTATTTAAATCTTCAGAATGAGCTATCCAAGTCAACTGAGGAAAAGACAGTATCAATTTATCGATTTTTTCAATTATCGAAATCATAGTGTAATTGTTTTGCAATTTATCTTGTTCCAATCAATTTTCACTTATTACAAACCAATCTACATCTATCTTTGAATATGTGAGACAGCGCTACTTCCTCCGTTTAATGCTGGTATTTACCGCAATTTACATGATGCTTGCTTTGGCTTGGTGGACATATTCTTTGATACAATACAACAATCACTTTGAAAAACGGGAGCTTCAATATGCAAAGCAAGAATTTAGAATTAGTCAATTATGGCTGGATAGTTTATTAAATCAAAGTAATTCTCTTTCGGGTATTTCAAATCCAATTCGAATTCAGTGGAACAACAGAACTTTTGTTGCCGATTCAAAAAAACTATCAGAAATAGTCGATAAATTAAATAAAAATATATATATTCTTTTTGAAATTAAAACAGAAAATAATTTGACTAAAATAAATATAATAATTAATAAAAATATCGAAAATCAACTGCGAAAAAGAAAGGAAAGCAAGCAATTTGCTTGGTTTGGAGAAGGAATAAGCATTGCTTTTATCACCTTAATCATCATATTTATCTTGTATGTGTATCTAGATAAAATATTGAAATTCAATCAACAACAACGTAATTTTCTCCTTGCTATTACGCATGAATTAAAAACACCCATCGCCTCATCTTCATTAGCCATTCAAACTGCCAGTAAAATCAATGAGAATGACCCAAAAACGATCCATATTTTAGGAATAGCCGCAAGGAACATGAAACGGTTAGGACAGTTAATTGAACAGGTAGTTTTAGCCACTAAATTGGAAAGTAGTTTTGTAAAACCGAATAGAGATTGGACTAATTTGGGTAAAATTTTCGAAAATATTGCATTAGATTTTGGCGAAACCTACCCTGAAAATTTAAAAAATCTATCATTCGATTATGAAAAAATATCACTTTATTGTGATATGGAAATGATTCAAATCGCAATTGCTAATTTAATTTCAAATTCAATAAAATATAGTGAAGAAAACAGCGTTAATATTTCCGTGAAGGTACAACGCGAAGGTTTGCTAACAAAAATTTCGGTTATTGACCAAGGCATTGGCATACCCGAAACTGAGCGCACTAATGTGTTTACAAAATTCTATCGAATTGGTGACGAAAAAACTAGATCAACTAAGGGTTCTGGACTCGGATTGTATTTGGTAAAAGAAATCGCCAAACTTCACGGCGCGAAAGTTTCAATTGAAGACAACTCACCTTCTGGAACTTGCGTTTCGCTGATTTTCAAGTCAAATGATGTAATTATTGAATGAAGAAAAACTACCGAATTTTAATTGTTGAAGACGAAGCCGACCTTGCTGAACTTTTAAAACTCAATTTAGAGTTAGATGGTTATCGTACTACAATTGCTCCGCACGGTGCCGTAGCGATAAATCTTCTGAAAACAGAGAGCTTTGACTTAATCATAATGGATATCATGATGCCATCAATGGATGGGCTCACTGCGACGCATCACATACGTTTATCTAGTAACAATGTGCCTATTTTGATATTATCTGCAGGTAGTACACCACAGGATAGAATCAAAGGACTTCGATCTGGTGCTGATGATTACATGAGCAAACCTTTTGAAATTGAGGAATTAATATTGAGGGTAGAAAAAATATTAATGCGAGCTCACCGAGAAGACCCAGTAATCAATTACATGGAGTACGAATTTGGTGGTAATTATGTAAATTTCAACAGTTATGAAGCTCGCGGTATAAATGGAGACTTTAAATTAACTAAGAAAGAAGCCCAGTTACTTCGTTTACTTATCGAAAAAAAGAATTTTGTTGTAAGTAGAGAAGAAATATTGAAAACCGTTTGGGGATATACTGTTTTTCCAAGTACAAGAACCATTGATAATTTTATTCTTGCATTCAGGAAATATTTTGAAGTTGACATCAAAAATCCAAGATACTTTTTAAGCCACCGAGGTTTAGGTTATAAATTCTCGGAGACTGGAGAATAGGCTATAGAATGAGCTACCAAGTTTGCGGAGCTCCAGGCAGCTTGAAAATTAAAGCCTCCAGTAATTCCGTCTACGTCCAACAATTCACCGCACACAAAAACCCCTGGACAATTTTTTAATTCTAAGGATTTGGGTTGAACCGAATTTTCGGAAATTCCTCCCGCTGTAACAAATTCTTCTTTAAATGTGGTCTTACCTGTCACGTAAAATGGCATTTTAACCAATAGTTCCACTAATTTATTTTTTTGATTTTTTGATAACTCAAAAATTGATTGTTCCGCATTTTGGCCTGCTTTATATAAAATGAAATCCCAAAGTCGTTTTGGTATTTCAATGGGTAGATTGGTGATTTTCTTTTTAGAATTCGTTTCAAGTAAATTATTAAAATACTGCCGAAATTGATTTTCCTCCTGAGATACCCACGAAATCAAGACATCAAACCGATAATTTTTTTCAAAAATCCACTGTGCTGCCCAAGCCGATGACTTTAAAATTGCCGGACCAGACAAACCCCAATGGGTAATTAAAATTGGACCTTCAAACGAATTTTCGTACCCAATTAATTTGACTGAACCAGCTTCTACAGAAACACCCGATAAGCTCTGTAAATCTCTATCATCTATTTTAAACGTAAATAGCGAAGGATAAGGTTTAATGAAATCGATTGGCAAGGTATTTAGCCATTGGTAGTGCGACCATGCAACATTGCCCCCGGTTGCTAATACAATTGAATTGCTTGAAAATTCCATGGTATCTGTAATCACTTCCCAGCGAGTTTCGTCATTAGAAGTATACCTTGATTTCGTTGAAGCAATTTTGCTCACATTACATCCTTTATAAATTGGAATTTCAAATTTCCGAGCTAAATGCTCAAAGAGTCCTGCAATAGTTTCAGAATCATTGGTTATAGGAAACATTCTACCATCTTCTTCCACTTTGAGTTGCACATTATGACTTAAAAACCATTCGATAACATCTTCAACACTAAATTTATTTACTGCTTGTTTAAGCAACTTTTTACCGCGGGGATAATGCTGCAGAAGGACACTATTTTTCAAACAATGATGGGTAACATTACATCTACCTCCTCCACTAATTCTAACTTTGGATAGTACCTTTTGGGTTTTTTCTAAAATAACAACCGATAATTTTGGGTTTAATTCTTTGATTCTAATAGCTGCAAAAAAACCTGCAGCTCCCCCACCGATTATTATTGTATCCCACCGATTATTTGCCATGTTTGGCATGAATAATTTTATAATTCCTATACTCTCCCACTCTCCATCCAAAGGTCTTTTCAATCCAATATAAAATCGCCGCCTTTAGTCCAAAATTTTTCCTAGTTGGATCCATTTGAAATGCCCAATTTATTGAATTAATTCTTGATTGCATTGCTTCAGGATGTGTTCCTTGAAATAATACCAAAGAATCAATTTGCGAATAATCAAATTCGTCTTCTGCCAGTTTTCGTTTTTGTAATGCTTCGTCGCTATGCCACAGTCGATGAAACTGGCGTTGTTTCTGTTGCTGAAACTTTGGATGTTTTACCCAACCATAGTGATACACTGTTGCGGGAATGGGTATGACATTCAATTTAGATTGATTTTCCCATCGAAATCCTTGAGCATCTTTCCATGATTTAATATTTGGGCTATTTTTAATAATTCTAATTTCTTTTCGATACCATCTACGAGAATCACCCACAAAATCATAACTACCATAAAAATGCAGGTAATTGAATAAAAGTCCGTCCACAGAATTTACATTTTTATACTTTTCCATGGCATCTTTAATCATCGAATAATCGGATTGATGTAGGCACTCATCGGCTTGAATATAGATTAGCCAAGTTGCACTTGGAGAAACCGCGGCCTTTGCTTTGTTTGTTTCATCGGCCAAAACTCTTCCACCTTCACGTAAATTATCGTCCCAAACGGTATCGATAATTTTTATCAGTGGCCAACCCGGCTGTAAATCATTATTTAATGATTCGATATAATCTCGTGTACCGTCATCGCTGTGACCCACGGCCACCACAAATTCATCTACCAATGGCATCACAGAAAAGATTGCCTCTTTGATGGGATAATCTGCTTTAATTACGTTTCTCGCTATGGTAAAACCGGCGTTCATCTGCTTTTTTTTCTGGTATCCATTTCTCGATTTTTCGAGCAGTATATTTCAATTCCATTTCCTCTAAAACTTGCACAACTTCTTGGTTATAATGCATGGCGTTTCTGGCAATCATCTTAACACCCATCTTTTCGTCTCCATCATGAAAATTAAAATATAATGGAGTATTTCCAGGATGTTGTTGTAGAATATCCACCAAAATTTGCTGTTTCCCTTGATCTAAATCTGCGGGTGTCATATCCACAACCACGGATCTAAAAATGGAATTTTCATCCACATCGGCGCCCAAGGTGATACTATGTATGGTTACTCGCATTTCATCTTTGGAGCGCATATAATCGGTTTGACCATTCAATATTAGTATATAATCTTTGTTCAATAAGGCTTTAAATTTCAAGTACGTGTCTTTAAACAAAGCAATTTCAACACTTCCGGAATAGTCCATTAATGTAAATCTGCCATACGGAGTTCCTTTTTGCGAAATGAACTCTTTGGCCGATGTTACGATACCCATAATATTAAACTCAATTTCTTCTTTCTCATCTAAAGCTTTTTGGTAATCCTGAATGGTATGGGTAGTTAAACTGTCGTATACAAACCGCTGATCATCCAATGGATGTTTACTCAAAAATACACCTACCAGTTCTTCTTCTTGTTTTAGTTCATCCAACAAAGCCAATCGCTCCACGGATGGCAATTTGGGTTCGGCAGGCATTGTAGCATCTGCACCTCCACCAAATAACGAAGTTTGACCGCTTATTTTATCGGCCTGTACCTTTTGGGCGTACATCATGGCTAATTCAATTCCACTTTTGCCACTATTATCTTCCTTGAAGTATTGGGCTCGGTGATATCTACTATCAAAATCAAACACCCCTGCTTTTGCCATACATTCAACGCTGCGCTTATTTACCGATCTCAAATTGACCCGGGTAAGTAACTCGCACATACTTTTGAATGGGCCTTTATCATCGCGTTCCTTTAAAATCTCATCTACAGCACCCTCGCCAACTCCTTTTACTGCAGATAATCCGAATCGAATTTGACCAGCGGAGGTTACTGTAAATGCACTGCGACTTTCATTCAAATCCGGACCCAACACTTTTATTCCTTGTCGCCTGCATTCTTCCATGTAAAAGGTAATTTTTTTAATATCACCCATGTTACTTTTTAATACAGCCGACATAAACTGAGCGGGATAATTTGCTTTTAGATACGCTGTTTGGAAAGCAATTACGGCATAACAAGTAGAGTGTGATTTATTAAAAGCATATTGAGCAAATTCTTCCCAATCGGAGTAAATTTTTTCCAACGTTTTCTCTGAATACCCTTTGGCTAAAGCACCTGCCATAAAATCTGTTTTTAGCTTGTCGATGATGCTCTTATTCTTCTTACCCATGGCCTTTCTCAGTTCGTCCGCCTTCCCTTTTGAAAAGCCTGCTAATTTTTGAGAAAGCAACATTACCTGTTCCTGATAGACCGTGATTCCGTAGGTTTCTTTCAAATACTCTTCCATTTCTGGTAAGTCGTATTCTACCGGCTTTCTTCCGTGTTTTCGATCGATAAAATCGGGTATGTACTTTAAGGGTCCTGGGCGATACAAGGCATTCATGGCGATTAAATCTCCAAACTGAGTGGGTTTCAATTCACGCATATATTTTTGCATTCCCGGTGATTCAAACTGAAATACTCCGTTAGTTTCACCCCGTTGAAAAAGTTCGTAGGTCTTTTCATCGTCCAAGGGAATATCGTCTAATACGATTTCTGTACCGGTAGTTTCTTTAATAATTCGAATTGCATCCTTCATGATAGTTAGGGTACTTAACCCCAAAAAGTCCATCTTTAAAAGGCCTGCTTTTTCAATTTGGTTAACATCGTATTGAACCTGCATCCACGGAGAATCCTTGCTTAAGGAAACGGGTACTAGTTCGTCGATATCCTGAGGAGCAATAATAATTCCACAGGCATGTACCCCAGTATTTCTAACACTGCCTTCTAGTTTTTCGGCATCTTGTAATACCTTGGATGCTTCATCGCCACCGGTATAAATACTTTGTATTTCTCGAATTTGGTCTAATTCCTCCGGTTTCAAGTTGTTGGAATCATCCTTCGCCAATTCGTCTACATTGGCATGCAGCAATTTCGCCAAACTCATATTACCAGGAACTAATTTGCTGAGTCGATCTGTTTGTGACAATGGATATTGCAATACGCGTCCCACATCTCGAATCGCGCTTTTAGCGGCCATGGTTCCGTAGGTGATAATTTGGGCAATTCTTCTTTTCCCATATTTCTCGGCTACGTATTGAATTACCTTTTCACGACCTTCATCGTCAAAATCAATATCGACGTCTGGCATACTTACCCTTTCGGGATTCAAGAATCGCTCAAAAAGCAAATCGTATTTAACGGGATCTACGTTGGTGATTCCCAAGCAATAAGCCACTAAACTTCCAGCAGCGGATCCCCTACCTGGTCCAACCCATACATTCATTTCTCGAGCGGCTGTGGTAAAATCTTGGACAATTAAGAAGTAGCCAGCATATCCACTCTGGGTAATGGTTCCTAATTCGAAATCCAAACGCTCTTGAACATGCAAAGGAATGGTTCCTCCGTACTTTTGTTTACATCCTTGGTAGGATAAATGTTTCAGAAAATCGTTTTGTGTTTCAAACCCTTGAGGTAAGGCGTAATTGGGGAGTACAATATCGCGGGACAATTTGGGCGGGTCGATAGAAGCAATTAATTTATTAGTATTATCCAGCGCTTCGGGAATATCCTTAAATAATTCAAGCATTTCGGCCTGAGACTTAAAGTAGAACTCGTCGTTTGGAAAAGCAAATCGGAAGCCTCTACCGCCCTCTTCATTGGTTGCTTTTGGTGTGGATTGAAATTCACCGGTATTTATGCAAAGTAAAATATCGTGAGCGTTAGCATCCTTCTGATCTGTGTAATGAGAATCATTGGTTGCAATAATTGGGACATTGTATTTCCTGCCCCATTTAATCAGAATTTGATTAATATCTTCTTGGTCTATCCCGGTACCATCTAAATTTTTTAAATGATGTCGTTGAAGTTCTATGTAATAATCGTCTCCAAAAATTTTATGCCATTCGCAAAACACTTTTTCTGCTTCTTCTTCCCCTTTCCACAGAATTGCTTGAGGTACCTGAGCACCAATACAACAGGTTGTAGCGATTAACCCCTCGGAATACTGCTCAATTAATGCTCTATCCACTCTAGGGTATTTGGAATACAATCCTTCGAGATATCCTAAGGAACATAATTTTGCTAAATTGGCATACCCAGTTTGATTTTTGGCCAATAATAATTGATGGTATCGTTTGTCCTTTGTTCCTTGGGTAAAAGTCTTTTGAAATCTATCCTCCACCACATAAAATTCACAACCAATAACGGGCACTAATCCTTCGGCTGTAGTGGCTTGATAAAATTCAAATGCGCCAAACATGTTACCGTGATCGGTAATTGCCAATGCCGGCATCCCATCGGCCTTTGCTTTTTTAACTAGACTTTTAATGCTTGCAGCGCCGTCTAACAACGAATATTGAGTATGTACGTGTAAATGGGAAAAAACTGGCATAGTGAACTATCGAAAATACAAAGAGAAAACAAAAAACGTTGTGTTAATTTGTTATTTTCTCCCAACATTCCATCCACCTTTTATCATTTCAAATTTGATAAATCAATCCACTTCTTTGAATTTTTCCAATACAAAAAATTAGCAAAAGTTGTGGGAATCAGTAGACGTGGATTACCCTATTTTTGAATGAAATTCAATTTTCATTTTCAAATCTCATGTTTGTCCAAAAGCTACAATTGTTTAACTTCAAAAACCACGAATCTTTGCAGTTAAACTTAATTCCAGGAGTTAATATTCTTACCGGGAATAACGGCGTTGGAAAAACAAATTGTTTGGATGCCGTTCATTGCTTATCTAGTGGAAAAAGTTACTTCACATCCATTGATAGTCAATTAATTAAACACGAACAAAATTTCTTTACTATCAAAGCTAACTTTGGAATTAATGAGGATAACGAAGAAACCATAGAAATTCTATTACAATTTGATAAAGGAAAGAAAACAATCAAAAAAAATGGGAAAAACTATCCCCGGTTAAGCGATCATATTGGGTTTATTCAGACGGTATTAATTACTCCATACGATATTGATTTAGTACTTGGCAATAGCGAGGAACGCAGAAGATTCATGGACATTTTAATCAGTCAATTAAACAATGAATACCTGCACCATTTGATGATTTATCGCAAAGCAGTTGAGCAACGGAATAGTTTATTAAAAGCTTGGAGTGGAAGACATATCGATACGGATTTGCTAGAAAGTTATGACCAAAAAATAATTCCCTCGGCTACTATCATACATACCATACGCAAAAATGTAACACTTGAAATTATACCCATATTCAAAAGGATATATGCATCATTGGCTTCAACGGATGAGGATGTTGAAATTACCTATCAATCGCCGTTGGAGGAAGGCAGCATGCAGGAATTACTTCAATTAAACAGAAGAAATGACTTAATTGCCGAACGAACTACTGTGGGCCCACACAAGGACGATTGGGCATTTGAACTGCGTAATAACCCTCTGAGAAAATTTGGTTCTCAAGGTCAGATTAAATCGTTTGTTATTGCATTAAAAATTGCTCAATACCGATTTTTTCAAGAAAAACTAAGCAAAACACCCATTTTACTTTTGGACGATATTTTTGAAAAAATTGATGAAGTCAGGGCTCAGAAGTTGATGGAACTGGTAGAAAGCGAAGGTTTCGGACAAATTTTAATAACGGACACACATCCGGAGCGAGTAGAAAAGCACTTAGGTCAATTGCAAGGAGTGCACAATCACATTCGAATTGGTTGACTTTTCAAGTGGTTTTCGTTAATAAAACAATCCGGCTAGTAGATCAATATCGTGATATTTAAATCCAAATTTATCGGAAAGATTTTTGTTCGTTAAATTCCCTCTATACAAGTATGTTCCTTTTCGAATCCCTTGTTTATGTTTCAAAAACTCGGCGAATCCCCCCATTTGAGCCATTTCATCTAGCATCGGTGAAAAGACATTGCTCAAGGCATAACTAGCGGTTCTACTCACACGAGAGGCAATATTGGGTATGCAATAGTGTATGATATCGTGTTTTTTGAACACTGGATTCTGATGGGTAGTTAATTCACTGGTTTCAAAGTTCCCACCACGATCAATTGCTACGTCAATTAATACGGAGTTCGGTCTCATCTTCATCACCATATCTTCTGAAACTACTATGGGTGAACGCGCAGTATTACCTGCTAATGCACCAATAACAACATCTGCAGAAATCAGTGAATTTTGCAAAACTTGAGGCTGCAACGTACTGGTATAGAGATGAAAACCAAAAGATTTCTGAATTCTTCGCAAACGATACATATTATTATCGAAGACCTTAACGTTAGCGCCTAATCCCAGCGCTGCTTTTGTGGCAAATTCCCCCACAGCTCCGGCACCAATTACAACAACTTGGGTAGGAGGAACCCCGGCAAAACCGCCTAATAACTCCCCTTTACCTATATTGGTATTGTTTAAATACTCTGCGGCGATTAGTATAGATGCGGTCCCAGCAATTTCGCTCATCGCACGGGTAATTGGCCTTGTACCTCCGTCATCTTCCAAAAACTCATAGGATAAAGCATTAATCTTCTTATCCATCATTTTTCGCAACTGAACAGGATTCAATTGATTAATTTGAAGCGCTGAAATTAACAATTGACCCGATTTCATTTTATCAATTTCTTGATCCGTTGGAGGATCGATTTTCAATACTGTATCACAAGAAAAAACTTGTTCGGCATCATACACAATTTCGGCACCTGCCTCCGAAAATTGATTGTCTGAAAAATTAGCATTTCTTCCAGCACCCGATTCAATTACAATTCTATGACCGTTGGCCGATAAAAAAGCAACTGCTGCCGGTGTTAAGGGTACTCGATTTTCTTGGAATGTAGTTTCCTTGGGAATTCCAATATTTAATATCCCTTGTTTAAATTCAATCGGTAATGCTTGTGCCAATGGCTGAGCATAAGATTCTGCGGGTGATTCACTGAGTTTTTTCGACATATTCATCGATTGTATAAAAATAGCAACAAATCATCATTTTATGGATATAAACTCGCGATTTTTACTATTTATTTTTTTTCTAAGGGCGAAATTAACAATTTTACTATTTATTCAAGTGTGGCTTGGTTTTTGCTCACAATAAAATCCTTAATTATCAGTTATATTTGTACAATATGCGAATGGCCAAGTGGTTTATACTCATTTTTACTTTTGCGGTGACTGCCGTTCAAGGGCAGGCTCCAGTCAATCCAATGTACGATAACGACATTGAACGAATAGATAGCCTAACTCGTATTTTATACGGTTCAATCCCCAGCCATTCTCCTGTTTCTGCGGATGATACCAGGTATTATAATGGAGCAGATTTTGAACGAAAAATGCAACTTTTAGGAAGCAATATTCCGTTTGAATATCATCCATTGGTTGAAAAACATATCCGATATTTCATGAGTTACGGAGAACAATACTATGAAATGATTCATCAACGGATGAAATTATATTTTCCAATTTTCGAAGAAATTCTAGATCGATATGGCCTACCCACTGAATTAAAGTATGTTTCCGTAATAGAATCCAACTTAAATCCTAGTGCAGTCTCTTGGTGTGGTGCAACTGGACTATGGCAGTTTATGCCATATACTGGTAAAATGATGGGTATGCGAGTTGGTTTTCCTGTAGACGATAGAAAAAGTATCGTAACTTCTACGGAAAAGGCCTGTGAGTATTTTTTAAACTCTCAATCCTTATTCAACAACTGGTTAATGACCATTGCCTCCTACAATTGTGGACCTGGAAATATAAATAAAGCAATACGAAGAAGTGGTGGTAAAACAGATTTTTGGAAAATTCTTCCTTTCCTACCCCAAGAAACACAGAATTATGTGCCAAAATTCATCGCTGCTGCCTATGTATTAAATTTCACATCCAAGGGTCAGAATTTATCACATAACTTGGAGAGTGTCGTATTAGCGCCAACTAGAATCGACTCAACCCTGCACTTACAAAAAATTTCACAATATTTAGGTCCGGATTTCGGGGTAATGGAATTGAACCAGGAATTATTGAGTCATAACACGGCATTAGCACAAAACAGTGTAATACTTCTACCGTATCAAGCGAGTATGTCATTTATCAGAAACAATGATAGTGCATGTACGTATGCTAGGTATCAGTACATGGGTTATCCTGGAGCCGGAAGTACATACCAAAAGAGTTCTACGTATCAGAAGCCGCAGGTTCAGAATACCGCGAGTCGAACACCAAAGGGCACTTACAGGGCCGTATACACCGTAAAAAGCGGTCAAACCTTATCCGCCATTGCAAGAACTCATGGGGTAACTGTAAGTCAAATCAAATCTTGGAATAATCTGAGAACCGATCGTTTACGAGTTGGTCAAAAGCTTATCATCTACAAACGACGATAATCCAATTTCTACGCATTTCTTTAAACAATCCATGAAATCTGCGAGACAAATTCTGAGTTTCGGAATTTTACCTTCTATTCTATTACTTTTTCTAAATTCTTGCAGCAATACGCCCACTGCCGGGAATCCTGCAGATTTTAGCTTACCTAGCTCGGCAAAAGTAGTTATTGTTGATGCGACCGAACATTCCAATGTTGAATCACCCGTTTTAAATTTATTTGTAAATACCCTTTGGGGAGTAGATAGTCAAATGGTTCATTACGAAAATCCCGACGGTGGGTTTGAACCTTTAATGATATACGACATTTTAGAAGCCAATGAATTTTTCTCAGAATCTTCGTCCGGGAATATTAAGAATCACCTTTCCCCATTGGTTTGTATTTTTTGCGATGGGGAATCTGTTGAAGATTGTAACTCCGACATAGTTAAAAGTATTAAATCGATAAAACCTAACCTTGTTGAATTCACTTCTAACTCATTCACGATAACAGGATTTAAATACAATGATGTATGGGCAAAAAATCAAATCGTTGTAGTTTTTCCAATTGGTAAAAGTCAATCGCTCGATAATTTTTCTGCGAATCATATCAAAATTGAAACCTGGCTAGTGAACGAAGAATATTCATTGGGAACAAATTCGATTAAAGGAAACAGCAAATATCAAGACAGTATTGCTACTGTTTTGATGGAGAATTATGGATTAGGACTAGATTTCAACTATACTTTTAATCTGGTCTTGAATCAAGCACAACAACATGGAAGAACCCTATGGCTTCGAAACGAAACACCCCAGAATCATAGCAATATCATCATTCAATTAATTGACTCTGCGATGAATTTACAAAGCCTAAACAAAGGCCACCTTATTGCAGAAAGAAATCAATTCACTAAACAGATTCTACGAAACACTGAAGGAGGTTGGGTGGAAGTAACTGAAAGTGGTTCTTTTCCATTTAAAATAAATAAAATTGATACTCATATTTTAGAAGTACATGGATGGTACAGTGAATTGAACACTACGCGAAGAGGCCCATTTATTCGTAGGTATATTGTTGACAAGAAATTAAATCGAACTATAATTCTGGATGCTTTTGTATTTGCACCCAACCAATCTCGATTACCGTTAATGCGTGAATTGCATCGTTATTTAAAATCAAGTGAATCTGTATGGAATTAAATCGTCCGAAAAGATTATTGATTTTTGCTTCGGGTAGTGGCAGTAATGCCGAAAACTTGATACATTTTTTTAGACAACCTGAGAATTCCAAGGTAGCCGAAATAATAGGTATTATTTGCAACAATCCTCAAGCTGGTGTTATTCAACGTTCGGATCGATTAAACGTACCTTTACATTTAATAACCAAAGAAGCCTGGAATGATATTCACTCCATGCGAGAATTAATTCAGAGCCAAGCGCCAGATTTAATCGTATTAGCCGGTTTTTTAAAGCAATTCCCAGGAGAATTAATTGAGTTGGTTCATGGAAGAGTTATCAATCTTCACCCCGCATTATTACCTAAATTTGGTGGGAAAGGAATGTATGGTATGAATGTTCATTCAGCGGTGATTGAACAAAGAGAGTCTGTAAGTGGTATCACCATTCACTGGGTTAATGAACATTACGATGAGGGAAATATTATTGAACAATTTTCCTGCACCGTTACCGATTTAGACAGTCCAGATTCCTTGGCCGAAAAAATTCATCAATTAGAATTTAGTCACTTCCCAGAAACTGTTAAGCAAGTAGTATTAGGTCTTTCCTAAAAAAAACAACAGTTCCTTTTAAATTATTGGGTCTGATTTAGGCAAACTAATAAGAAGATGGTAATTTTGGATTATGGAATTATCAACTCAGCATATTGAAACTTTAGTATTGCATGCAGGCATAGAACCGGATCCTAGCACGGGTGCAATTATGACCCCAATTTTCCAAACAAGTACGTATGTGCAAGCTGCTCCTGGTGATCATAAAGGTTACGAATATGCAAGAACCCAAAATCCAACCCGAGATGTCTTACAGAAGAATTTAGCTGCGCTAGAAGGCATGGAACATGGCCTATGCTTCAGTACGGGAATGGGTGCCGTTGATGCTTGCATCAAACTTTTACAACCCGGTGATGAAGTTGTTTCTACAAACGATTTGTACGGAGGAACTTACAGGATATTCACCAAAATATTCCAACCCTACGGTATTAAGTTCAAATTCGTGGATATGTCCGATTTATCGGCGGTTAAATCAGCAATAAATAGTCAAACGAAAATGGTTTGGATTGAAACTCCAACCAATCCTTTATTGAGAATTATCGACATAGAATCAGTAGCAAGCTTAGGTAAAGCGGTTGGAGCAACTGTTGTAGTAGATAATACATTTTCATCGCCTTATTTGCAGCAGCCTGCGAAATTAGGTGCAGATATAGTGATGCACTCCGCCACGAAATACCTAAACGGACACAGCGATGTGGTTATGGGTGTGTTGTGTACTTCCTCTCAAGATTTAAGAGACCGTCTAGCATTCATTCAAAACTCTTGCGGAGCAACTCCTGGTCCAATGGATTGTTTTTTGGTATTAAGAGGATTAAAAACCTTGCATATCCGAATGCAAAGACATTGTGAAAACGGAAAAATTGTTGCTCAATGGTTAAAAAATCACCCCAAAGTTGGCCAAGTGTACTGGCCCGGTTTTGAAGATCATTTTAACCATGCTGTGGCAAAAAAACAAATGAAAGATTTTGGTGGTATGATAAGTTTCACCTTGAAATCTGATTCCGTAGAGTCTGCCATGCAGTTTTTAAAATCAACCCAATTATTTTCGTTAGCAGAAAGTCTAGGGGGCGTTGAAAGTTTAGTTGGTCATCCAGCAACCATGACCCACGCTAGCATTCCTAAAGAGGAAAGAGAAGCAAATGGTTTAAAAGACAGTTTGATTCGATTAAGTGTTGGGATTGAACATATAGATGATTTAATCGCCGATTTACAGAAAGCGTTAGACGCTGTTACTGAGTAATGTCTCTTAATAAAGTATCTGTTGCGGAGAAAGTTCCTTCAGGTATCGCAGAGTTCCTTTTAGAGAGTGCCGATTATCACGAAAAAAACACCTTTATCGGCAATGATCCGATATGCATTCCTCACAGATTTCATTTACCACAAGACATCGAAATCATAGGATTTATTGTATCATGCATCGCATGGGGTAATCGAAAATCTATAATTAGAAGCGGAGAATTACTATGTTCATTAATGGACGAAAGTCCCTATGATTTCATCAAAAATGCTACTCATAAAGAGTTTAAGAAACTAAACACATTTGTGCACAGAACCTTTAATGGAATCGACCTAAACTATTTCTGCAACTTTTTACAATACCATTACAGTAATTTTCCTTCCTTAGAAAGTGCTTTTAACGAGAATTTAAGAATCAGTAAAGCAACTGAAAATGCAGATCTTGAATTTAATAAAACTGTACTGCCCTCTTTTAATTCCGAACCTATTGAAGCTGCATTAATTGGATTTAGGGAGTATTTTTTTTCATTACAACATCCACATCGTACCGAAAAACACATTTCTTCGGTATTGAAAAACAGCGCTTGTAAGCGGTTAAACATGTTTTTACGATGGATGGTTCGTAAAAATAGTACTGTTGATTTTGGAATTTGGCAATCATTTAACTCAAAAGACTTGTATTTGCCGTTGGATGTACATGTACTGCGCGTGGCAAATCAATTAAATTTGATTGAAGGCGATGTGGCAAATTGGCAGAGCTGCAAAGACATAACGGCATTGATGCGGACAATTCTACCCAACGATCCGGTAAAATTGGATTTTGCATTGTTTGGCATTGGAATTGAGCAAAAATCGTAAATTCGTACATTAAATAAATTTATCATGGCACATACTTTTACAACTAGCAATTTTCAAGAAACTGTTTTAAACTCTGATAAACCCGTATTAGTCGATTTTTGGGCTGAATGGTGTGGACCTTGCAGAATGATCGGACCTGTAGTGGAAGAATTGGCAAACGAATACGAGGGTAAAGCCGTAATTGGAAAGTTAAATGTGGATGAAAACCCAGACATTTCTGCCAACTATGGTGTACGTAGCATCCCTACCCTTTTGGTATTTAAGGGTGGAGAGGTAGTAGATCGTATTGTAGGCGCAGTACCTAAGAATATGATTGCTTCAAAAATTGAAAATCAATTATAATTTAATTAATCACTAACTTAGTAGCTATCCTCCATCGGGGATAGCTTTTTTTATGTTAATTGAAGAGGTTCAACATTACGCCCATTTAGAATTACTGGCCCGCAAAGCCAAAGAGGGATTTATAACAGGAATTCACAGTAGTCCTTTTCACGGGTTTTCGGTTGAATTTGCCGAACATAGGCCTTACAATGCCGGTGAAAGTATTCGTTATCTGGATTGGAAATTACTAGCCCGGACTGATAAAAAGTACATTAAACAATTTAACGAGGAAACCAATTTAAGGGCTAATTTATGGGTTGATATTTCGGGAAGTATGAAATATCCTGCAGAAAACCCGCTGAAACTGAAATTTAGCTGTTTAGCAGCGGCTACACTAAGCTTATTATTTCAGCAACAAAAAGACGCTTTTTCCATTGGTTTATTTAATGAAAAAGGATTTGTTTACAAACAACCCATTAAAAGTACCCTTAGTCATTGGCAGCAAGCAGTAGGAATGCTGCAAGCGCAATGGGACAATTCAACGGAGGGGAACCAATATCCATTTGAAAACAATCCAATTTCGATAGATGAACTATCTATGCAAGTATATCGAAGAAGTTTGGTACTGCTTTTTAGTGATTTATTGTTTGGCGGTGAAAACACGCAAGAATCCAATAATTTTTGGAAAAGTATAGCCTTTTTAAAGTTTTTAAAATGCGAAATTGTAATCTTTCATGTTTTTCATCAACCCACCGAAATCGATTTATCGGTGGAAAATAGACCTACCCGATTTGTTGATTTAGAAACAGGCACATCGATAAAGTTACAACCTGAGGAAATTCAATCGGCATATTCAAACGCACAGTATTCTTGGCTTAAAAAAATAAAAGATAAACTTACAGAACAGGACATAGAATATATTGCCTGTGACATTGCTCAACCAATAGATCATGTTTTGAAGAGTTTCTTCACACGTAGGCGTAGAAATTAAATTTTATCGTACAATAAAACTCAATCTTTCGGGTTTATACTGATTGGTTAATCCCGTTTGATTATCCCAACCTAAAACGCCATTTACCCAAACCTTATCAATGGAGTAACTAAATGTATGATTTTCCAACGGCGACCACCCACATTTGAATAGAATATTCTCTTTAGATACGGTATAAGGAGTTTTTGATACCAGTACTAAGTCTGCGGCAAAACCTTCTCTGATATATCCCCTATTTTTAACTCCATAGATAATAGCAGGATTATGACACATTTTTTCTACCATTCGTTCAATGGTTAATTTCCCCAATTCAACGTTATCTAACATTAATTGTAAAGAATGTTGAACCAAAGGCAATCCTGCTGGACTTTTTGAAGTAACCTGTTGCTTTTCCTCCCAAGTATGAGGAGCATGATCGGTTGCGATAACATCCAATTTGTCTGATAATAACCCATCCCACAATGCTGCTTTATTACTTGCTTTTTTTATGGCTGGATTGCATTTAATTAAATTGCCCAAGGTAGCATAATCGGCATCGGTAAAATGCAAATGATGTACACAAACTTCCGAAGTTATCCTTTTATCAGTAAGTGGAATATCATTTCTAAAAAGAGAAAGTTCCAGGGTTGTAGTAATATGCAATACATGAAGTCGGGACTGAAATTTTGTAGCCAACTCCACCGCCAACGCAGAGGATAAATAGCAGGCTACCTCATCCCTAACAACTGGATGCATGGATGGATCCATATTTTCACCATACGTTGATAATGCATCCTTAAATCGATCTTTAACTCGGGTCTCGCATTCGCAATGCGTTGCAATTAGTACTGGAGATTCCTTGAATATACCTTCCAAGGTTCTTTGTCGATCTACCAACATATCACCCGTTGAACTTCCCATGAAAATTTTAACCCCACAGACGGTTTCTGGATCAATCCGTTTAATTTCTTCTAAATTATCGTTAGTTGCTCCTAAGTAAAAAGAATAATTCACCGCTGAATTATGTGAGGCTATAGCATATTTCTGTTCAAGTAATTCTAAGGTAACTGATTGTGGATTTACATTAGGCATTTCCATGAAGGAGGTTACACCTCCGGCTAATGCAGCTCTACTTTCGGTAGCAATGGTTGCTTTATGGATTAATCCAGGTTCACGAAAATGTACCTGATCATCAATAATACCAGGCAGAAGGTAGTTTCCATTGGCATCAAAAACAATTGCGTTTGGATCTGAAATTGAGTCTGCAATTTTTACAATGATTCCATTTTCAATTAAAACATCTTGGATCATTACTTTTAAATCCGTAACGACATTGGCATTTTTAATAACTTGCTTCGTACTCATTTCAAAGGGTAAAAATACTTAGAATTTACTAGAAGGTTACGAAGAATTTAAATAAATCATCCTCTAGTTTTGTTTAGTTTTTAGAGTTTTTTAATTGCTTTTTGTTTAGTTTTTGTGAAATTATTGATTATATTTGTTTTACGCGTAAATGATAACTGACGAAAACGATATCGCCCATCAAGTCATTGGAATGGCAATTGAGGTACATAAAACCATCGGTCCGGGATTACCAAAAGATATTTATTTACAATGTCTTGCCTTTGATTTATCGGAAAACGGAATAAAAATGAATACGGACAAAATACTACCGATTCAGTACAAAGGATTAAACATGGATTCTGGTTATTCCGTTGATTTATTAGTTGAAGACCGATTAATAGTAAGTATTGAAACGACAGAATCTGTTTCAGACTCGCATATTCAAAAATGTTTACGAATGCTTCGCCTTGGGAATTACAAATTGGGATTGGTAATTAACTTCAATTCCAGCTTGTTGAAAAACGGAATTCGCAGAGTGACAAACAATCGTAATAATTTAGAGGAAGAGCGAAACTTAGAAAACGGTATTAGCAGTTATCAGTAAAGTATCCGGTAGGAGTTAGCAACTGAGTATCAAATTGGCCTCTCTTCCGTTTCAATAGTTATTTAATTACAGAGAACAAATTAACGTAACAATGTAAAGTTACCATATAGGTATCTTTTTTCATTGTCGCAACCGATATAAAAGACGGTGTAAACATAAACTCCCTCAGGTGCTGGATTTCCATTTATATTTCCATCCCAATTAAATTGGGGAGAATTAAATTCGGCAATACGCTCACCCCAGCGATTGTATAACTTCACTTCATAAAAGGCACCGTTTACTTTGTATTGATTATTGGGATAAACATCGTTTCTACCGTCATTATTTGGAGTAAATGCATTTGGCATCCAGATTATTGAGGGGAATAAATCTTTACGTTTATTTAAATACAGCGTATCCGAAGCAGGGCAACCTTCTTGACTTACCACACGTACCCAATAAAAACCTGAATCGTAGGCTACTTTGTATTGTTCTTTAGTACCATCGTGCCACAAATAATTTCGCATTCCAGATCCAGCATTTAAAATTGGATTCTCACTTAAACACAATGTAGTATCGGGGCCCAGATTTACAGTTGGGTTAAAATACAACTTCACTTCTATCGAATCGGATTCCTTGCACCCATATTTATTGATTAAATCAACCACCACTTTACCGGGCTTTTTCAATTGATACGATGAACCTGTAATTTCTTTATTCCAGCGAATTGAAGTGGCTCCCGACAGATTTACGGAAAGGAATGTATCAATATTCTCACAAAAACGCAGATCTCCACCCAATTCAAATTCATTCGGGAAGTTGGCTAAATTAAACGTATCTCTTCTAGAACATTTACCAACGGTTACTTCGCACCAATATTTACCCGGTTGTGCGGTGGTGAATGTAAATCCAGTAGAACCATTACTCCACAAGGCTGTAAACGTAGGATTGGTAAGATTCTTTTGAGAATAGAAAACAATTGGTGTTTGGGGACAAACCGTTGTATCATCAATAACTACTTGAACGGGGGTATATTGAGAAACCTCTGCAGAATCTCTTGTAATACAACCATAAATAGATTGCGCAATAATTCTATAAACTCCTGTTTTGGTAACATTAATTGACTGGGTACTTTCGCCTGTAGACCATTGGTACGTTTTCCATCCGTTGGTTGCTGTTAATGTCCTAACAAATGCTGAATTACTACAATATACTGTATCTCCTGAGGCGTTAATCTTAGAATTATCTACACTAACAACCATAGAATCTCGCCAAGAACAAGTCTTAACACGTACCTCTAACCAAATCAATCCTGTGGTTTTAGTTTGTATAGATGCAGTTGTATCACCTGTACTCCATTTATACGATTCTCCGGTAACGGTAGATTTTAATTTTACATCACCTCCAGGACAAATGGTGGTATCCACAGGTAACTTGGGCAATTTGGGTTCAACTACGGTAATCGTTCCAATAAAACTATCCATACATTTATTCTTGTAGGCGTACAATCGGACTTTATAAACTCCTGGACCTGGAAAATTAATTTCTGGATTGTTTTGATTGGAAGTGTCATCGGTTCTACCAGCAATTCCAAAATCCCAATGATATCGTTGAGCAGAGAAACTTTGATTTTGAAATTTATATTTATACCCACATAAAAAGGTTGGGACGAAAAAACTTGCAACAACATCTACTTGACAACTTTGTACGTTGAATTGATAATCCCTTCTCGTGGAGGAAATTAACTTTCCATTTCGATATTCCTTCACTAAAATACCAACAACAAATTGACCAACTCTAGTGGGAGTAAGGGTTAAGTATCCTGTAATAGGATCGATATTCATGGCTGGATTACCGTTGATTGGATTATTGTAAGAATAACTACCACCGAAAGTAATTTGCGAAAACGGTGGCAATTCCAATAAACCATTGGATAATGTATTGTCCGGACGAGGGTTGTTTTGATCTCCACCGGTAAATGGGTGAAATAATTCGTATACTAAACTATCACCATCTACGTCGGTGGCGCTGTGATCAAATTTTAACGGCGTATTAGTGCATAAAAAATTGGGTGGTAGTTCTTTGAACTTGGCGGAATTATTATGGACTCCGTTTGACAATGTTCGAGGATCTGGGATATGGGTCCAGTAATTAGCGCCTGTTCCTCCGGGATTGGAGAGATTGGTAATTGACCCATTTCTACAACAACGCTGAAAAGAAATGTAATAGCCACCTGTTCTTGCTGGTAAACTCAATTTGATTTCGTAATAATATTGATCTACACAGGCATTGGGAGCTTGCACAATACAATTGTAATTGGTTTTTACAATTCGAAAGGGACCTTTTCTTGAAACTTCCCTAGGAAAACCGGAAATTAGATTTCGTGAATTTCCATCGAAAACCCCAATAAAAGCAGTTGCATCCTGAGAAATTGCTTGTGGACTACCGTTTTGACAGTCGAAATATACATCCAACCGAATCATATATTCATTATTGCCCAAGTAGGTATAGTTCATTTCTCCACCTACAATATGCGTAGCTGTTAAGATTGAACCTGCAAAAAATGCCACTAAAAGCAATAATAGTTTTTTCACTGTTAGTCAAATTTAACTTTTTTCATCGATGGAAGTTAATTCTATAAAAGTAAATAACAACTACTTAGATTAAATTGTTGCATGACTTTTACAAATATAAGTTTTATAATAATAGACGAATTCTATCAAAATACGTGGCTTACACAAGTTTTATTTTATTCTAAAAACAACAGCAGTTCACCAGGATCTGAATTATCAAAAAACACGTGTTCTTGTAACGTTGTAGACAAAGAAACTCCAATAAAATCCGCTGAAACCGGGTAGTTACGATACTGTCTATCGGCTAAAAAAGCAGTTCTAATGGTTTTAAATCCATGATCGTATAAAGCCATAAGTACCTTCATTACGGTTGATCCTGAGTGAATAACATCATCGATTATCACTACCGGTATATCCGCAGAAACTTGAGATGGTGCCACACCAGACCAAGTAAAATCTCCAATCACATCCACGTTCCCAAGACTAATGGTACAGTTGGGCAAAATCCTGGTTAAATCTTGATTTATTTCATTAGCAATACTCAATCCCCGATGATTCAAAGCCACCAAATAGATTTCATCGGCGGAGAAAAATGACTCGGCGATCTCATAGCTAAGTCGCTGAAGCATCCTTTTTATATCGTTATGTGTCTTGATTATTGTTCTCGATGGCATAATTCTGTAATTACGAAACTACTATTCTATTTACGATGATACTATAATTCTATTATTCCATCCAAATTTTTACGCAATCTCGTGTAGTATCTATATTTCTGATACCAAACAATCCACGGTTTGATTATACTTAAAAAACTGGTGGAGTTTTCCAACTCTGCAGATGATAATTCCGAAAATAATTTATTTTTATCCCTTTCCAACTCACTTTTTACATTCGTTAAAAGCTCATCGGATTGTTTTCTACCGGCATCATTGCTTGAAAGTCTGCTGTCTTCGATTAAATCGGAAATTTCCATCATTTCCATCAAGAAATCTGCAGGTAGTAAGTTTTTATTCAACTCTTCTTCGGCAATAAACATCAATAAGAAACTTTTTACCGGACCTTCTTCGGTCCTCAAAATTTCGTATGCTGAATTTAATTCCTGTGATGTATCTGTATCGTCCCCAGTATCTGGGTGAACTAAACGTTGCTTTGAAATAAAAGCTTTTTTTAGTTCTGAGGCACTAAGTATTGGGGAAGGTTTAATCCCGAGAATATCGAAATAGTTTCGCCCCATTCTATTTAAAAATCTTGATAATTAAAGATTTAATAATCGAGCAATATCCACCCAAAAAACAAATGCCATAAGCGACAGTAAAACAACCATGCCGATGATTTGTCCAACATATAATACTTTTTCGGTGACGGGTTTGCCTGTGATCATCTCCCACAATATGAACATCATATGTCCGCCATCCAATGCTGGAATTGGAAGAATATTCATAAACGCCAATGTTAGGCTTAGGATAGCGGTTAACGACCAGAACCTACCCCAATCCCATGTTCCACCAAACATTTGAGCAATTCCAACGGGGCCCGCCAAAGATTTGGACGCATCTACTTTTCCAGATGCAACTTTCCCTAATGATTTAGCTGTGCCTCCAATTAAAGAAAACGAACGTTCAGTTCCTAATACAATGGATTCAAGAACCGAATAATTGATGGTTTTTATATATTGTTCCAATTCTAAATCCTTAGGCATAAATCCCAAAGTGCCTTCAGTAGTAACGGAAGCCGATAATGTTATTGTATCGGCATTGGGTATTGGAGACGCAGACGCAGCGTCAGCAATAACATCTGATTCCTTATTTCTAACTACAGACAGTGTAATTTTTTTACCTGAATAGGTTTTCAACAACTCCCTAAACTCAAAGAATGATTGCACATTGGTGGAATCTAACTTAACGATTTTATCTCCGGACTCTAATCCTGCTTTCGATGCATTGCTTCCGCCTAAAACTGTTTCTACACTAAATCCTACGCGTGGAGCAAAAATTGGATATTCTTTTTCAGTTTCAGACAATGTAGCCAACTGTTCTTCCAAGTTATTAGGAAGTTGTAATGTTTTTGTTTCACCATTTCTTTCAATCACAACTTCTTTTTTATCGGCCAATAAAAAGGAAGGATCGCCAAATTCTGATTGTAGGTTATCTACCGGTTTACCGTTTAGACTTATAATTTTGTCACCGGTCTGAAATCCCAATTTTCTTGCAACTGGACCTGCATAAACACCTCCCAATTCGGATAATTTATTGTTTGGGATATATTTCTCACCTTGGATAAAGGTAGAAATTACCATGATTAGAATTCCTAAAATTAAATTCACAATTACCCCACCCGTAATCACAATTAATCGTTGCCAAGCGGGTTTACTGCGGTACTCCCAATTTTGAGGTTCGGAGGCTAATTGATCTTTGTCTAAACTCTCATCCACCATACCCGCAATTTTCACATATCCACCTAAGGGTAACCAACCAATACCATATTCGGTATCCCCTTTCTTAAAACTGAAAAATTTAAATCCCCATGCATCGAAAAATAAATAGAATTTTTCAATTCGAATTCCAAAGGCTCTTGCGGCCCAAAAGTGGCCACATTCGTGCAACGTGATTAAGATTGAAAGGGCTAAGACAAATTGTGCAGCAGTGATTAAAGCTTCCATTAAATTACAAAACACAAAGATATCCAAACTTATGGTTTTTCGGATTTCTAATCGGATGAAAAAGCGTTTATAAACGATTATAATTGTTTATTCCACGCTTAAACACCTGTCATGGCTAACTACCGGTATCCATGAAATGTCGTTTTTACACTAATTTACTCATCTTCCAATGGGGAATTCCAACTTCCTCAAATGGTTCTCCCTCTGTGTTATATCCCAATTTCTTGTAAAAAATAACAGCAGATTCTCTGGCATGAAGTACAATTGAATTCAATCCCTTACTTTTCGAAAAATGCTCAAAAGCCTCCACCATTTTCTTACCAACCCCTGTAGACTGATATTCTGACATAACCGCCACTTGTCGCATTTTGGCTTTATCGTTCATAATGGTCATTATCATGGTGCCAACTACTCTACTGCCAACTTTAGCTACAAGATGTATATCCGAACCCTCAGAGTCAAGTTGCTCTGGTTGGAATTGTAAATTCAGAGGCTGTCTAAGAATTTTATCTCGAACAGCAACGGCTTGAAAATAGTCTTTACTTCGAAAATCAATTACTTCTATAATCATTCCTTATCTTGAGCTTCGCAAACTGCCAACGCGGTCATGTTAACAATTTCACGAACCGAAGAGCTGTGATGCAGAATATGTACCGATTTTTTAAATCCTAAAAGCACCGGACCGATGGATTCGGCCATTCCCATTGCTCGCATTAACTGATAAGATGCATTTCCAGTACTTAAATTACTAAATACGAATGCATTTGCTGATTTATCTCCCAATTTATTAAAGGGATATTGTTCGAATCGAGCTTTACCGTCTACCGCATAAATGGGTTGCATTTCACCATCTACACAAATTTCCGGGTAATCTCTATGCAATATAGCCACCGCTTCGCGTACCATATCCGGATATTTACCCGGAGAACTTCCGAAATTGCTATAACTAATTAATGCAATTCGGGGATCCATTTGTAACGACTTAATCCTATCATGCACCATTCTAACTAATTGCACATAAGTATCTACCGTATAATCAATATTTACCGTGGTATCGGCCAAAAACATAGGACCTGATTTGGTCATCATAATATGCATCCCTGCCAACTTACTATGATCTTTGCTTAGCCCAATTACCTCGATTGCTGGTTTAAGCGCTATTGGATAGTTCCTACTTAAACCGGAAATAAAAGCATCTGCATCCCCTTGTTCAACCATCATCGCACCGTAGTAATTTCGGTTTCGCATTTTATATTCTGCTTCGTAGGGAGTTAAACCTTTTCGAGCTCTTTGGCTATAGAGTATTTCACCATACGTTTTTCTTTTTTCTGATTCTTGACGTGGATCTACTACCAAAACATTGGGAATATCGATATTGTTTTCCGATAATAAGCGATCAATAACCTCTTGCTTACCCAATAAAATGGGCTTACAAATTCCTTCATTGGCAGCCATTTGGGCAGCTCTTAAAATACTCACGTTATCGGCTTCTGCAAAAACCACCCGTTTGGGAGCGGTTTTCGCTTTTAGCATCAATCGATTAACAAAATCATTATCAATTCCTAATCGCTTTCGCAACGATGCTTTATAACCTTCCCAATCGGTTATTGGAGACCGGGCAACTCCACTGTCCATGGCGGCTTTCGCCACAGCCGGAGCTACCGTTGTTAATAGTCGAGGATCTAAGGGCTTGGGAATAAAGTAATTTCTACCGAAAGATAGATTTTTCTCATTATACGCCATCATAACCGATTCGGGAACGGGCTCCATGGCTAAGTCGGCAATGGCTCTAACCGCAGCCAATTTCATTTCTTCATTGATAGCGGTAGATCTAACATCCAAGGCACCTCGGAAAATAAAGGGGAATCCCAGTACATTATTTACTTGGTTAGGGAAATCGCTTCTTCCGGTAGCCATAATAATATCGGGTCTGGCAGCAATCGCCGTATTATAATCGATCTCAGGATCGGGATTCGCCATGGCAAACACGATGGGATCATTGGCCATGGAACGAATCATATCTTGACTTAGAATATTCCCTTTGCTCAATCCTACAAATACATCGGCATTTACCAATGCTTCTTCTAAATTCGTGGCCTTCGCATCGGTAGCAAACTGTTGCTTATATTTATCCAAATCGGTTCGCGACGTATGCAAGACCCCTTTTGAATCCAACATGATTATGTTTTCTTTCCTTGCACCAAGGCTTACAAAGAGTTTGGTACAGGCGATGGCCGATGCTCCCGCACCGTTAACCACCAACCGTACCTCTTCAATTTTTTTGTTTACGATTCGCAACGCGTTGATCAAGCCGGCGCCTGAAATGATTGCCGTACCGTGTTGATCATCGTGCATTATGGGGATATTTAACTCCGCCTTTAATCGTTCTTCAATTTCAAAACTTTCTGGAGCTTTAATATCTTCTAAATTTATACCCCCAAAAGTTGGTTCCATGGCTTTAACTGTGCGGACGAAATCATCCACGTCCTTGCAGTTTAATTCAATATCAAACACATCGATATCCGCAAATATTTTAAATAAAACCCCTTTCCCTTCCATTACGGGTTTCGACGCTTCCGGACCAATATCACCCAAGCCCAATACAGCAGTGCCGTTAGAAATTACAGCAACTAAGTTTCCTTTCGCCGTATATTTATATACATCATCCACATTTTCCGCAATGGCTAAACAAGGCTCAGCCACCCCGGGGGAATAAGCTAAAGCTAAATCGAATTGAGTTTGCGTAGGTTTTGTAGAGATAACTTCAATTTTCCCGGGTCTTCCATCGGCATGGTAACTGAGGGCGTCCAATAATTTCTTCTTCGACATAGATTGCTTGCAAAGATAACATGGCCGTTTAAAAAAAATTGGCAAAGAGCATTTACCTTTTCCCAAGTTCGCGTATTGGTGCAAAAAATTAAACAGAAAACCATGAAGATCGCAACAAAATCGAGGACATTACTGTTAACGCTCGCCGGAATTACAGGAATTACCTTTGCCAGTAATTTAAGTGTGAGTAGAAGCCCACATTCTAATACAGATGAAAAATGGCCATTCATTTATGCCATAGATTCTACCGGAAAAATTGTGGATTCCATGGCTTATAAAAACGAATCGTTTTTTACCGATAAACTAAATGGAAACATTCAATTAGCTGTAAAAGACAACTACGGTAAACTAATTCCTGTTTACCGATGGCAAACCTTTAACCAACCGATTTCGAGACCTGCTTTTCCTATCACAAACAAACGAGTTACCGTCTGCAGTATCGAATGGGTAAGTCAATTTCATTTACCAAAATCCAGTATTGAATTGGCCATTGTTGAGTATTATCAAAAAATTGCAAAGGAGCAGCAAATTGTTAGAGAAAAGTACGAAACAAGAGCCATTGATTCCTTTTTACGCGTATCAAAAACTGGCAAAAAAGACAGCTGGGATCGATTTGCAATCTTGGTGGTAGACGCGGGCTTGGCTAATTGTTCGGCAATGACTCCTTATCAGCCTATATTAAAGGGTTATTACATCAACAAAATTGATAAAGGATTGGTACTTACTGATGAAAACCGGAAGTATATTGCTCCGTTTTACTTTGGTTCTGAAGTAGTATATCGGGAAAAGTTTCGCAATAAAGTAACTGGATCTGACGGGGTTGATTACAGGAAAGTGGCGCTTTCAAAAAGTCCTTCTGGAATTTCTACTAGTCCTTCAGGGGTTCGTCCGGATGTAGTTAGAGGATATTCCGAGGATTGGGAAAGTTCAACTTCGGTAATTACTGACGATGAAATAACCATTCCGAGTGTAGAACCTGTTGAATCTTCCAAGACAGAACCTACCCGGATAAAGGAATTAACCCGATCGTCGGTTGCTCCGTTAACAAGAGAGGAAATAAAAGCACCAAAGAGTATTCCCGATGTTAAGTCTAGCAGTTCGGGTGCAGGAAGTAGCATAGCTCCAGGACAAATTACGGCTGGCATTTGGAACGATGTAGACCATTGGGATGCCTTTCAAAAAACACATCAAGACCCTACTATTGCCGGCATCGCCAAACGTTGGGGAATGCAATTTGATCGACAATTAATTAAACTTTCGGATAAAAATGGGAAGCCATTGGTAGATGCTACTGTAGAGTTGTATAATCAAGAAAATAAGCGCGTATGGGTTTGCAAAACCGACAATAGAGGCTTAGCCGTTATGTATTTGAATTTTCGGGGTCCATTAGAAAGTAATGGGAGCACGTATCGCGGAATGCCATCGGACATCGATAAGTTGGGAATGACTTCTACTACAAAAATTTCAAGCGAAATCGGTTCCGTTCCAGTGGATGAAAAAGGAAAACTCTCCGAAAAAGGAGCGAAATCAAGTGCCGCTGTTGGAAAATTGGTAGTTATATACAATGAAAAAGTTTATGAACGTAAAAATTGGAAATTAACCCCGAATTATGCTGCCGAGGAATTGCAAATCAATCAATTTGAAACGCAGATTAACCGTACTGTTGATGTTTGCTTGGTGGTGGATGCTACGGGATCCATGGGTGATGAATTGCACTATTTAAAATCGGAGATGATGGATGTGATGATGCGTTCTCAAGGCGCTAGTCCATGTGCTAAATTTCGATTTTCTTCTGTGTTTTATCGTGATTTGGGCGATGCATACGTTACGAAATCCACTCCTTTCACCGATCGAGTAGACGATGTAATTGCTTATGTCAATGAACAATCAGTTGGCGGTGGTGGTGATTACCCCGAAGCCGTGGATTCTGCGTTGGCAGTGGCTATTAATGGCTTGCAGTGGAGTCCGCAGGCCATAACAAGAATACTATTTTTAGTATTGGATGCTCCCGCTCATGATTATGCCGCACTCCGATTGAGAGAAACAATTGAAAAAGCCGCACGCTTGGGAATAAAGATCATACCCATCGCGGCCAGTGGCATCGATAAAAATTCTGAATTTCTTTTCAAGTATATGGCCACGGCAACCTATGGGGATTATTTGTATATCACCGATCATTCCGGAATTGGGGGCAGCCATTTAAAGCCTACAGGAGTTAAAGAAAACAAACAGTATTTAAATGACTTAATGGTTGAATTAATCGCTAAATACAGTCAATATGATGGTTGTGATCCCCAAACCCCTTCGCAAATGCAGCCACGAATTGAATTGTTTGGTGATCAAGACATCCAAATTCAGGCTTATCCGAACCCGGCTATAAGCGATTTATCGATACAAAGTAATTTGGAAATTGATGCAGCTGAGATAACTACATTGGATGGTAGAGTTGTAAAATTGTTTGAAAAAATCGGCAAAAAAAGCACCTACATCAGCGTAGATGGTTTAGCGGCGGGTATTTATGTATTACGATGCAAATTTAGCAACAGCGAAAAAGTTTATACCACGAAAATATTGGTAATGCCTGTTAACAACAATCAAGGAAATCAACAACATAATTAATTGATTTAACATTCATGGTTGTAAACGAATTAGAATCATTAACGCTTTATGGAATAATAATCTTTGTCATTTTTTCAATAGAACGGGCTGGATTATCTTTGCGACACTTATGACAAAATTCCGCGTTGAACACGATACCATGGGTGATGTAAATGTACCCATTGATGCCTACTGGGGTGCGCAAACCGAGAGAAGCAGAAATAATTTCCGTATTGGACCCGAAGGTTCAATGCCTGTTGAGATTATTCGAGCCTTTGGAATTCTTAAAAAGAGTGCTGCCCTAGCCAACCGTGATTTGGGAGCATTATCGGCTGAAAAATGTGAACTGATTTGTAAGGTATGTGATGAAATCATTGCAGGTAAATTAGATAAAGAATTTCCGTTGGTTATTTGGCAAACTGGCAGCGGCACCCAGAGCAATATGAATGTAAATGAGGTTGTTGCTAACCGGGCGCATGTTTTGAACGGGGGGCAATTAACAGACGAGAACAAAGTTTTGCATCCCAATGACGATGTGAACAAGAGTCAGAGTTCTAATGATACCTTCCCTACCGCTATGAGCATTGCTGTTTTCAAACAGGTAATTGATTATACCTTACCTGGATTGCAAGCATTGAAGACCACACTAAAACACAAGGCTCGTGAGTACAAGGATATCGTAAAAATAGGTAGAACCCATTTTATGGATGCCACTCCTCTAACCTTGGGTCAGGAATTCAGCGGATACGTTCAACAATTAGAAAATGGTATAGCGGCAATAAATCGCGCTTTACCGATGGCAGCAGAATTGGCTTTAGGGGGTACGGCCGTTGGAACCGGATTAAATACACCAAAAGGATATTCTGAGTTAGTTGCTAAATACATTGCAAAAGAAAGTGAACTACCTTTTGTTACTGCTCCAAACAAATTTGAAGCATTGGCAGCACACGATGCGATGGTAGAACTGCATGGAGCTATTAAACGGGCTGCTATGAGTTGTTTCAAAATTGCCAATGATATTAGAATGCTAAGTTCAGGTCCTCGTTCGGGAATTGGGGAAATTTTCATCCCAGAAAACGAACCAGGAAGTTCCATCATGCCGGGTAAGGTAAATCCTACGCAACCAGAAGCGTTAACTATGGTTTGCGCTCAAATCTTAGGAAATGATGTTGCCATATCGTTTGCCGCTTCTCAAGGTCATTTTGAACTCAATGTTTACAAACCTGTAATCGCATCTAACATGTTGCAAAGTGCACGACTTTTAGGTCAAGCATGCTTGAGTTTCAACGAAAACTGTGCTATCGGCATTGAACCCAATAGAGAAAATATTCAAAAATTAGTGGATCAGAGTTTAATGTTGGTAACAGCTCTAAATACGCATATTGGCTATGAAAATGCTGCTAAAATTGCTAAAAAGGCACATAAGGAGAACTCAACATTGAAAGAGGCTGCCATTTCTTTAGGCTTGTTAACCGACGAGCAATTCAACGAATGGGTAAGACCCGAAAAAATGGTAGGAAATCCAGACGAATCAATTAAATAATCACCTTGTACTACTCATTAGAATCCGGCGATAAAATACTCAGCCTCCATTCACCCCAAGTGATGGGGATTTTGAATGTTACGCCGGATTCTTTTTTTTCTGGTAGCAGAATTGATAGCATTCAAGCTTTGGTGGATAAAGCTGGGCAAATGTTAAATGATGGCGCCGCTTTATTGGATATTGGCGGTCAAAGTACTCGGCCAGGCTCCACTCCTGTTTCCGCCCAAGAAGAATTGGATAGAGTCTACCCTGCGGTTGAGGCAATTCGAGCAGCTTTTCCTGCAACTTGGATCTCTATTGACAGCTACAGAGCATCGGTGATTTCGGGTTGTTCAAACTTACGATTTGATATTGTTAACGATATTTCAGCGGGCGAAGATGACAAGGAAATGCTGAATACGGTGCTACGCGGAGGCTGGATTTACATCGCCATGCATAAGCAAGGTACACCTCAAACAATGCAGGAAAATCCCGTATACAGTGAACCCATTCAAGAAGCATTATTTACATATTTCCTCCAAAAGACCCGACATATTCGCAAGTTTGGCATAAAACAAATCATTCTTGATCCAGGATTTGGGTTTGGTAAAACATTGGATCAGAATTACCATTTACTAAACAGATTGAAGCGATTACACGGCCTAGATGCCCCCATTTTGGTGGGATTATCGCGTAAAAGCATGATTTATAAATTGCTTAATACCACACCCGAAGGCGCTTTAAATGGCAGTAGTGTACTGCATTTGGTAGCCTTACAAAACGGAGCCAATTTACTTCGTACCCACGATGTTAAAGAGGCGGTTGAAACCATAAAATTATATAATAAACTGCGGGAAGTTTAGTCGTAAAAGTTTAGTCGTAACTATTAACTTTGCGCTATGTCTGCACGCATAGCACCATCCATTTTATCGGCCGATTTCGGCAAGTTATACGAAGAAATTCAAATGATTAATGATTCACAGGCCGATTGGTTCCATGTGGATGTTATGGACGGAGTTTTTGTACCCAATATTTCTTTTGGCTTTCCGGTAATGAAACCCCTTAAGGCCATGGCCAAGAAAACGTTGGACGTACATTTGATGATTGTGGATCCAGATCGTTACACAGCAGCTTTTGCAGAAGCCGGTGCACATATTTTAACGGTTCATTATGAAGCTTGTACCCACTTGCATCGATCCTTAAACAATATTAAAAATCATGGAATGCAAGCGGGTGTAGCACTAAATCCGCATACTCCGGTATCGTTGCTAAAAGATATTTTGCCATTATGCGATTTGGTATGTTTGATGAGTGTTAATCCTGGATTTGGCGGTCAATCCTTTATTGAAAATACCTACACAAAAGTGCGCGAATTAAAATCAATGATTTTGGATTGTGGAAGCAATACATTAATAGAAATTGATGGCGGGGTTACTTTGCAAAATGCCAAAGCACTTACCGAAGCAGGCGCGGATGTATTGGTAGCCGGAAATACAGTATTTGGTGCTGCCAATCCCACCCAAACGATAACGGAATTAAAGGCAATTACAATATAACACCATTGTAATTCAATACGTTACAATCGTAAAAATAAGAAAAATTCAATTCCTACAAGAAATAGAATTACCAACAAATCAAATTATTTTCATACTCAACTGTTGGCAATAATCATTCATATCTATCGTTTATTATTGGTGACTTTTACCCGTAAATGGATAATTCCGATCTTATTTATTATTTCGGGTATACCATTATCTTCATCAGCGCAAAATACTAGGCAAGGAATTGTTATCGGCACATCGGGATTGCCCGCTGCCGGGGTGGAAATTCGATTAGACAATGAACAATTACTGGGAATATCGGATAAAAATGGTATCTTCAAAAGTAATTTAGATATTGAAGACGGCACTTGGGTCATTGGATTTTTTAATAGTAAACGCGTATTAATTCATCGTTGGAGGACCCATCTCAGCCCAGATACTCTTTTTTACAATGCCGATACCAATTCGGGCAACTCGGATCAACCCTATTTGCGAATGGATGGAATTGTGATTACTTCCAAACGCAGCAATGGGTTTATGGAAGATATCCGAACACAACGTTTACAACTAAACCCCACTCCCATGGCTGGGATAGAATCCCTTGTCAAAATGCAAATTGGTGTGAGTGCGGGAAACGAAATGTCGAGTAACTACAGTGTTCGTGGTGGTAATTATGACGAGAACCTAATTTATGTAAACGATATTGAGATTCTCAGGCCGCAACTAATCAGCAGCGGACAGCAAGAAGGTTTGAGTTTTATCAATCCAGACTTAGTTGGCAGTGTCAGTTTTAGTGCCGGTGGTTTTGGAGCTGAATATGGCGATAAAATGAGTTCTGTATTGGATGTTCAATACGAAAAACCCGATTCTATCAGTGTAATTGCCAATTTAGGTACTATGACCAATAGCTTTGCTTACCTAGCAGGCGGAAACAGAAGCAATGGAGGGTTAGGAATTCGACAGTACAGCAATAGTTTATTGACTAGATCGCTCAACACTTCCGGAGATTATTCCATGAATTTTTGGGATGCGCAAGCTTTTTATAATTTAAAGCTAAGTAAAAAATGGCAAGTACAACTGTTAGGGAATGTAGCGACCAACGATTACACCTTGAACCCGGTAAGTAGAACAACCACTTTTGGTACTATTCAATCCGCTTTACAACTCAATGTGGGCATGGCGGGTCAGGAATCGTTAATTTATCGCTACGGGATGGGCAGTGGATCTCTTGTATTCAAACCGAGCAGGAAAAAAGAATATAAGTTAATCTTGGCTCATACAGGTATTCAGGAACAGGAATTTTTTGATGTTCAGGGAGCCTACTTCCTAAGCGAATTAGACCGTGATTTGGGTAGTAAGGATTTTGGAAAGCCTTTGCGAACCTTGGGGTACGGGTACTATTTGGATCATGGCCGAAATCGATTAACCTCTGCGGTAAGTCAGGCAGCATTCATCGGAAAATGGGACCACGTGGTTTTAGGAAAAAAAGAAAATGCTCCGATTTTAGAACAAGTTAAGTTTGGTGTAAGGATTCATGCAGAAAATCTTTTAGATAGAATGGAAGAATGGTATTACAACGATAGTGCCGATTACAATGTTCCATTGCTAGGATACCTAACAGATAGTATTATTTTGGATGACAATGTATTCGCTAAAAATCAACTAAAATCCTATCGGACAAAATCTTTTATCACTTTTAGCCATTTACTTAATCGTAAAAAACAGTTAATGCTACATGCGGGCATTAGAAATCAATATTGGTCTGTAAATGATGAGTGGCTGTGGATGCCGCGTATTAGTTTCACGATGGAGCCCAACAAGCAGTATAATGCTAGAATTTCGAATGATTCGATACGAAAACCTTCGATTACCTATAAATTGGCGATAGGGGCCTACCATCAACCCGGTTTTTATCGGGAATTACGAAATTTTAACGGTAGATTAAATCAGCAACTGTTAGCCCAAAAATCTTGGCATTTGTTGCTGGGAATGGAACGAAATTTATTGATTCGCGGTCAACGGTTTAAGTACACAAGCGAGGCATACGGCAAATATTTAACCGATTTAGTACCCTATTTATACGATAACATTCGCGTACGGTATTACGCAGTGAATTCTTCGGAAGGCTATGCCTGGGGGGTAGACCAGCGATTGTATGGAGAATTTACCAAGGGATTGGAAAGTTGGTTTACGTTGGGGATAATGCAAACCAAAGAAAAGATTTCTTACACGGATGTTTATGGCGCGGAAGTGCAATCAAATTGGTTGCGCAGACCCACCGACCGAAGGGTTAATTTTTCGGCAGTGTTTCAAGATCAATTGAAAAACAACCCAACAGTACGAGTAAATCTCAGTTTAGTTATTGGGACCTCTATACCCTATTATTTTGATGGAATTTTCCGATATCAAACCAAACCCAATGTAATTACACCCTATAGAAGAATAGATCTTGGATTATCGAAAACCTTTTCGGCCGATAAAAATCAATGGGTAAAATCTGCTCGATTGAGTGAAGCTTGGATAAGTTTAGATATTTTCAATGTATTGGACATCAACAATGTAATCAGTTATAGTTGGATTAAAGATCTAGACAATAACCGATACGGGGTTCCAGATTATTTAACGGGCAGAAGACTCAATTTACGCTTACATGCCAGATTTTAACAAACAAGGCCATCTCGGATGAGATAGCCTTGTTTAATTTAAATCGTAATCCAATTTTCTTTATGTAACCGAAATGCGGGTGTTCGAAAAGTACACTTCAGATACATCGGCTAGCAATGTGTTATCCACCGGTTCCTTCTGCAGGTGCTGGAGGCGCAGCTGCTTCAAGACATTTCTTCAGTTTAGCATTGCAATCATTCAATTGGGCTTCCATCTGCTTCAAACGCGTCTGTAAATTGGATAATTGTTGGTTCTTTTCAATAACCTGCTGGGTTAATTGGGTATTCTGACTTTCTTTTTCTGTTAACAATATATTCAATTCATCAATAGTCTTTTTCTGTGCAGCGATTTCACCGTTTAACTGACTGATTGTATTCTTCAATTTTGCAATTTCATCTTTTGCCGCTTGCAATTCCGTAGAAGATGATCCAGACGATGCGCTTAATTTATCTTGACATTCTTTCAATTGAGAACGCAATGATTTGGATGTTTGCAAACAATCATCGTATTCAGCCTTTAAAGCATTGTACGCATTTTGCTTACTTTCTAAGTCCATTTTCAATTGTTCCAACTGGGCTTTTAGATCATCACAATTGGTGGTTGATCCACAGTTCTTCAATTTTTCTTCTAACTCAGCAATTTTTGATTTTGCCGCAGATAATTCCGATTGCGCTGCATTCTTAGCAGATTCAGACGCCTTTAAACGCGATTCTAAATCGGCAGAATTCTTCTTACACGCCTCTAAATCTGCCAAAGCTTTATCGTAAGCGGCTTTATCGATACAACCCAGTAACTTTTGTTCGAGTGCCTTGGTCTTTAATACTTCTGCATCCAACTGCGACTTCGTGGTAGCCAATTGTTTTTCTAACTCGGCAATTCTGTTTTTGTAGGGTGTGCAATCTTCTCCGGTGGAGGTTCCAGATTGAGCCGCCAGCTTATCTTCACAAGCCTTCTTTTCATTCTGTAAAGCAGTAATTGTGGATTTAAGCGATGTAATGGTATTGTTTGCAGCGGTTAATTTATCCTCGCAAGCCTTTTTCTCTGCTACCATAGCAGTAATTTTTGCGTTGGCCGTAGTAAGATCTTTTTCTAATTGAGCCACCTTGGTTTTGTAGGGTGTACAATCCTCCCCTGCTATTTGATTTTTTAAGCGCTCTTCCAACATTGAAATCGTACCTTTTGCCGTTGCTAATTCTTTTTCAAGAGCAGTGATTCTCGTTTTATAAGGTGTGCAATCTTCGCAAGGCTTTTGTGTTTTGATTTGATTTTCCAACGCTGTTTTCTGACTTGTTAAGGCCGCAACTTGATTTTTTAACGTTTGAATTTCCGCCAATAAAGCTGCATTTTTTGATTTCTCAGCATTCACTTCATTGGTTTTATCATCGCAACATTTTTTATTTACGGCAACCTGGCTGTTGGCTGAGTTTAATTGGTTCAGCAAATCTGCAACTCGGGCATCGCAAGCTGATTTTTGTTTTTCTAGTTCCAATAATTTTCGTTCCAAATCCAGCAATTTCCGATCTTGTTCAACTGCTTTTATTGTTGCATTTGTTTCGGTTGATTTGGCTTTGGCCAAGTCGGCCGCCAATTGTTGATTTTTCAACCGTTCTACAGCCAATAAACTATCCAATGTTTTGGTTTGTTTATCGCAGGGCACACCCTGAGACTTTTTAAGTCTATCGTTTTCGGCTAATTGCTGATCTAATTTTGCAGTTATTCGTGCATTTTCTTCTGCTAAAGTCGTATTGTTCTTTTGCTGCGCATCTAGCAACGCCTTAGTTTTAAACAACTCCGTTTGAAATGCCATTAAATCGTTCTTACATTTTTCTTTCTGTGTTACTAATTCGTTTTGACAAGCAACTGCAGTATTTTTGGCATCCGCTGCTTTTTTCTCTGCCTCCGTTGCACGAACTCTTGCTTCTGTTAGCGCAATATCTGAAGCAGTCTTCGCCTTTAATGCTTCGGTTTTTGCCGTTTCACATGCTTGTAATTTTTTTAGCGCTTCCGTTGGTGCCGGTACGGGTTCTTTAATTCTAATGGTATCGCGAACGGTGATAGTGTCACGTTTTAATTTTTCTACAAAAACCGTATCTTTTTTCGTGGGTCTATTAAATGCTTCATCGGGAGCAATCATCGCACTATCAACAACTGCAGCGGCAGAATCCCATCCGTAAGTATCCTCTCTTTCGTAATACGACCAATTCTTTCCACAATCTCCAATACGCGAGCGTAGTGCAACATAAAATGAACCACTGTTTATTCCATCGCGATTTGCCGCTTTGCCCAAGCCAGCCAAATCGTTCGTACCGATAGTAAAAGCACCATATCGGACATACGCTCCAACCATCGCTTGATCATAATTATCACCTAAGGCGGTCAACGGGAAACCGTATTCAATCTTCTGCGTTTCGTATCGAGGAATAACCGAAAAGTAGGAAGTTCTTCTGAGTCCAGGAGCATCTTCGGGTTTAATGTTTCTGGTTAAATGAGAAGAAACATGCCAAAGGGTATTAAATCGAAAATCAAAAGTAAAATTCAATGCGGCAGGTGTGTAGGTCACAAAATTGTTGGTATTCTCCACATTCATAGCCGGACCACCGATCCCAACTTGTTGAAATACCGAATTATCAAGTGCGTAAATTTTATTTTCTATAGATGTATTGTTGTGTGAGGGTTGATTCACCATGAAAATGGAATCAATTCGCCAATTTTGGCTGCGATTCATCCCTTTAATGATTCGAGCTTCTCCATCATAGGAAATAAAGCCCAAATCGGACAAGCTTACCCCAAATTTCCAACGGGGCATCATAAATTTATCTTTATCGCAATTTGACCCTAATGTTGACGGCCAAGAAGTTGGAACTTTGGGCCTAGATTCATAAATGAAGCCTAAATCCATACCGGCACCCGCGCCGTAACTGTAATCAAATTTCATTCCCCAAGGTCGGGCTAAGGTATTGGCAACAGAAGTGGGATCGCTGAATTGAAAATTACCTTCAAATGCATTGATATTCACAGAAAATGGATCTTGAACCGTATAATCCAATTGGGTACCGTTTAGACTCATAGATCCGTTACCTATTAACAGTTTGGCCGTAGCGCCCCAACGCCATCCTCCGCCTTGAATCACATCATTTTTATCCATCGCATAGGACCCAAATCCCATGTAATATTCTTGGTATTTCTCTGTATTGAATGAAAACGGTCCTGTTTCAAAGGATTTGCCTACATTCTGCGATAAAAAAGTTCTTCCTGTAGCAATGATATTTCCTAAATCGGCACTTAATCCATTAACCGAATAGCCGGAAACACCTCTAAATCCGAAAGTTAATCCAGCTACATTATCCAAAGGCAGAGTCATCGAAAAACCATACGATTCATTCAAATAATTGATTTCAAAAGGACCTTGCTTTCCTGCCGTAGGAGTACCCCATCGACCGAGCTGCTTGTAAGGCGCTGCTTGTTGCATGAAATTATTACTGTATTGAATTGAATTCCCATACCAGTTGATGAATAACTGTTTGTGCAATGGCGAACGAATTTCTGCTGGGTTCAAAAACTGTCCATAGGGTTGATTGTAATCTCCGGTAACTAAACCTAGCGGTCGTTGAGCATTACCAGTGATTGCATTTAACAGTAAGAATGCCAATATCCAAGACTTTAAATTTTTTAAAATTTGGAAATTGGAAATGAAAAATTGGTTGGGGGTAATAAATCGGTTCATGATTCGATAAAAATATACAATTGACAAGGTTCGTGCCAACGTTCAAAATTGCGTTATTTTTTCCAATTGATTAACAGCCATTAGAAATTATTACAAGAATCCGTGCTTTCGTCTTGAATTAATTTGATTTAGCCGACAATAGATTGACTATTTGATAACGTTAACCTTACATTTGTGCGGCTCCTTATGAAAACATTTTTAAAGTACTTCTTTACAGGTCTTGGTGGATACATTTTAGGTATAATCACGGTAATTGCTATTGTTGGTGGATTGGTATCAAGTTTAAGTGGTGGTATTAACTTTGGAAAATCGGAAAAAACAGAAATACAATCGGGTAGCATTTTACACCTTAAACTGGTAGGTAACGTAGCGGAAAGAGTTGAATCAAATCCTCTTAACGATTTATTGGGCGAAGCTACTGGCGCGTCAATGTCGGAAAATATTGGATTAAATGAAATTCGCAACGGACTAAAGAAGGCTGCCACCGACCCAATGATTTCAGCCATTTATTTGGATTGTGGTATGTATGAAGGTGGGTTGGCAACGGCAGAAGAAATTAGAACAGCCCTATTAGCGTTTCGAAAAAGTAATAAACCCGTATTTGCCTATGGAACCATTTTCACCGAAACCGGATACTATATAGCCACCGCTGCGGACCAAATTTATATGCATCCGCAGGGGATGATCGATTTCAATGGGCTTTCGTCTCGATTTGTAATGTACAAGGGACTTTTCGACAAAATGGGTGTAGAGTTCCAAGTATTTCGTGCAGGAAAGTATAAAAGTGCCGTAGAGCCCTATATACAAAAGGAATTATCCGAAAATAACAAGGAACAAATAAAACGTTACATCGAATTGCTGTATCGATATCAAATTAAAAATATCGCAATTGCTCGGAAATTGGATTATAATCAGTTGTGGGATAAGGCTTTATCTGGTACAATTCAAATGCCTGCTGATGCGGTAAACGCTCAGTTAATTGATGGTTTAACCTATCAGGATCAGCAAACTTACAAGCAGCCTAATAAAAAGGGGAATATAGCATTTGACGATGAGAAACTCTATTCATTTGCTACTTATGCAAAAGACGTGGATCCATATGCATATTCGGAAAATAAAATTGCGGTTATCTATGCTGTTGGAGAAATTGTACCGGGCAAGCAAGATCCATTTTCAGGAATTGGGAGCGAATCTTTCATTGCATCCTTGAAAAAAGCCAGAAAAGACAAGTCCATAAAAGCTATAGTTATTCGGGTGAATAGCCCTGGAGGCAGTGCCTTGGCCTCGGATGAAATCGCACGGGAAATTGAATTGTGCAAAAAAGAAAAACCACTTATAGCCAGTTACGGTGATGTTTCAGCTAGCGGTGGTTATTATTTGAGTTGTGTTGCCGATAGCATTGTAGCGCTGCCCAACACCATTACCGGTTCCATCGGCGTATTTGCTTTATTAACCAATGTTTCGGATTTATTTTCCAATAAGTTGGGGCTCACTTACGAAACTGTAGATTTAGGTACGATGTCGGCCGGTTTTAGACCGGATAGACCTTTAAATGAAATGGAATCTGCCTTCATGCAACGAACCATTGATAGTATTTACGATGATTTTTTGAGTATTGTAAGCAGAGGTAGGAAATTGGATCGAACCGCAGTAGAAAATCTTGCTCAAGGACATGTTTACACGGCGGAGGACGCGAAGGAATTGGGATTGGTTGATATTCTGGGCGGATTGGACAGAGCTATCCTATCAGCCGCACGAAAGGCCAAATTAACGGAATACCGTGTTGTGGAATTACCAAAGAAAGAAGATGCCATTTCCAAGCTACTAAATGCTAATAAATCCAGTGATGAACAGGCTGAAAAAATAGCAGCAAAATTAGGTATAAGTACAAGGCAATTTAAAGATTTTCAAAACCTTATCAAATTAACAGGCCCTCAAGCTTATTTCCCTTTATCGGTAGAATTCCGCTAATCGTCGATATTCTCTCACCAAGGAAACTTTAATCGTACCCATAGTTTCCTACGTGTCAAAAAAACACTAATTTCGCGGCGCGATTATGGAGTTAATGGTACGTATACAACAAACAGCAGATCGATTATTTCATCGGTTTGGAATTCGTAGCGTCACCATGGATGATGTGGCCAAAGAAATCTCGGTTTCTAAAAAGACTATTTACAGCTGCTTTAGGGATAAAAATGAATTGGTATTGAGCATTATTAATGAGCATGTTAAAGAAAATGACGACCAAATCAATGCTATAGTGGATTCAGAATCCAATCCCATCAAACGATTTGCACAAATCGCTGCTTATATCATTCAACGTCATAATCAGCTTAATCCGGCTTTAATTAACGATCTAAAAAAGTACCACCCCGAAGCCTACGAAAAGATTTCACGATTTCGAGAGGAGAAGGTAATTATGCATGTAATGCGCAGTATTACCGACGGTAGAGAGCAAGGTTTGTTTCGTACAGATTTTAACGATATAGTAATTGCTCATGCTTTTAGTGCTTTAACGTTTGCCATTTTTGAAAGTGAATCATTAGCAGCCTTAAATATCGACCATAAGATTTCTGTGGTTGAAATCATTAAATATCACTTACGTTCCATTTCTACCATTTCTGGATTAGAAGAATTGGAAAAAGTAACATGGCCTAACCACAGTACTTTTATTGAAGAACCAAAATAGAATTAACGTATAAAAACAACACCAAAACATTCATGAAACATATATTATTCACCATTGCTCTAGGAATTGCAGGTCAAGCTTGGTCGCAATCTGCAACTCCCATGGCAACATCATCCGCGGAAATTAGTCCTCAAAAGATGGGCTTACGCGATGCTATTGCTTATGCTAAGGAGCACAATGCATCTTATCTAAATGCCCAGAAAGATGTATTAATTAGCAAGGAAACAGTGAAACAGACGGTAGCATTAGGGATGCCACAAGTTTCTGCTTCGGCTGGATTTCAACAATTTTTAACTGTTCCAGGTTCTTGGATTAAGAATTTCGTAGAACAGCCCGGTGCTCCCGATTTTATCTTCTTAAAATTCCAACAAGAATTTACATCCAATGCAACGTTAGGTGTAAATCAATTATTATGGGATGGATCTTATATGGTAGGACTTCAGGCAACTCAACAATTTCTAAACATGAGTAAGTTGGCTGAAGCAAAAACACTTCGCGACCTTGAAAACAACATTACAAAATCTTACATTACTGCAGTAAGTACTCAAAAGAACCTAGCGCTGATAGAAGCCAATTTGGTATTATTAGAACGCAGTTTATTTGAAGTTCAAGCACTTAGAAAAGAAGGTTTCGCTGAACAATTGGATGTAGAGCGATTAGAACTAAATGTCTCTAATTTAAAATTACAAAAAGAGAAATTAGCCAATGCGGTATTGCTAACACGAAATATTTTAAAAATGCAGATGGGGATGCCCATGGAAAATTCGTTGGAATTGGCCGATGATTTGGAAGCATTGGAAGCTGCAATTTCAATAACCGACGCTGAAGTTGCTACATTTTCTGTTAGTAATAGAATTGAAAATAGACTTTTAGAACAGGCCATTATCTTGGGAAAACTTGATCAAAAACGTTATAAATTCTCTTCTTTTCCTAGTTTAATTGCATTTTATCAGCACCAAGAAAATACGCAACGTCCTGAATTCAATTTCTTTAAAGGCAATTTACCCATAAATAACTCTTGGGTACCATCTGATGTTTGGGGCTTGAGTTTGCGTGTACCGATTTACGGTGGCGGTGCTACACGGTCTAAAATACGTGAAACCGAATTAAAAATTGCCAAGGCTCAAAACGATTTGAATAATTTCCAACGCTATGCATCTATGGAATACGAAAACAGTAAAAATTCCTATTTGCAAAATTTACAGGCGGTAATTATTCAAAAGCAAAATGTGCAACTAGCGGAGAAGATCTATGCTAAAAGCATGACAAAGTTTCGTGAAGGTGTGGGTAGTACCTTAGAAATTACTCAGGCAGAAACTGAATTAAGAACTGCAAATAATTCCTATTTAAACGCATTATACGATTTAGTAAATTCAAAAATCGACCTTAAAAACGCTATTGGTCAAAGCGTACAACCATAAACAATAATTCAATGAAAAACATAGCATATATATCATTAATCGCTGCGGGTTTAACCCTTAGTGCCTGTGGTGGTGAATCAGGAAGTAAGTCAGATAAACAAGCCCAATTAGAAAAACTAAAAAAGGAGTTAAACGGCTTAGAGACGAAAACAATAAAGCTAAAGGACGAAATTTCTATTTTAGAAAAGGAATTGGGTCAATCCGATGCCGGTTCCAATTCAAAATTGGTTGAAATTGAAACTGCAAAACCATCAAATTTCTCTAGTTACATTGTTTTGGAAGGCGTTGCAGATGCAGATCAAAGCACCATAGCTACGGCTAAACTTCCTGGAACAGTTACTGCTGTTTTGGTTCAACCTGGTGCTTCCGTTAAAGCAGGCCAGATTCTTGCTAAAATTGATAACAGCGCTATCAGTCAAGGCAGAGCTGAATTGGAAAATAGATTGGTTTTCGCTAATACGGTTTTCGACAAACAAAAGCGTTTGTGGGAAAGTGGAATCGGCACCGAGATTCAATATCTAACTGCAAAAAATCAAAAAGAAGCATTAGAAAAAAGCTTAGCAACGCTGGATGCTCAAATCGATATGTATTATATCAAAGCTCCTATTGCTGGTACAATTGAAAGCGTGGATTTACGTGTTGGTCAAACTGCAGCCCCTGGGATTCCTGCATTTAGAGTTGTAAACATGAGCAACATTAAGGTTACTACAGAAGTTGCTGAAACTTATTCTAAAAAAATCAAAACGGGAGATAATGTTCAAATTCAATTCCCAAGTATTCAAAAAACCGTGGAATCAAGAGTTTCATTTGCTTCGAAATTCATCGACCCAATGAATAGAACCTTCAAGGTTGAAGTGCGTTTGGGTTCCATCGAAAATTTAAAACCAAACATGGTTGCCAAAATTAAAATAACGGATTATCAAGCGAAAAATGCAATCAGTGTACCCACAAATGCCATTCAGCGTACTGAAAATGGTGAATTTGTAATGGTTGCTGAAATGAATAATGCTAAAGAATTCGTTGCTAAGAAACGTCAAATTGTAAGTGGAAAATCCAGTGACGGAAGAACGGAAATTCTATCTGGTTTAAAAGAATCGGATGCGGTTATTGTTGTTGGTTTCCAAGAACTTAACGAAGGACAGATTGTATCTGGACCTTGGGTTAAAGGGTAATAATTACCATTATGAGTAAATTTAATTTTAAAGAGTTTAAACCCACAAGTTGGTCTATTGACAACAAGACCAGCATTTATATTCTAGCCCTATTTATTTCACTTGCAGGTATCATTTCATACAATAAATTACCGAAGGAGAAATTCCCAGATATCGTAATTCCCACTATTATTGTTCAGACTGTTTATCCAGGGTCCTCCCCTACGGATATTGAGAATTTGATTACAAAGCCGTTAGAGAAAAAAATCAAATCTATTAGCGGAGTAAAAAAACTCAAAAGCATGAACGTGCAAGACTTTAGCGTTATTACGGTAGAATTTGAAACCAATGTTAAAGTAGACGAAGCAAAGCGCAAGGTTAAAGACGAGGTAGATAAAGCAAGAACCGATTTACCTACTGACTTAAAATCTGATCCAGCAGTTGTTGAAGTGAATTTCAGTGATTTACCCGTTATGTATATTAACATTTCTGGGGAATACGAATTGCAATCCTTAAAAAAATACGCTGAATTAGCAAAAGATAAGATTGAGAGTTTGCCCAGTGTAACCCGAGTAGACATGGTAGGCGCCTTGGATCGTGAAATACAGGTAAACTTAGATTTAATCGCAATTGGAGCTGCAGGTATTACGATGGATGATGTTTCTCGAGCTATACAATACGAAAATATGCGTATATCTGGGGGAAATATCGACCTAGATAACATGCAACGAAGTTTGGGTGTTAGCGGTGAATTCAAATCGGTAAGTGACATTGAAAATATCGTTATTCGCAGTGGAACAGGTGCAACCTTATACTTAAAAGATGTTGCGAAAATAGTTGATGGATTTAAGGAAAAAGAGAGCTATGCTCGATTGGAAGGAAACCCAGTGATAACTTTAAATGTTGTGAAACGCGCTGGAGAGAATTTGATTGAAACCAGCGATAACTGTCGAAATATTATTGACGAATTACAAAAAAGCGGAAGTTATCCAAAAGATCTAAACGTGGTATTTACGGGTGACCAAAGTACCTCTACTCGAGTAACAGTACACGATTTAATCAACACCATCATTATTGGTTTCATATTGGTAACGTTGATTTTAATGTTTTTCATGGGAGCTACCAATGCGATTTTTGTTGGCTTGAGCGTACCGTTATCTTGTTTCGTTGCTTTCTTGGTAATGCCTTCGTTAGGGTTTAGTTTGAACATGATTGTTCTATTTTCATTCTTGTTGGCCTTAGGAATTGTTGTGGACGATGCGATTGTAGTTATCGAAAATACACACCGGATTTTTCACGAAGAAAAGCTTCCAATTTCTGTAGCCGCGAAAAAAGCCGCAGGGGAAGTATTTATGCCGGTATTATCGGGAACTCTTACTACCCTAGCACCGTTTGTTCCATTGGCCTTTTGGACAGGTATTGTTGGAAAATTCATGTTCTTCCTGCCGGTTACTCTTATAATTACCTTGTTAGCCTCTTTATTGGTTGCTTATATTTTCAACCCCGTTTTTGCTGTGGATTTCATGGAAGATGAACATGCTGCCGTAGACATAGAAAAAGAAAAAAGAGCCTTTAAACGTACCACTATCATTTTTGCCGTTATATCTGTTTTAGGATATTTGGGTGGAGGATTAGGCCTTGGTAATTTATTGGTTTTCTTATACTTGATGTATGCGCTTCACCATTTCTGGTTAAAGAATGTGATTAAAACGTTCCAGACCAAAACCTGGCCAGCATTCCAAGAGCGTTATAAGAATTTTGTGAGTTGGGTTATTGTAGGTAGCAGACCTGTATGGATGCTATTGGGAACAGTTGCTTTACTTGTGGTTTCTGTAATTGTTACCATCATTCGTAAACCGGGTGTAGATTTTTTCCCGCAGGCCGAACCCAATTTCACCTATGTATATCTAACCTTGCCCACAGGTACCAATGCTAAGTATACCGATAGTATGGTTAAAATTGCCGAAAAACGCGTATTCGAGGTTATTGGCAAGAATAATCCGTTGGTTGAAAGTGTTATTTCCAATGTTGCCATTGGCGCTACTGATCCAAATAGCGGGGATAGAACCACTGCGAGCAATAAAGGGAAAATAACCGTTGCTTTTGTTGAATTTGCGAAACGTGAAGGTAGAAGTACTTCCGAAATGTTGAATCAGATTCGCAAAAAAATCGGCGTATTGCCCGGTTGTGATATCGTAGTTGAACAAGAAAGAAATGGTCCCCCTGTTGGTAAAGCAATTAACATTGAAATTCGCGGAGATGAATTCAACGATTTGGTTAACTCTGCAACCGATTTAAAAGCCTACTTGAATAGTAAAAATATTGCCGGTGTTGAAGAATTAAAAACAGATTTTGTTAGCAGTAAGCCCGAAGTTACAATTGTCATCGACAGAGAACGAGCCAATCGCTTAGGTATTAGCACTGCACAAATTGGTATGGCGATGAGAGGAAGTATTTATGGTACGGAAGCAAGTAAATTTAAGGATGCCAATGAAGATTATCCTATCATGGTTCGATTAAACGAAGAATCTGCTAACAATTTGGATGAATTGTTAAATATGAAAATCGTTTATCGCGATATGTTAATGGGTGGAAGAATTCGTCAGGTTCCATTAAGTGCCGTGGCATCTGCAACCTATACCAATACTTACGGGGCTATCAATCGATTAAACCAAAAAAGAGTAATAACACTATCTTCCAATGTTTTGAAAGGTTATGCCACCAACGAGGTAGTTGCCAGTGTAGATAATGCTATTAAGCAATTTAAAAAATCGGAAAAAGTAGAGATCGAAATGACCGGGGAACAAGAGCAACAAAAAGAAACTCAATCCTTTCTTGGTGTTGCAATGCTTGCCAGTATTGGATTAATCGTATTAATTTTAGTTACTCAGTTTAACTCAACTACTAAACCGTTGTTGATTTTATCCGAAATTTTCTTATCCATCATTGGCGTATTACTTGGATTTGCCATTTTTGATATGAATTTCTCCGTAGTTATGACGGGAATTGGTATCGTCGCTTTGGCGGGTATAGTGGTTCGAAATGGTATTTTATTGGTTGAATTTACTGATTTATTGCGAGAGCAAGGGATGGGTTTACGCGATGCTATTATTGAAGCGGGTAAAACACGTATGACTCCCGTATTGTTAACGGCATCCGCAACCATTTTAGGATTAATACCGTTAGCAATTGGGTTAAACATGGATTTTGCAACTTTATTCAGTGAGTTCAACCCCCATTTGTATTTAGGCGGAGATAACGTTGCTTTCTGGGGGCCTTTAAGTTGGACAATGATCTTTGGATTGGGATTTGCGACGTTCTTAACGCTAGTTTTAGTTCCTGCGATGTATTATATCAATGAACGAGCTAAAGCGAAAATTTACGGTTGGATGGGTAAACACTATGATCCAGATACCATGTTAAGACCTAAAGGCAGAGACTAAAAAAACTGCATTCATTGCGGAATTCTCATATAAGTTTATTGCGTTTAAAGTTTAAAAAGAGCCCCAAATTGGGGCTCTTTTTATATTACCTATATTCTGCAGGACTTAAAAAATTATTTTCAATTTGGAAATAAGTGAAGGCCAAACGAAGAGTAATACTAATTATATCAACACCACTTATTGGAATATTCAAGTTAAGTGAATTAAACCAATATTCTGGTAGTAGTTTGTTAATCAATTAATAAAATTAAAACCACAGTAAACCGTGATTTCTTATCATATTATACCCAAATACCGGAAGTTAAATACCAACAGTAATGATTACCATTGGTTTAATTATTATTTAACCTACTAGGATTTAGCTCCTGATAAATCCACAGGTAAAATAAAAAAGCCCCGTTTCCGGGGCTTTTCACAATCTTATTATTCGTTTGCTCTTTTCTGTAGGAATTAAGCAAAATGATAGATTAATAGTTACTCTAGCGTAAAGTTATTTTTCTGACGCATTAAACCACGAGTCCATAATTCGGCCACGTATTTACCCTTTAACAACTTTCCAGTTAATACTCCTTTTTCTGGGTAAGTCCATTTTACTTTCTGCAAACCACCATCAAAGGTTATTGTATTGTTCATGGATGCCAATTTGCTTTTGTCTGTAAGCTTCGCATTGGTAGTTACCACATTGCCATTTGGGTCTATAATTCTAATGATAACTTCTTCATCAATGGGTTGAGTAACCAAAGGATTTTCCAACACATCAAAATTAATTTGAAGTTTTGCTACAGACTTCGCTTTATCCGTAAGCATCAACATCCCTTTCTTATCCATCAATCCATTGATTAACAATGCTCCGAATTGAGGACGTGCTCCTCTATCCAAACGATCTTTCAAATCGATATTCTCTGCTTCTAAAATCGCTTTTGCGCTTTTCTCATTGTTTAATTGTGCCAAATAATCGTCTTTTTCTTTGGTTAATTGTTCAATTTGCGCCATCAATTCAGCAATTTTACGCTTTGCCTCTTCCAACTGTTTGCGCAAATCTTCCACTTTCATATTACCTGTACCCGAAGACTTTGAAGACTTTGTTGATCCAGTCTTAGAAGGACCTGAATAATCAGAAGGAGTATTTGAACTACCAGAACTACTTCCACCACCGTCTGCAAGTTGTCTACGCAATGCATAAATCTGAGCATAGGCAGCTTGAATCTTTGGATTTTTATCGCTTTCTAATTCTTCCACTTTCAAGATGAGCGTTTTATTTTCGTCTTGAAAGGTTTGAATTACCATATTCAATGAATCCTCCATCCTATTTAACTCTTTCTGCAAAGAATCTTTGGAGAGCTGTAAAGCCAATTTTTCTTTAATTTCCTCATCGGCTCCTAACTTTTCCATATACAAGAAAGTGTTTCCACCGATAGAAAACAACAACAAAATGATTAAAATGACTGTTAATGCAGTTCTATTCATAGCGGGCAAATTTAATTAAATATTTGATATAATGTGAATAAATTATGTAAAAAATGTGGGTAATAAGCAATTTGAAATATCTATATACCCATCCTTATCCAACAGTTATCTTTCTATTGTAAATAGTTTTGGATTGATATCCAGGAGATTAAACTTCGAATCCAATAAAAAATACTGAGGCATTGTTTGAATTTTCAGTTTCTTCGCAACGGATGCAGAACAGAATCCTTGGATTGCATTATTAAGCTCGAATCGTTGATTATAGCGATGAACATATTTACCACTTCCTCCAAAATTTAACATAATAACCTGAAGGTTAGCGCTTTTATTCTTAGGTAATCTAGCCAATTGATGCACCATGGCAGAATCCATTTCCCACTGTTTATCATAAGCATTCCAAACCACCAAAAGCGTTTGAATGGAATCTACATTTTTTCTTAATGGCCAACTTCTGCGAGTGTGACGATTTTTAAGTCCAAAAGAATTGGGTTTGTACGAATGAATTCTTTTCCTCGTTTTTGTAAATGTAGTTTTCTTCTTCGTAGCCAAACAAAATTTCAGTCGAGGTAATTTTTGACCTACCAGCAAACTTTTGGAAGCTTTAATTTCTTTTCTCGAAGGCTTGTAATTTGGATTATATTCAATGATTAGTTCATTTTCTTTCGAAATATCCATCACCTTGAATGATCTTCCCAACCAGAATAAACGCAAATTCTTATTTAATGGCTTACTGTTTTCCAATTCGAAGCGCTGAATTGAATGCGACAACACCACCCTATCTACATCTTTATCTCGGTAAGAACCATTAGAATTAACATCCTTAACTCCTATAAAAATTGTATCCCCTTCTAGCGGTAAAATCCCAAATGCTGTATTCAGTCGTTTTTCTCTAAAACTAAATTGTGTTCCAAAGAATACTCTATCGCCACGAATTAAATCAATGGCCGATTTATACATCGATTGAAAAGAAGCAAATTCGTTGGTTTTAAACAAGGACAATTCAATACTATACCGTGAATCCCATCCTATATTCAAAGGCAATATGGATGGTTTATTCGGATAAAAAATAATAAATGAATCATTAGTAAAATTCAAATCATGATTACGATCCGCCCAAACTCGGGTTGGTTGTGTTTGAATACCGGAAGGTCTTTCTACAAAAATCAATGTATGATTGGGAAAGGGTTCTATTCCATGTTGATTATAGCTGTACCCGTAAGCATGTATACCATTCGATATACCCAGCGGCAGAATGATTTTTTCTTGTCGAAGTTTCATCCCTGGCTTATCGGCACTAAAATCTACTGGCTGATGTACCGAATCCCCTTTTATCATGAACAAGGGTAAAACCTGCAATAATTGTTGCTGTTCTACATCCGCAATCGTTTGGGTTAAACGGATTTTTTGAATTTGATTAACCTTAGTTTTACGAATCTGGGCTTCGGCATTACCAACCAAGATAGAAACAATCAGATATACCCAAATACCTCTAATCATTGATTTCAATTTTGAGTTGAATCGAAAAAACCAATTGCTATTTACAGAACCGTACAAACATAACAATCACTGCAACCAAAAACATTAAAATGGAAATACGATTAATTCCATGCATGACTTTAATGTTTAAGTTGCTAGGACCGTCTTGCTTTTTAAATGTCAGATAAGACCAAATTTTCTTAAAGATCATAAACAAATATAGGTAAAGTATGGTAGAGAAAACTCAACTACTTGGCTACCGTTTTATTGGTCTCAAGAACGGGCTTCATTAAATCCACTGCATTTTTAACTTTTTTATCGGTAATAGCAATATCCAACACTTGCAACATGTTATTAACATACGTAAAGGAGACTCCCTTTAAATATTGAGGTTCAATATCTTCCACATCTTTGCGATTCTGATCGCATAGTATCACTTCACTGATACCGGCCCTTTTTGCCGCAAGCAATTTCTCTTTTATACCTCCAACAGGTAAAACTTTTCCTCGGAGGGTTATTTCACCGGTCATTGCCAATTTAGATTTCACTTTCTTTTGTGTGAATAGCGAAGCTAAACTGGTGAGAATAGCAATACCGGCGGATGGCCCATCTTTAGGAATTGCTCCCGCTGGAAAATGCACATGAATATCCCAATGATCAAATACGCGTTGGTCGATATCTAAGTAGTCCGCATGCGCTTTGATGTAAGAACGCGCCAACATCACACTTTCCTTCATTACATCTCCCAACTGTCCAGTAATTTGCAATTGACCTTTGCCAGGCACTAACTTACTTTCCACAAACAAAACGGATCCACCCATCGGACTCCATGCCAATCCAGAAACCACCCCGGCAGTTTCATTGTTTTCATAGGATTCTGGCTCCATTTTTTCATTGCCAAGAATTCGTTCAACATCGGATTCCGATAAGGTCTTCTTTACTTCTTCCTCCATTGCAACAGACTTGGCCACCGAACGTGCCAAGGAAGCAATTCGTTTGTCCAAACTTCTTACTCCACTTTCTCGAGTATATTGCTCAATCAATATTTCCAACGCTTTGTCGGAAACTTTGAATTGAGTTGATTTCAGACCATGGGCTTTTCTCTGTTTTGGAATTAAATACTTTTTAGCAATCTGAACTTTTTCCTCAATGCTATAGCCTTGTATTTCAATAATTTCCATCCTATCTAGCAAGGCCGGTTGAATAGAATCTAAGGAATTAGCTGTTGCTACAAACAATACTTTGCTGAGGTCATAGTCGAGTTCTAGATAATTGTCATAAAAAGTAGTATTCTGTTCAGGGTCCAAAACTTCTAACATCGCCGAAGACGGATCTCCTCGAAAGTCTCTGCCTAATTTATCGATTTCGTCCAATACATAAACTGGATTTGAAGATCCAGATTTCTTCAAGTTCTGTAGAATTCTGCCAGGCATGGCACCAATGTAGGTTTTACGATGACCTCTAATTTCCGCTTCATCGTGCAATCCACCCAAGCTCATACGAACATATTTTCTTCCCAACGCACGAGCGATACTCTTGCCAAGTGAAGTCTTACCTACCCCTGGAGGTCCGTACAAACAGATTATAGGACTTCGCATATCGCCCTTTAATTTGAGTACGGCTAAATACTCTATGATCCGTTTCTTTACCTTTTCTAGTCCAAAGTGATCTTCGTCAAATACTTTTTGGGCGTTTTTAATATCGAAATTATCGGCAGTGTAGTGGTCCCAAGGCAAATCCAACATCAATTGAACATAATTCAAACCTACCGAATAATCAGGAGATGCAGGATTAACACGCATCAATCGGTCCAACTCCTTATTGAAATGTTCATGCACCGGTTTCGGCCACTGTTTTTGATTACCTTTTTCCCGCAAATTTTGAACCTCACGGTCGGGTGTTTCGCCACCTAATTCCTCTTGAATGGCCCGAATTTGCTGTTGCAGAAAATACTCCTTTTGCTGTTTATCGATATCCGTCCGAACTCTATTTTGAATTTGATCTTTTAATTCTAGCATTTGGAGTTCCTTGGTTACATATGTCAGAACCAAAGTAGCTCGTTGTTTCGCATCCGTTGCAGACAGAATGTCTTGTTTTTCTTCTAGAGAGATATTGAGATTACTCGCCACGAAATGAACTAAAAACGTGGAAGAATCAATATTTTTAAGTGCGATGGCTGCCTCCGATGGAATATTAGGAGCGAGATTGATAATTTTCTGAGAGATATCCCGAATCGAATCGATGATAGCTTTAAACTCTTTATCTTCTAAATTTTCTTCATCGGAAAATGTGGATACTCTAGCTTTAAAAAACGGATCGATTTGCGTGAATTCATCGATCTTAATTCTGCGTTTTCCTTGAATGATAACGGTTGAACTACCGTCGGGCATTCGCATTAAACGAATAATTTTGGCGAGCGTACCAATTCGAAAAAGATCTTCGGGAGCAGGGTCTTCAACTTGGGGATTTTTTTGAGCTACAACAACCACCGTTTTATCCTTACGATTGGCTTCGCGAATCAGTTTTATACTTTTATCTCTGCCTACGGTGATTGGAATAATAACACCGGGGTATAGAACCGTATTCCGCATAGCAAGAACAGACATTTCATCGGGAACTTCCATTCGATTACTTTCATCTTCTTCTTGTTTTGAGAACAGAGGTAGAAATTCTGGCGCATCCTCCATATCATCATTATCTTGATTATTCAAGAACAAGCTATCTCCGCTATTAAACATCGCACTAAATTATCAAGGGATATGCCAAACAGCGAAAACCGACAAATTCCTTGAATTTATATACACTATATGACAAATTGTCTCAATAAATAATTAATGCAAAGTTTAAAAGGGTTTTGGTAATACTGATGTGATTCACGATTTTTGCCAAAATCAATTACTAAAACCTATGAAATTCAAACACATTCTTATGGCTTTGGCGGTGCCTACTTTGGCCTTCCTAGCATCCTGTGGTGGTGAAACTGCCAATCCTTCTCCTACTATTAGTTTAACCGCTGCTGCAGGAACAGTTAGCGCCAACACTACTATTCAGAGTGATTCAATTTTGAAATTTTCGATTTCAGCAACTGCAGGATCTGAGAATTTAAGCAAAATCACTGTTACTGCGTCTAAAAATGGAGCAGCTGGTACAACGTTACAGGACACTGCCGTTTCTGGAAAAACTGTTAGCTATGTATTAAGCAAAATGATTGCTGGTTCTGTAGGTGATGTTATCAAGGTAACTTTTAAAGCTACAGATGCTAATGGTAAAACTGCAGAAACCTCTGTAGAGATTACCGTTGTACCTCCTACTGTTCCATTGATAGGTTTCCAATCTCAAAAAGTATGGAATTCATTAAACTTAAATTATGGAAATGCCTATGATTTAGAATCCGCAATTGATATCTTACCAAGTGTTTTGGATAAGACGAAAAAAGATTTGTTGGATATGACTGCAACAGGAGATGCTCAATTCTCTAAGTCTTGGACTTCTGGAAATGGCAGCAAGTTTGTTAAAGTAACTACTAGCGATTATAACAATGCTTCTACTACTACCTTCTTGTATAATTTATGGAAAGCGAACGCTGCAGTAGCAACAGACAAAGTAACTGGAATTGCAAATGGTGATATTTATTTGGTGAAGTCTGGACAGAACTTACCATTCAATTTGTACATAATCAAAATCACCAATATTCAAGATTTAACAGCTGCTGGAAATCACAACGATTTTATCGAGTTTTCTTACAAGAAGATCACCGATTAATATTCTTAGAAACCATAAATCTAAGGCTTTGTGCATAAGATTTGCAAAAACCCCGATTCGTCGGGGTTTTTTATTGATTTTCGCAACTAAAAATGTAGTTTTTTTGTGGGTGTGAAAAGAATCGCTGTTTTAACCTCTGGCGGGGATGCTCCCGGTATGAATGCCTGCATTCGATCTGTTGTTCGTGCTTGCGTACACTTTAACATTGAAGTATTCGGTATCCGTAGAGGATACCAAGGATTAATTGAAAACGATATTTGTCAATTATCGGCAGGAAGTGTTGCCAATATCATTCAATATGGCGGCACCATATTAAAAACTGCAAGAAGTAAGGATTTCATGACTGCAGAAGGTAGAAAACAAGCTTATGAAAACCTCAAACAACACAATATAGACGGAATCGTTTGTATTGGCGGTAATGGAACCTATACTGGGGCCATGGTATTTGAAAAAGAGTATGGTATACCCTCCATGGGTTGCCCAGGAACGATTGACAATGATCTTTGGGGGACAGATTACACCATTGGCTACGATACTGCCATAAACACTGCCGTGGAAGCTATTGATAAAATACGCGATACGGCAGAATCCCATGACAGGATATTTTTTGTGGAAGTTATGGGTAGACATTCTGGTCATATTGCACTGCATGCGGGTTTAGCCGGCGGGGCCGAAGGAATATTTGTCCCTGAGAGAGAGCACGAATTAGAGGATATTGTGGCTCTGTATGAAAACAAGGGACGAAAAAAGGAATTTTCGATTTTTGTTGTAGCCGAAGGAGAACAGGAAGGCCATGCTTATGAAATTGCCAAGCGATTTCAAGAACATCATCCCGAAACGGATTGCAGAGTAACCGTTCTGGGGCATATTCAACGTGGAGGAAAACCAACATCCAATGATCGAATTTTAGCATCGCGGTTGGGCGCACATGCAGTAAAAGCATTACTCGAAGGTCATCGCAATGAAGCCGTAGGTATCATCAGCAAAGACATTGTCTTCACTCCTTTTAAAGAGGCCATTGAACGTAAAAAGGACATCGAAGACAATCTTTGGACATTAAACAATATAATTACTCGTTAATTTTATGCTTCACAAACTTCTAATAAAAAATTATGCCCTTATCAAAGAAACGGAAATTAAATTTTTTCCAGGCTACACCAGCGTTACTGGTGAAACGGGTGCAGGTAAGAGTGTTTTATTAGGAGCTTTAGGTTTATTATTGGGTGAACGTGCAGATTTAAGCGCCATCCCGAATAATGAAAACAAATGTGTTATTGAAGGTGAATTTGATATTACACGTCTAAAATTAGAAGATGTTTTCGCTGAATTCAGTTGGGAGTACGACTTCAACACAGTAATTCGAAGAGAGTGGTTACCTACAGGTAAATCAAGAGCATTTATCAATGACTCACCCGTACAAGTAAATGATTTAAAAACACTAGGAAATTATTTGCTTGAAATTCATTCACAACACAGTGCATTAACTATTACCAAGTCATCCGAACAGTTGTTTGCGATTGATATTTATTCAGGCAACATCGAAAATCTACAAAAATATCAAACGGTACATAAGCAATATGTAAAGGCCGAAAAAGAGTTAAAACAGTTGCAAGAAGAACTCAACCAACGAATTCAAGAGAGAGAATTTAAACAATTTTTGTTGGAAGAAATAATTCAATTTAAACCGGAAAACAACGAAGAAACCCAACTCGAAAACGAGATAAAATTATTGAACGCGGCAGAGGATGTTGTTTCCATTTGCAATAAATCCGGATTTATATTGACCGATTCAGATCAATCCGTTTATGGATTACTGTCGGAAATTAAGCAAAACACAAAAAGCATTGCTAGTATTTCGGACGAATTTGGCCAGTTCCATCAACGAATTGATTCTCTATTAACAGAAATTAAAGAATTATCGAGGGATTTTGAGTCTACTGGAGCAAAAACAAATCCCAACCCGGAACGATTACAATTGTTGGAGGAACGATACAACAAACTACAGCAATTACTTAAAAAACATCGGGTAAGCACATCCCAAGATTTGATAGAAATCGCTACAGATTTAGAACAGGCCGAAAACACAACCTTATCACTGGAAAACGCAATTGAACAGTTAACCGATCAATTAAATAAAACCTCTTCCGAACGGATCCAGTTGGCACAACAACTGAATGAAAGAAGATGCTCTGTTTTACAAGAATTTGCACAAAGAATTCAAGATGATTTAGTTTCTCTTGAAATGCCACATGTTCAAATTGAATTGCAATTGAACAAAACGGAATTGAGCAGTACAGGATATGATTCATTGGTTTTTCTGTTTTCGGCGAATCTGGGTTCATCGTTACAGGAATTAAGCAAATCAGCTTCTGGAGGCGAAATATCCAGAGTTAATTTTTGTATTCGAAATTTAATTGCAGAGAAAAAATCGTTGCCTACATTGATATACGATGAAGCCGATACGGGTGTGAGTGGTCAAGTAGCTACCAGAATTGGTGAATTATTGCGAAATCAGGGAAAAAACCAACAAGTTCTGGCTATTACACATTTACCCCAAGTTGCGGCGGCGGGAGAAAATCAACTGTTTGTTTTCAAGTCTCATTCCGACAATTTCTCTGAAACCAAAGCCCGATATTTAGCTGCACAAGAAAGAGAACTAGAAATTGCTACGATGCTCAGTGGAAATAACCCAACAGAATCTGCGGTATCTGCTGCAAGAGATTTAATTCGCAGTTATACTGCTGAAAGATTAAAATAATTGATTACCATTTTTAAGCGCTTCGTATTCTAGATCGGTATCGGTGGGTGATGCTTGGGCTGCCGATGTAGCAAGAAAATCACAGCGTTCATTTTCCAAAATTCCAGCATGTCCTTTTACCCAATGAAATTTGGGTTTAAATTGTTCGTACAAAGGTAAAAACTGCAACCACAAGTCCACATTTTTTACATTTTTCCATCCTTTCGCTTTCCAACCAAAAATCCAGCGCTTTTCGATAGCATCACAAACATACTTGCTATCAGTATAAATATCCACGGAAAAACCTGCCACTTTTATACTTCTAAGCGCTTCTATTACCGCCAATAATTCCATTCTATTGTTGGTAGTCAATCGGAATCCTGCCGAAATTTCTTTTCGATGAGGCCCAAACATAAGAACAGCTCCATACCCACCCGGCCCGGGATTCCCTAACGCTGCGCCATCGGTGTATATAACAATTGACTGAGTGGACATGGTTCAATTTTATCGGAGTATATAAATACCTTTCTAGGTAAACCCAAAAGGTTGTTCATTCTTTAATTTATTGTTGGGCAAAAATCGGAGTAAATTTTAATATGTCAACCAGAACAACCATAGATCGCCCGAAGTATTTTTGTAAAGCCATGTTAAGCAAAGCAATAAAAACAGAAATAATTACCATTGGTGATGAATTACTCTTAGGTCAAACCATTGACACCAATAGTGCTTGGTTAGGAAAAAAACTTGGAGAATATGGCTTTACTGTAAATTACAAATCAACAATTTCAGACAATCAACAGGATATTTTATCAGCACTTTCATTGGCACAGCAGAGAGCCGATATCGTACTATTAACGGGTGGTCTAGGTCCAACAAAAGACGATATTACCAAACACTCCTTATGTAATTATTTCCATTGTGGCTATAGAACTGATGAGGCAGTAATAAAGCACTTGGAAGATATTTTTGCGCAGCGCGGAAGGCAATTGCTTGAAACCAATATAATTCAAGCACAATTACCGGATGTGTGTGAAACGCTATTCAACCGAGTTGGCACAGCCCCCGGTATGTGGTTTGAGAACGAGCAGGGTGTGGTAATCTCTTTGCCCGGTGTACCGAACGAAGTTTATACTATTACCGAAGAATCGCTGTTACCTAAACTTATTAATAAATTTCAATTACCTCAAGTTTTGCATAAAACGTTGGTAACGGTAATGATTGCAGAAAGTTTGTTATCAAAGCGGCTAGAATCGTTTGAATCTTCCCTACCTGAGGGTATTAAATTAGCTTACTTACCCACATTTAACACAGTAAAATTGCGGTTAACCAGAACCGATTCGTCCCTTTCTGAAAGCACGTTCTATCAATATTTTAATGATTTATTGAACGAATTGGGTTCCGATGTTTTTTGTTTGGGTGACCAAGATCCCGCTCAAGCGATTTCTAAGTACCTAATAACCCATGGGATTTCTTTTTCTACCGCTGAGAGTTGCACCGGTGGTTACATTGCACATAAATTGATGCAAGAACCTGGAATTTCCTCCGTATTTCCAGGCTCATTGGTTTCCTATTCCAATGAAATTAAGATTAAGGAATTGGGAGTTCATGAGGAGAACATTGTAAACGATGGAGCTGTTAGTGAACCCGTAGCAGAAGAAATGGCCCGAGGCATTTGCAGAAAAATGGGCGTAACATTAGGTATAGCAACAACTGGAATTGCAGGTCCTGGAGGAGGGACAAAAGAAAAACCGGTTGGTTTAGTTTATGTTGGTGTTTGTTTTAACGATGCAATTTTGGTGAAAAAGTTCCGTATGATTGGAAACCGCGAACAGATAATTCAGCGAACTGCAAATGCTGCATTTTCGCTGATAAAACAAATACTGCAAGTGGAGGTTTTACCTTAAATTTGCAGTAGCAAATGACTGAAAAAATTCTTATCCTTGATTTCGGCTCTCAATACACCCAGTTAATCGCTAGAAGGCTGCGTGAGATTTTCGTTTATTGCGAAATTCATCCATACAATCATATACCAGAAATTGGACCCGATGTTAAGGGAATCATACTGAGCGGAAGCCCTTGTTCCGTTAATGAAACAGATGCTCCGCAAGTGGATTTGGCATCGTTGCAATCTGCAGGTCCCGTTTTAGGGGTTTGTTACGGTGCCCAATACATGGCGAAAATCAACGGCGGATTGGTGAGTAAAAGTGATCACCGAGAATATGGTAGAGCTCAAATGCACATTACCGATGCAAATTCGCCCCTTTTTGCCGGATTAAGCCTAGAAAGTCAGGTTTGGATGAGTCACGGAGATAGCATCATGGAATTACCCGAAAACGCTAGGGTAATTGCAAAGACCGATAGTATTCCCGTAGCTGCCTTCGAACTGAATGGCTCTGTTCCAACCTATGGAATTCAATTTCACCCGGAGGTTTATCATAGTACCGAAGGAACTGCTTTGTTAAAGAATTTCGCTTATGGATTGTGCGGTTGCAGCGGTGACTGGACCCCTGGACATTTTATCGATGATACTGTAGAAAATATTAAAAAAACCGTTGGCGAGGATCAAGTTATTTTGGGTTTGTCTGGCGGCGTGGATTCTTCCGTGGCCGCTTTACTTTTGCATAAAGCTATCGGCAAACAACTCCATTGCATTTTCATCAATAACGGACTGTTGCGCAAAAACGAATTTGAATCTGTTCAATCGGCCTATGAACAATTGGACTTAAATGTCATTGCCGTAGACGCCAGTCAGCAATTTTACGACGCACTAGCTGGACTTACAGATCCTGAACAAAAACGTAAAGCCATAGGCAGAGTCTTCGTTGAAGTTTTTCAAGAAGAAAGCAAGAAAATAAGTAACGCAAAATGGTTAGCTCAAGGAACTATTTACCCCGATGTTATTGAAAGTGTAAGCGTTAAAGGTCCATCAGCTACCATTAAAAGTCACCACAATGTGGGAGGCTTGCCTGAAGACATGCATTTGAAAGTAATTGAACCTTTGCGAAGCTTATTTAAAGATGAGGTTCGACGTGTTGGGGATACCATGGGATTACCGCACGATATCTTGCATCGACATCCTTTCCCCGGTCCTGGCTTAGGTATTAGAATTCTGGGAGATATTACGGCCGATAAAGTTCGATTATTGCAGGAGGCCGATGCAATTTACATGGATATTTTAAAGGAAACTGGCTGGTACAATAAAATCTGGCAAGCAGGAGCTATATTACTACCCGTTCAAAGCGTTGGCGTAATGGGCGATGAAAGAACCTATGAGCAAGTGGTTGCATTGAGAGCCGTAAGCAGTACAGACGGAATGACCGCCGATTGGGTGCATATTCCCTACGATATTCTAGCAACCATCAGTAATTCCATAATCAATAGAGTACGCGGTATCAATCGCGTTGTTTACGATATTAGTTCAAAACCACCAGCCACGATAGAATGGGAATAATCCAACATCGAAATACCAATTTTAAATCACCTAGTAGATTATCCCATTTTTGTTTGGGGATGATTTGTTGCTTTATTGCTAGCAATGTACAGGGCCAAACAGAGAAATTAACGCCTGCTTCTTCATTTACGTCGAATTCATCATTAGCGCCTAATTCCTCTACACGCATTGGTATTCTGTTACCATTTCAAAGCCAATTTCAGAAAAATTCGGAATTAACCGATTTAATGTTAGATTATGCAGCCGGATTTAACTTAGCCTTAGAGGATTTAAAAGCAGAAGGTTTCCCATTAAATGTATCGGTTGACTACTACGATTCTGACCCATCGGATTCTACACCCATAAATAACAAACTTATCAAATCTACCATTACTACGTTGGGCACTAAAAAGTACGACGTACTCATTGGTCCTGTTTACGAACAAAACTTCAAGACTTTTAGTTCAACCACCATACCCCAACCCTATTTGCATGTATCTCCATTAAAATATTTAGACATTAAAGGGAATGGAGCCACCTTCAATTTCTTTCTTTCCGATTCACTAAAAGCAAAAGCAGTTGCACATACCGTTGGTTTGGCATTTAGCCGATATACCATTTATGTTATTACCGATGGTAAACCTACGAATACAATAAAAGCTGAGTCCATGAAAGCTACTTTGGATGCTTTACGGGGAAATAAGTCAGTAAAAATCGTTGGGATGAAAAACGGCGCTCCATTAACCATCAACAAAAAAGATTCTTGTGTATTGATTGTTTGCAGTGAGGACACTAAATATAGAGGATTGGTATCGTCCGTTATTGAGAATCACACGAGTTCTTGGATTATCGGCGATTTAAGTTGGTTTGAAGATAAACGTTTTTACCAAAATCAAAATCAAGCGAATTGCTTATACCCTACCGTGAACTATGTAGATTTAACCGACAGTGTATCCATCGATTTTGCAAAACGGTATTTTAAGAAAGAATTTACAGAACCCAGCAGATTTTCCTACATCGGATATGACCAGGCGCGTTATTTGCTTTCCAATTACATGTATTCCCAATGGGAGAATTTTGGTCTAAAAGCAACCACCAATAATCCGCAAAATAAGGTAATCTATTACGGACTCATAAACAATATAAGTACCACTGGATTAATGAAAAAAGACCCAGTAGAATGGGCTAGAATCATGAATGTTGGTATTCGACTGGTGAAAATTGAAAACGACATGTCGATGTTGTTTAAACCCTAATCTCTTGGAAATCGTTAAATCACTCCCCTATCCTTTTTTACGAAATTGTGCGGAGCTATTGTTTAATTACAATGGTGAAATGCCATTTCATCTGTTTTTGAAACAAGAATTTAAAAAGAACCCTTCCTGGGGAAGTAGAGATCGTAGAAATTACCGTCAGTATTGTTATCAGTTTTGGAGAAAAGCTTATTATGCAGACAAATCCAGCATAGACTCCATCATTCGATGGTTAAAAGAAGCTAATGAAAACGGCGGATCTACAGTAGACAAGGTAGAGAATTATCTAGCAAAGGTAGATCAGGCGAGGGTAGATCAGGAAAAGGAAGATCAGGCAAAGGAAGTTCGCGTTTGGGAAGATAATAGTGAAGTAGATAGTCTTGGATTTGTTAAATTGCCGGAATTATCAAAATTTGTGGTCCCTATTTCCGCGGATGAATCGTTTTCATTTGGGAAATGGATTCAGTTGGAACCCCCAGTTTGGATCAAGGTGGTTGATAAATCCCAATATCAAACGATTAAAAACCGACTACAAGAATTAAACATCCCTGTAATTCATGATTTGGTTGAAATAGGTGCACTCGCTGTTTCCGGTCAATCCAATATCAATTCCTTAGAACAAGACGGATTGATACTTATACAGGATATTGGCTCTCAACTATCCATGATTTGGGATGATGTGATTGAAGCAGCAGTCCTAGACAATTCAACCGGGATGAGTATGGTATGGGATGCTTGTTGTGGTGCCGGAGGTAAATCGTTGAGCTTACGAATCAACTATCCTAAATTGGATTTACAATGTTCAGACATACGACAAGGGATATTGGATAATTGTTTAGAACGCTTTGGAAAAACAGGATTAACGGCACCCTATATATTCAAGCACAACCTTGCCAACGGTGAAAATAAAAAAACAAAATTTAAGATTGTATTAGCCGATATCCCTTGTTCTGGAAGTGGAACTTGGAGACGCAATCCTGAGGAACGATGGTTTTATGATGAATCACAATGGAAAGCGATGGTTTCTACGCAATTGTCTATGATTAAGAATGCCGCTTCCTCCGTTACGGACGGAGGTTATTTGATTGTTTGCACATGTTCCTTATTTGCACGGGAAAACGAGGGATTAATACAGCAATTTTTGGCTTCTGCGAATGGTTCTAGAAATCAAAATAACTCTTCTGAAAAATTTAGTTCAGTATCATCATCCGATAAGCCTATTGCAACGGTTGAATCTGAATCAATATTAAGAGAGACGGCATCTAGTGATTTTTCATCCGAAGACACTCCAATTTGGGAGCTAATTGATCAGAAATTCTGTGGAGGTTTTGAACAAGATGGTGACTATATTTTCCGCAGTATATTAAGAAAACTATAAAACCAAATAGTCGTTTTTCTTTAAGACATTAGATTCGGTTTTCAGAATTTTTTTTCACCTAGATATAGAACTAGAAAGTTGTGAAATTAATTATTTAAGGAAATACTTAAAAGGAAATCAAGTAATCTAAGCGGGATCGTAAGCCCATTTCAGGTAAATACTACCCCAAGTAAAACCACCACCAAAGGTGCTCAGAATCATATTATCCCCTTTTTTAAATTGCTTTTCAAAATCGAATAAGCACAGTGGCAAGGTTCCGCTAGTAGTATTACCATAACGTTGAATATTAACCAGTACTTTAGACTTATCCAGCCCCATTCTCTCTGCTGTTGCATCGATGATACGGAGGTTTGCTTGATGGGGTACTAACCAATTAACATTGTCTGCAGTGAGTCCGTTACGTTCCATGATAGCATAACTAACATCTGCCATATTGGTAACAGCAAATTTAAACACGGTCTTACCTTCTTGGTGAACGTAGTGTTGTTTGTTTCGAACTGTCTCTTCTGTTGGCGGATTCATAGAGCCACCAGCAGGTTGATATAGCCATTCTCTTCCACTTCCATCTACTTTAAGTATAGAATCTACTATCCCTAATCCTTCCTCGTTCGGTTCTAATAAAACACAACCAGCACCATCGCCAAAGATGATGCATGTATTTCG
>JACCEB010583741.1_pt1 | contig 176103 bp, 153 predicted proteins | sample 7454761 | NCBI WGS metagenome assembly JACCEB01 (sample SAMN15323454, study PRJNA562643) | freshwater metagenome | isolation source: river surface water | place: USA:Blue River Watershed | collected 2017-08-18 | reverse complement strand
TTTGGGTCGTATTGAATTCCCCAGCGTCCCAATACGACCGATGATGCTGACCCGGACACCGACCCGGACGCACGATATACAACACCTTTCATCATTGACAGTAAGAACGTTTTCATAATATTATAAGCAACAGCACATACGATATAGTTATTCATGAAGATTGGTTCAATTTTATACGACGCGTACCGTTGTTACTCTTTCTACGACCGTATTTGCAATGCTGCTTTTGTGAAAATCCCCGGGGACGACGACAGTTTATACTGCGCTTGTATTTAATGGACCAATGCCGACGTGGTTGGCGTCGAAGTTGAAGAGAGGTCATGAAAGTGATATACCCTTTATTTTATAATAATATTATTATACTAAATCCTCTAATTTGGACCTCTCCGTGTTATTTTCCCCAAACCAGTAAAGATGATTTAACGCACCTTTTTGAATATTAACCGCGTTCGTTACAAGTGACCTTGGTATTTAGGAGCGTTTCATTTTCATATGTTTTATACTTTGGATATACAAAATGGAACCTACTGAGGCTGTAAGTCCAGGTATTATACCTTCTAGAAATGATAAGCGCGAGAGAAAGCATACAGCACAAATACTTCCGTCCGGGCTAACCCAAAATATGATGAAGAAATACGTTGTATATTATCGAGAAATCATGTATCTAAAAAATGGTAAGAAGCAACAGAGAGAATATTTCAAGGTTGAGTCGCATCCACGATTAAAAAAACCGTGGGTAAGTTCTAAATCGACAAAACTATCTTTACTCGAAAAGTTAAATGATGCAAATCAGGTTGTCACTGATTTAGAAACCGCTGAACCTGGAAGTATAACTATGGATACTTCGAATGAAGCATCAATGTTAGTAGTTGATAAAGAATGTGATTGTAGTGTTGTCGAGAGATTGAACAAAGAATTGCCAAAATATACTACACTACGTGTTATTAAAGATACACCCACCGCTATTACGATGTCACTAATATACGACCGTAAAGATAATAATAATGGGTTTCGTTGGACATCTTCAAATACATTTACACTAGAAAATACCACGATAAATTCAGCCATATGCAATGAATTGAAAAATTTACAAACAAAATTAATGGATAAATATGGTATTGATTTATTATACATATAACTTTTCTATTCGATTGGTCTGCATATGCTTAAAAAATAAGATATAAAATATTTTTGTGATATAATATATACGCTTTTATATGGTTCATTCCAAATTATCTACGTCTTCTATATCCGAGTTTATAGAAGACGAACACCTTAATACGCCTAAGGTACCTCGCGGTAAAAAGAGCGACTTAACCGATAAAGACTTAGAAGAATTTATTCATTCATTTGCATCTTTATTTTCTATGGAGGATGTCGAATGAATTAAAAAAAAAGATGATCCAATTGTTTCTATTCATTTGAAAAAAAATTGAAATGTTTTTTTCCAAATCACATACCAACAGTGCTTCCAACCAGAAACAATCGAACCGTATACAATGTCGTCCAGAAATACCGCCGCCTCCGTCCCCGCTACCACGCCATTCTGCAAAGTTTGCCGTGATGCCGGACGTCCCGAAAAGGAATACACCAGCCACTACGTTAAGGACCAGCCCGGACCTCAAGGAAAAATCATCTGCCCAACGCTCCTGAACCAAGCCTGCCGCATCTGTGGAAAAACCGGACACACCTCATCCTACTGTCCCCAATACAGGTCTCGCCGTGAAGAACCCCGCCGTGAAGAACCCCGCCGTGAAGACCGTTACATCGAGCGTGAGCCCCGCCGTGAAGACCGTTACATCGAGCGTGAGCCTCGTCGCGAAGAACGCTACATCGAGCGTGAGCCCCGCCGTGAAGAACGCTACATCGAGCGTGAACAGCCCCGCCGTGAAGAACGCTACTACAATGACCGCAGCCGCCGTGTCTCATTCAATGACCTTCACGAAGACACCGAGCGCCGTGACCGTGAAACCCGTGAGCGAGATGAAGCGTACTACCGCGAACAAGAACGTCGTTCCAAACCATGGCTTCAAGCTGCATTGAAACCGGCCGAGCGTCAAGAACAGCGCCGCGAGCCATACGCTCATCCTCACGGGCCTCGCGTTCGCTTGAGTCTCGAAGCACCTGCTCTTTCTGCGGCCAAACACGCTGAACCAGAGTTCGATGTACGCAAGCTCGAGCTCAATCACGCATCAAATTGGGGCGATGAAGACGCCAATCAACCCTTCGTGTGCGACCCCGAGCAAATGACCCGAAAGTTCTTGGAACAGTGTCTCATGTCAGACCTCACTACAAGCAAAGAGGACGATTTCATCGCGGAGTGCGACGACCAGAGCTCAATGCCCTTCTTCTGCGGCCAGTAAAGGACTTTCGCCCTAAAAGGAAACATCAGGTAAGATAAATATGTATGTGTCTATGAACTAACACTTTTTTATTGTTGCTCCATTCGTACAGTGCTCCATTCGTTTCTGCGAAACTCACTTTGCACTTCCTGAACGTCGCGCTTCGCTGCTCGAGTGGTTATGGGTAGGGTGTGGCGTGTTAATAAAATTGAAATGTTTTCATCTTAGTATATAAAACGCATGCTGTGGATGGAACCGCAATACGTAAACAACTCCATAATTGAATTTTTGGAAAGAGACAGAATGGCACGACAAATCGAACAAGAAGAACTCGAATTTGCCAGACAATTGGCGTCACAAGAGCACATATACAGTTACCCCGACGGGAGTGTTTACATGGGGCATATGCGCGAAAATGACCCAGAAAACATCAAGAATGGTGGTTTAAGCCATTTGCGTCACGGCCGTGGAACTCTTCGCACTCCGGCGTTCGTGTGTGGCATTCCACTAAAAAATTACACCAGCGATGAAGCTGCTGAAAATGCACAATTTGCAAAATGGTTTGAATATTCTGGAACGTGGGAAGACGACAAAATGAACGGTTACGGCGTGAATGTTCAAAAATCAGGCGATGGTAGTGAAATCGTAATATTTAATGGTACCTGGAACCAGGGAAAACCAATGAAATCAAACGATTTCAATGAAGATGATGGCGACAATAATGAATGACCCAATTAGGTTATATTAGTACTGATATTAGTAGTTGTTCTTGTAGGGTCTGGATTTGCAAAAAAAAATTGAAATGTTTTTTTTGTTTATCATAATTAGCAGATGCAGAAATAAAGAGACACGACGACGACAAACATGACCACCAACGCAGTAGCTATACCCGAACCCAAATACCGCCGACTAGATATGGCTCAACTCCCTCCATACTCGTTGGAAAGAATACCCAACGCCGAATTGAAGAAAACCGTACCAGGTTGGAACTGTTTCTCCCCAATACGTTTCAAGAATGTCTGGAATTATGAAAAAGAAGCACAGGAAGCAGCAGACAAACAAAAGGCCAACCTTGCAAAAACTCAAACGCGCCGAACCCAAACAAAATCAACGAAAATGCGACGCAAATTCTGCAAGTTTTGCATGCAGCGCGGTTTCCCTCTCGCAGTCTGTAAGACGCATTACACGAAAAGCAGTCCAGAATTTGGTTCAAAAATAACTTGCCCGGCCCTTCTCCAGCAACAATGCGCCCGATGCGGTGAACACGGACATACGCCGAAGTATTGCAAGAGCGAACACTGGCTGAATACTGATCCGCGTCAAGTCTCGTCATACCGTGATCCGCTCAGCATGAATTGGTTTAATGTATTGGATCTCGAGGACGAGCGCATACATTTATGGCAGAAACCGATCCCTCCCGCGCTCCAGGAAAGACACAAAGAGTACGAAAAGAAAAATGTGAAACCCTCCCGAATTTGGATTGAAATGACAGGCGATCACAAGCATTACACCAATGATTTCCGACTTGTCATGCTTGTTCAGAGCAAGGATGACTGGTTTGACATCCGGCCACGCACGGAATACGAAAACAGAGTTCAGGAGCATTACGAATGGATGCGGACCGTGATGTGGAGTGAAACACCACAAAAAAATTGCGACAACTTCTTCATCGTGAATTCGCCACCGCCGACGTATGATGAGGCATCCGCTGCAGCAGAGCTATTACAAGCAGTCGCTACAACATCGACCACGACCACGACCACCGCAGGGGGGGAACATCTTGCTTCCATTATCTGTCGTCTTTCGGAAAAGTTCAGAACGGAGTTTCAAGACAGTTGCACTCACACTATGCAGAATATCATCTCTAAATATCTGGAGCATCAAAGGATGTAAGTGTTGTGTGTGTTTGCTTATGAGTGTGTGTGTGTGTGTGTGTGTGTGTGTGTGTTCTAACACTTTTTATTTGGCTGTATCGGAAGTTTGCGTACCTCTACATTTCGTAAAAATCATATTCAGAATACCAAACGATGCGACACCAATGACAATCCATGAGTTCATGTAAAAGTTCTTGGTGTGCTCCAGTATATCCAGTATATATGAACAAAACGGATTTGCAGTATTGAATATACTTGTTATTAATCCAATGAACCCTGGAGGGGAACAGTAATTGGAATAGACACGAACGCTAATCCAATGTATGAATGCAAATAGAGGAGGTAGTAAAATGAACATACCAATTTGTTTTGCATCGGTCATATTTTATTCGTAGATGTGGTTTTGTTTAAGAGTACAAATATGTAAAACAAACTAATCAATTTTTTATGTTACAAATAAAAAGTGTTAGAAAACACACACACACACACACACACACACACACACACACACAAACGCCATACATACCTCAGGCACGCCAATCGACATAAACTCTGCCCCATAGTTCTCTGTGATGAACAAACCATCTGCCAACACCGTCGGCTGTGGGTATCGGGCTTCGATGAAACTCAACATAGAGCTCCGGATGCGTCCATTCATTTCGTTCTTGTGTCACGAGGAAGGTCCTAATTCCACCTAAATCTGTCTGTGACTGCGGGTTGAAGCGTGTCAATACGCCCTCCTCGTCTTTTTGTATCATTCTTTTCATCATGTCAATCTTTCGCCGGCTCACGGTGCGATGTTTGGCCCATTCTTTATGGCGTTCGCTTTGTTCGTGTTTTTGCCAGTGTCGAGACAACCCTTTGTATCCACACACACATTCCCACTTTCCGTCCCTCATTCGCCAAGGACCAACCGCATGTCTTGCGATGAATGTGCATTCTTCAGGTTCAGGATTTTTGTATCGACGTTCAAGTGTATTTACAACCATTTCGGTTGCTCCTCGGATAGCATCATCGCGTTCTTCATGAGAAAGTTCAATCCAATCCTCAACTGATATTCCAAAGTATTCGGGATGCTCATTACTCACACGGTGCCATGCAGCATATTCCACGCGGTCCATTCCATAAGGAAATTGGGGTTGTTGAAACAGTGGGACGGATGCTGCGTAGGATGGGGGAGGAGGAGGGACTGCCGGATGTGCTGCCGCCGCACCAGCCATTAGTAGTGCATGAGCCGGTCCAGGAGGAGGTACCGGTATTTGACGGTGGAGGGCACACAACGCATTCATTGCCTCGAGATACTCGCCTTCAGGCATTTTATCTTGGTTGTCTTCAATCACGCGCATAAGCGCAGCCAAATTGGGGTTCACTGCCATTTGTTATTGGTAACTCTTCGATAACGGTGTAGTCTCATACATATTCTAAAAACATTTCAATTTTTTTAGAATACAAATTAATCAGTTAGTGTAAAAATTGGATAGAGGCGCGTGTATTTTTAGAACCAGATTTGGGTGTAAAGCTGAATAATGTATTGTTACGGGAAATATCCCTAGAACCATCGCCAATACCGAAACCACCGGTAGTCAAATCTAATGCAGAACTGCGCGACAATCCTGCTGGAACCGCGAAAACCGGCTTGGCCGGAGAAATTAAATGTCCGGTCATCACCTGCGGGATTTGCGAATAACGATTCACACGCATAAAATGACGAACATCGCGAAGAAGCTCGCTCCATGAATATGTGCGAATTTTGGCTTGGTTCGCACGAAGTATTGCGAACACTGCATACGTAAGAGCACCAGCAAAATCATTATTGATATAAGCGTCGGCAGAAGTTTGCTCGTCACGCGACCCACTAATCATAAACACTTCACCTGCAGTATCTGTGTATTTACCGTTGGCAAATGCCTTTTGCTGAGTACGCCATACTGGAAGGCGATTGGATGCAGTAGGTGGTGATAATAATATACTGTAATCCTCGTATTTATAACGAACATCACAACCGGTACCATTATGACAGCAATCGAGAATGATATACAGTCGTGCACCTTTGGGTACTTTATTCACGAGAAGTGTACGAATTTCATCGTCAGTAATGATACCGCCTCCGGACGCGGGACTTACATTATAATCCAATGGGCAAATGCATGAATCGAGACCAGTCATCTCATCACCGTTTGTGTCTCGAACAAGCGTACCGTGACCTGAAAAATGGAATAGCGCCTCGTCACCGGAAATCATTCCAGCGACAAGCGCAGTTAAACCAGCGATAATATTTTGACGTGTAGGCGGAAGAGTAGATGCGCCTATACCGCCGCGATTACCATCCGTTAGAATTGAAATCGAGCTAGGAGTATACCCTAAAGTTAAACGCAGATACTGGCTGACATTTACAACGTCATTGTAGCAACCATTTAAGGTAGCACTCGGATTGTTCAGGTAGTTTATACCAACAAGGAATGCCGTGCGACGAGGCGCGCGAGAAGAAGAAATAGGAGTAACAGCAGACATATTTATACATTATAAAACGATATAATATTTCATATAAAGATACGCAAAGATATGATATATAAATAATGAAACTTGCATTTATTAGCGGTATTACTGGCCAGGACGGCTCGTATTTGTCTGAACTATTATTGAGTAAAGGGTATAAGGTATTTGGTATCGTTCGTCGCACATCACTACTATTCTCGCATTCTCGGATTGATACTATTCGCGATAAATTAGAACTTCGATATGGAGATATGACAGACGCCACTGGGTTGTCAAATTACATCAACAACATTATTCAGACACATCCGGATTTTGAAGTATTCGAAATCTATAATTTAGCTGCCCAATCCCATGTAGCGATTTCATTTGATATACCCGAATATACTGTAGATGTTGATGGTGTCGGAGTATTACGATTACTTCAAATTATCAAGTGTCAACCAGAACCCATTCAAAAAAAAATACGATATTATCAAGCAGGAACGAGTGAAATGTTTGGTGATGTGAAAGAGGTTCCGCAAAATGAGAATACACCTTTTAATCCAGTATCACCTTATGCTGCTGCAAAAGTATATGGACATTATATTACGAAAGTTTATCGCGAAGGATACGGTTTATACGCAGTAAATGGAATTTTATTTAATCATGAAAGCAAACGTCGTGTTGAGAATTTCGTAACGATGAAAATCGTAAATGGTATTAAAAATATCCTGAGTGGAAAGCAATCCTGTATTGAATTAGGAAATATTGATAGTCGGCGTGACTGGGGGCATGCAAAAGACTATGTTTATGGAATGTGGCTGATGCTTCAACAAGAAAAACCCGAGGATTTTGTTCTGGCGTCGGGAAGGACTTATACCATTCGTCATTTTATCCAGAAAGCATTTGAGCATAAGGGAATAACCCTGGAATGGACCGGTGAAGGGTTGGATGAAGTTGGAAAAGATACAAAAGACGGAACAACGCGAGTAAAAATAAATCCGAAATATTTCCGTCCGTGTGAGGTGAATTTATTATTGGGTGATGCAACAAAGGCTCATGAGAAGTTGGGTTGGACCTTTGAATATGATACATTAGATAAACTGATAGAGGAGATGTTTAGTTAATTTGCCACTACATCAGAGACAAACAGCCGGTTCATTGCACGCACTTCTGGTTTATCATCACTGCGCATTGCTGTGAATATATGGCGAATGATTGCATCGTGTCGAACACGTATCGTGTAATCTTGCTGAATTGCACCGCGTCCAATACGCCCCATGGATTGTATCGCTTTCTCTTGCGACACTCCTTCCAAATCCTTACCAATATATCCATGACAGAACTGATAATTCGTGCCATAGATATAATCTGTTGCTGTGATAATCAAATATAACTTCTGATGCTTTGCGAGCGTCTTCATAATATCCGTATATTTCTGGTCAGTATTATTCGTGATTGCACCAATTCCCATAAGAAGTAATAATTTCCAATGAGACGCAACATTAAGAAGCATAATCTTCTCTACAATGTCGTCTTCTACAAATGATGTGAATTCATTTGAAATTGCGGTACGCGTTGTCCAGCGCTTCAGGTGTTCCAGTCTATTCGGGACAAATAACTCATGTAGTGCCGTGTATTTCACCGACTTCTTTAGTTCTTCAACTTTGATATGAAGACGTTCTGTTTCGGGATTTACGCGTGTATCTGATGTGAATTTGCGCGTTTTCTTTTCGTCATCACCGCCGCCGCTACCATTTGCATCTTTACTTTCGCCTTCGAGGTCTTTAATCAATTTCTCGGTTTTCGTAATGTCTTCTAAAACACGCGTATTGAAATCAATGGTTTGCATGATATCATCCATGACAACTGTCGGTATTTTTGCGATTTGGAGCATAAACGCTGCAACTTTATCCACGTTCTCGGTTAAGTAAATCGTTGGTCCATCCGTGAGTGTATGTGCATCGCTTGTGGATAAATTGACAACCGACGTAAATTTGGGTTTCCGAACATCTCTTAATGTTTCATATACACGTCTCCAATATTTAGGGCGGATATTTTCAAGAAGAAGCAGGTAATATTCTTTGATACTCGTCATTGTTATATCGCCAATGTCAGCAAACATATTTTCAGGAAGATAACGCTGAGATGTTATGATAAGACCACGATTATCGTCGGTGTCGGGGTCATCATTTTTACAACACTTATTCTTTTCGGCTGCGTCGCCATCGCCGCCATCGTCACTGTCGTCATCATCACTTTCGTCATCATCACTGTCGTTATTTATTAGTGGTTTCGTGACCAATGCAATAAATCGCAAAATATCTCGAAGGTCGAAATATCGCATCAATGTTTTGTATGTTTTGCAGTGTTCAACGCATTCTAATACGCGAACATAGTCATCCCCGAACATGTAATGCGGTAGTTCAATAAATCCACTTTGGTTAACGATTGGTATTGATTTCTTGAAATCGTGACTAACTACGCTATATACTTCACCCCCCATGTCGTGAAACTTCACCTTGAAATCTTGTATCACATCAACGATTTCATCCTCACGCGGTAATGTGGCGGATGATAGGACGATATTAGGAATAAGGTTACCGCTCCAATTTCTGTGAATAATTGGGTGGAGTTCGTGTGTGTCATAGTCAAGAGATATTGTTGGTTCGTCCCAGTACATCATTAACTGCTGAAGCGGATGAAACGCCATCATATAACGCATTGCAAGTAAGTATGACCTAATGTCACAAATCATGATTTCAACATTATCACCAATACTATTATCGACTTTGCGAATGCGACCACTACGTTTGTCTCGTATGGCTTCCTTTGCCGCAAAATAATGCAAACGAATGTCGTCGATATTACTACATCCAAATGCAAATGCGATACGCTTCTTCACAGAAATCGCAGCTTTTGCAAGTGCCAACCCAACATGACGTGCTGCACAAACAAATATTATTTTGTATTTTTCGGATAAACCTAATGGCGAAAGGGTCTTCCCTGTACCCGTTGGAGCGATGTATAGAATGAGTTTCGCGTCCGGGCGCTTTGCAATCGTGAATAATTCCTTTTGGTGTTCGTATAGCTGAAAATCTGCATATTTGAATACACATTCATTTTGCTCGATGAAACGATATGCATTGCGAAGAAACCCGATGATTTCAACTTCATCTTTGAACGTATCAACGATATAGTTTGCAAAATCGATAATATGAGCATTAATTCCAATGACTGATTTCTGAAGCATTAATTTCAGTGTGTAATAATGTTTCATCCATTCATTGGGTCCGACAACAGGAGCGCCAGGAGCAGCATTTCTATTCTTTGTTTCTATCATTACCTCGATGGTTGTTATGATATGATGGTCATATGTGTCACCGGAACCTCCAAACGTGGTATTCATATTTTGCATTCTCATCATGTCAGCCTTTTTCATCGGCTTTTTTGATTTAGTAGTAATCTCAAACCTTTTACTTACACTATTAAACCCTTTGTCCGCAAGAATACGTTCCACTCGCTTCTTGAAATATTCGTCAAACAGATAATCCTCCATTTCCGGCGTGTTTGTGATTTTCAGTCGCGAAAATAGTGAAAGATGAGTGTTGAAGACAATATTTACGTCGTTAAAACCGGCAATGATAAGTTTCAAGATACGCATTTCATTTTCAGGTTCCATAATCTCCACACCATTCCATTCCTCACCAGTGAGTTTTACTTGACCAAGGGTTGCTTCTGTCATTTGTTTTTGTTGTTGCGCGATAATTAAAGTGTAAATACGTAGACGGAATAAATTCAATACATAACTATCCGTATGTTATTTTTAAATCAATTTTAGTAATAAAAGTATTATAATAAGTTTGTATCGTGATAATTGAATTAAATATAACCGTATATTCTATGTAGCCTAATACAATACAGCATAAACATAGTCATGCGCATTCCTCTTATTATTAGTTTTGACGGAAATATTGGTTCGGGTAAATCCACTACATGTTATGAATATAAACGATACCTTGAGGATATGATGAATAAAGACAATAACAATAATAAAGACGATAGTAATAATACGAATATTCAGTCAATTTTCCCGAATATTACATCATTTAAAGATGAGGTGTGTTTTGTAGATGAACCTGTCGATTTATGGAACCAAATATGTGATAAAGATGGTGTAAATATATTGACAAACTTATACAAAGACATTCGTGCAAATGCTTTCAAATTTCAGATGATGGCGTATATATCGCGTTTGTCTATTCTTCGCAAAGCAGTAAAAAACCCAAAAATCAAAATTATTATAACCGAACGAAGTGTAGAAACAGACCGAAACGTATTCGCAAAGATGTTGTATGATACAGGTGATATTTCACACGACGAATTCCAAATTTATACGTTATGGTTTGATGAATTCTTGACGGATGTACCATTGTCTGGTATTGTCTATATCAATGCGTCGCCTTCTGTATGTATAGAACGTATTCGAAAGCGTGCGCGTTCAGGTGAAACAATTCAGTCGGATTATATTCAACGCTGTCATCAGTATCATGAAAATTGGATACGCTCAAAGTCATGTGAATTGTTAGAATTCTCTGCAGATGAAGACATGAATGAAACACCGGGCCTTCTTGTATGGCGAATGGAACGTATAACTGAATTCATACAAAGATTATTGACGAATGCAACAACTCTAGAAACAACATCGTGCTAAAACCCAAAACTAAACAAATTAAACATTTCTTATTGTTCAATATATCAACACTAAGAAATACAAGTAGATTTGTACTTTTTTATATGTCAAATACAGATGAATCTGCGTGCCGATTTGTATCAAGCAGAGGATTACTGAAATCATGTCATATACATTCAAAACACCCTAGGTCAAGCTGTCCTACCGACCTTGACCATGTTGATGAGTTTGTCTGGCAACAAAAGGCTGGAATGCATCAACAGTATGGTCATGATAATCCTGTATCCATTTACGTGTGCTGTGACGCATTCCAGAATTTTATACAAGATTACGCTCATCAACTTACATCACCATTTATTGTCGTTTGCGGCGATGGAGACCAAACCATGTTTCGTGAAACAATCTCTCGAGAGAAGTTGAATATGTTTGTCATGTTCATGTTGAATAGAAACATGCGTGGATTATTCTCTCAGAATATGGATATTCAAGAATGTAGGACGTTTCTGAAAGATAAGATAGAAAAGTTATGGGCTGCAAATGCAGTGGTGTTTAAAGGTGATAACGCACCAAAAACATTAGAAGACGCAGTTCAAATAGTCGTAAAAAAGTTACGGCAAATTCCGATTGGAATGGATTATCATACGATTAGTGCAAATCCAAGACATCCGTGGGTATCTGCAACAAACGAGGGGTCGACACCCATTGAACAAGAAGCCATACTTAATCAACAAATTCGGTCTTCAATGACGCCATTTTATAAACGTAAAATCCGAATATACTCGAATGTAATGTTGTGCCCTGACCGTTTTAATGACCGTGTAGATGCTATTCGAATGATACCATCTGTCCTAATCTCTCAGCAATCATCTTTTTTATCTCGAACACAGACATGGAAGAATATGACGGAGTATGCATTTGTTTTGTCTCCATTCGGAAATGGTATGGATTGCCATCGAACATGGGAAGCGTTGTTGTGTGGCTGTATTCCAATTGTACGATCTTCGGTGTTTGATGAGATGTTTGAAGGACTACCTGTATTAATTGTAAAAAATTGGAGCGATATTTCATTACCATTATTGGTGACGACGATGGCAGGGTTTAAAGACAAACTTGATAAAAATGAGCTTTCATATGAAAAATTAGAACTCTCGTATTATACTAAATGGTTTTCAGGCAATAATCCGTTATAAATATTACTAATAACTTGTTTATTATATTATTAGTAATACATATCAAACGTGAAAATGGGTTCATGTATAACAACTTGTATTAAAGACAACAACAACCAATATAACAGAACAATGAGCGAATTAGACCGTCTTGCATGTATTGACCCGAAAACGGTTCCAAAGGTGCCGTTTCAAAATGAAATCATCTATGCTAGAATAGAAGATATTTACGATGGAGATACTGTAAAAATTATTGTATTATTTGGAGATATTCCTGTTCGGTTTTCATTACGAATTCTTGGCATTGACACACCTGAAATGCGACAAGGAGATGGAAGATTACCAGAAGAACGTCAAGCAGCAATACGTGTGAGAGATTATATACGGTCACTTTTTCCAAAAAATATTGCTAGAATTTGTATTCGCGACTGGGATAAATTTGGCGGGCGCGTACTTGGCGATTTATATTTAGAAAATGGTCAAAGTATTTCGGATATACTCATCGATGAAGGTTGGGCTCGTCCTTATCATGGTGATAAAAAAAAGGCTTGGACATTTGCAGAACTTACTGCTGACCCATTTAAACCGCTCACCTTGTAGTTATATCGTTCTTTGAAACATTCCACATTGAGAACCTTGCGTTACAATGGTTGGCTCCGCCCAATATACTTTAAGCACTAAATCTCTCGCCGCCTCATTCAACCACCAATCCACAGGCAGGTCGATTTTTTTACTCAAACTACTAACATAATCACATAACTTCTTCGCACATCGTTGGTGAATAATATAACTATCAGTGCATTTTGCCGCACCATTTCCACCCCACACAGTTTCATGAAGACATTTCTCGTAAATATATTGATTGGGAATAAGTTGATTTCTAGGAATATGCAGATTACATCCATCGCCGATGAATAACATATCATAATCTCTCGGCAGTTGCTTCATATACTCTGCAAGTATTGCAATGAACCCATTCGAGAGAATGACGTCATCTTCAAATACGAGGACTTCTTCGTAATTCTCTTGAACCATCAACCTATACAAGTAAAGATGCTTGAGATGAAGCGATAGTTCACTGCGTCGGTCAGTTATATATGCTCGGCTAAACTCTGGACAATCTTCATCTGTAATTGCATCTTTGTCATACTTTTCGATAAATTCATAATCCGTAATACCATGTTTCTTAAACTCCTTAATAATATGTTGTTTTCGATGCGTTAGTTTTGAGTAATGGTGGACGAAGATTTTCATTAGTGTCGTTTGGTTTATGGTTTATGGTTATTTTACATTATGTCGTTTATATCTTTTTATTACGCCCCAAATAGCCATTTTATTCCAGTTGCAAGCAAATTTCCTCCGCTATTGCCGTCTTTACCGGTATCTATTCTATCGTCTTCATCACCATAACTAGCTGGTATATGAACTCGAAAATCGTCATGATGTTCATCGCAATCAGCGATAATGTTATCACCACCACTTGTTCTATTTTTGCTAGAAATGTCTTCGATATAACCGCCAAATCCAACATCATTGTCAAATGTACCGCCACCTGACATCGCAGTCAATAACACAGACTTAGGTCGATAACGCAGAATGTCGATTTCATACTTTGTTATTTTAAATAGGTCTTTCCCGTAAATTTCATGAAGAAGCATCCATTCAAAAATACCTCCTGTATAAATATGTACATTTGTAAAGCCGAGTTTTACCAGTTGGTCGTATTTATGCAATATTGTAATATCATTGGAGTTCTTACCGTATACAATAATCATAATATTAGGCTTCTTATGAATAAGTGCATTTACCACCCGTTCTTCAAATCGAATATCTACGGTAGTTTTGATAAGACAGTGCTGAAGTGACGGCGGAAGCGTATTAATTAATAACGTTGAATGTTGTACATTTGAATTACGATAGACAACCATTTGTATATCTTCATAGCTTACTTTCGGGACAAGAGCCACTTGATTACCCATAATTAAAATAATATTCTTGGTTATAATAACAATATTATTTGTTTTTATCTACATTTACTTAATCGAATGTTATTACGATATCTACGAATTCTTTCTTAATACTTTTTGTTGCCGATAATGAGAGCTCCTCGCGTTTTTTCCTGTTCTTAGGTTTTTTATTCATGACCGTTCCTTCTATATTATTATCATTTGCAATAAAATCAGACGACTTTATTTCGCATCCATCAACAGTGGCCGAGGAAGTATGATGCGACTTTGCCATTTTACGTGATGTATTATTTCGAATATTCATATCACTCTCAATTACTGAATAATTTTCATGAATATAACGAAGCACCTGATTTTCAATGGCCCATTTAAAGAAATTCAATTGCCCTAGTGTAGTTTGAATATATGTAGTTCCATTCTTATGAGGAACATTAATTCGTTCCCAACGACAAAAGGGGTCAAACCGTTTCTTTGAATATGCACGAAGTTTCAACTTATAATCTACATACACTTTGAAACGTTTTGCGGGCAACACACCACCCTCAATATCATAAACAGTGTAGTGTTTTTTTGAATAATTCGTAACAAACCAATCCATAATACGAAGTGAAATATTGGTTGTTCCGTTGATTACCGCAAGCATTTTCTCCATATTTTCACCTTCATTCTCATGATAAAACCGAAGGACTTTATGAAGGAGAAGGTCATTTTGTGTATTATAGATACTATTGGTATGGGCAAGAACTGGATTTGTTGAATTAATCCCCGGTGAAAAATGAGATGAGGAAGGTCCAATATCCTTGAGTGGTTGAATACAGGCTAGCATGTTCGTCTAATAAAGATAGATGGTTAGTATTTAAACCGGTTTTTATGCCTGATGGACTGGTATTGCAGTATGTTCGGCGTAATATATCATATAAAAACATTACCTTATTATGTATTAGAACTCCTGCCATTTTCATATATAAACCAACATGACAACCGAGCAATATAGACACGCAAATTCGATGCTTACTACACCTAATGTTAATGAAACCACTATTTTAAGTGACACTGAAAGTGATACCGACAGCGAACAATTCACCAAGCTTATCGTCGATTTAAAGATGATGCCTGCAGGACAATATGAGTATTATACTGATTCGCACTGTGTAATAAACCAGATGATGCTTTATATTTATCATACAATCAACAAATTGGTGTTTTTACCGTCAAACAATACAGACCCGTCTTCTAACGATACTGTACAAGCAATGCCACTTAAACTCCGCCGTCGCCCTTACAAGTATGACAAGGATGATTTTTGCTATGTGCAGATTGGTTATGGTGATTATAAATATACATATACTGTTCCAGCGAATAAGACTTCGCCGGAGAAGACCGCCGAATTATTCATTTCATACCGTCAAGAAACGAAGGTGGTCGGACTTTCAGAAAATCCTAGTAAATTCGAAAGTATGAAAATACGCACCGACTCACCGGAAGTTTTTCATCATTTCTATCGTGAAAGCGACAATTTTCTTGAAAATAACGAACAAGACGATACAAAACTACACGTTTATGTCATGTCAAAATTTGGCGAGTGGATGCGGTATAATAAAATTCCTTCACGTACGCTTGATACCGTTTATTTTGATGAGAAACTGAAAATTAAACTACGAGCAGATATTACTGCGTTTTTGAAGATGGAGAAAGAATATGATGAGTTCGGAATTCCATACAAGAAAAACTACCTTCTTACTGGAATTCCTGGAAGCGGAAAGACTAGTATCATCAAAGCGATGTGCAAGGAAATCGGATATCACTTATGCATCTTTTCGATTAACCATGATGTAGATAACAATACCGCGCTCGCAGCATTTCGAGATATTCCGCCAAAGTCAGTTTTATTGTTTGAGGATATTGATTGTCTTTTCGAGAAACGCGTAAGCACCAGTGATAACAAGAGCACATTCACTTTCAGTCATCTTTTAAATCTACTTGATGGCGTATTTTTTAGAAAAGGGCTTATATCATTTATTACAACGAACCATCCAGAAAATTTGGATCACGCGTTGTTACGTCAGGGACGAACCGATATGATAATTCATATGAACTATCCAAAGAAAGTGGATGTCCGACATTTATTCCGCGATATGATGAGAAAAGAGGATATGACGGGAGAAGAAATCGACCGCGAGTTTGACAAGTTTTATGAACATATTAACAAGAAAACAATTACAATGGCAGGAATTGTCGGGTTTCTTTTCAGATATCGTAAGAACTGGGCGGAAAATATCAACGAACTACTGGATACGGACAAGTTCATCAAGGAAGTAACGCGGAATGTCGAAGATAGTAAATTGTATGCATAAAACGAGTTATTGTCGGGGTCGGGGTATGGGTATTATACGTTCAAGTTGCACTGTTTTCGGCTCACTCTGATATCCACCGTCTCCTGATATTGTAGTTATCATAACCTTAGTATTTATGGCGCCTCGTAGGCGTCTCCCTATAGCAGACATCTTGCCTAACGATTTAGTTGATATATCATCGATATGTGTAATTATATCGCCTATCTTTAATATTCTTTCGGCTGGGCTGCCTGACATAATACTATTTATCCTTATATTGCCATCAGCATCAAGTACACCCTCTATACCAACACCATATTCTATTTCAGAGGTCTGTGGTCTTTTAGTAACATTTCCAGATGATTGAACCACCCCCCCAGCCGCGCGGCTGCTAGGTTGACCGCCCTGGATTGCTTCGACCCTATCCCTAACACTGACGGCACTATTACCGAGACGTGTTGGGGTTAGGGATGAACGTCCTCTTGATGTAGCAGCGTTAGTTCCACTAGCTTTTTCTAATGGCCTTACCATTTCACTAGATGGGACATTAAGGGGGAGTGCATTCGGCTGTTGCGTACTTGGAATGCGACGAGGAGACAAACTACCAGGAAACCCAAGGAGTTGTTGTACTTGCTGCTGGGGCGATGGTGTTTGGGGTCTTGTACTTGCACCTGCCGATGATGGTATACTACGAAAAACACCACCACCACCACCACCACCACCAGCAGCATTAGAACTAGGAACAGAACTAACCATGGAGGATACGTTTTGTTCTCTCATTAGTGATGGGTTTGGGGCTGAATGTAGTAGAGCACTAATGGGTGGGTGTCTTTGTACTACAGCATTCGCCGGAAGAGAATGCTGCTGCGAACCCGATACTAAATCTGGTGATTGGATACTTGTTCTTTCAGGGTCTGCTGGTAAAAAATTACTAGACACAAAACGACCAGCACCACCACCACCACCAGCATTAGGAACAGAACTAATCATTGAGGATACGTTTTGGCCGCCCATTGATGATAGGTTTGGGACTGACTGTAGTAGAGGACCAGTGGATGGTTGTCTTTGTACTACACCAGCATTCGCATGAGAAGGCTCCGGCGGCAATGACGATAATAATGGTTGTTGTTGGATACTTGTTGCATTAGCTGCCTGTGAACCATAACTCTGTACAAAATCACCACCACCAACAGCACCAAGATTAGGAAGAGACCTATCCATGGATTGTCGTCCTGTGGGTTGTCCTTGGGGTGGGAGTGAATGTATCAAAGAAGAATAGGCTGGTTGTCCTGCTGCGTTCATTTCTAGTGGTGGTAGAACCAATGGTCTCTGCTGTTGCTGCTGTTGCTGTTGTTGTTGCTGTTGCTGCTGCTGCTGCTGTTGTTGCTGTTGTTGCTGTTGCTGTTGTTGTTGTTGCTGCTGTTGCTGTTGTTGCTGTTGTTGCTGTTGCTGTTGCTGTTGCTGTTGTTGCTGTTGCTGTTGCTGTTGTTGCTGTTGTTGCTGCTGTTGTTGCTGTTGCTGTTGTTGCTGTTGTTGTTGCTGTTGTTGTTGCTGTTGTTGTTGTTGTTGCTGTTGTTGTTGCTGTTGTTGTTGCTGTTGCTGCTCTAGAAGTTTCGCATCTAAAGCTCCACTTCCACCTCCGCCATTACCACCACTTCCACCTTCGCCATTACCACCACTTCCAGTTCCACCATAACCTCCGCCACCACCTTCACTGTTAGATGATTGTATTTCTGGTTCTGGTGTACGGACTTCGGTGCTTCCCAATATTATACTAGCCGGCAGCTCCTGACTACCCGCCAGCTCCTGACTACCCGCCAGCTTACATTCGCATTGAGTTACAACTCTGTCGGTGGGTAATTTACCTTTACTGCCTTTTTTATCTGGCATAATGGGGGCAGAGGTAGACACTTTTTCACTCCCCCATATTTTTATAAAGTAGTCCTTTAATTTTGCAACATCAGGAACGCCGATACTTGCCGCATATTCTGTGTCATTATATAACCAGTGGTCGAATATTTTGAGAAGATTTACAATATTGGGTTGTTCTGTTACAAGAGAATCCTTGGTTACATGAAATGGTGTAGCATTTGCAGCTGAAACTTGGCTTATATTAGCGCCTTGATTACCAATAATTGAAAATGCTTTTAAATATGATTGAGCAAACTCTCTTGTAAGAATACTTACTTTTCTTGGTATTACACTATCGGGGTAATATTCAGTCAAAAATCGCATAAAAAGGTCCACAACCGGTCTAGACTGACCTGTTGATTTCTGAGACCTCAACACACCGCTCCTTTCCATTATAAAAGAATTAGCACTCAACCATGCTTCCATCTTTTCTTCACTTCCAGCTCCTCCATAGTATACTTTCTTTCTATATCTATCACGTCGTTTTGATACTCTTAGTTTTTTTCCAACCTTTCTTCTAGTGGTATTTTTTTTCGAATTATAATTTTTTTTATGTGTTATCGTACCACTGCCCCCACCGCGATGACTTGACCTATTTTTGGGCTTTTTACTTTTATTGTGTGTTTTCATTCACAATATTATTTATATATTAGACCAATATTTTATTAAAAGCATAATAAAATATGATTATTATTCTATCTTTCTAAAGGTGAATTGTTTGCCTTGTCGAAATCTCTCTGCATCCATCGTTCCACGTTTTAAATTGCAATCCAGACATGCAATAACTACATTCGCATCGTTGTGACCGTAGTTATTATCTATTCTGTCTAAGGTCCATTGTTTCCGGCACATAGCTTCTTTGTATATCACTTGACAAATCTCTCGACAATAATGACACAAAAACTTGGCTTCTACCAAAAACTCAACAATTCGGTGGGTCGTTATGGAATAACGCGGGTCGTATATATTATGATGTTTGTCCTGATAGATGTATGCTTTTCTCTTGGCATCAATCTCTCGGAGTGTATATGATAACACATTCTCTCTGTCACATATAGTTACTGTCTCTCTGGACATACAGGTCGGTCCGGGAAATCCCACTCCGAGAGATATATCCGCAATATGTTCATTCAAAAGGTCCAAGCACAATGACTGGTCAGTCGTATAAAACTCGTCAGGAATATGTATTTTTTTCTTGTGCATGACCTTTCTCTCGATAACAGCGCCAGGGTCATCCATCTGTTTCATCTTATCTTGGTTGCGTTTTCCTTGTATCTCTATCTTTTTCATGGAATTGGATACATATTGAAACGACTAAATAACATAAAAAATAACGACGAACAACACGAACTATTGAATTACATAGTGAGGTAATCGTCAAAAATAAACGCGTCGGCTTTATTATACCACTTAGTACGTTTTGCATATTCGTCATTCTCATCAATATATAAATATACAATAGGAGTAGTTTTACGAACACTATCATATCCAATGTGTGTATTTTCGATACCAATTATGTATTTTTCATTGTTATAATACATTTCTTTCGCTTTGGAATAAACATCAGTGTCAGGTTTATGCAGTTCAAATGGTTCACAAATACACCATTTTGTAATTTTGTTGAGTTGTGGAACAATTTCGCGAATAATATCGACTGTCTCAGTATTATTATGAGTTACAATAACAGCGGTTATTTTACCTGGATTTGCGTCAATATACTTTAACATCTCAGAAGCGTTTTTCGTAGGTGTTATGTACAATGCCGCGTGTATCCTGAATGCTTCAAGTTTCTCATTTTGAATATCCGAGAGAATTTGTTCCATTCTGTGAATGTCATGTTTTGACAACTCATATGCGACATTTTCTAAGTAACAGCGTAAATGATTATAATTTGTATACGCAGTCCATTCATTGTAGGTTATAAATTCCAGTCCGCGGTTTCGAAAAACGTCCAAATAACTACGATAATGTGCGTACGATGTATGAACAAGTGTTCCGTCAAGGTCGAATATAATAAAATATGTATTATTATTGATTGATGCCGGAAGATGAATGCAAGAATTCTTGTGTCTGATATCTAGTCTGGGATGTTTGTACCGAGAGAACATAAACGGAATTGTTTCCGAGAACGTATGTGTGAAAAAACTTCGAATATTGTATCGAGCATCCATTAATTGTGTATCATATGGATTTTTTACAGGTTCTATTGTGTAAGCATAATCCGGCGATTTTGGCAATGGGCGATGAGGAACAATATGCCATTGAGGTAATTCCATATATTTTGAAAATTCCTTGATGATTTGGTATTTTGTAAATACATTGTCCGGATTATAGAAATGGTAAATTCCGCTGAATTTCGGAGTTTCACCACAATTCGTACTAATCTTGCGATTTACGCACGTATCATTTTTTAATGCAGTACTGTCCATTGCAATCACTGCAACAACCCGAATAAAAATACACAAATCAGGAATATAAACTGGGCGATATATATAATAATCGTCCTCATATTTCGTGATGGGTGTCGTTGTTGTAGGAACAAATGGTGCGATAGCTTTCGTATAACGAAAATCCATTATGCTTTTCGCGATAGACATGATTGAATTATTATACATTAATGTGCATGAATTATCCGTATATAATACAGGAGTTCGTATAATACAATAGTTTGGTACAGTTACTCCGACGAATGAAAGGCGTGACGATAAGCATACTTTTGGTATGTAATTTTTCTGTACACGGTATTCTGCCATAAGTTTGCTTATTCCGTAGTTTTGAAGTGGATTTACTTGAGAGCTCGGAAAATATGGTTGATGAGAAGTTCCATCAAATACGTAATCGCTAGACAAATAGATAAAATAAATACCCTCTTTTGCGCAAAGTGCCGACATGTTATCAACCGCATCTACGTTAATTTGTTTGGTTGCATTCCAGTCATTCTCGCATTTTTCAATATTTCTCTCGCCAACCAAAAATATACAAACAGACCATCGATGTTTATTCTCGAAGAAAAAATCACCGACTTCATTTGGATTTGTAAAATCAACACGGAACATATTCTCTCGTTGGCAAAATGCACACTGGTTGCAGTTATAATACGTACCATAGTATTGTATATTCTCTCGGTCAAATAATTCACAAAGGTCGCGCCCAACCATTCCAGAAGCACCGCAAATCAATATCGACATTTATTATGCGCGGAATTGTTTATTTTTATTCTGTAAGAATAAAAAGTGGTAATAATTATGTATATTTCTATTACCGACTATTTATGTTTTTTATGACTAATTTGGGGGCGCGACGACCATATATTTTTCGTAATCCGCGGGAATACCACAATGGCATGTCGCGCAGTTTCTCCCATTTCGCAATCCGGCGCTTTGGTTCGGATAAATAATAACTCCGGTATGAAGCGACGGCATCGTAAATGTCATGTCCATGACTTGTTCCGGTAGGTGTAGGTGTAGACACATGCGTTTCGGATAAACATGATGAACTGTGGTGATCTGCGCGTATTTTGAACTCGTCTGGCATGGCAAGTGCAAATGGTGTCATTAATCCTGCAACTTTGATGCGTTCAAATGCGCATGCTGGCGGTATATTGCGGCGTAAATATTGCGCAACACCGTATGATTTGTGTTCCTTGTTGACCGGGTGGCCGTATCTGTATTTCCATTCAACGTGCATTGCATCAATTAAGTCAAGCGTCCAAATGAAATTGGCTTGGGATGCGCGACACCAAATTGTCACGGGGTGATTTTTATGCGCGATTTTATACACACATGGTCCGCATTTTTCAGGTTGGTCGCCAACCAACAATCTTTGAGTTGTGCATAGCATTTGTACTGCTTCCAGAATGATTTTTGCGATATGCTTGTCCATCATATATTTTGCGATTTTTTCCGGGTCCAATGAAAGTATAAATAGGTTCATGTGTCTGTTTCGCCGTGTTGGTTCCGTTACTGTTTATGCAAATATAGTAGTAAAATCAAATAAGATTTCAATTTTATCGTATACGGTCGCGAGTTCATTTTGACGCAAATTTAGTAAAAACGAATATAAAAATATTTTCCAGGAATATATCATAAAATGTCTTTGAACTCCGAATTTTCTTCCTCTGTTGCTGCTGACGCCAAGGCTCGCATTTCTGGTTCTGTTTCTGGAACTGTGAACTTTTCCTTTGGCGGCCGCCCTTCCGCAAAATCAACCTATATGTCAAACGGCTATAGGATGAATTCGAATGGATATTTGGCTAATCCCACTCGCGCGGCCCAAATTGCAGCCAATAACGCAGGTGCGCTTACTCGAGCTGAAGCGTCTAGAATGGGATTGCCACTTGGTGGTCGCCGGTAAATAACAAATTTATAACAATTACGATATAAAACTATTCTCTTGGTTTATATCATAAAATGTCTTTGAACCCCGAATTTTCCGCCGCTCCCGCCGCCGCTGCTCCCGAAGCGAAATTCACATTTAACGTGAATGCATTTAATGGGAATACTACAAATTTTGGTCGTTGCAATGCACCCAAGCCAAAGTCGTTCATACCACAACAACCTAAGGGAGAATTACCATTTCCGACGTTTGGTACTCCCAGGCGCCCAGGAACAATAATGCCAATGTAACTGTTACGTTGCGTATTACTATAATCTAGTATTATGATTATTCATGATATAATCATAATTCGTGCATCTAATTAGCAGAGACGACTAAAATCAAAACGCGGTCCATGAATAACAACAACTGGCAACCAATTTATGAATGCAGGATTACATAACTCCGTCCTAAATAGGCCAAGACTAAGTTCAGCACATACTCCAATCGCAAGACGACTAGAAATGATAAATCGAGAGATTTCACCCGAAAGTTCGGCGCGAGCACCTACGTTTGAACTTCCCAATTCAAACGATGCACCTGGAATTGGGCGATTGATTGAAAATGTCGTAGTCCATGTATTACCAATACCCATATTTACACCAAGAAGTGACGCCCATGCGCGGTAACCAAAATTAGATGGAGATGCACATGGACGAAACCATGCCGATGCACCAATAGTAATATACGTCTGCATTCCAATGACACATGTTATCTCACTGCCTCCACCACCGTCTCTGCATCTACAAAAATTTGGAAGACGGAAGTTATTTGTAATAGCTCCACAAATACTTATGGATGTCAACCGCATTCCTTTTCCGAAATCACGACTTTCAGCAACACGAAATGCATCGAGGTTTATCACCGCGTCAACGATATCATCTGTTGTATTCGAAATACATTGTGCATTTTTCGAACAAACGAACGAAGAAGGGCATGAATACCGAGCATCATTGCACCGAACCGCGTCAGGTAATGGAGAACATGCATACAATAAACCTGCCCCAGTAAAGTTACTCATACAAGTTTGCGTTGGAGCACAATAAATACCATTAGTACAATCATTAGATTGCCCAATGATAGACATCGCATTTATATCATGATTACCTATAACCAGAAGTAATGCTGCGAATAATAGTTTCATTGCTTATTATGTAGTGTACTGTATAATATTATAACTTTATATATTATTGTCGTCAAATCCATAATATACAAAAACAACTTTAAGTCATCTTTATATATTATGTATATCACACGTGTAAAATGCCTCGTAAAGCTAGTAATACCCCCGAAACAGTCGAAGAAATTGTAGGTGATAAATCAGGCGAACACACTCAACCAGTCGCGGCCGCTACTACAACCGCCGCGTCGAATGCTGCTGCTGATGACATCGCACTGAAAAACATAAATTACAAAAATATGCTTCTTACTGGAAATTATTCGATGTTAAAGCCAGATATTGTTACTAATCCAAACATTGACGATATTCTAGAAAATGAGAAAAATGCTAGTAAAAGCGACCCATGGAATAAGCTCGATAAGTCCGCAAAGGTCGGAAAACTCAAAGAGTTTGCTATGCGCCATGGAAAGAAAGAAAATCACAATGAGCAAGAAATTACTGTACTTTACCAGTTTCTGGTTAGTGCACTTGAACAGAAAAAACTCATGCGTGCAAAAGATGTAGTGTATGATAAAACAACCGGTACAATCGTTAGTATTCCTTGTCTCATTTATCACGCTGGATTTAAAAAATTCACGCTTAAACGTTGTGAGAAGCGTCAATCTACTTTAAAATCTCTCACACCTGCATCAAACATGTCGAAAAAAAGAAAGCTTGGCCTTGAAGATGAAAATGCATCTACATCTGTTTCCGACTCTTAATTTCGACCATGTTTTCGTTTCTGCGTCATCCGTTTCATAGTTCGCCTTCGTTTCACAGTATGATTTTGCAATTTCGATTTCATACTGCGTTCTTCCTTTCGAGATACTTTCAAACTGCATTTCGGACCACATGACGGTTTCATAAGTTTGTGTGTTATCTCTTTCTCGTGGTCCAATATCATATCCACCATATTTCTGTAAAATAGTCTAAATTTAGAACGGTTCTTTCGTAATTCAGCGAATGAAAACCATTTTATTTCCGCCTTTTCAAGAAGACCATTGTGCGGATTTTTTTTCGCGCCTGGTAAATATTTCTCAAAAAACTGATAATTATTTAAATAATAATCTTCTAATCTCTCATCATACTCTGTTTTAAACACAATGGTAGTATATGTTTTAAACTTCAATTCCGCAATTTTGCGCCGCACGGCTACCTTTTTAAGCTGATTTCTTGACCCTAACAATCCATTCAACTCTTCACTTCCTTCTCTCGCAGCAACATCTAAAGGACTTTCATTTCTTTTAGAACCGCCACCAAAATCAGCCCAACCGGGTGTATCATTGAGTTCATTCTCTCGACCAAACAATAAATAAATCACGCCTTTATGAACCGCAGCAGGTAATAAACCGGCCCCAACCATATATGATGATATTACTAGAATAAAATTGTGAATTACTACTATACGTGAATATAATATTAAATTGAACAAGGTACGTATGTAGTTGTGGTATGTAAAGATATAAACGCATTTCTATTATTTATCTATTTATATGGACTATGTCAAAAAAAGATGCTAAAATCAATCATCACGAACTTTGTTGTAACAATTACGAACGATACAACGATGACACAGACACCGACACAGACGCCGACTCAGAAACATACACAGACGCGACCACTGATTTCACATCACCCTATTCTATACTTCCAACAGATGAAGAGCGAGAGGCAATTATCGACGACGCGCTTGATGAATTGGCCGTCATTGCGCGAGAGAATATATTGGAATTCAAACGCGAGGACTTCAATACTGAAGAGGTCGTTGGAACGTGGATTGACAGCTATTTGTGCCAATACTTCTCGGAAATAACACCATTTCAATCGAATTATTCCTCTGCAACTGAAGCAGAAGCCAACTCGTTGAATAATGTGCTCGATGTATATATTCACGAGTTATATAATGAAATCACCGAGAGATTTTATGAAGAAATTGCACCTCCTCGTGTATCGAAGTCGACACATATCGTACACGATTGTGATAATGTAGACATCGTAGACAAAGAAACTATCCGCAACAAGATACAGACACTTAAAGAAAAACCACAACCTGAACAACGAACACCGGAATGGTACGAACGACGTAATAATTTAATCACCGCAAGTGCTGCATCGAAGGCGTTCGGAACACAGGCGTCCATAAACCAACTTGTATATGAAAAGTGCAAAAATCAACCCTCGTCGCAGGGTCAGAATCATAATACATCTTCACCACCCACACCTCTTCAGGGTTCTGTAAATTCACCGCTTCATTGGGGACAACGATACGAACCACTCACGGTAATGATATACGAACACCGGAATAAGACAAAACTTGGCGAATTTGGATGTATTCAACATGACAAGTATCCGTTTATTGGTGCTTCGCCAGATGGAATCAATATCGAACCTAATTCGCCCATATTTGGAAGGATGGTGGAAATTAAGAATATCGTCAATCGAGAGATTACAGGAAGTCCTAAGGAAGAATACTGGATACAAACACAGATACAAATGGAAGTTTGTGACCTTGATGATTGTGACTTCGTCGAGACCCGATTTAAAGAATATGATAGCAAAGAAGACTATGATGTTGATGGCACAAATACTATAGGTTATAGTTTGAATGGAAACGAGAAAGGGATAATTCTTTGGTTTCAAACCGCACCCGCACTCACTCAACAAGGACACGTAGTTCCACCGATACAGTTATACGAATATGCACCAATAGGTGCAACACCTAATGAATATGATACATGGGAAGCGGAAGTATTCATGAAACATGAAAAATTGGGAAGTACCTGGGTGCGGACGATTTACTGGTACTTGGATCAATATAGTTGCGTTCTCATTCGCAGGAATAAATTATGGTTCGAACAAGCGGTTCCTATATTACAACAATTATGGGAAACCATTGAAAAGGAACGCGAAAGTGGATACGAACATCGCGCTCCCAAAAGAAAGACTACCTCCGCGACTTCTGCATGCAACACGCTTACATCTACGGAAACATCGGATGCGTCGTCATTGTCGTTGAAGATTGTTAAATTAAATAGCGCGATTGTCCCAAATAGCGACAATACAACTATCGGTCATGATGGAATTACCGCGACCGCGACCGCGACAAATATGGCGATATTGACAGCAATGAATAATAATAATGCTACAAAAAAACCCAACCGAAATTTGAAAGGGCCATCCGATGTTCTTATCAACTGTTTCAAAATCGACGACCTTGAAATTGATGAAAGTAAGGTGTAATTTTAGGTAATTATAAAATATTAGTATAATTTATAACAAGCTTTTTTATTGAATTATGGCAGCAGCAGGAGGAGGAGGAGGACCAGCAGAAGCACAAGGTGGATCAGAACGTGAACCCGTTCTTGAGATATATACCCAGAATGGCCTTGAACCCTATATTATGAAGCCAGTAGGAAAGGGTACACACCTCTTTGGTGAGGGATCTAAAGCCCCTAATGTCAAAGATAGGGTAAAACTCCATAGTGAATTGATTGCTTTTGGTGTTTTGCATCCGGTTTTGGGTGATCCGGATTTTCAATTTTTGAAGGAAATGCCCTTCGACAGGTCAATTACAATGCCTCATCTGAATAACGATAATTATCAGCTTATTAGGGTGTTTGATAATCATAAGATTTTAGATAAATTAAAATCTATATACACAGAATCGGTTGAAGTGGACTCAAGTAAAGCACTGGAGTATTTTGAACGTATACGTGAAATGGCATATCGACCATTTCGTTCAATTTGGTCTCCAGGGAAGAGAAATGATTTGAATAGGATTAGCGTTAAGGTAGTAAGAAGAGTTAAATCGATACTGAAAGCAGCAGCAGACGCAGCAGAAACGGAAAGTAATATGGAATTAACACCTGATGAAATAAAAATTCCATCAGAGTTTGAAGCGGGCGACGCCGCCGCCGCTGCAGAAGCCCACAGTGCCGGCGGCCCCAAATCCGGCCAGGATGGCGCCGCCGAACAGGGCGGCGGTTCGCGTCGTCGCCGTGGCCCCTCTCGTAAATACAAGAAATCCAAGCGTGTATTGCGTAGAAAGTCCCGCTCTACCAGACGCCGTTAAACTGGGTAAAAGTGAACGTTGAATTGTCTTATTATTGGATATAACTCAATAATAAGAATAAATAAAAAGAATATAGTACGCTTCATTTCTCCACAGCATAAAAACCTACCCGACGCCCTGGATGGTCTAAGGGTAGAGGGTCCGCTGGCTTATATTCATCTGGCGTCTTGGGTGCATACAACGCCCCGCACATCCCCGCAGGTTTACACGACCCATTGTCCGGAGTTGCCCAATCACGCACATTATTTGTTGCTTGGTCATAACTGCTCAAAGTCGCAGCAACGGGGTATAATTTCGAATTGGTCATAGAATCATTCCCTCGAAGAACAACCCCATAACCAGCACCCTTCTTTGGATATGTCGGGTAAAGCAATGGTTCGTCTACTTCGCGCGGATATTCTCCAGATGGAACACGGTCGGCACTGAACCCCTCACGCTTCTTTTTTTCGTTGTTGTTATTACCGTCTGCATTAACTGCACTGAAATCATGAATTGCATCGATTAAAGGGCCTGCGATAACAACAGCGACTACGAGTAAAAATAAAGCGATGTATTCTTTACAATATTTCATCTGAATAAATGGTCTGAATAGATATTAAACCTTCTTCGTCTATATAATGTATATATTATACTACAGAATTTAAGATGTCGGTATCTGCATCGGATATGTATGTTCTTAAACGAAGCGGCGAACGAGAGATTGTTGCATTTGACAAAATTCTATCCCGCCTAAAAACACTCGGACAGGATGCAGGCATTACTGGTGTAAATTATACGACACTGGTTATTAAAATCATCGACCAGCTTTATGATGGAATTCCAACGACAAAAATTGACGAACTCACTGCCCAGCAATGCGCGACGATGGCTGTTCAACATCCAGATTATGGCACATTGGGGTCATATATTATTATCTCGAATTCGCATAAAAATATTCCAGGCGGATTTTATCAGGCGATGCGAAAATTATATGAATACCGTGATACAAATGATAATCATGTTCCTATTATTAGTAAGAAAGTATGGGATTTTTTGCATGAAATTGTAGATACACCTAGAAATGGTTCTGTAAATGGTCCAGGGCCATACCTTGTGCATGAGGCAATTGAACAAATGATTGTACATCAGAGAGATTATCTAATTGATTATTTCGGGTTCAAGACTCTCGAACGGTCATATTTAATGCGATGCAACGGCGAAATCGTGGAGCGTCCGCAACATATGTGGATGCGTGTAGCCATCGGTATTCATAGCCAACGAACAGATACGCAATCGATATATTCTACCTTGGTATACATTCAAAATACGTATGATGCTATGTCCCAAAAATACATGACTCATGCTACTCCAACTCTCTTTAATGCAGCTACACCCCGCCCCCAATTAAGTTCATGTTATCTTATTGCGATGGAAAATGACAGTATTGACGGAATTTTTGATACACTCAAAGATTGTGCTAAAATATCCAAACATGCAGGCGGGATTGGACTTCACATTCATAATATTCGTGCGTCAGGTTCACATATTCGCGGTACAAACGGTTCATCTAATGGCATCGTCCCGATGTTGCGTGTCTTTAACAATACAGCGCGGTATATTGACCAGGGAGGTCGTCGTAACGGAAGTTTCGCAATTTATTTAGAGCCGTGGCATCCGGATATCGAGAATTTTCTAGAAATGAAGAAGAACCACGGTGATGAAGAGATGAAAGGCAGAGATTTGTTTTATGCATTATGGGTTCCTGACCTATTTATGGAACGCGTGCGAGATGCAGGGAGCAATTCCAGTTCTAGCTCCGGAACTGATATGTGGTCCTATTTTTGCCCCGATGAATGTCCCGGACTATCAGATGTATATGGTAATGAATTTCGTATATTGTACGAGAGATACGAACGAGAAGGTCGTGCGCGAAAACAGGTGAAAGTACGCGATCTCTGGCTGAAAATTCTTGATAGTCAGATGGAGACGGGAACGCCGTATATTTTATTCAAAGATGCTGCGAATATGAAATCAAACCAGAAAAATATTGGCACGATTAAAAGTAGTAACTTATGTACCGAAATTATGGAATACTCTGACCACAATGAAACTGCTGTATGCAATTTGGCGAGTATCGCATTGAACCGATTTGTTAGTGTTGCGTCGGAAAGTAGTGCCGTTGGAGGGCGCGCCCCCCGGTTCGACTTCGCAGAGCTTGAACGAATTACTGCTCTTGTCGTTGATAATTTGAACCAAATCATCGATATTAATTATTATCCAACAACGAAAACAAAGACAAGTAATTTGCGACACCGACCCATTGGTATCGGAGTTCAAGGGCTCGCAGACGTTTTTATGATGATGGATATTCCATTTCACAGTGAAGAAGCAAAAACACTGAACCGAGAGATTTTCGAGACAATTTATTATGCTGCATTACAAGCATCAATGACGCTGGCAGCACGACACGGTGCATATGAAACGTTTAAAGGGTCGCCTGCATCTGAATGTATTCTTCAATTCGATTTGTGGAATATCGACCCATCAGAGAAACCATTGTTGTATCGCTCGAGAGAATATGACTGGAATGAATTGAAATACAAAATCAAGACACATGGTCTCAGAAATTCCTTACTTTTGGCACCGATGCCCACCGCAAGTACATCTCAAATTCTAGGAAATAACGAATGCTTTGAACCGATTACCAGTAATATTTATACACGTAGAACCCTCGCTGGTGAATTTATTATGGTAAATCGGTATCTTATCCGCGACCTAATTTCACTCGGTTTATGGAATGAACGCATAAAAACGAACATTATTGCAAATCAAGGTAGTGTTCAATATATTGACGGATTACCCGATGCTCTTAAACTTAAGTATAAGACAGTGTGGGAGATGCCAATGCGACATATTATTGATATGGCAGCCGACCGCGGTGCATTTATTTGTCAGAGCCAAAGTATGAATTTATGGGTGGAAGAGCCGAATTACAATATTTTGACGTCTATGTTGTTTTATGCATGGAATAAGGGGCTGAAAACGGGCGTATATTACCTACGAAGAAAAGCGAAACACCAACCCCAGCAATTTACCGTTGAACCAGAAAAAGCAGCAGGTGCGAGAACCGACGTAGAGGATGACGAAATTTGCGAATTTTGCTCGTCTTAGATATTATTAAATTGAAACCTTTTTTCGACCATGTATAAAACGCACATGTATTGTACGCGAATAGATAGATACACATCTTCAAATGTTTCGTATATCACCAACCCTGAAAGATAAAAAGAATACCGCCGGAACTGGTAGTGGAACTGGACCTGAAATCACCAATCCTGTCATGAGATGGGGGATAGAAAACAATTTTCGATTTCCTGAACCCAAACTATGTCATAATGAACACGGTAATGGTCCTCCAAAAGGTGAAGACAACTGCATCAGGCTGAAGCCAATTTATGAAGTACCGAAGATAGGTTCGTCACTATACCATTTACTTTCACAATCTAACCCATGGCTTGATTGTGAAATGACGCGAGAAAAAAGAGCACACTTGAAACCGAATGCGGGTGAAATGTACTGTGCAATTTATACAGTAAATACAAATGCCGATACTAACCTTTTCAGATATGATACATTTGTCGACATTATCAATTTGTATCTATGGCCACTTCTTCATTCACGCGCGGATGATGTAATTGCGTGTCGAACATTTTCAGAATGGGCACAGCTCTTTCAACGGACAATAATTCTTGCGTTCCCAGATTATAACGATTGGGTTTCAGTTGCCACTTCTGGGTCTATATGTATCAGTACATCGTCAAGTCAAATTGTTCCTGCGTCATATCAATACAGAATGGCACAGCTTTTGAAATACATCACGCCTGCACGTGTTCTTCATCTGCTAACAGTCCAAGCAAATATATGGCCGTATGGAGTATCAAAAATATCACAGGTTTCGCGGTCAGCAAATCAATATGGATTGTGCTCAATCAAATCAAAAGTTAAAGAATACACTGACAAAACAAAAATCGAATGGTTGGTAAGTGCGGAATTCTTGCGTAAAATGAAACGGGTTCACATATATTTCACGTCATCATCGTTGAGTGGAACGTTTGGAGTTCCGTCGGTGTCTTCTAATTCAATGTGCATATATGATACCGACGATTTGGATTTGTAACTATAGTAGTAAAGTTTTCAATGTACGACGAGAACTACGAGTATTTTTTCTATAATAACCATGATTTTTACGTTTTGTTTGTTTATTTTTCTTTAATTTACGTGTTCGTCGTTTCGCACCACCGTGACCCTCTTTGTGTGTTCCGCACCTAATTATATCACTAGGAGTTATTGCTGTAAGTTCGGCTCCTTCACCTGGTTGATGTATTCTGCAACTATAATAGTTCGTTTCAGAATTGACATGCGGATTTATATATATTAATTGTGTCGTTACGGGTTCTTCTCTTGCTGCCGAACCTGCCGCCGTTCCTTTACTTCTTGGCGTTCCCTTTTCCTTTACATCGCCAGATTTTACATATTTTAAACACACTACTGTTTCTTTTGGAATTCTAATACCATCGACTGTACGTTCTTCATCGCCATGTGTTTGTGCAATATTACCACCTGGCGTATTATCTAATAAAAAGAATAAATCTGTTTTTTTTTGTATCTTTGGTTTTAATGCATAATGCAGAATAAGACTTTTAGATGGGTCCAATACTCCATCTTTAATTCCATAAACAGGATTATGTGACCCATAAATCATACCCTCGCCGCCATGTCGTAAAGTAGTTGCTGCTCGTCGGCGACAATTCTCTTCTGCTACATTCATAGGTGCATATACGGCGATACATATAACTCTATAACCGGCACTTTTAGCCCGAGCCATACAATAATGTATTGGCCTTTTCATATTTCCTGTTGTATCAATGATAATATCATCGCGATTTTCGATTAAACCATCGATTACATAATATAAAAAAGTACGTTGCGTAATACCATTTCCTGGTCCTGTTTCCCATTTTTTTTTACTTTCTGCAGTAGTCGCTATTTGCGACATAGCAGTAGCGTACATGATTGGTTCATCTACATCAATATGAGTTGCATTATTGTTTGGGAACATTTGTTGTATTGTATATGACTTACCAACTGCCGCACCGCCAATTAATATTAGCATTATGGGGGGCGTCTTTCCACGTTTGTCATTTACTTCACGTTTCATTTCAGCATCACTTACTCCTAAATCACGGCATTCATCATAATTATAATATTCTGAGTGTATCGAATGTTGGCGTATTGCCGCATCATATTTACTTAGATTTCTTTCTCGTTTATGTCGTGCTAATAGTGTATTACGACGCAAATGCATAATAAATAGTTCTAAATATGAAGGGTCATTAAACCATTTTACATCAGCCCCCCTTACGTGGGCATCTAAAGGTGACGTTGGCGTATCGTCATTGTCGTCTGTTTTATGAGGGTCTGCTTTTTTACTACTCGATTTACTTGTTTTAGATGATGGTTCCCTCTTTGCCGACGCTGTTACAGTCATTTTTCTACTGGATGCAACTCCACCTTGGGCCGAAGCGGGAACCGAAGGTACATCATCATCATCATCACTAGAAGCAGCAGCAGCAGCAGCAGCAGCAGCAGCAGCAGCAGCAGTTTTAGAACCTCTGGGAATACTTTGCCGTGTAGCTGGTGGCGATGATGCACTTTTAGGAGGCATATTATATATTATAGTAATAAAAAATAGTTTCACGTATTTATTTTGATTTTTTATTTACAACACTACATTTGCAGCACTCATTTCCATCATCCGTATATAACACTTCAAACAAACATCCACATCAACTTTCGCATTGTGAAGTCCAATAGGAGAAGGTGCGTCTTCTCCGAACAGTGCGTGATATAGTTCGACAAGCTTCGGATATTTGAACGAAATCGTCCCATCTTTCCATATCTTCACCAACTTACAAATAGGCGTACCTTGCTTCATGGTACAGTATTCCAGTGGTGGAAACACTGTATGGAACATTCGATTTCGGTGTAACTCCACAAGAATCATATTTTTGTCAAACTCTAAATTATGCGCCACCATTTTTCTGCATCGGTTGGCTGCATGTTTGAAATCAAAGAGCGCCACTTCGATTGGTACACCTTTCGCACGTGATAACTCACTTGTAATTCCGTGGATTGCCGTCGATTCCGGCGAAATCGGAATATGTGTTCCGAGAGATATAATATTGTCCCTTTCCTCTTCGACTTGCTTGGTTTCTTCATTATAAATTGTCCAACTTATTTGAACAATATGCGGCCATTTGTCGACATGGTTTATCGGTGTGTGTTTGGGTTGGAGACCAGTTGTCTCGGTATCAAAGATAAGAACGCGCATGATGGCTGTAATGAATATAAAGTATCACTATGTTTGCTTTATATTAAATTTTCAATATCAATTTTATCATGTATCGTGTGAGACTGTTCGTGTAACTCTACTCAGGTTATCGTGTCCATTTTACTGGCGACGAATAGAACCAACGGCACCTACAACTGCAGCAACCGGCTGAAGAGCTGGAACAAAAGGGGCGACCGCAGGAAGAACACGTTCAGCAATAGGAAGCGCCTTCTTAACCGCAGGTAAAACCTTCTTCTTCAGAAAGTTTTTCTGGTCAGCGGAATCATTGGAAAAGGAGAGAGGTTCGTTCATTTCAAAATTAAGTTATACTATACATCTTTATTTAAATTTATATCTATTTTGAGAATGTAGTATATTATGCTTAATCTGAATATATGTCAAAATCCTACATCTATTAGCAAAGTGCATTTCCAAATGCAACCACCGCTAAAATACCTAATACAAGTCCAGTATGGTAATTATATTGCATTGTACGATATACATTCAACCATGCCTGTGTTTCTTCTCCTGATTTCAGATGGAGTACCATCCAATCACTCTTTGGCGAGAGAATGTAATAGAAATAATTGACACTAAATGTCACCGCGGCCACCATGCAAAGCAGTCCACTACGTGACCCGCCAGCACCAATAAAATACTTACGACAGCACACAAGAAGTATCATTGCAAGCACGAAACCTAGGAATAACCCCATAAAATATATACCCTGTCTCTCTCGCGTTATTACTTCATATCTCCGCTGATTATCCGGGGATAACTTTGCGACGAACTCTTGGATTGGACCACCTGAACGATGAGAGAATGCACAGCAGTATATATTCGCGACGATAAAAATAAACGCGATTGCGCAAGAAATTACACAGACCATACTGTATCTATATAAGTGTATATACTATCAAGATAATAAAATTGAAATGATTTCGACCATATTGATTTTGTAATGTATAGTTTACTCTAACAAACCCGCGTCGATTATATCAGCCAAATACATGTCATCAACAACATCTATCGCCATCGGGGTTCCTACTGCGTCATATCTTACAGCCATTGCAGCTGTCGAAAAAAATAAAACAACCCTGGAATTATTATTGAACATCCAGAAATCTCTCGACGAATTCAAAATCAAGGTACTTGAAATGGACGAGGAAATGCAAGCGGTGAAAATCGAAAATAATATACTTAAGAAAAAGATAGACGAGCTTACGTCCACCAAGTCTTCGTCCTCGCCATCTAGACGAGGATTTTTCGGCTACGGTCCAGATGAATTCTAATACAAGACTAAGCAAACTCCTTGCAAATACCATAAGACCTTCGGTGCCATTGCGTTATTCCATGTTCACGTATGCCGTCAATGTGTTTTTTTGCACCATACCCCTTATTTCCACGTAACGAATACATTTCATCCAAAATAGGGTGTTGGTCGCATAATTTTTCAATATAATCGTCTCGCGCTACTTTTGCGAGGATAGATGCTGCCGCGATACAAGCATATGTATTATCCCCGCCTTCAACGCATACATGCGTATAAGTATCGATTTCATCAGTTTCTTTGTTATAATTTCCCAGCGGGATGAAATCATTGCCGTCGATGAGAAGGAGGTAGTCGCTAATCGTAGGTTTATCTCTATTCCGGTGTTCCATGGACTGGATATGTCCTTCAATTGCGGTGTTTATTGAGTTTCGCATACATTGAAGGGTAGCGCGCCGAATATTCAGGCGGTCTATCACTTCAGACTCTTCGTATGTAATTGCCCATGCAACTGCATGTTCCTTAATATAATCCGACGCCTCTCGGATTTTCTTATCGGAATGGAACTTTTTGCTATCTTTAAGAAGAGAGAAGTCAAAATCGGTCGATGACCCTTCACCTGCAGGAGGAAGAATTACTGCAGCAGTATAAACGCGTCCAAATAATGGACCACGTCCGGCTTCATCGACACCAACTTCATAGGTATGAAACGGAACGGACCCAGATGCCGCGTCACAATGCACCGTATAAGATGTCGAGAGAATTGATGCGCCTGCTGCCGACGATATTCTTTGGTTTTTTGGTTTTTTCGTAAGGATGACTTGTTCTTGAACGGGTTCTTTTTCTTGTTCTTCTTTCTTCGTGGGAGAATGAATTTGAGATTTTGTTTGCTTCATTTGAATAGTATTGTAACACAATTTATGACAATTTATATTAATTTCATTCAATTCTTTATTGGAAAACTTTTTATATGTATATTGTATCATAGAAATACGAAAAATTTATTCATATGCAACTCACCAAAGTTCATCTATTTCTTATTTTAATATTCGCACTAATCCTTGCATCCAGTTTAGGCAACTATATTCGTGATGGTTTTACTGACACCAGGTCATCGGACATCCCCGACCCACTTAAACCAATTGCTACAAAGGACCTAGCGTCTAATACGAAATTACCATCGACCCCGAAGTACGACCCGAATATAAATGATGGAATTAGTGCGTCATCACTCGGCGCACCGGTTTCCGCCTTGTCTCCAAGCACTTTCCCCATAAATACACCTGCGGGCATTCCAGGGATGAATAGTGTTAGTGGTAATGACCAAGCGAATAGCGCAAGTTCGTCGTCTGGTTCCAACGGCGATGGACACAAATGTCCTCCTTGCCCTGCATGTGCTCGATGCCCTGAACCGGCGTTTGAGTGCAAGAAAGTACCTAATTATTCACGTTCAGAAGACATTAATGCACCCAGACCGGTGATGGCTGATTTTAGCCAGTTTGGTATGTAATGAAATACGGAATAAAAATAATATACACCTTACCTTGTGTATATTATTTCCCTTACCTTTGTTCTAGTCGTCGGTTGTACCCGTCCGTTCCCTAAGTCAGTCACGTTGGTCAACAACAAGCATCAACTCTTGATAGATAGTTCACCCCCTTGCTTCAATTTCCGGTTCGTCATCCTCGCTGTCGTATGGAATAATGTTATTGTCGTTTTCTTCATTTCGACGACCGTGTTCGTTGTCGTAATTCTCTAACTCCGCAAAGTAAATCTCCTCGAAATTGTTGATGGGCGGAGGAGGACGTGGTGCTGCCGCGCGATTTTCATGGTTTTCATTCCAGCCCGCGTTGTCATGGTCATCATCATCATGATGGTCGCCATCAGCAGCGGCATTCGCGGCGTCGTCTGCATGTGCGAAATAGTGCCATCTGTGATTGTCAATCGCATTTGGGTCAACGACGTAAAAGCCCTGGTCGTCAATGTCATTCGGGTCAGGTTCAACAAACGTAAACCGCATTGAAGAGAAGTCCGGCTGAAGGAAACAGCTGTGAAGAAGGTCCATTGCCTCGTCGTCGTCTGCAAGGGATTCGAGCATCTGGTACTCCGTCGCCTGAAGCACGACTGCGTATTCGTTGGTGTCAAACAATCTGCCCAGAGTTTGATGTCTCTGACTTCCTTCGCCAAACTCAAATTGGACCATGTGTCCGTCTCGGAAATAACGGTTCGGCGACAGATGAATGAACAAGATGGCAACATGAACCCCTGGACGGAAATTCATCTGCATCAAAAGCGACACATCCATTTGTCCGGCGAAAAGGAGTGTGTTGGTTTCATCATTCACCCAATTCATCGAAGCTTGGGCGTATTCGCGGAGAGATTGATTGAGGTTTTCATGTCCAAACAGTTGGGTCCAAACAACTGGGTCGTGCATCTGTATTGAACGCAAGTGATGCACACGATTGCCTGTGTAATATCCTGAAGTGTTGTTGATGAGACTGCTGCGACGACTTCGCATTTCTTGTACTGCATTTGACTGGTTCCATTCGTTGGTTATCCTTTCGTATTCGTTCATTCCGTTTTGAACGCGGTCAAGACGGTCAATCTGCTGCTGCTGGTTCTGGTTCTCAGGTTGCGGTTGTGCCATTGTATGTCTCTGTGGTTGCTGTCGCTGAATATGATGAAGATGAAAAAAAACATTTCAATTTTTTCGATTTGTAGAGAAAATGATGGGAACATCAATTTTCGGGAGAAAATGATGGGAACATCAATTTTCGGGAGAAAAACACGCGGAAAAAAAACACCACCGCCACACACACACACAACACACACACACACATATCATTACGAATCATCATCATCACCGTAAGGATATTGGTCATCACCGTCATCGTCATCGTCGTCATTGTCATCAGAGTAATCATCGTCATCATAATCACAGTCACTGTCACTGTAGTAGTCATCACCATATATCGAGCGAGCCGAGCGTCGTACCGTAGTACATTCCATTCCGTGTGCGTATACCCGTTCCTTGAACTCAGCTGCGGCTTCAGCTGCTGAGATGATGCTACCTGTGTTTTGATGCGTCTCTGGAAAGTCTCGCATCATGTCAATCGCAATTTCCGGTCGGTTTGTTTCTTCAATGAGGTCGTACACCGGCGCGTAGGTCATTCGAAACCGCGCCTTGTTGTCGCGGGACACTCCCAGTAATGGTGCATCCTGATTTGGATGAACTCGTTGAGACGCCGCGTTCAGTACATCCGCAGTTCGCAGGATATGGCATCGGTGTTTCATTCGCAATGACCCGAATACAGGATGTCTGGTTGGAACGTGATTGGCGCAACTTTTCAAAGACAATCCATGGAACAGAGAGGGCGTACTTCCAAGTTTGTTCAACACTGGCGCATGATCGTCAGTGACCATCTGTGGCTCGATCGCCGCGAATGCGAGAAACGACGCAGTAGAACCATCGTTGGCAAGACGTGTCCATGTTTGTTTCGTAACTTGGATGTAATGTGCGTAACTTTGCCTCTCGTTATCGAATAAATGAGCGATGTCATATTGATACAACATCGGTGCGAACGCAGCCTGCTCTGCGATTCGTGCAATCACGGAGATACGCTTCGCTTCTTTTCTTTCTTCGAATGACGGCGTATCACTCGTGTAATCGAAATCCTGGGGAGGCGCCGGCTGGTGTTCAAACTCGTCCTTCAGTTTGATCGTCTGGTTTGCAGAGCGCCAAAACGCCGTCATCAAACGTACAAACTGTGGATCTTCGCGAATCTGGTCGATGCTTACAAACCCCCGCTTGAACATCTCAATCATCGACAACAAACGGTCGATGTTGGCATTGTACGACTCACGGAGTTCATCTTGTGTAGCGCGAAGCGCATCGGGTGCGATGTCGTCGGCGGTGAGATTTGTTCTCACATCACTAACAAGGAAACCGACTGGATATCTGACACCCACGCTACGACGATTGTTCGTAAGATTCAGATAGTAACGATTGCCAATGAGATACTCGGCAGCGAGGGCCGAGTGCAGGTATTGTTTGGTAATTTCAGCGTGTTTTTTTTTTGTTTTGAGTGAAATGAGTTGGGGATGGTTGATTAGACGTACAACAAGCAAACCAGTCATTCCAGATAGACTGGTGAGATGATGTTTTTGGCGAGTGGATGCGAGTTCAGTGAAAGGGGTTACGTGTTCGTCATCGTGCACGCGTGCATATGCGAAACGACACAAAGTGCCGTTGGCATTAGAACAACCGCGTTCATAGCCGGTACTCACAAACGGAAATTCGCGCGATACGAATTTGGATGAAGAACAGCGCGCGGCAAGAACGAGTGCATGGTGGCGAGGGAATGAACGGTTGATGGGTTTGGGTTCGGACAGTTCATGTAGATTGCGCGAAAACGCGCCACATGCTTCTTTGTGGTAATAGTCCGTGATGACACGAGCTGATTTTGTGGATGACATGGATTCCGGATTTGTGTTTGTACTTACAATATTCCAAGAGTGAGACCATCCATCCAGACATAGAGGTGTATATTCGGGAGCGGCGGCGGCGGGGGCTTGAGTGTTTGATTTCATCATTGTATCTGACTTCCTGGTCGGCGTCATTGGTTGAAATCAAAAAAAGCATTTCAATTTTTTTCAATTTGTAGAGAAAATGATGCGAACATCATTTTTCAGGAAAAATTACTTTCGTCCTTTACGTGAAGATGCACGACGCAACTTACGACGGGATTGGCGTTTATTTTTCTTGGATTTATATTTTTTGGTGGCGCGCTTATTACGGGTTGCTCCACCCTTTCTACTACCCGGCGGTTGCCCAAAGTTATATCCGAATAGACCTGATTGGGTAATGGAAGAGACACCACCACTGGGTGCTATTGGTCCACTTGTATGTGGTCTTACATCTCCCATTGAAAGAAGTTCACCATGATGACCTTCCGTACCGGGTAAACGATCGTCATAAACATTATCAGCCTCACTCGTAACGTCAGCAAGACGTTGTGGAGATGATGGGGCCTGCACATCCTGCGACGATTCAGTATAGGCATTATGAAACCCTCTGTTTAATGCCAACACGGCATGTTCATTACCCCTTTCCATCATAACGTCTTGGGCACTTACAAATTTAACACGTGGTTCAGTTACAAGCGATGGGTCCAGATGGTGTGCACCCATATTGTCAAAACATCGTAATACTTCTGGTAAATCCCTGATACTATTATAATCGGGGTTCCTAATCTCCTGAGCTAGACATTCATGGAATGAAGTAAAGGCAGTTAAAGATAGAGTATCGGATCCTGCTTGAGCATCGTTCGCTTTTTTAGATAAAAATTCACGTCCGGCCGATACTACACGACTACAACGCGCGGGTATACCTTTTAAAAGTTTTGGAATTGTTTCCACACTAACCTTAGCAGCTGTAAACTGACCAACACAAGCATTTCTTACAATACATAGTAGATGTATTGGCCACATTAAAGGATTATCTGGCCATCTTAAACCTCCCATCGCATCCGGTTGTCTAGTTTCTTCAATTAATCTATCGAACACTCGGTGAATAGGATCTACTGCATCATCTCTTTCTAAACCGTATCCAATTGTTGCATAGAATATGGATGATGTCATCCTTTTTATCGTGTCCCAATTTAATGTAGACATTACGTAAATTAAGCCGATTTGAGCTCTATATTTAATTAAAAATTCAAATATAGCATTGATATCACCTAGACTTAAAGAGTTTGCAGTTAAATATGCAGCAATCTGGGGTATCATAGGAGCAGCAGCGGCCAATACCTCTGCAGATAAAAACATCACAATACAGTTCTTAATAAAATCAATAATAGATGGATATTTGTGTTGAATAAGCGCTGCAATACTATCTGAGAATGGCTTTATAGCGAACATATGTGTTTGAACTGATTTTAATGCATGTATTATTTGTAGTCGTCCAGTTTCAGTTTGATCATCAGGAAGATATAGATTGTCCGTTTTTGGAATTTTACCAAAAAATGTAGGTAAAAGTCTTTCGCAAAGGTTGATATAAGTCAACATATATGTCAAGTTTTGAAAAGCAACAACCGAGTCAAGTACCGTATCAGGCAGACCTGAAGATTGTTGTCGAAAATATTCTTCTAATATAACTGGTCCATAAGTTTGAATTATTCTTGATAGGTCCACTTTCTCAGTGCCAGATAAATGTACGTACGAAGCTGTAGTAGCATCTTCATATCGTTTAATATCAGCTTCTGCTGCCATAATTAAGGTAGAAATCGCGTCAGTGTTAGGTGGTGATGGTGGTTTATATTTAAAATTTTCACTTAATGAACTAATAATACTATCAAGTCTTTTTAAAAGTTTTTCTTTATTACTGTCGCTTAATTGACTTTCTTTAACAAGTATCATTTGTCCATGAATTCTATTAATTAGACGGTCAAATAGTTTTTTTTTGTTCTCTTCTCTATTCGTAGAATCAGCTTTATTTTGAATAGCAATACTAACCGCAGTTTCTATTTGGTTAATTGCTTGTTCTAGTTCAGGAACAAAATCTAATGCTCCTTTCTTGACCAATTGTCCTGCTTCTCCCCCTCCACCTGCAGCTCTGTCAGGTCTTTTTTTAGAGCTCATTTACAAATGCTATATTTATTGGTAATGATATAAATATACATATATTTTAATTTACAAATAACATGAGTATTTAATGAGTACTAACATCTCTTTTCTTAATACATTGGTCATCCACGCTAAATGTTGGGACTTTTACTTCTTGCGGAACAATAGAAATAACACACTTCGCCTTCTTTCCGTATAATGGCTCAGTGCATCCCTTTTCATGTTTCTTTCCCCGATAAAACTCCTTAAAGTTAAATACTTTCGGTGCATCTTGCGTACATCGCGACCGAAAATGTTCGTATCTCTCGCGAACATCGCAATATGAAAGTCCCGAATTCTTACCTAACATCTTATTCACTGTTTCGTGAAGCTCATAAATAAAACGCGAAAATGTATCGCGACTTTCCATATGGCATATTTTCAGCGGCCGTGTTGCTAAATTATTTGTCAAATTCATTCGGCAATATTTACAAGGAAGAACATTCCTTAAATTAAGTATAAAATCCATATAGTGCCGCTTTTGGTCTTCGGTCGGCTCGACCGGATAATTGAAACTCATCGTGTGAAGAAAGTGCCACATACTCGGCCCCCATACCGTCGTAAGCATTCCATCTCCGCTATGAAAATCTTTCTTGGTAAATGCTCTCACCTTTTTCGTGGTGTTCGACGGAATTAAACGCGCACCGGTATTTTTTACTCTACGACTTCTTCTACTATAACCACCAATACTTCCACCGCTTAACAGTTTCGCACGTACTGAAACTGACGAGGCATATACGTTCTTTCGTTTGCGTGTTCTACTCATAATAATTTGAATTTAAATCGACGAAACAGTATTAAACGAATAACTTTTTATACAATTATAAAAATATTATCGTACTGTAATACCACAATATTTTAATTTTATAAATTTCATACACGTAATGCAAGATAAAAATAACAAACAAGATAAATGGTTTATTACATTCGGAGGACCCAACGAAAATTTCCACAGAGCAGTAAAAAGAATATGTTCGGAAGCGAATGCATTCAGTGAGTTTGACCATATTATTGGCTATACTGACAAGGACCTTGTCAAAGATGCTGAATTCTGGAATAAACATAATAACTTTATATCAAAAAGTAATAGAGGGTATGGGTATTGGATATGGAAATCATATCTTACAAAAAAAACATTAAAAATAATGAATGATAACGATATTTTAGTATACGCCGATGCAGGCTGTCAGTTAAATCCGAATGGAAGAAAACGGTTGTACGAATATTTTGATATTGTAAATCAAAGTAAATATGCAAATCTGTCAATTCAAATACCCCCGTATTTAGAAAAAAGATTTACAAAAATGGATATATTTGAATACCTTGATGCAAAACAACCTGAAATTTTAAACACAGGACAATTTATTGGCGGAGTATTCATTTTACGAAAATGCCAACATACAATTAATTTAATTGATAAATGGTATGAAACTTGTTGTCAATATCATTTGCTAGATGATTCACCTAGTCATTATCCCAATGATACTTCATTTGACTCAACTCGTCATGACCAGAGTATATTTTCGGTACTACGAAAAAAAATTGGAACGGAAATGACAGATTTTGACGAAACATGGTTTGCACCTAATTGGGAAACATCTGGTGCAAATTATCCCATTTGGGCGTCTCGAACCAGAAATTAATTACATGATATATAATCGAAAATATATATAACATATATTTCATTTTATTTCATTTAGTATGTCTCTACTCGAAGATCCAACAAACTATATTGTGCAATATAGCGAAAAAACAAAGTATTCATGCGTGCTTTTAGGTGCATCTTTACTACTTATAATTATATTTTTTATAAGTCCAATTTCCGTATATTCTGGTTCATGGTCATCTTGGTTCATGAAATTCATTGTAATCGGTATGTTATTCGGAACATCATTCATACTGTTCAATGCAGTTAAACCAATTATCGATACAAAAGGAATTCTCGAAACAGATTTATTTCCTGAATTAAAGTATAATTTTTTTATTACTGCCGGGTTTATTCTTCTCATTATGGTTTTAGGTATAGTTGTTTTACGAATATAATCTGTGTAATTAAGGTATCATAGACCCAAACGGTATTGTATAACGCGGTTGTTTTGTTGAAAGATTTCCGGATGAAACAATCTGGATTATTTCTTGATAATACATTCGGTCGTTTATAAATTCATCCTTGCGAATATTTAGTAAAGCGCCGGTTTTTTTATCGCGAAAAATCATAATTTCACTAACGTTGTAATGTGATATATAATCTCATTAAATTCATTTCATATCGTTTTCATGGTTTTTATGGTCATTATTTCATTCTCATTATTTCATTCGTTCATTATATAATAATAAAGATCCGTGTATTATTATATAACAAGATAAAATAGATATAATGGTTGAAACATCATCTACAGCTTCGGTTGCATCATCAGCATCGTCTGCAATGGCGTCGTTAGGTTCTACCATCAGTGCAAATTCCAAAAGCATTATTCTTCTCGTTGTAATTCTAGCTGCAATTGGCGGTATCCTGTATTATGTCATCAAGAACGATATGATACCTGGCTTGAATAAGTTTTTCAGCCAATCCCAAGGAGTTACGCCTGCACCTGACGGTATTGGTGCTACTGATGATAAAGTTGCCCAATTATTTTTATTCAAAGTAGATTGGTGTCCTCATTGCAAGACTGCTAAGCCTATTTTCGACGAAGTAGAAGCCGAACAGAAAGGAAAACAAATCAACGGTTATACGGTTGCATTTAGAACAGTTGATTGCGAGGCAGAGCCGGATATGGCTGATAAGTTTAAAATCGAAGGATTTCCAACGATTAAGCTTGTAAAGGATGGAAACGTCATCGAGTACGACGCAAAACCGGATAAGGATAAGATAACTGAGTTTTTGAACACAGTTCTTGCATAATAATATCATAATCCCGACGCAAATGATTATTGTAACATGTTACTTATACCATTGTCATGTCGGAATTATGAATATCAAACGTATTAGATACCGGCGCAACTTCCGTTTCAGATATATTTTCACATAATGAACATGACCCAGGTGTATTGTCTACAGCGGATTGTTGCGTTGATAGTGGACCTTGTTCGATTTTTTCGTAATCTTCGGGTAATGAATGTAATTCTAGAAGTTTATTATCATTGGTATTTGATACGGCAACTGTATGTTGGTCGTTATCTTTTGATACATACTGAATTTGATTATTATAATTCCGACGATAAGAAAGAAATACATTTGCAAACGTCTCACCTCGTAACACTAATTCGCGGCGATAACTTTCATCCTTCACCCATAATAACCAGTCATGTGATGTAAATATTTTTGATACACAAACGACTTCATTTGGTATAGGGTGTGTGTTACGAACTTCAAATAAATTTGAATTGATTTGATTAATGAATGTAGTGATGAATTGAAAAACCGTCTCATTATTTGTAAGAGTTGCAGGTTTTTTTTCCCATAAAATCTTTATACCAAGTATTTCTGATGGATTACATTTTTGGTCACGAATACATTCATTTACTGGATAGTCATTAATAATACCTCCATCTACATAACAGCAACCATCGCGATAAATCGGAGAAAACCACAAAGGATAACAACAGCTCATATAACATGCTTCTATTAATGGTTGACTAGGATGCGTTTTATAATTCAAATCTACGATTTTAAATTTATTCAATTCGGTCACCATGAAATGTAAATCAATACCTGTTTTATCATAAAATTCACGCAATGTTACATTCAATGGAATGTCCTTCCCTTGCAATAACGGACGAAGCATTTCTGTACATTCTTTCAAATCATATAATCCATGATTATTATACAATTTGAATACGTAATCCAGTTTATCTTTTGCATCACTAAATGTGGATGCGGCAGACGACGACGATGATGATGACGCCGTCTCGGCATTTTTATCATTCGATGCAGACGATGACGATGAACCAGCCGAAGAAAGATATGACATTTTGAATACTTTTTCCCACGGTCTTTTAATAAGGTAATCATCGGTTACATGCCAGTCATATCGTAATGCAATAATAATAGCAATAAATGAACCGATTGATGACCCGTATATTGTTTTAATATTATTGATATCCCAAATACCCTTTAAATTCAGAGTGCGTAATACGCTATACATCATATGACCAGCCGGTCCGCCCGATGAAATTACGATATGTTTTATGTTGTTCGTGTTCGAACCAGTGTCAACGTTCATAATACAGGCCTTTATTATTGTTTATAAAGATAATCGTGTATATTATTTAATATTGTTCGCGTCAATATACAACCGTTATTTTCTACTGTGAATACAAATAATAGATAATATTACTAATAAACGGAAATGGACGACCTATTTAAATTCTCGGGCGATAATGTCGAAAATGTTGAAAAAATCAATTTAGATGAGTTATATCATAAAAAACAGGAACAAGATAAAAACAAGCTCTATACATATAATAAAATACTTACTAGAATACATGAAAAAATTAAACTAACCTCGCGACAAAAATGTAACCAACAGTTTTGCTGGTTTGTAGTACCCGAAATCATTCTTGGTGTTGCGAATTATGACCATGCTGGGTGTATTGCATATCTTGTGGATAAGTTACAAGAAAACAAATTCATGGTGAGATATACTCATCCAAATCTACTTTTAATATCATGGCATCATTATGTGCCAAACTATGTTAGAAATGAGTTCAAAAAAAAGACTGGAACTGCTATTGACGAATACGGACGCCCAATATTATATGACGAAGATGGTAAGGTCATAAAATACGATGATACAAAAGGTGCATATGGAGGTGGTGGAAATAGTGCGGGTATTCAACATACACCGGAAGACGCCAATGCATTATTGTATAATCAGCGTAACGACCATGCTGGTCCCGGAGGCGGGGTGGGTGGGGGTTCATCATCTGGACCCAATGGTTCAGATAAGAAGGAGTATAAGCCAACCGATACTTACCGTCCGACCGGTAATTTAATATATAATCAAGAATATTTCCAAAAATTAGAAAACCGTCTACAGTAATGCTTTAACTTATCATTTGTTGTATATTCTGATCGCCAGTCGCATTCACTTGTTTAGAAACACCATAATTTTCTAATTCATTCAATAAGTTACGTCTGATTTCTTCGTTGATATCGGTTGGTTTTGTCTCTTCCAGTATACTTTTCACTACGAAAATATTTAGACTTCTCATTTTATTTGTCATTTCGCTTTTCGTTTTATCAATATTTGTTGTGCTTGCAATACGGTATAATTCTTCATATTTATCACGAAATCGTGAAGCAATTTCACCATTGATATTGCTAAGGTCAATATATAGTTCATCTGAAAATTCCTTTTCTGCAGGAAGAATTCTACGCTTAAGCGTATCATATTTTTTCTTTGTTTCAGTTGGTGACGGATTTTCGGTTTGTTTTTTTGCTAATTCTTTTTTATTTACTAGCATGTCTACCTCAATATTTTCCTGTAATTCTTGTAGTATTTCAAACCCTGCCAAGAAATATTTATAACTATCAGCATATAGTCGTACAATACGTGCGCGCGCCTCATTTATGATGACTTGTAGTTCGGCGTCGGTCAAGTTTGGATTTATAAAAAAATCATATTGCAAATTTAATCGAAAAAAATCGCGTGAATATTGGTCATCTTGTTCAAACCCGGTATAACGTTTAAAGTTGGCTTCACCCTGGCGTTCTTCGATTTCGTGTAATACATCTTCATTTTTCATCATAACATTAAATACACGGTCCAACAACTTTACGATGGCTTTACGTTGCTTTGAAATGTTGTAGTTCATGTTTTGGATATGTTTTATGTATTTTATAAAAACAGAATTGTATCTGACCTGATTGTCGACTTTAATTTCTAGATCATTATTTTTTTCACACCATTTATTGATTATATCATTATCATTAATGTGTCGCGAAACATCAGCGAGTGTTTTAATGTCTTCCCCCGGTTCTTTACCGCCAGTAACAATACGATATAATTCACGAACATCACGTATATATATTTTATTTCGCATATCGTCACTCATTGCAATGAATTGTGGGCTTTTGGGGTTGACGCTTGATGTTTGATGAAATATATCGAAATATAGTTCTTCCAACATTGCAAATATAGAAGGTTTAATCTTATTTTCTGTTATAGTGGATGCAGTTGTGGTTGTGGACATTGGTGTAATTTTGATATCGTCCATATCTTTTTTGATAGAACAGATACCTTTACCTGGAGAAATTTTCATTTCTGCTTCCCCGATTTTCAATAATCTCTCCATTTTCGTCTTAACATCGTTTTGGCGTCTAGCAAAACCGGCCATATTATATGTATAATACTTCTGCTTATCTTTGTTCATACTTTCGCGGCCGTCAAGTAGTCCAAATGTGAGCATATCGTAAAAATTGTCGGGTGTGTTTTTCTGTATATACTCATAATTATACGGTCTCATTGTTGACATGATTGCATTGAACAAATTGCCAATCTGAACATAAAACCGTGCAATACCAACGCACATTTGTTTTTTTCTAAATACATTTTGTTCATCTAATTTACTCTCTTTCAGAATTTCTGGGTTTGTATTCACCAGGAGTGCCCGGTCAACTGCATTAATCATCTCATATCGTTCTGAGAACAATTTATGACGACGGTCCATATAAGATATTAACCGAAACGGTAGCCTGTTCAGTACTTCACTTGTAATAATAATTAACTTTTCACATTTACCACTGTCACCAAGGGTCGAATTAAATTTCACCTCTTTTAAAATAATACGTTGAGCATATAAATCTAATCGAAGTGCCATATTTCGAATATCATCATCCGATTTGGTGGATGACGAAGAAAATTTATTACCCATCTTATTGTTATATTGTTAGATAATAGTTCGTGAAATGCGGACGAACTGAGCCGGTTATGTTCGATACGAATGATTTGTATTCGATAAAATGGATAATATCGATAAAATTGATATAAAGATATAAATATATATTTTATTTAAAGAGCGAATAAACACAACCATAGCGCGACCAACATATTAATTTTGTAACAATGCTTTCTAACTTAAATTCGTGTCATGGTGTGTTTATTCCTACTAATAGTTTAACCGGTTCCAATAGCGGTGGTGGTGGCTGCGGTGTGGGGAGCGTCAATAGTACATCGTCATCATCCAATACTCGACATTATCGACCTTATACAAATCATTTACACAATTACTCAACAAGCCACAACGAAACAAAAAAAAATAAAAAAGCACTTGTACATCAAAGTATATGGACAAAAATAGAAGAAGACTTTACGCCAGAATTACTTGAAGAACAGAAAAAAGCCGAGTTTAATATTCCCGAAAATGTGCATCAATCGCCAAAACAAACATCGTCGCGCATGAACAATGACGAACAACGGAAATGCGACCAACATATATCTGATAGGAGTGGGGGTGGGAGTGGAGATATGGGCGAAGTTTGTACTAAGAGTGATAGCAAATCCACACAAATTCCCGCAAAAAAGATGTCTGCTCTCTTTATCAAACCGGAGACGGATGTTGAATGTCTGTATCGTAAATCAGGTATTCGAGAGAAATGTGAAGTTTGTTCTAGTGATGTAGTTCTCACTGATGATGGATTTCTTACTTGCAAAAACCCCTCATGCAGTATTCTATATAAAGACGAGTCTCTCGACCAAAGTGCTGAATGGCGATATTATGGTGCGGATGACAATCAAAATAACGACCCAACTCGTTGTGGTATGCCTGTAAACCCATTACTCAAGGAATCGTCATATGGATGCAAAGTAATGTGCGAAGGTGGATCATACTCACAAGACATGATGAAAATCCGCCGTTATACTGAATGGCAATCCATGCCATATCGAGAGAAAGCACAGTATGACATGTTTCAGAAAATCACAATATTCGCACAAAACAAGGGAATTTCTAAGATGATTATTGATGAAGCACTGCGCGTTCATAAACGCATTTCGGAACACAAGACATTTCGCAGTCTCAATCGCGATGGAGTTGTCGGCGCATCCATCTATATTGCGTGCAAAATACATAACTGTCCGCGCACACCAAAGGAAATCGCAAGTATTTTCAACCTGGATAATACAAGCGCAACGAAAGGATGTAAAAACGCTGTCAGTATTATCAACGAACTTGAATCCAATTTAGACAATTCAGAGAAAACAAATTTCTGTAAGACCAAGCCAGAAGCATTCATCGAGAGATATTGCAGTCGTTTATCTATCAATGACGAACTCACCAAATTATGCCAGTTTATTGCAGTCATGATTGAGAAACAAAACCTTATCCCCGAAAACACACCTCACAGTATCGCATCAGGAATTATCTACTTCGTAGCCTGCATGTGTCATCTTCCAATTACGAAAAAGGACGTCAATCGTATTAGCGATATGAGCGAAGTTACAATCAACAAATGCTACAAAAAGCTATATGATATGCGCGACAAACTTATCCCCGCGATGATTATTTCAAAATATGCACCAACTACAGCGGCGGCGAACGATAGCCCGTAGTTGTTATGATAATCAATAAAGAAAATAACACCTAATAAACATTCATCGTTATAATATGATATTTTTCTTATATTATGATATTATACTCCTCTATATAAACATTTTGTACCATATATTCAAACACGTACAATGGATACCGCGGTAATAGATACACCGGCTAACGCAATACGACCACCGAAATACGTGTTTATTGTCCCATATCGCGACCGTGAACCGCATCGTGTCTTCTTCAGTACATACATTTATAAGGTTATGGAAGATATACCATCAGAAGATTGGACATTTTACTTTGTTCATCAAAATGATAAGCGACCGTTTAATCGAGGCGCCATGAAAAATATTGGGTTTTTAGCATTAAAAAATGCATATCCTGATGATTACAAAAATATCATCTTCATTTTTAACGATATCGACACACTACCGTATGACAAAAATATATTAAATTATCATACAGATTATGGTATTATAAAACATTTCTATGGATTTCATTTCGCACTTGGTGGAATATTTTCTATTCGAGGCGTAGATTTCGAGAGAATTAACGGATTTCCTAATTTTTGGGCATGGGGTGGTGAGGATAATCTTATTTATGAACGTGCAAAACAATTTGGTCTTACGATTGACCGAAGCAATTTTTATACAATCGGAAATATGACAATTCTTCAATTTGCAGATGGTATGAAACGTCTAATTTGTCGAGATGAATTGGCAACATCCATTATGCCCAATAATTCTGATGGTTTATCCAAATTAACAAATGTAACACATCATATTTTTAATGATACACATATGATTGATGTCACATCATTTGATACCTACATACATTACTCCCAGTTACATTTTGAAGAACAAACACTTGACAAAGTCAATAAAATTCACGTCTCTCCATTGCATGCAGTGAAACACATAAAACAATTGCAAAATGATTATGTTGTTGATGTAAATAAACGAATACATCCTATTCCACATGAAAACCATGTACCCACTCGTAAAATAGAACATAATAATGGTGTAAATACTATGAATGTTCCGATACAAAATAACCTACCGTTTCAAATGAAACATAATCATAACATAGCAATGAACCGACGGAATACAAATATTGGATTATTTATACCACAAGATAGACCAATTGTTAGTGAACAACAACGGTACGACCAAATCGCTGCAGCGGCAGTTGCTTCAAACTCTGGAACGCACACAATTAATCGAATATATCAAAATGTCAAACAAAACGCTGACGTAATGATACCATTACAGAAACCAAATACTACTATCGGAATTTATGGTCATAAACAATTTGGTATGAGAGCGCTTTTTATGTAATAACCTTAAAAATCCGCATTAAACTCAAACACGTCATCCGCCACCTTCTTCTCCGCCAGCGCGTATTCACCCACCCGTCTCTCAAAAAAGTTCGTCTTTCCTGCCAGACTAATCATTTCCATAAAGTCGAATGGATTTGATGCATTATATATTTTATCATATCCAAGCTGCAAAACCAGTCTATCTGCCACGAACTCGATGTATTGACACATTAACTTGGCATTCATACCAATCAATCGACAAGGAAGTGCTTCAGAAATAAACTCCTTTTCGATTTCAACCGCATCACGCACAATCTCGTACACCCGATGACGCTGAATTTTTTTCACCATTTTCGTATATAAAAGTACCGCGAACTCCGTATGAAGAGCCTCATCGCGAGAGATTAGCTCATTACTGAATGTCAGTCCAGGCATCAACCCGCGCTTCTTGAGCCAGTAAATCGAACAAAACGCACCAGAAAAGAAAATACCTTCCACACATGCAAATGCCACCAGCCGCGTCTGAAATGTGCTACGTTTATCACCAATCCATTTCAATGCCCAATCCGCCTTCTTCTTGATACATGGAAATGTCTGAATTGCATTGAATAGTCTGTCCTTTTCCACGCTGTCTTTAATATATGCATCAATGAGCATACTGTACATCTGTGAATGAATATTCTCCATCGCAATCTGAAACCCGTAAAACGCGCGGGCTTCAGCCAACTGAACCTCTGTCATAAATCGCTGTGCAAGATTTTCCATCACTATACCGTCACTCGCTGCAAAGAACGCAAGTATCATCGATATAAAATATCTCTCGTCGCTATTAAGTGTATTCCAATGAACCGTATCTTTTGTTAGGTCCACTTCTTCCGCTCTCCAAAAACAATCCACCTGTTTCTTATACATATTCCAAACTGCGGCATCTTTAATTGGAAATAATACAAACCGATTTTGGTCTTCTTCTAAGAGTGGCTCGATAACTTGGGGTTTCACATTAACGGTAGTTGTTGCAGAAGTAGATACAGATGGCGGTGAACTTTCATTCAAAATAACCGCTGACATGTTACGATAATTGGTGTTAATATTTAATAGTAAGGTAGGTAGTTATAATAATCAATAACGATTTAATTCGTTTTCCTAAAGAATGGGGGTAATTGTGGATATTATAGATGGATAAAAATAATTAGTTCTATCGTTTAAAATAAAATTATATTTACAAAGCGATTTATATACACATAATTATGGTTATCCACACAGTAGGAGATAGTCATTCGTACTTTGGGTTTACAGGAATAACGAACCATCATTTAGGTCCGGTATTATGCTATAGTTTTGGTAATGAAAAATTAAATAGATGCGATATTCGTAATTTCGAAATGAATGACTCTGATACAATTGTTTTTAGTTTAGGCGAAATCGATTGCAGATGTCATGTTAAAAAACATATAACAGATTCAATAACGTATCAAGATATTATCGACAATATTGTGAATAATTATTTCGATGCAATTGATTTGAATATAACTATTTCGCAAATTAAATTCAAAAATATTTGTGTTTATAATATTGTACCGCCTATTCAAAAATATAATACATTCGAAGACCCTCAATATCCATACGTAGGAACAGATGAAGAACGACAACAATATGCGTTATATTTCAATCAAAAATTAAAGGAAAAATGTATCGAAAAGGGGTATATCTTTTTTGATATTTATAATAAATATGCAGACGAAAATGGTTTTTTGAGAAAAGACCTAAGTGATGGTTATGTCCACATTAATAATGGTATTTATTTAACTGAATTTATAAATGAACATTTACTATAATAGTTGTTTTCAATTTCATATCACAGAATTAATATATATGAAATTGAAAGAGTATAAATGTAATCATTATTGTATTGTATTATTTCACACCATGAATAACGATAATAATAACAAAGTAGTAGATATTGCAGTAATTAACCTGGACCGGCGTCCTGACCGTATGGAATATCTTTATAAACATTCACCAGTTACATTTCGACGGTTTTCTGCAATTGATGGCCAAAATCTCTCGAGCATCTATTATAAATTCCCTGAACTGCTGGAGACAATACGCGGTCAACAACGCGTGTTAGGAGAGGTAGGATGTTCATTAAGTCATTATTCTTTGTGGAGAGAACATGCAGAGAAACCAAACGCCGACTACTTACTTGTTTTTGAGGACGATGTTATGTTTTCTGAGAAATCTCTCGAGAGATTTGAGAAAACGGCAAACGATATACATACGAAAAATACCGAAATTGATGTACTTTATGTTGGCGGTCAATGGACCCCACATTACGATATTAACGGTGATGTATCCTCATATTTCGACTATCAGAAAACTACGGGCCAGACTCTCGACATCTATTATAAAAAATCTCTCGGCGATGGAATATACAAACGCAGAAATCTCTCGCCAGCCGTCATTCAAGGAGACCGGAATGTTTGGTTTACTCCATTATTTCGTACAGCGGGTGCTTATCTTGTCAGTCAGCGCGGTGCGAAACGTTTACTTGAAGCAGTAGAAACAGATACTGCATTATTCATGAAAACACCTCTCGACATGTGGTTACTTGAAATGGATTTTCGAGGATACGTTCATTCATTTGACCGCTTTCCTCACCCATTCTACCAGGCAGGTTTTGAAATGGTTCGAGAGCCTAGCCACGCACAAAATGATATTCATCGTTCCAATTTTCAAACAATCTCTCTTCCATCTATATAATAATATAATTCGTATCGCCAAATGCATTAAACAACCTTCATCGAAAATGTAGACCAATCAAATCCCGCACCCCATTTTACACGCCCATCTATCTCACTAAATCCCTCTTTTTGAACAATGTATTGGTCGTTTGCAAGCCAACATTGATACTTCGGCTGTATATACTCTGTGTACATATAATCAATATTTTTGCGCTCCAAATCAATTAAATTCGGATATGTATCAACCAATTCAAGTATTGGCTTATACATGTGTTGTTTCACTAAGTAAGCATGGTTGCACCATATGGTTCCTTTTACCCATTTACGCGTCTCATCTATTCCATCATATTTCGTCAAAATACCGCCAAGGTATAAGATATCCCAATTATTTGATGGAAATGCAATTGAACTAAGTTCATGAATATTCTCTCTGACGATAACATCATCTTCCATAATAAGAACCGACGAGAGATTTTTATTATCCGCATATCGGATTGCATTGATATGAGAACGAAAACATCCAATCTTTGTATCTTCTGGGTGAATGCTATTCAATAAAACCGTGTGATTTATTCCCTTCGACTTTAAATGCTGACTCACATAATTTGTTCGTTCTGGCCGCTCTTTTAGACATATTACTACGACTTCCTCTGCAAATGGATGAGTATGTAAAAACGAACCTGATGATGACGATACTTTAGTGTTTGTATTCACCATATTTTCTATTAATGTTTCCGTTACACTTGATATATCCGGTGAAGATGGAGGTGTATGTATCGCCTGCGGCGTAAAATTAATACTCGACGAAATTGATGAAATCGAGCTTTCACTCTTTAATGGCGAATTATGAGTACCACTACTACTACCACTAGTGCCATTTCGTAACATAAAATACTTCGTATTCGCATGTCCATCATCTTTATTCTTTATTACTGACATATACGGATTTGTTACTTCTTCATAATGATTTCGCGTCATTATATGACATAATCTCTCATATATCTTATTCGAACTTACAACAACACTAAAAAATCCAATAGAAAACACCTTGTTCAATACAATCATGTGAATGCATTCATTTTCCGCCGGCTCTTGTGAACGTATGGCCGAAATTTGGTTCTCTTCGAAGAATGTTGAGAGAATTTCATATTCACTGCCCTCAGAATCAATTGCACAGTAATCTATAAATTCAGGTACAGAATTCTGACAACACAAATCATAGAGAGTTATTGTATCAACCTTATATGACTTTACACTGGATTGGCTCCATTCTTGCGCTTCCTTATTGTTCTCTAGCGAATATTTGAGCCCGCTTATCTCTGGACGCGGTGTTTCGTAGAAAATAGCACCACTTCCACTTCCATTTGTAATAGATGATGTCACGTTTGACACAGCAGATGCAATTGGGTTCTTACGATTTTTTCGTAGTACAGGTTCGTATATTCTCGCTGGTTCAACTGCAAGACCACGCCATTCACGATACTTCTCAAAAAAGTAACAAGCTGACCCGGTTTCACCATCTCCTGCCCCGATTTCAATAAAGTACCCGCCATTTTTTCCTTTTGTAATATATTTATCAACATATTGGTCATTACGCACACTGTGATAATATTCAGGATAGATCGTTAGGTCATTTTCATCATATTCATCACATTCTTCGTCACATTCATCATTTTCATTTTTACACGAGGAGGTGCTTGATTGTACTCGTTCTTGCGGCTGATACGCAATAAGCTCCATTTTCTGCTTATGAAGAAATTCGTTTTTACGCATAATATCACCCAATATCGTCTCCCATAAATGCGTTCCATACGACTCGGGCGGAAATTCATAGGGCACTGTTTCAGAACGAATAAATGCCTCAGTGTCCTGCCAGTGAAGCGGCATAAACATTTTCCAATCAAGAACGCGAATTCGATATTTGTGCATATAATGCGGATGACTCTCGATAAGTTGTTTATTTGAATCTCGAATATGATGTGCCCATATTCCCAGCCGCAAACCAGACTTAAATTCATTCAACCACAATTTAATAAACTCATTCTTCGGTTTCGCTGCCAAAAAGGCATTGATGAGCGCACCACTACCACGCCCATTAGACCCTTCGCGTTCCTCACTGATATAAAACGAATGACCTGATTTAAATATTTCATGGAATGGTCGAACTATAATCATGTCAATATCAAGATATACTCCACCATGCTCATATAATAGCTCCAGACGCGATACATCCGCCTTATACTGAAAATGCTTCAATTCAAATCCGTCAAACAATGAAGGAGGGTCCATCTTATGAATACAAACGCGGGGTTGGCGTTTTATATCGTCCCAATATGTATTACCAACAGGTTCTTTTGAGTTATAAATTCGAATTTCATAATCTGGCATATATTGCAGCATGGAATGCACGCATCGATGATGAAAATTGTAAAAGTCGGTTTCGCCAAAATATAACAAATGAATGATTTTTGGAATTTCAGGGCACGGGTCGGAAGGATACAACATGCCTAGGTTGGCCAAAGACGCTTCTTTTATAAAATCCGGCAGTTCCGACTCATTATCGTTGACACCATTTGGTGCATTCGGCGGCGGCGACGGCGTATCGACAATTTCCTCAAACTGTTGTATTGCTACCGCTGGATTTAATATGAAATTCGAGCTTGCACGATAAAACCGCACATAATTCGTATCGCGTTTGTTATATGTCGGAAAATATTCTAGATACATATCTGAAATTGCAACAAGTTTCTCATGGTCTTTATAGTAATGATGTTGGTTATGAATTTCTTGGAGCATCTGATTACGGTCCATATATTTACTACTATTTTGGTAATATCGATGCCGAATTTTTTGCAGTGATAACTCGGTAGACAGTTTTGGCAACGAAGAAGTATGAAATGTGTCATCGGATGGCATAATACAATATGTACCCCACGCCATTCCACGCACGCGACAGTTCGGTTCCAGTAATGTATTATTTCTCATCATCATCTCATAATAATCATCATACCCATCTTCTTTTATAATACCCGAAGAAATCATTTGCAACCATGCATTTGTAGGTTCAATTGTATAATGTGCATGACGCTCTTGGTTACGACATACGTCGTCAATTACAACCGCCGTATTCGGGCCAGACGCTAATCTCTGTGAATTAAAAATATCTTTCAACGGAATATCTTTTTGATGCCCACCGTCAATAAAAATAAAATCAAAACGTAACGGTGGAGCAGTTTCGGCGTTTTTCATCCGGTGCGCAACTTGTTCTTCATATTTCGGAATGGTTATTGTACTGTCTCCTGTTACCAATGTATGTCTACCAGGAAACACTTCATCAATATACCGCTTTGCTGCAAATACATATGCATACTCACCCAAATCGAAACTCACGACCTTGGTTTCTGGCGGTGTAATGGCAAGAAATAACAGCGCAGAATGTCCCGCATTAAAACCAATTTCCATAATTGATTTGGGCGCACATTTGCCGACTAATTCACGAAGTCGTGTTACTTGATGTTCAATTTGGAATGACCCACCCTCTATAATATGATAGTCGGCAATCGCCTTTGTTAAACCATCTAATAATTGAGGATGATCTAGCTCGCGAGTATGTTGATGACTTTGAATATGTTGGTCTGCCATTATATTATTCTATGAATACGAATTATATAATGGAATGAACGGTTTTATGTTTATATATATTTTACTGTGATAGCTTAGATTTAATTGGTTGTTGGTTCAGTGGTTGTTGGTTCAGTGGTTGTTGGTTCAGTGGTTGTTGGTTCAGTGGTTGTTGGTTCAGTGGTTGTTGGTTCAGTGGTTGTTGGTTCAGTGGTTGTTGTCTCAGTGGTTGTTGGCTCAGTGGTTGTTGGCGTTGGAACCGGCGGATAAATATAACTCGGATTCGGCTTTCGAATTGTTTGTGTAACAATTTCGCCTTGCTCATTTTTATATACAAACGCTTCTTCGTAAAATTCCGGTTCAACATATGGAACATATTGCAAATTATGGCGTGCGCAAATAATATGGTAAATAATAGTGTCGTCATTCCCCCATGCTGCGTATTGTTGCCCGTCAATCGTAAGTTCTTGTTGTTTTATCCCCTCAGTATTACTTACAATCTGATAGCTAATCGTCGCGCTTACGGTAGGATTTATGCTGATATGTTGAATGGTTATTCTAACATCTGGATTTGATGTTCCTAACGCTATTCTTAACAAGTTCATTTGAAAGGCTATACTTATTATAGTATACGAGTAAATTATACGAGTATAATTATACGAGTAAATTATGAAAATGATGGTAATGCATCAACCGCTAAATTCATTGTAATATGCTCAATCCCCGGGTTAGAATTCGAATAACCACATAAACCAATGTCATTCAATGTAATATTATTATTATATGACACAGGGGTTATTCCTGAAAAAATATTTGCTATTTCAGGCGCTGTCAAAATCCTGTTATACAAACGAAAATCATCTATAAGCGTACCGTTTTTTACAATAAACTCTCCTTGTGAAATTCCAGTCAAATCACCTCCCGCACCAATTCGCAAAGGATAGGTTGAATTCGAAATAGGAACATATGAACGGCTTGTAGTTTCTCTAAATACTCCGTCTGTATATACATTTAGAAAACCAGTAGTTCTAGAAATAGTAATAGCAAGATGTCTCCATACTCCATTAACAAAATCAGGAACCGCCGCTGATGATGCCTGACCATTCCACGTGTTTGAACCACCACCAGTAATAACTTCTAATTTATTTGTTGACCCGATATAAATCATCCATCCTTTTAAACTCGAATAGGGCGATATTGCCTCTCTACATGTCGCAAGAGACTGGACCGCTGCGGTTCCAGTCAACGTTGGTTTCACCCACATTGTAATTGTAAACTCATTCGGAGTAAAGCGAAAGTCATTATTAGTTATTTGAAAATAGTTGGCCCCACTGAATTGCGCCGAAGCTGTTCCTCGTTTAAAATCTGTTGTATTGTAAATAACGGAATTATAATTTGTAAGAGTATTTGTGACATTCAGAAAATTCGGTGAAGAATCATTCACATTACTATCAAAGTTAAAATGTGCAACCAAAGATGTATTTGGATTACTTGCAAATGTTGATGAATATACATTTGCTATCTCAGAAGGGGTCAATACTCTATTAAATATATTAAAATCGTCAATAAGTGTTCCATTTACAACCTGTATTTGCCCACCTGTTTCATTTGAACCTGCACCAATACGTAAATTAGTTGCCAAATTTCTCGTATATCCTAAAGTTGTTGTTGTAACCAGAGTTCCGTCAATATATACGAGTAGCGCAGACGTGCTTTGATTTAATGTAAAAGCAACATGAACCCAACGATTAAGTCGACCTAAATTCGCATATACCGATGTTTGTCCTGTAAAATTAGATCCATCAGAAGATGACCAGATTTCTAAGTTACTACCACCGTTATCTGGACCTATGTATAACATCCATCCTCTCCATGGACTGGAAGCACGACATGACGCAATCGATTGATAAGATGTACTTAATGTTTTTGGTTTTACCCATACCGCCACTGTAAAATTTTCAGGCGAAAACCTACCATCGTTCGATACTTCGAAATAGTTACTTCCATTGAATTGTGCAGCAGCAGTTCCTCGTATAAAGTCAGTTGTAGAATATGTCACAGAACTAACATTTGTAAGCGTATTACCGTTTGTTGATGTGTCATTTGGATTACTATCAAAGTTATAGGAAGCGACTAAAAAACTAGAAACAGGGCGGATTTCGCTTATTCTAGTAAAATAGCCATTATACACATAATTCGCAGCCGAATTTACAAGTTTGCTGGTCCATGTCCATTCGCCAGTGCATATCAATTGTCGAAATATGTTGTCCTTGTTTTTTTGTAAATCAATCTCAAATTTAATTGTCATAAATGACGAAACTTGTGGAAATGCTACTTGTGCAATTGTCATTGAACCGTCTTGATAGATTATCATCTGATTTACAACATTAGCTGATACATTATAAATATTTTGATTACTCCAAGTAGAATTATGAACAATATTAATTGTTCGCGATAATTCATGCGTAAGTGATGCACTTGATGGGAAAGTATGATTATTATTGAAAAATATACAAGGATACCCGAAATCATTTGGACCGAACTTAATATTCATGACACCTCTCACACGATTTGCTAACATATTAATGTTCAAGTTTGAGAAATTTACTTTTGCTATTCTTGTGCTATTGTTATTAAGAATATAATCCCAAGAATACCCAATACTCATGGGTGATGCAGAGGTAGTATTCAATGAAATAATATCATTAATACCTGCATCATTTACACGAACAAGATTTGTGTCAATCGGTATCATTGCTATTACGCCATCGGAATTTCCAATCGAAAATCTGTAAGAAACACTTCCTATCTTTATATATGATATCGTAGCATTTGCATTATCAATATCTTGTATAACAGTTCCTGTATTTCGTACTGTTTTTACTATATTTCCAGATGACGTAAGAATAATGTTCTGGTTCGTCGCAGCAAATATACATATAACTTGATTGATATTCGGCGTCACCGCTACGAAATATCCTTGTCCGGTATTATTTGGAACTATTACTGTTACACCTTGTATTGTATTCAAACTTCGTAATGAAATTGTCGGTTGTACGATTCGTAATTCTTGTATGGTTAATGATGTAAGATTATTAACAGCGGTATTGCTGAGATTTTCAAGACGAAGAAGCAATTGGCCCTTTTGTAGATTACTAAACGTTATTCCAGTAAGGGTTGCGCCTGTGATATTTGTGTTGTTGAATGTTGTATTCGTAATTATGGCATTGGTCAAATTAACATTTGTAAAATTAGCATTTGTACAATTTGTACCTGTAAAATTGGCACTTGTACAATTGGCACCTGTAAAATTAGTATTTGTAGCATTAGCACCTGTAAAATTTGCCCCAGTTAAACTTGCACTCACGAAACTTTGTCCACTTAAATCTTGATTGACATAGCTAGACATTTCGTTTATTATATCTAAGGTATAAATTATATTTACAAATTATACATATTCAAATTATATCATTTCACATTCGGTCATAAATGGTATAATTATATAACAATTTCTATCTTATTATCTTATTATTCATTTGGAATAGGTCGCCCAATATATGGCTCCTTATCACAAATCCAGTTCTTTATGTAGTCATCATTGGACCCCCAGTTTATATAGTCGGACCCTTCTAAATAATAATTTTGATGAATGCAATCTTTCGGGGTTTCAGTGTAAATAATGCAACGAAATGATGCAGACTGAGAAAGTGTGATTGTAATTGGGTGTATATGCACATGCGCACCCTTATCAGTCCTAAATGTAGTCATTGACATGATTATCCTGTATATATAGTAATAATTATTTTATATCATTTAAATCGGATGCTTTTTCACTTGAGTGATTGTTATATTTGACGTTGATGCGATTGTATCTGTACCGCTACTATCGCCGATACGAAGTCTAAAATTTGAAGGTGCCCATCTTGTAGCATCATTCGCGGTTGTAACGCGAAATTTCATCCAGTTACAAAATGCACCATCATAACATTGGTCACCGCTCCACTGGTCTGTCCAGTTATAAAAATCGCTCGTTGCTATCATGATGAATTCATTTTGACTTAATGCCCGCATTCGATAAATAATACGCCAATTATTTCGAACTGACGAAGTAGTTGTTGTATTATTTTTTCCAGAGCTAACCGAATATGGGTGACTTGCATTAGTAGCTTGCCACAGCGATTGACTATCATATCGTCGTTGTCCTGTTGCATTTGCTGGACTACCCATGTATGTAACCTGACAACCAAAATCAATTGTCGTCTGACTGTTAAAAAAGAAATACGTCCAAACATAATAATTCGTACTCTTTACTTCAATATCAAAATCATAATCATAATTCCGCATATCCATTGTTGTCGGGAATGTAATCCATGCATTTGTTGAAAAACTCGTACTATAAAACATACTAATCGCGGTCTGTAAATTTGCAGGTATCCTTACATTAACCGCGCCACTTGTCGTTGTTGTTGTAATCGTACTGTCACTAGATGTGACACTTGTAATACCAACAGGTCCTATCGGTCCTGTTGAACCAACAGGTCCGGTCGGTCCAGTTGAACCAATGGACTGAAACTCACCTCCGCTTTCCGCGCGAGGCTTTCGCATGATTTTACAATATCCCTGGTTTTCAAGTGCGCCACCACTTGCATCATTATAAAATACAAGTCGCGATGATAATACACTGGTTGTAACACTAGTAGATGAATATGTAATACTTGCAAGAGATTTGTATGCTCTATTCGGAAATCCGTTCGCGTCTCTTGCCGTTGATGTATGTTCGACATTTCCCATAATTATATTGGTTGAAAATTTTGGTCGCGTGAAGGTGATTTTGACATAATGCTGAATATCCATTGGTCCTGTAGCACTTGTAATTCCATTTAAAAACATAAGAATGGGTTCATTTGTTTCTTGTGCAGATTGCACTCCATCAATATTGTCCATTGAAAGATAGCAATATCGTTGAAATGATATGTCGTCAAACCATGAATATCGTATATGTGTATTTCCAAGCGAAGCAGTTTGACGATATTCAAACAGTACAACATAGTCATAATTGTTAAAATCCCAAGACTGTGTATTTGTAAAATACGCGTTGGAGAGAAATCCATTGAAATTTCCAATCGGTAGGTTACGGTCTTCTAATGTTGTTGAAAAATTAGGCGCTGGTCCAGTGACACCAGTTGGACCAGTTAGACCAGTTGGACCAGTTGGACCAGTAGAACCAATCGACTGAAACTCACCACCACTTTCTGCGCGAGGTTTTCTCATAATTTTACAATAAGCTTTATTTGGCTGCGCAACCTGGACATTCGTTGCATTATAAAATACAATTCTGGAAGAAAATGACCCGGAAGTTACGTTCGTTGATGAGTAAGCGGTTGATGAGTATTGCCTATACGTACGGTTGGGTACTCCATTTGTATCTCTAGCGTTTGAATAATGGTCAATATTACCAAAAATCGTATTTGTTGTAAATTTTGGACGTGTAAATGTAAGTTTAACATAGTGGTCGATTATGACAGGAGCGACTGCTGAATTAATGACATCTAGAAATAATAAATTATTTGTATTTTCTTCACCAAGACTATTTGCTCCTTCTGTATTTGCAATATATGTATAAGAATAACGAGTTATTGTTGCATCATCAAACCATGTATATTTTAAATGACTTGTGCCACCACTACTTGTTTGTTGAAATTCTAATAATACAACGTAATCATAATTGTCAAAATCCCATGTTATAGTGTTTGTGAAATATGCGTTAGGTGATGTGAAACCTTGAAATTGTCCATTTGGCAATAAGCCATCTTGTAATGTTGTTGAAAAGTTCGGCGCTGGTCCAGTTACACCGGTGGGGCCAATTGGACCAGTTGGTCCTATGTACGGTAATGTTGTATTAGTATAAGCAAACATTTGAAATGAGTTAATACCCGGATTTGTTCCAGCTCCAGTTAAACATCTAAGACGAAAATAACTATAGGATGTATAAGTTGAATCATTTATTGTTCGAGTAAGCGCCAATGGAGGTGCTCCTATTAAAGACATTTCTCCGGTAGAATATATCAGAGTTGTCCATGTAATATCATCATTACTACCTTCAAAAAAAAATGAAGTAATAAATTCAGTCCCACCTTGACGTTTTGATATTTCAATTTTCCATATAGCAAATTGCGTAGGACATTGAACCTTCCAAATACATGGAAATGGAGTACCAAGCATAGCCCAATCTGTTGATAAAATATTATCACATGCTTTCCATGCCGCAAATGAAGCATTATATTCAGAAGTCGCGCTAATAGTAAAACCACTTGTTGTAGCAGCTGTCATAACTGGAATAACGCCTGTATTTGATGGAGTTAATGCAGTTGCAATTCCAGGTATGCCTGCTGGACCGGTTGGACCGGATGGACCTATTGGACCGGTTCCTCCACTTCCACTTCCACCTGCACCTGCTGGTCCTGTTGGACCTATGGAACCAGTCGGTCCGCCTATACTTAATGAAGTTATGGATAAATTTGAATAACTTGCCGAATTTTGATAGTAAATACGCCCACCAACAGTTCCAGTATGAGAATTATACGCATATAACTGAACTTGTAAATATGGTTTTGTATAAGTCGATATATTCGTATATGGTACATTGAGATAGGATGAATATTCGGAAATACTAGTTGATGTAACAGATACTGAATTTGAAAATCCACCAATTTGAACAACATTTGCAGGCAATGAAACAGGAGGAACAATCGATGAATTTGTTCTATCAATAATTACACTTCCAGCATCAGTATATACAGTTTGACCTGCAGTAATACCATCACTTTGTGGTGTTAATGTATATAGTGTGTTACTATTGTAAGTCGATAAACGGCCAGTGTATGTTGTCACCGGATAATTTGACGTAGCCGTGAATGTGAATGTTCCTATCGAGCCTTGTCCAGCAAATGCAGGTACACTAAAAGATTGACCATTTGTTGCTCTATTTGCATTTAACCAATATCCTGCAAAATAACTGAATTGCTTTGCGATTTCATTCTGGGGTGCAACATTAACATCATTAAATTGCGCGTCAGGTCCCCATGTTTGTATGTTTGCAGTTGTGTTGGCAGTTAATAACGGTATATAATCACGCCAAGCACTTCCACCTGTCCTAACGTAAATGGCATTGGGAACGGCACTAATCGTATGAACAATATAAAATGCACTATATAATTTAATATGTGGAATATCGCTTGCACTGTTCGCCATTGAAAATACACTGAGGTCCCATAATCCAGATGTTAAAAATAGTTCGCTTGTAAATGATGAGATTAAACCGGCATTTACACTTGCAACGACAGTTGAGCCTGCAGTTAAGTTGATTGTATAAAAATTTTGAGACGCACCATTTGTTTTTAATGAAAGCTCATTTATTGTAGAACCTGCATTATTTTGCCTATTTAAATACAAGACTAGATTACCTCCTCCAGAACCGGCTGGACCTGTGTTTCCGGTAGGACCTACTGCTCCTGCTACTCCTGCGACGCCACCTGGGCCGGTTGAACCTGTCGAACCTACTGCTCCTGCTACTCCTGCGGCGCCACCTGGGCCTGTCGGACCGGTTGAACCTGCTGCGCCCGCTACTCCTGCTACTCCTGCGATGCCACCTGGGCCGGTTGAACCTGTCGGACCTGTTGAACCTACTGCTCCCGCTACTCCTGCGGCGCCACCTGGGCCTGTCGGACCGGTCCCACCACTACCAAAACCCAACGAAACAATATCTCCTAACCCAGACCCATATACCTTATATACATTCAAATCCACTGGTATCAATGATATTACACCATCACCATTTCCAACTGTCAGGCGATAGGGTATATTTCCTATCTTAAGATAGTTCAATGTTGTATTTGCATTATCCACATCCTGAACAACCGTGCTGTTGCTACGTATCGTTCTCACATTACTTCCAGATGTTGATATCGTAATATTCTGGTTTGTTGCAACAAATATGCAAACAAGCTGATTGATAATCGGAGTAATGGATGTCGTGTATCCTTCCCCTTGACTATTCGGTATTTTTACTGTAACTGTTTGTATTGCAGCAATCATGTCAGATGATACAGCTGGTTGTATATTACGAAAGTCTGCAACTGTAAGCGACGTCAAATTATTAACTGCAGATATCATATGATTTGTTGAACGTAACAATAATTGGCCCTTCTGTAAATTACTAAATGTGAGTGTGCTAATATTTGCGCCAGTGATACTAGTGTTTCTGAATATCGCATTTGTAATTGTTGTATTTGTAAAATTGGCATTTGTAGCATTTGCATTCGTAAAATTTACATTTGTAGCATTAGCGCCCGTGAAATTTGCCCCGCTTAAATCGGCGCCGATAAAACTCTGCCCACTTATATCTTGATTTAGATAGCTGGCCATTTCGTTTCTTATATGTAAAATCACAATATAATTTTACATATAATTTTTACACATTTTTTACAAATTATTATCAATACGTGACAGTGTTGTTTATTCCATGAAAAAAATTGAAATGTTTTTTCAAGTGTTCATCAGACTGCAGCGACCAAGCACAGTACCAAAACTACAACGACAGACACAATGCTATCTTTCCTCCAAGCCGGCGACATTACCAATACGATGCGTTCAATGAGCAATCTCCCAGGTCTTTGCTCGTCTGACAAAGACAAAATCAAATACTCAGCTTTGAATTATACTACAGCCATGCGTCACAATCTTCAGACCGGTTCCCCCATTTTCACCAATATCAGAAGACTTGAAGCCGAAATCGAGCGCCGTGACATCGCAAGCATCACTTCAGGGCGTCTGCCTTCTGTTGCGGCCGACATTGCCAGTTCATCTCGTCGTATCTCTACTTTTACCGACAACGATATCCTACGCGACAATGCCACACTTGCACTCATTATGGCTAAAGAGCTCGCGTTTCTCAACCGAACGAACCAAATGATTTCACTCATTGCGCGCAGGTACCAAGAAGAACAAGAAGATGAAGAATGTGGACGAACTCATTCTTGCGACGACGACGACGCGGCTAATGATGACATCATTGAAGACAGTTCTGATGAGGGGGAGGATGACCTTGAGGCCAACAACGACGACGTTTCGAGCACATCCCTATTACAGCGTTCACATTCACATGCCGCTCCAGGATACAAACGTGAAGAACGTAATACTGAAAACCAACTTGTCGCTACATTCCTCGTAGCAAGTGGTCGGCTTCAGGCCAAATTCAGCAACCTTTGCGCCCTCACCGGAACTTCCGTCATACTCGTAAATGCAATGACGACGATGGACCAGCCACGCAATGAAGACAATCGAGAGAAACAGCTTAACGCAGAAAAACTCGTCATTTCGGACATCTACTTGTACTTTTGCAAATTTGACGCAGAACATCGCGACCCTGTTGTATGGGCATTCCTGGAATTGCGCGATATCTCTGTTACAGCATGGAGAATAATGTCGATGTTTGCATTCTCAAACCTCTTTCGATTGGCCGCCGGAACTGACTTCAGTATTTACACCCCCGATGATGCAATATTCACGCAAGGACGAGACTACAAATTATCAAGCCAAATTACCGCCGCAGCCAATTGTGTCAATGCTGACGGACATGCAGCATCGGCTGCAGGAGGAGGTTGTCCGGAACAGATGATGTCATTCACAGAAGAACCAGACGACGAATACAATTAAACCACGTATCAGTACAGACGCGGTTGGAGAGGTAAGGCCAAGGTAAGGTTAATGTGTTGATATTATACTAATACTTTTTTCTTGTATATTTTTGTTTTTTCCTGGAACGGTCACGACGCTTTGTAAAATTACGACGATATTGTTTTGTTCCTCCTTGTTTCGATGGTTCTGGTGCTGATGCGGATGCTGGTGCTGGTTTCTTTTTTATTGGTAAAACTACACCATCGTTCGGTTCAAAATCTGAACGCGAACCTTTTACACGGACAAAACTTGGCTGTACAGGTTCTATCGAAATACGTAACACATCCTTGTAAAAATCCGGTTTAAAATAAAGAAACATACGCCAATCAATTCTAAAATTTGAAAACGACATTGCATTTAAAATTCTAGCAAATGCTTCACTCTCAAGCGCTTGTTTCATCAACAGTCCTTCGGTTTCTATAGGTGTTGGTATCTTTAAAGCAATCGCACATTGTGTAATTCCATATTCACCTTTAAGGTCAATAATAACATTATGAATTCCAGACTCTCCGAATATCACTTTTGGAACGCCAATCATCGGAACACAACCTGGACAACTTTCTTTACTTAATGACGACCATAATATTCTAGGTCCGTCGCGTGGAGTAGAATGAATGAGAGGGATGGACCCAGGTTGGTTAGTCTCACCCACACACGGCTTATCTGTACCATACTGTGTTCGACTAAATATAACAGAGTGAGGCTGCGGTTTTTCAGTTAATAACGGTTCTATCAATTCAAAGCTATGGTTCGGTAAAAACTGCCAGCGAGATAAATCAATGGTATGCATGGAACCAATTTGGTCTTTCACTTGTGTCATATCGACACCAGGTGCAGGTCGGCGTTTTTGTATCAAATAAAAATCATACCTAGTTTGAACATTAAAATCTCGTTTTCCATCCGGCTTACTGTGTATTTCTAGATATAGCATATGGTTGCGGTGTGTCATCATATCAAAAAGTGTCATTGCACGGTCAGACGGTGGTTTTCGCCAAAGAGCGGGATGAACAAAGAGAAGGTAAGCATCCGGTTTAAGAAGTTGCGTATCCAATGATTTTTTTACAAATTTATCCCATAAAATACTGCCTCCTCCTTTTTTCCCTTCGTGCGTTTGGTCGGCATTAAACGGTGGATTTCCTACGATTACGTCGAACTGGTGGGTCGTGACGCCATCAGTGAAAATATGGCCATTCTGGTCTAAAAAACTAGAACAACATAAATTCATGGTACTTCCAAATATCTCTCGGATACGTTGGCAGCTTGTCTCATTATATTCAACCATATACAGCATATTCCGGATGATGTGAGCACTGCGTTCATTAGGGTCTGGTATCACATCAGACAGACCGTTCATCAATCGCGAATAAACTACCATTAAAAAATTACCGAAACCCGCGGCAGGGTCAAGCCATTTTTTTGTTGGATCGCTCCATATCTCCTCGGGCAATTGGTCTAGCATTGCATTGATAATTTTTAATGGAGTAAATACTTCACCAAACTGGTCTTTTTCAGTTTTACGGACACTTAAACTTCCTACAATGGACGCGATGTAATCATCGGGTCTATTTCTATGGTCGTGTATTTCACCAAGTTCCATATTTATATATTTATATATTCAAATACTATTTATTTTAATACTCCCTGAACTGGTCGCGAATGTGTTCAAACACCGATATCGCATCTCTCGCGCATGTTGTAATATACTCAGCGACAATCCCTTCATCAACACCCACAGTATCTGCAAAACCTACACGTATCATGCTATCCGGATTATGTGGATGTATCTTTCGAAAAGCACAGTACGTAACTGTCTGGTCATCTGCATAGTGCTTGTCGTGAATGAAGAATTCCAGAACCTTCCCCAATGTATAATCTTCACCCTTCAGTTCGATATCGAACCCATTCTGGATTGTGCTTACCGTAGGTATAATATGGTTTTCGCCACTTTCAATATCACGAATAAATTTCGTGCATTTGTTAATCATAATCTGCGCGGCTTTGCTGACAATGTCAGCATTCGAGAAGACGCCCACAGTCTCAACAACGAAATCAAAGCTGTCCTCTTTCGTCTGGCGTTGTGCATCAAGAAGAAGCCAGTTCTTTCGTTGCGCTTTCATTTCTTCACTACCAATTGTGGCGACACCTTCCCTCACAAGTTCCGCCTCTTTGATACGCCATGCTTCATCGACTTTTGCCGGGTCCATCGTCATTTGATAAGCGCATGTACTTACCACGTTAAATGCTCCATCCTCCTTCGCAGTTCCAATATCGAGTTCACATGTAAGCGCTAGTTGCTCGCCTTCGCCATATTCAGTCATTTTCGGAAGAAGACGCATAAACTCAATATAATCTCCAGTGATGGGGTTTGGCGGGAAAATTTCATGTACCTTGACATCCGTAAGATACTTGCCATTAGTCTTGTTCTTTAGTTTGAAGTCTTTGGTTGTTACATATACTATTTCGCCACCGTCTGCAACAACACTCACTTCAAGGACATATTCTTGATACGGAAAGTCTGTCTCGGTGATGTGAATAGGAATACAGCTAAGACGTTGTTTCACGATTTCATTATGGATACGCGATGTGTTTGTGGTGATGCTTGCCTTGCACTCGGCATACGGAAATGTTCGAAACACGAATGTGGGAATGTCCGAGAGGATGACACGGCGAATAGCATTCGCTAAACTTACGTTGATACGGTCGATTGTAAATTTGAGTTGGCCGTTTTCGTCTGTTTTCGATACAATACGAGGTATATATTTAGAAGCAGCGGTGGCGGAGTGGAAAGGGGCTGAACGTGGTGGGGGTGTTCTTTCAAATGCATCGGCGGTACCTTGCTTCATAGATGCTGCTGCTCCTGCCGCTCCTGATAGTGATGATGTTTGTACTGACATATTCTTTCGTTGAATAACAATAATGGAACGGTTTATATTATATTGTTATAAACTATTGGTTTATAATCAATTTTATCTTCTTCCATATATTCTATTCTATTCTATTCTATGGAACCGCGTTAAAAAATACATAAAAACTTATGTATTCTTTAGTAATAAGGAATGTCGTGTATTATTTATTATAGTAATCATTGTGATAAAAGCAAAGCGGTTTTAACTGCGTTGTCTAAATCGCGTGTTCAAGACGATATCCATTTTCTTTGTATTGATAAGCGTGTCCGAGCAGCGAATGGTTCTGGAGCATGGCACATCATAACTGAAACCGGTGAAAAGGTGCTTTTGCCGCCACAGGTAAATCGTGTTCCTGCTCTGTTGCTTCTGAATAAGGGGCATATGGTGCTTTACGGTGAGCAAATTCTGCAGCATTTTCAGCCAAAGAATGTTGCGCTGAATAATGAAGCCACAAACTTTAATGGCGAACCGAATGCGTTTTCATTAGGGCGTGAAAGTATGGGTGGATTTGGTGTTGCGTCTGACAACTACAGTTTTTTAGACCAGAGCCCCGATGAACTTTCTGCAAAAGGAAATGGCGGAATGCGTCAGCTTTATAATTATGCAACCATTGATATTGTTGATAAAATTGAAACACCGCCCGATAATTATTCGCCAGACAAGGTGGGAAGTGTATCATTAGAACAATTACAACAAAAGCGTAATTTGGATATACAACAGTCACAACAGACAAATGCTAGCAATCATATTGTTAATCGGGGCGGGGGCGGTGGGGGCGGCTATGTCGGGAATAATTTCAGCGGTGCGGGAACGGAACAAATGGCAATGAGAGGTAGTGGACAGCCATCTTACGACGGAGGAGCGGGTGCTATGGGTGGTGGAATGCCCAGCGGTTCTCAGCGTGGTCAATCGATGCCTCAACCACAGCAATACGCACCCGTTGGTACGCCTCCTCAATTTGCAGCACAGGCAGTATATCGAGCTCCGCCACAACAACCTGAGTATTCACGTCTAGGTAACGGCGCAGGTGGGGGTAGTGGCGGCGGACTTCGCGGAACCATGGACATGCGTGCTCAGCCTCGTGGAGGAGGTAGTTGGATATAATATTCGTTTAAATATAATTACTGTATGTAAATAATTGATAAATACGAAGGATGAAACAATGGATTATATAGTCGACATAGATATTGAAAATAATAATGTTAGAGATGATGGCCACTACGCGGTGGGGCAATTTATATACGATGAGAAACGATACTGTTCAAAACTATATGTTTTTTGTAAATCAATCGGACTTGCATTTTATACAACAACATTAACAACGTGTGAGGTGCCAGATTTTTATATTATAATGAATGTGGTAATGTTTTTATCCACTATGAATAGTGCACGTTATGAATATAAACATTATCAGAGATACGGAACCGTATTTTCATCACATAATGAATATAATACGTGGAAAAGGAACCAATGGCCTAAGTCAAGAATGGTATTTTCAATGACTGAACTTGCGATAAAAATTTGGTTTTTCATAAAGACATTTCCACCTCAATTTGATTATAGAACCACCTGTGAAATCGGACAAAGTATGTTCAAATTCCATATATTGACAATTTTAGTACTATACGTTATCATTACAGTATTTTCAATGTTATTTTTAGTATGTGTTTATTGTGGAGGTCCACATTATAGTTATCAAACTTATATACGTTCAAATATAACTAGTCAAGCTATTTCTATACCTTTACCTATAATATCCGATAATAATCAAAATGATGAGTGTTGTATTTGCATGGACGTAGATAATATTCAAGCGTGGTTGATATTGCCATGTGGTCATAAATATCACGCGTTATGTGTTTCAAGATGGTTGCTTCAACATCATACTTGTCCGATATGCAGACTTGATATTCGTATTCTTATATAAAAATTGAAATGTTTTTATTGGTATTCAAGCATTTCAATTGTCATCTTCATCGTCATTCAGAACAAATGTCATCTACTGTTACGTCTCTTGTCGCCACCGTCCCAAAGAAATACCGAACGTATCACATTCGGTCTTGGCATGCATATCAACAAATCACGCCGTCACATCTTCATTCCATCGAACATTACAATGCCGCTTGTGAAGAGTATGCCAAATTATACGAGGAAGATGTCATGGTACTGCGTGATAATATCACCAAGGTCAATGGGTGGTATTGGTGCACTGGGTGGCCTGCCCAGAATTGCGCGGACACAGATGGATATGTGGACGTTCGCACCGGAAAAAAATACGCTCAATACGGAGAGGAGACGTTTTTCAAAGATATTGGTAAGGAGTAATTCAATCGCGAATATCGGTATGTAATATGAATAGTTATAACCTAATGATAATATACAAATACAACATGAATTCACTTTACGAACTTTATGTGAAATATGACAAAATCATAAAATATTCGGTTTATGCATTCACGGGGTGGTTCTTGTCGTGGGTGCTTTTTTTTATCATGTTGCCGTTCATGATGCATTATTATGGAAAAATTAAAGGTGCATCATTGAATTACATATTCAGTTGGTTCTCCATGATTGCGATTATCCTCGGATTAGAGTTTGGAATGCGACCAGATACTTTCAATTCTATCAAATCCGTCAAATTGTAAAAATATATTGTTATGCATAAGTAATAAAAATAGGAAATATAGGATTTAGAATGAGGTCATGATGTAAAGTAAATTTATGAGTGTGTGTGTGCCTTTAATTGAAATGGAATGCACTTCATCGGCCCTTTTGTTGGGAATACATGAATGATGGGTCGCCAGTTATTTCACGCAAAACATGATTAGTCCATGCTATTTGAACGGCATCAGCTTCGTAATAGTTCCAATACGTCTCCTGTAAGTTCAAATCTGGATGGGGTTTATTTCCGGAAGAAATGACATTTGTAAAATGTGTCATGGTGCATTGGTATCTATGAACTGGGTATTTATTTTTGACAAAGATGCCTTTGCAGTTGAGATGTGCAAATTCAGGTCGTTTTTCTCGGATCAGGTACATTTTGCCCGGCTGAAGGTTGGCTGGATTAACAAGCCGAAGAGGACGCATATTTCAGATGCTTATTATATGAATTTCTTTTATTTCGTTCAATTTTATGAAGTTGATTGAATTCTCTCGATTTTCGTCATTTTACACCAGATAAACGTATGTGCGCGATGTTATCGCGTTAATTTGACCGTTTCAGGTTCATACGGTTGAAAATACCAACCCCGCGCCCACCTGCACCAAAATCTCTCGAACTATCTCAGTCGAACTTTACCGAAGGTAGAATATAAACTGTCATATTCCGAGAGATTGTGTGCCGAATTTGAATGGCTTAATTTATAAATCGTATAATCCGAGAGATTTGGATTACATGAAATCTCTCAACACAGCCAAATATAATCCGTTCAAAACATCCTTTTCTCAAAAATTACAAAGTTCCAAGTTTCACTTACCGATGCATGTTTGTTCAATGATAAAACCGCCGAAAATATTTCGTTTGAAATCAATGGTTTGAGAGAAAATATCCAAAATTATACCATCCAAAAAATGTCCAATTTAGACCCCCCAAAAATGGACATTTTTTAGACATCCAAAAATGTCCATTTTGGCCTTTGCGCGCCGCCAATTTTAAAAAAAATCGCAAAACATCAAAAAATGGGGTTGTGACCATAATGCTCACATTTCATATTTTTGCCCTAAAAAATCTGTGACTGACATTTTCGGGGTCGGCGGCGGCGGCCATTTTGGGGGGCGAAAATCGGACATTTATGTATAACGGATATTTTAGGATACAAAAAGATACAAAAAAATATCCAAGATACATTTATTCAAAATGCAACCTAAATTTTATTGCGAAAAATGTGACTTTAAATGCTGTAAGCAAAGTATATACAATACCCATTTAGAAACGGTCAAGCACAAAAAATCAGGATATATCCGGATACATCCTGAAAAAAAAGATACAATTGTATCTATCCACACTGAAAAAATATCCGAAGGAGGAGGACACATATGTCCTTACTGTTTTAGGTCATATAAATATCATTCGGGTGTATGGCGACATAAGTCAGTGTGTAAATATAAATGTAATATTGATGATGAATTACCACAAACCGACACTAATGTTATTATACATAAGAAGCCAACAAGTAACGAAGAACAAACCCATAATCAACTGAAACACCTTACTGCCGAAAATCGTGAAATCAAAATGAAAATGACAATGATGTTGCAGATGATGACTACAAACACACAATTTCAATCGCATCTTATGGAGCTAATGAACGCAACCCAAACGCAAATTACAAATTATAATCAATCACACACACAGACACAAACATCAACCATGTGTGCACCTGTACCAGGTGTTGCATTAAATGGTGACCACGCAACATTCAACAACACGAATACAAACAGCCACAATAATACATTTAACATGAACTTTTTCCTCAATGAGAAATGTAAAGATGCAATGAATATGAAGGATTTTGTGAATTCAATTCAACTCAACCTTACTGACCTCGAAAACGTTGGCAGGCTTGGTTATGTGGAAGGAATGTCAAATATCTTCATAAACAACCTTCAAAAGACCGACGTATATAAACGCCCAGTACATTGTAGTGATGTCAAGCGTGAGACATTATACGTAAAAGATGATAATCAATGGGAACGCGATGGACCTGACCATTCAAAAATGATGAATGCAGTCCTCGCGGTTGAACAGAAGAATGTTGCACTTATCAATGAATGGGCAAAGACACATCCACGGTGCATGAATAGTAACACTCGAGACAATGAAACCTACTTCAGATTATCCAAAGCAGCCACCGATGGAGAGAAAGACGGCAACATCGCCAAAGTAATACGAAAGGTTGCGAAGAATGTGGCTATTGAGAAGGATATGTGATTGATAATAGTGTCGTTCTTTGTATGTAGATTTATTTTATGCAGATAATTGAACCGATTTTTTGGAGTAAAATTATGTAGCCATTTTTAAAAATGTCCATAAAAATGTCCATTTTGGCCTTTGCGCGTGGAAGTTTTTAAACGCGAATTTAAAACATCGATTTTTTGGGTTTGTGACCATAACGCTCACAAAATGCATTTTTTGCATAAAAAACCTGTGACTGATATTTTTTGGGGTTTGGTAGGGGTATCCAACCTCGACCGTTTAGGAGTTTTTTTATGTAGTCTAATTAGATACAATGGCTAACAAAAAAAACTCCAAAAAAACTCCATTATTTTCATGCGAAAAATGTCACTTTATATGCTGTAAACAAAATGATTATAAACGACATCTTGTGACGAATAAGCATAAACGGCTACATGAGACTACCGAAAAAAACTCCATTTTCATGAATGAAACAAAATCATTCAGTTGCGTTTGTGGTAAAGTATATAGTCATCATTCAAGTCTTTCAAAACATAAGCACCGTTGTAAAGCATTATATATCCCAGATAATATGTCAGTTGGTTCATCTAATGATAATAAAGAACAAGATACAAATTGTTCATTGTTATCTTTTAATGAAAATATAGTACTAACCAAGGATATATTTATGGAAATATTGAACGACCGACAAGAAATGCTGAAAATTATAAAGACGCTATCGGAACAAAAATTTGCATGCACTACATATAACAATAACACAATAAATGCCAATACAAACAGCCATAATAATAACAGTACCTTCAATATGAACTTTTTCCTCAACGAAAAGTGTAAAGATGCAATGAATATGAAGGATTTTGTCAATTCGATTGAGCTCAATATTACTGACCTGGAAAATGTCGGACGATTAGGTTATGTGGAAGGAATGTCGAACATATTCATAGACAATCTTCAAAAAACAGACCTATACAAACGACCGGTTCATTGTAGTGATGTCAAGCGCGAGACATTGTATGTAAAAGATGATAATCAATGGGAGCGTGATGGACCTGACCATAGTAAAATGACAAACGCGGTACTTGCAGTTGAACAGAAGAATGTTGCACTTATTAATGAATGGGCGAAGGCAAACCCGCGTTGTTTAAACAGTAACACTCGAGAGAATGAAACATATTTTAAGCTATCTAAAGCAGTTACAGATGGCGATAAGGATGGTAATATAGACAAGGTGATACGAAAAGTAGCCAAGAAGGTCATAATTGAAAAGAATATTATGGATTATGATACAACAAATGTATAGATATAATATTATTCATCATTCAGTATTAAAAATTACTTGATTATAACAATTTACATCCTTGCATATGTAAACGCAAATTAAAGTTACGAGTTAGTAAGAAGTGTGTTCTCTATATTATGAAGGAATTGTTTTGATAAAGGTTATGAATGAAGATAATTTATAATGTAATAAATATATTGTATCGACATAATATATCGATAATAATACTATAAATGCCATATATACCTATTGCAAATGAGTTTCCTGGTATCGCTGGATTGTTGAATACATATACAGAAACTGGAAGTATATTAAAACAATTAGCAAATACGTTATTGAATAAAGATACAGAGGCATTCAATAAGGCGGAAAGAGAAACAGTCGCCAGCTACATTTCATATTTAAATAATTGTCAGTTTTGTTATAGGTCACATTTAGTAATATCTGATTGTTTATGGAAACAAAATGGAAAAACAAAAGAAATTATAGATAATAGTGTAAATAACACACCATCGGATAAAATGAGTTATTTATTGTATATTGCAAAAAAATTACACAATTCTGTTCAGGGTATATCACATGACGATATTTCGTTACTTTATAGTATGCATAATTTTACTTCACACGATGTAAATGAGTTCATATTGATTATATCATCTTTTTGTATGTTTAACCGGTATGTTGATGGATTAGGAACAGACCATGCACTAAACGATGAAGTTTATTATACTATGGGTCAAAAAATAGTAGAACACGGATATTTATGAATGTAAATAAATTTCAAAAATAATTATTCATAATATATTATATGAGTGCGCCATGATATATAATGTATTAATTATAGGGGGCGGTATATCTGGGATAATGGCATTAAAACATTTACTAGAAGAGGGTGAAACAAATGTCATTGTATTAAATAAAAATAAAGAACCATTTGGTGTGTGGAATATAAATAATCATCCAAGTGTAATGGAATTTACATATTCAGTAACTTCAAAACTATATTTAACAATATCAGATTTTCCAATTGGCAAGGATGTATCTGAATTCCCTCATCATTCTGTCGTATTAGATTATTATAAGAAATACGCCAACCATTTTGGTTTAATACCCTACATCAAAAACAACATCGAAATTATAAAGGTCAAGAAAATCAACAATGTATGGCATTCGTATACGAAAGACACAGTATATAAAAGTCACAATATTATAGTCGCAACAGGTGCAGTCAATAAATGTTTAAGTTATCCATCCGAATCATTTTTTAATAATTTCACCGGAGAAAAATATCACGCCGACCACTTTAAAAGTTATTATACCGGATTAGTGAATAAAAAAATACTTATTGTTGGTGGAAGTGATACAGCGTGCGATATAGCCGTGTATTTATCGGATAAAAACAACAAAGTCACAGTTTCAATGAAAAATGGACGATGGTTTCAACCGCGGTTTGTGGGTGCTTATAACTCTTCAGATGCGTTTTATTCGCGTTCTTTGGATTTTTTAATTAAAAATGTAATTGGTAAAAAAGTGGTACATAACGTATTTGGAATGGAATATGTTAGATTATTTTATGGTTCATATGGTAGTGGAATAAAAGAATGGGAGCCAAAATGTGATTATCTAAACGACTATTATGTGAAAAGTAGAGATATAGTGGATGCGATTGCAAAAGGTAAAATAGAACCTAGAAAATATATTGAAAGCATTCATGGTAATAAAATCAAATTCATTGATAATGATGCTGTAAGTGAATTTGATGTCATTATTTTTGCGACAGGATACAATACGAAAGGGTGTTTTGGCTTTCTAGAAAAAACATATGATAAAAAATACAAGCATATATTTGTTCCGGAAGACAACTCTATATTTTTTGTCGGATTTATTCGACCGTATTTGACATCTATTCCAATGCTTGTTGAACTTCAAACAAGATGGGTAAGTAAAGTTATTACAAATCATGTTAAATTGCCATCTAATACGCGAATGTTAGAAGAAATAGAATATGACCTTGAAAAGTCAAAAAAAGAATTTCCGTGTTCTCATAACAGAATACCGATAGTTGACCCTTATGATTATTGTAATATGATAGGTAAAAATATAGATGCTTTACCTAACTTATTTCATTTATTTTTTGCAAATAATCAATTATGGCAAAATATTGTATATGATAGCTGGAACCAACATATTTTTCGTTTAAATGACAAGGACCCGAATAAGATTAAAATAGCAGTGGATAACATAATGGAAAATCACACAAATGACACGAGTAAAATGGTGAGAAATAAACTAATATCTATTCACTTGTATATTCTAATATCTCTAGTCGTCGTTGTATTTATATTCATAGTCATCTTTCGGTTCAAACAAAAAATTAAATTTTTAATATATAAAAATGTAAAAAAATGTTATAATATAACGAAATAAACTGTGAGTAAGGAGAAACAGTCTAATAGGGTGAAACTGTAAAAATAAGATAAAAAAAGACAAAATAACGATTTATGTAATCATAGTTATTAATATGATAATAACTAACTATGATTTTGTTTCGTTTTTCTTTTTGGTGAGCGTAATACTTATGCGAATATCAAATATGTTATAAAGATATAAATAATACTATAATAATATCCATGCTGCAATTGTCGTGCGATTTAAAATATATTATTCCGATTATAACTTTCTGGCAAAGGGTTTATTCCGAAATATTGAAATATAAACCCGACCCTGTTGTTACAAACAATATTGTTACAAACAATATTGTTAGTTCTATCCATTGTGTATCTTATATACTTCATTATAATTATGATTACAATATTAATTATTATATACACCTAAGTATTGGATATTATATTTATGACACACTATACATGTTATCACGTTTTATAAGTGACTATAAACAGCAAAATAAAGAATATATTCATATTGTTTATATCACCCACCATTTGTCAGCAGTGTACATCTTATATGAAATATTGACAGGTGAAAATAAGGATTTTCTATTGAAAGGTTACAATTTAACAGAATTGTCAAACATTATGTTATACATCTCATTTCACATAAACAAGGTATATGCACATCATGTATATTTGAATATACTAACCGACTTTATACATCTATTATGGTATTCGTATATAAGAGTGTTTATTTTAGCAGCTTTTATGTACAATTCATTATATTCGTTACATTTGAGTATATGTACCAGAATTATACAGTCAATCATATATAGCATTGGGTTGGGTTGGTGTTATTTATTAGTAAAACGAAATATGACAAACTTGCATACACTTATAAAATCAAAAGACGACTAATTCGATAACCTCGATTCTACTTGTTGAATGAAATATTCCTCGGCTGGATGAAGCAATGCGCCTACACCAGACTTAGAATTAATCTCTCGAACTGTGTGATATACCATTGTTTCACGGTCATTATCACGACAGTTATTATCAGTAACGAATTGGAATTCATGTGTGATATAAACGTCGATATCGTTTCTCGTGGGGTTGTTGTTTCCTGGAATAAGATTAACCATTTGCTCGTGATATTAGTTTAATCTATAATATTATGTAAATAGATATACGTTTATGTCTATATAATTTTACATAATATGTCAAAATCTTGTTCTGATGTCGGAACCGTGACTGTTCCTATACCTCAAGCGTATTTTATCTGGTATTGCGCATGGTTATCTGTGCCATCTGCGATATATGCATATATGTCTCCTCCAACCACCACCCATCTTGCTATAATTCCTGCCAGTGTATTTGTTACGTCCATTCTTTATTGGCGCAACCTATACGAAATTCCTGGCGTCGTAAATTAGATATGGTTACAGTGACAATAGGCGTTTCATATCAGACATATTATGCTTTCGTTTATATTCAATATAATAGTCTGGCAATACTTACATATATAATACTTATTGGATTTTCGGCAGGTCTGTATATTATAAGCAACTATCTTATGAAATGCGGGCGCTTGTGGCCAGCAGTATATACTCATGCAAGTATTCACATTGTTGCAAACATTGCGAATATAGTGTTGTATAATTCAATTGAAAATACCAAAAATAATAAATACATAATATAAAAAGAATTGTTATAAAGACTGTTGATACATTACATCAACGTCATTATAAAATAATGTGTTATAGTGTAAAATCTAGTGCAAAGACAACCTTAATGTCGGTAATCGCGACTATTATTTTACTACAATCTAATATTCCACATTTTCAATGGTTGGGAATTACATTAATCGGATGGGGTGGTATGCAATTTGCAGAATTATTATTATGGCTTACTGACCCGCGCAAAACATGTACTACTGCGAATAAACTTATAACAACAATACTAATACCATTTATATTAATCTTGAATGCATTATGCCCTGTATTGGGTTCATTTTTCGTAAAATCATGGTCGCAGAGTAATGAAAATCGGCGTTTGTTTATTTTGTTGTATAGTATTGTCGCTACTACATTACTTATAATATATTTTTACGGAAGTCCTGATAAATATTGCACTACTGTAACAAAAGAAGGTCATCTTGATTGGTGGGTTTCTCAGTGGTCTGTATTGGATTTTAAAATAAAACGTTTGTTTGCAACAACCGTTTGGCAACTTGTAATTATTCTTCCGTTTATTGTTTTATGGGATATATCGTACAAAGCAGTGGTCACCTTTTGTATATTACCACTCATAGGTTTTTATCTTGGATTTAAGACTGACGCGAATGGCAGTATTTGGTGTCATTATGCGAGCTTTACGTCGATTGTTTCGTTGATAATGTATGGGTTATACAAGTTCAACATTTACAAGTTCAACATACACAATAATTTACGATAGTATGGAATACTACTAATCGTTAATTATAATAATCGTTAGTTATATTATTACTAATAAAATTTCCGATGAACCAGAACTATATTTTGCTTGTAATGCTTATTTCATACTTTGTTCCAATCGCATTCGTATATTATAACTATAACAGATATGGTGCGAAAAGTATTTCAAGTATCATTACCAGTGAAGAACCGTTATTTATATTGAATAATGAAGACGGTGGGGGAGGTATAATAAATCTTTTTTCAACGAACCTATTACAAACGAGACATCTTATTGCCGGATGTATGTTCATTATGGCGTTATTTACTATATTTTATGAATATCAGCGTTGTAAAATGTACATGAATTCTCGATTGTGGTCATTATTTGCTATTATCGTTCTTTTAGTCGGAATATTTGGAGTTATTTATATCCCCGAAACAAACTCACTGCATTATCTATTTGGTGGGGCGGCATTTATCGCGATAATTGGATTTATGGTTGGTCATACGTATTATCATTATGGACATAGTGGTCATACAATCAGCGCAAATCTTCGTATTATCCTTTATATTCAAATACTATTTATGGCAATAACATTGATATATCTTTTGCAAGGTATGCATATTTTCACGATAGAGGCTCTTTTTCTTGCGAATTTTGCTGTATTTTACTTGTATATCCATTTTCACAACTGTTCTAGTTCTCTCTCGCATTCAAGCCGTTGATGTTGTAAGTTTGTCCGATAATCATGAATATATTGATATAATAATATGCCGCCTGACGATGCTAAAAACATAAGAGATACGCCAATGACTGCATCAAACGGTTCATTGAAACAGACAAACGAATAAGTGAGCTGGGTGACGCGACGAATAATATCGAGCCCACTAAGCAATATATTCGCAGGTATTACGCTATTTTTACTATTCAGAATGTAAATTTTATTGAACATATAAAGCTGTAACCCGAATGCAATAAAAAAATACATTGTCACAGTAGTGACTGTAACTGGCGGGGTATGTTTTGTAGTGTAAAATATCGCCCAGGGTGAAACGATAATAAAATATGAAAACTGAAAGATGATTTGAAAATCAATATTCGGCATAATATCGCCGTAAAGCGACATCGAGTATTCAATCAAGTTATTGTAAGTAGAATTCAAAAAACAAGAGACAAGAATAATTACAGTATTTTGAATTACGTTGCTTCCGCGATTATCAGAACTGTCTGAATACTGAAGTATGTATTGTCCGGTAGCAATTGAATGTGATATAACAAGTGCAACACAACTTGCATAATACAGACGCGTGACTGGCTTTTTTAATAAGAACTTGAACCATGGAATGTTGAATATAATGAACCCCGACCGTAATATTGTATAATAACTTAATGTCACTGTCTGTAGTGCGTAAAATACAATTACAGTTTCGACTGTATAAAGAAAACCGGTGATAATTGGATATTTTAATACATGCCTGCGTTCAGGCGACAAGTATGTTTTGATGTTTTCCCATGAAAATTTGCGTATAAAAAATAACCCGTAAAATGGAGTAAATACTACACTAAGAAGAACATTAAACCATTCGTTTTTGTAGTCGTAGTTATTTGTAATGTATTTCATACAGATTAAGTATTCGGTTAATGTTCCTACAAATAATATGGAATTTAGAATGAGGAGCCAAGCCATAAAACTGTATTGCATACTATTTGTAAATACATCTATATTTGTTCTTTATGCTGATACTGAAATGTGTTTCTTCGAGGTACATTTCTATGTATATTGTATATTGTATATACGCCACAAATATGTCTTCTGCTAAGAATGGTATTTTTGTTTATGAAGGTACGAACTCGGACATTCAACAGATGAAAGAAGAATTGTTACGAACAAATGTTCATAGAACGTTAGTGGGGGCACGGATATGTCAAGATAAAATTGGGGAGGGTTTTGTTAGGGAAGCGATTGAAGGTGCAGATATAATAGTTGTTAATTATTCTAATAGTAATATAATTGGATTTGCAGCAGTAACAACACATAATCATAAAAAAACTGGAAAATATTTATATATAGATTTAATTTGTAATGAACCTCCTCCAACAATGCAAACGCGGGACATGGATACCTATATAAGACACGGTGCCAAAGCTATGTTAGATGCAATAGAAAAATTAGCTATGACTAACGGTTGTTTTTGTGTAAAATTAAGTGCGATAGATTATGTTATTCCTTATTATTATAGATTCGGATACAATTTTGAAAGAGTCTTCATTGATGGAGAAGATATTAATACTTATTTACAAACAAAACAACAACAATTAATTACAGAGTTGAGACAGGCACAAATAGAGAAAGATACAAAAACCCAAGACAGTTTAATGATAGGCATAATAAAACGCTTCTACATTGGTTTTTATGGTGATAAATATCAATCTGATGTTTCTTCTTCAGATAGCACCACCGATAGAACAAGACTTGCTGATACCAATGGAATTCCTATGATTAAGATGATAACGCCCCCCCCCCACAGCAGCAGCAGCCATTGGGGGTAAAAACATAAGAAAAAACTATTCGTAAAAAATATACAAAAAAAGAGCGATGTTAAAAAATCAAGGAAGTATCGTCGTCGCGTATAGGTATTGTGTGTGTCCAGAATTATAAACAGATATAAACCTAACTTTGTATACACAATACCAAGAAAATGCCGACCGTGAAAAATAGATATAGTAGTCCTGAGCCAGCTGTACCAGATTGCCAGGATTGGACCACTGTCACGATGAGTAAGAACCGACCCCAAAAAAATGCTGACGCATCGCAAACGAGCCGTTCGCTTGTTGGTACATCTTCCGCGAATGTGAATTCTGCATCGGCCGTTGTAGCGGCTACTACTCAGAAAGTAAGTGGTAGTGGAGATGACGACACAAAAAAGACGAAGTACATCGCAAAGGTGACCAGCGACGCCGTAAGAACCGCGCGATGTGAAAAGAAACTAACGCAAAAAGAGCTTGCACAAAAATGTAATATGGACGTGAGCATTGTCGCGGAGATTGAACGTGGTGGATGTGTATATAATGCAGGGCATGTGAATAAAATTCAGTCGGTTCTAGGTGTTAAAATCCCAAGGGCGTAATATATTCAATGGTATACATGAATTATTAATAAACAAAAAGAAACTTAAATATTCGAACTAGTAATAATACATATTCATAAATAAATGGGAGGAAACAAGCATCATAAGAAGCCGAGTAAATCGGGAAATAAATCGAAGAATTCGGCGTCGTCGAAGGACAATAAGAAGCCTGTCAAGATTGAGGATATTTCTACTGAGTTTCAGACGATTATCCTGGATTTTCTTCGCGATATTGATTGTTCGTTTCCGGAATACCGTGATGTCCTTGAGAAGTATTTAGGATATTCGCATGAGATGAAGCCGATGCCAAATGAGCTTTATATTGAGTTATTTACACACTGTCGTTCGGTATATCCGGTGCGATTTTTTGATATTTTGTATAAGAACGACGCAATGTTTGCTCCTGTTGCTGATGCGGATGGAGAGACCGAAAAAGCAACTACAACTACAAGCACAAGCACAAGCACTGAGTTTTTGCCGGGTGTTGATTTTCGAGACATTTGGGCGACTGAGGATATTACGGATAATACCAAAGATATTATTTGGAAGTATCTGCAACTTGTCCTTTTTTCAATTGTGAATAATCTTTCGGATATGGGTTCATTTGGTGACACAGCTAAGTTGTTTGAAGCTATCGATAATAGTGAATTGAAGACTAAATTGGAAGAGGTTATTGGTGAGATGGGGTCAATGTTTGAAGGTAGTGGTGACGGCGGGGCTGGTTCATCAAACCAACAGCCAAACTTGGATGAAACATTCAAGAGAGCGACTGAATTCATGAACCGCGCATTTGAAGAAGGCGAGCAGCAGCATCAACAGCAACAACAGCAGCAGCAAGGGGGGCCAACTGGTCCATCTGCATCATCAATGCCTGACGCGAGTTCAATTCATGAGCATCTATCATCTATCTTAAACGGCAAAATTGGTAAACTGGCCAAAGAAATTGCAGAAGAGACGGCAGCCGACTTGAACCTTGATATGGAGAATGAGACGTCAATGAAGGGTGTATTTCAGCAACTCCTCAAAAATCCGGGTAAGTTATCTGGTATTATTAAGACGGTAGGCACTAAGCTTGATACAAAACTGAAGTCTGGTGAATTGAAAGAGAGTGAGATTATGCAGGAAGCGAGCGAGCTCATGTCAAAGATGAAGAACATGCCTGGGATGAATAATTTGGCGAGCATGTTAAGTAAAATGGGAATGAGTATGCCGGGAGGTGGTGCGATGGGTGGAGGCGCCAAAGTAAATTTTGGTGCAATGCAGTCACAGTTGAATAGGAATATGAAGCAGGCTCAGATGCGCGAGAGATTGTTGAAGAAAGTACAGGATAAACAAGCCGCAACGGCCGCAGCTGCATCAGCATCATCTGCGACTAAGTTACCGTCGGGTGGTGCGACTACAGCAGTATTCACGTCTGGCGAGAAACCTGCTAAGACGCCTCGAACACCGGGACCGGGACAGGGACAGGGGGCGGGACCTGCAGTAACAAATACACCTTCTGCGTCATCGAAAGAGAAAAGTGATTAGATTCCATTCTAGGTAATATATAAGTATTAAAGTATATAATTCTTATATATAGTAACAAACCATAATTAACATAAAATAGAATGAGTAAAGACCAATTATTTTGGCTGGAAGATCCTGCTGTTCTTCTCAACAAGGATTATATTCGAGAAATATGGCCTCAAAAATCGATGGAACCTCCTGCAAAATTAAATGCGATTACACGGTTTGTTATTCTCGCCACGATTTTAGGATACCTCATAACATCATCCTTCTCGCTCTTTATTTTAGGAGCGATTACTTTAGGAATTATCGTGATTATCTATAATTTTGTACATAAAGGTAAATCTGGCATGGATGCAGAAAAGGCAAAAAAGGTTCTTCACACAAAGGAGGGGTTTGTAAATAATATTGATAAGCCGGAGATGTATGAATTAATGCGCGATGAATTCACGGCTCCTCGTCCTCAAAATCCGCTAATGAACCCGTTGCTACCTGAAATCATGGATGACCCTCAACGTCGAAATGCCGCGCCATCATTTAACCCTGCAGTGGAGGCCGACATTAACGAATCTACCAAACGTTTCGTGAGCGGTAGTTTTGACACGAACGCAAGTAATGTCGTGTTTAATGGGTCAAATGTGCCCGGAGAACTGCCGAACCATACGCCTGAAGAAACATACGGAAAATTATTTGGAACTTTAGGCGATAATGCAGTATTTGATTCATCCATGCGTCAATTTCATCCGGTAGCGAATACGCGCATTCCAAACGACCAAGATGCATTTGCAAAATTCTGCTACGGAGAGATGAAATCGTGCAAAGAAGGCGATGAATTCGCATGTGGGCGAATTAACTCAAGATTGGGTGGTGTGGTTGGACATTAATGTGATACATCAATAATATAATAATAAGAAATAAATAATAATAGGAAATCAATAATATTATTATTATTTATATATAGAATACAAAGAATAATAAAATGGCATACGTTCATAGCTTTACCTTTGATAATATGTCGCGCATCGGATGTGATACCGGCGATCTCTCGCAACGAAATGTTCAGAACTTGAATGCCGCCAATTATGCTCTGAGCAACTTTTTCTCGACGGACTGTCAGATGGAGCGCCCAATTCAATTCGCAACAAGTCAGCCAAACGTTTTTTATAAGGGCGGTCATGGCGGTTTTGGCGGATGCAATATCGACACAAATTCCGAGCTATCAATCGGAAGCCTGAATACTCATGCAAAGTGTAAGTTGAGCCTTCTTGAACGTCCTTTTAAAACTGTTCCATATTTAGGACGCGGAGCGGTGAATGTTGATTTTGAGTCTAGAATGAGGTATGGTGATATGAATACGAATAAGAAAAGTATTACTCAGATTTCTGAACAACTCAATGCAGCTCATAGCGATTACCCCCTTCAGGAGGAGTTTAAGGCGACAATTAATAATCCGGCGAATTACGTAGAGGGTGCTGCAGTGAATGGATGGATACGTGGCGGAGTTCCTTCGCGCGAGTTAGTCCGTGACCAGGAGAATCTTTTTAACGGAAGTCGATAAATTTAGTAGATAGTCTAATAAATATGATAACATATAAAGGTATATAACCTTATACTTTTATATATACGAGTATTATCGAATATACATACATCGCTTCTATGTCAGAATCTCTCGAGCAATCAACTATTGCACCTGAAGTATGTGAAATATCGACAACTACAATTGATATTCCAGTTGATGCGACGAGCCCAGGTCAAGAACCAACGAATGTAACTGAAATAGATCTCTCTGGATACAATTATGACCTAGTTCTAACGTATAAAATGATTGAGGACCCTGATGACCAAGATTCATTGTTTCGAATACAATTTTTACAGGCGTTTGGAATTAATGATGATGAGTATCATCCGGATATTGTTTCTGCTGTTATAGACGATTTATATGAGCGTTATCGAGAGAATAAGGGAATAAGAGAGATTTTAGAAGCGCATCCGTTATATCGCAACAATATACGGGATATGCTTCATACGGATGCACCTACGGATGCAGCTACGGATACAGGTACGGATGAACAAGTATTATCAACGGTAAATGAAAATATAGCTACCAATATTTGCGGGAATGATATGAGTGATAATAGTGAGATGATTTTTTGTATGATGTTTTCATTTCAACTCTTCGATTTGTTTCACATGTGTATTCGTCATGCAAAACGGAATGAAGAGATACCTCGTGAATTATATGATGCAATCACTGAATGTTTTCGGAATATGTTTTAGATAAAAAATACCACAATAATAATTTAGGATATACAAAGAATATAATAACATAACATATTAACACATATACTCGTGATATTTCAAATTTTAAATGGCATCTACCCGGAACAAGAATACACGTACCGATTTTAAAATCGAACAAAATGCCCAGAACCTTGCACGTAATTACGTCGCATTTGAAAATGGTTACGCAGGTAAAGCATACGAACCAGCTCTTGCATTCGAAAGTGTTGGTATACTCCCGACAAAGATGTCTCGCGAACATTTTTCTCGAAACTCAGTAGATATTGAGTCTGCATTATTTGGCATCAATTCAACAAACCTTGTAGAACCACAAGCTGCTGTCGTTCCTCAATTAAAGCAATTACCCGAGGTGAAGTTCTTTGACCGGATGGCATTGTTTATGCCGGAACCTCTCGTGGTGGAGAAAGCCGCGCGCCCATTTCAGCATGCCGAACAGAAATTATTTTGAAATAATATTACATGAACCTACCTATTCTACATAAACATGATTGTATGAAAACCGATTGAAGATATGATATGAATAAAACTATGGTAAATGTTTCCTATACGAATATCGTAATCAAAGCAGTACTCATTCGCATAATAACCATAACAGTAAAATAATACGATTGTAAAAAACGACATTATAACAAATATAACTTTATTCACATTATGTTTGTTTGCTTTCTGGTAAAAAATATATCCAGCATATAATATTGCAGAAATAACAAATATTCGGTCTATTGTTTTTGTTATTGTATTCGAATTATAATGGTATGTAATAGATGATATTGTTAAGCACAAAAATAAAACACAATATACAAAATAACCCATATAATGAGTGCTTATCATGTTACTCATGAATAAAAAAGAAGAAAGTATTAACAATGATGTTGAACTATCTTTTACATATTCATTATTATACATTTAACTGGAAGATTATTTTGTATGTATACTCCTATAATATATACATACAAAATATGTTGAAATAAGATATAAAATAATTTCTATATTATTATCATAAAACGCTCTTTGAACCCTTATCTCACTCGTATTTACGAACTCTGATGCAAACGCTTCAATTCACTAACCCTAATCCTCGCACATCTCCTGCGGGTTTTTCTGGTTCTTTTAACGCCAACAACCAAGGCTACAATGGAACTGGTCGCGTGACTATCGGAAACGAAAATCGCAACCTGTTTATACAGGGCCAAGTTGGTGGTGGTTGGTCTGGTCGTCCTAGTGTTGGTGGCATGGTCGGCGGAACTATCCGTTTTTAGGAGTTTGAACCGACATAATAATTAATCTATGAATATATTAGTTATTATGACAAAAAATCGTGTAACGCGTAAGAAAGGCGGTAATAAAACAAAACGACCTAACCATATTAGGCGTAGTCATGGCAGTAGTAGTCGTCGTCGAACACGAGTAAAACGCGGAGGGATGCACAAAGGACTAGCAGCAGTAGCAGCCACAGCCGTAAGTGCATCACCAAAGATGTTGAATTCTAATGCATTTAAAAGTATTCAAAACGCGCGTAAATTTTTCTATCATTCTATCGTTCCGTTATTCGCAACATATGAATATCATGTTACATCCACTGACCCTAATCAAATGCGCGGAGAAGTTGTCAAGTATGGTGAGAGGCATTATAATTCGCCATTACCAGAGGAATTATACAGCGAATTTAATGAGCTAAGAACAGTTATAGATAAAACAATAAAAGACGAGTCTAACCCTGTACAAATTTCTGGAAGATTGTTTGATTTATATACAAAGGTAAAAACCGCATTAGATGAAGAAAACAGAAAAAATGACGGCAAAGAAAATAAAGCACCTACTCTACCAGCGCCAGCTACATTTAGACCAATGTCACAAAACCTGCAAGATAATTTACAAACGATAACTCCTTCTAATACGAAGGATAGTTCAGTAACTTCTGATTATGCCAAATCAATGTTACGTTCATTTATGTATCCACCGCTTACAAGGTCGCCAAATACAGGTAACTCTACTGTAACCACAACACCGCCAAGACGTCCATCGAAGACTTTGACCCAAAGCGATTTCAGCCAATCGCCGTTTCCAACAGCTGTTCTTTTTAACGATAACGATGTTGCTACACCACAATCATCGCCAGTACAATATGCAACTCCTCAATCACTAGATAAAAACCTCCAAGAAGAAAATTCACCACATCGTAGTCCAGTTAGACTGCTTAATTTAGACCAAGGCTTCGAAGACCTGTAATTATAATTTTGAATATGACCTTCCAAAGTATTTGTCAAGTTGTCCGACGCAAACATCGCCGTTCGCCTTTTGTCTTGGTGTCGGGATGCTTGTATGGGTCACTTCTGTAATCAGAACTTTCTTGTCGCCTTGCATCCAGTAGCAATATGGCGGACTTTTAATCCGTTTTCCATTGAAGATATAGTCAGCTTGATTTGATATTCGTAGTTGTTGTGCGGCTTCAGAATACCATCCGAAATATACTGATGTGTCTTCAGGGTAAGGTGTCGATGATGGGGTTGGTGGGCATTGTGTCGATGTCGTCGTCGCCATTTGTGATTGATAATACTATGTAATAATACTATTATCAATTAAAGTTATTCAATTTTATATTGAAGTATTTTTCGGGTGTAGTACTGGAGATACATACTAATCTACATCCAACCCTGCAAACCGATTTTGCACCTTTACCGAACCAGACGTTTTTGAACCTTTGACATGAATATTATCTTCGACGTTATCGTTGTTCGGAACTTCGATTGACAATGACGGTACAGTTCGTCCGCCTCTAGAAGGACGCGTGTTTCTAAATCCCGATTTTGTTTCTGTATCAGCACTCGGTTTTGGTCTTTCAATCTGCTTTTGTCCCTGGTTCTTATGCTTTGAATGGAATGATTTTCGTGTATCGGACTTCACATCTGTAGTTGAATGAGTTGTATGTGTTTCAGATGCCGATGCCGACACCGCACTCAAGCATGCAAATTGTTGTGCGGGTGCTAGTTGGTTCACATAATTAATTACCGTGTGTTTCGTAACAAATGTGCCGGTCTCCTTCATTGTCGCCAGATAAACGTCATAATGCAACTTATACATGTGTGTCTTCAATTCACGGTCATACTCCTTCAACGGGATGGCATCCTTCTTAACATAATGCTTAATGTAGGCATCGTATAGTCGTTGGGTATACTCATGCAGGCGTTCTCGAAATTGCTGAAACGCGCGCGAATGCTGAGGATGATATTTCAGATATTCATCAATTGCCCGGTCCTTGCGCAACTGAAGATATTGCGCCATCAATTTCTGCTCCATACCTTTACGTTTCTTAACGCTTTCGTATTTGGGATTACGCTTCTTATAGCAAAAACCGGTATCCTTATCTACAAAAACAATACCTGGCAATGAAACACTCGTAGTATCAGTAGATGCATACATATTACAATAGTCAGTCACCGTATGCGGGGAGAATGTAGCAGTCGCAGTGACTGCCTCTGTTTCTGTATCATCTGCGACACATGTTAGTGTAGAAGGCATATGAAAAATACTACCTCCGAAATTGGCAGAAAAAATGTCACGATTTACACGAATTACATTAACGCCAGTGCAATCACCACTCAATGCAGAAAGCTCATAAACTGCAACAAGATACAACTTAGGAACGGTAATCGTATTCACAATTTGGTTCTTGGGATGTTGAACCACAAATGAATAGCAGTATTGCTTGGGGACAGTGGTAAGTCCACCCGAAAGGACGCTAAGTACTTCACAAATACGACGACGCAATACCTCTTGAACACCAAGTTTTTGAAACCCACGCGGCTCTTCTGATGTAGTTTCCGCGGTAGCAGTTGCTTGCGTATCTGCCTGTGACTGTGACTGTGCCTGTGCCTCTGCCTCAGCTTGCAGAATGTGGTCAAATGAAACCTCGCCAACACAACTCTTTGTAGCTATATACCACTGTCCTTCTCCTTCAGCTGAAGCGGATGATGACTTCCAAAACAAATTCACCATGATACCTTCAACTAACTCCTCTGCGACCAACGTACTACTCACTGAATTCACTTCTTGGGTCTTCATCTCATCGAGTAGTGTCAACATTTTTGGTGGTGCAACACAACAAATATTTCCATCACGGTCAAATACAACCGACCGAAACCGTCCAACAGTAGAATATTGTTCAGTGGTGAGTTTAGCACGGTCATATTTCAACGTATAAAATATAGTTGGCTCCAATGAAGGACCAGTTTTAGAGAAATGAAGCTGAAAACCTTTCTCGGAACACCATTCGCGAATTGCTTCGAACTCGGACTTTTCGAGCGTGCTTGATTTTAATTTATTCGCAAACTCGGACAGATGCGGAAATTCGGACGAAGATACAGAAAACATTACGATAAATGTATAATACTGTATAATATCATATGGTTATCTTTATATCGATTATCAAATAGAATATATATAAAAATATATAATAACTAGATAAAATAGTAACTATATAGTATATTATCATAACATGGATTTTGAGCCAGAAGGTGTGCAAATCGACCCGAGCGATGATATAGAAGAGACTGAAGAAGAATTTCCACCCCAAACTGATACACCTGAGGCATTATCTCTAACGATACAACTCGGAGACATCATTCAACTTATTGCGCCAACTCATCAGGAAATTCATGAACATATATTTTTAGTTGATTATGCATCCTCTCGTAAGTTCATTCTTATCGACACAGATACAATAGAAAAAATGGTTTTAAAACTCGATGCAAGAGGACAATTGATGGATGAAAGTATCACAACTATTAAACTATTAAGTCGCGCGGATGAGAAGGGATATGCCCGGCAAAATAATTTAGTCGTATCTACTTGGGTTGATATCCGGTTTGGCGGAGATGTCCCGGCCATTATTACTGGTATGATTACAAATTTAGAACATGATATGATTGAAATACGAACGTACCCTGAGGATGAAATGATATACATTGACTTTGGATATATGGGCATTCCAGAAGATTTACCCATTGAAGAGATTAAGATACGCGCTCCGCCACGAGCATTTACTGAAAAATTAGGGGTCGAAGGCGAGGGTGAAGGCTTAGGTCAGAGCCGAGAAAACGCAGATTTTCTCACTATGGGTATGGATGCACTTTCATCACCTCCTTCTTCCGGTGAGCTTACTCCGCGCGAGGAACGTCGACGACAACGACAGCTTGCGCGAAGCGCTGAAGGTGGTGAAGATGCGACAGAACAGCCGGTCGGTGAGTCTGAACATACAGTATTATCCGATGTTCGTTCAACCTCCGGTGCTGCATCTGCTGCTAGCGCTGATACGGTTCCAACATCCGCACTTCGAGAGAAGTTACGTGCAATCATAATTGATGCGGACCAAATTGAAGTGGGTGAAGACTTGGAAGTTCTTGTTCAAACCGTAGATATTCCAGACGAAAACCGTCGTTTTAACTTAGATAAACAGTGCGATGACCTTCTTGATACACTTATGACGAATATACCGTCCGCTGAAAAAACGCGTTCAGTTATGGCGCATATTCAACGAATGGTTATCCGTTTTCGTGAATTGCGACACAAATTCTCTCAATTTGACGCAAATGGCAATCCCGTAGTTCCGCCACATAAAAGTGCGCTGTATCGCCCTCTCGTCGACACTTTAATGCGTATGGACCATGCACTTCGTTGGATTATTCCAATTGTAAAAACAAGGAAGGTAATATATGACATACCAATCGATGAACGAACTGCATCCGAAATGGATATTGTTCCGAGGCTTATACAAGATGAACGGGAGACAGAAAATCAATTACAACGCCAGTGGTATGATGGTTCTCTCACGTATGCACAGTATATGACAAATCTCTCGGCGCGTCATTTTACACCCAACTATGAACCCAAATATATGCAAGATGTAATCACCACGCGACAGGTAAATGAAAATATTACGGCGGTTATTGACAATTTGGATGATTTTTACTCATCGGTTGTCAATGGAGAGGAAGTAAAGCGGCGCAGATTTGTAATACAAAAATACAATCTCGGGCTTTCCAAAGTGCAAATGCAAACCAGAGCGGAAGAAACCGCCCTAGGTCCAAGTGCTCTCATCAAACGAAGCACTCAATTTACAAACCTTACTCCGAATGAACGCGTGAATATTGTCGGTTTTATGACATTCCCCGAGCCAGTTATTCACTACTCTCGCATGTCACTTCCAAGCATCAATATTCTTGATAAGTCCGACCTGAATACCAAACATGTTCATTATTGGGATATGTTGCGGCAAATGATGTCAATTACAACACATAATGTTAATAATTTAGATACACCCATTGATTTGAATTCCCACAGTATTCTTCATGAAATTAAACAGTTTGTTCTTGAACCAGATACTGCAGCAGGATTGGGGGCGGCTATGAATGAGCGAGAGAAATACCGAAAATTCCTGGAAGTTATTATACCCAAAACACGTAATATTTTCGAAATGATGCGCCAATATATTCATGGTCGACTTACATTGCAAGATGTCCTTGCGTTTATTGAGCCGTTTTTGGTATATCAAGAGGACCTCAACGTAAAACAATATGATGAAATTGTTACATTTTTATATGAGCGCGTTCTTGAATATAAACGGAACTACGCAACAAACTTTCGTAAATTTGGTCGATTGCGCGCATATCATTATAATGTGCGTTATATGGGTGTGTCAATGATTTATAATCTTATTGTTACGGGTCGAATGATGGATGCGGATGTATTCAAAGCATATGGATTTCAAGATACACAAGTAAGGTCATCTGCCGGAGGAGGTTCAAGTAGTGCTGGTTTCGATGAAAGACAGCGTCAACAGATGCGCGGTCGAGCTTACGCTGCTGGATTATCCGAACAGACTGAATACAATGATAACTTATTATCCTCATCAGAACTTCTCTCGCGAATGTTGGCGGTAGATTATGCCAAGTTGTATATGGACGCTGTTGCAATCACGACGACTGACCTAATCACGCCGTTCGATTTCAATCTTGTTCTTGGCGAACAAAGTCAACAGTTACGCGATGTGGGTGCAATGCGAGAGAAAGGTGTCGTACAGGAAGGAGGAGCGCCGGGAGGTGGAGCAGCAGCAGGCCCAAAGCGTTTCAATATGGTCCTTGCGAAAAGTTACCCAAACCAAGAAGCAGTCGAAGAAGATAATGATAGTGGACAATCTATTTTCTTTGATAAGAAGTATGATACCACGGACTATGCATTCTTGGAAACCTACCGCGAACAACAAGAACAAATGAGCTCCATCGATTTTTCCATGTTTCTGGTAGATGAACTTATTAAGAAGAAGAAAATGACATATGAGCAGGCAAAGAAAGAAGCCGAAGCTATCATGATTGGACCAGGAATGCGACCAGTGAATGATGGTGATTATGCAGTTGTCGAAGAAGAAGAATATGTCGAACCGGATATGCGTGACACTTCACGACAAATGTTTCCTACCGATGACTATGACCTAGGAACAACTGAAACCAGATTTCTGTATTATAAACGCGATAATGGAAGATGGGTTCGTGATACTAGCATTCCTGATATGATTCCAAGCAGCGACCGCAACTATTTTTGTAATGTAAATCGTGATTGTATTTCATTAGCAATGGATGCCTCTCGAGAGATGATGGTGCAAGATGAAGAAATTAGCGGCCCAGGCATGCGTGATAAAGTAATGGCTGACATGACAAGCAAGTCTGGAACTGATGCAATCAAAAAGGCATTTCTTGATAAAATGAAGGCAGAGTTTGATGTCAAATATCAGGTTACCCGAGAGAATTTCATGGAGTTTGTAAATAAAAAATTCGAATATGACCTAAAAAATATTGCACGGATTAGCGAGATACAGCACAAAGAATTCTATAAATACAATGACCGTAAATATAAACTTGGATTTCATACGTCGAAGACAACCGGGGCAAGTGGAGATGATGCAGAGTATGATGATATGGATGCACTGATTTCACCGATGGAGCCGCTAAAAGATAAGATTATTGCCCAGACTGATTTTGTGAAACGTCAGCATGATATCATGCAATTTATTACAAGTTTCACGCGTAAAGCAAATGAAATTATGGATGAAGACCCGAATTGGTTGTACTGCATTAAATCGAATGCCAAATTGATGCCATCCTTTTATGAAACAATAGCAGTGGCATTTCTTCAGTCGTCGTCTTCATCATCGTCAGTAAATTCATTATCTGTCGTCATTGACACGATATGTAAAGAACGCGGAACAATCAGTGATGATGGTGAAGCATGGGTTGATAAATATAGTGGCGCTATTATTAAGAAAATAGAACATATTACCGATGAAGGATATGATGAAACCGGTTTTCGTCTCGTTACGAGAGATATTATTGAAGCCGACTTAGGCGAAGGAATACTCAATGTTGCGAAACCAGCTGCCACGTCGGCGTCGGGTTCAGGTGGTGCTGCCGCAGCTGCTGCTGGTGGTGGTGGTCTTACTGGCATAAGTATTCTTGAAAAATATGACACGCCAAATGCAAAGATTATCAATAATATTATTACTACGATGACCGGTTATATGGGTATTGATTTACATTCTGAACGAGAATTTATTATTCAGCATACTCTTGGGTTGCTTGAAACATCGGTGCCTTCTGAAGAAAAATACCGAGAGAAATCCGAAAAGTTCTTCTTAGAGAAAGGCAAGAAACTGCCGCCTTATAAGGAAATATTCTTTCAGACTCTTCTTCTTCTTACATTATCCTATCTTGGAATTTCTATTCAATGTGTGATACCATCGCCAAAAACACGCAAAACACATGCTGGATGTGTGCGTTCATTTACTGGATATCCGATTGATGGTGACGGGGATGTATCGGGATTGATGTATATTGCATGTATTGCGTACAAGATTAAGACCAGTATCGAGCCGTGGAATACATTGAAATCGTTTAAGAAAGAAGGCGATATTCTTGCAAAGATGAAAACGCTGATGGATACGTCAATATTGACAAAACCGGCTATCAAAGAGAGACTACAGGCGAAACGAGATTATTTGCGAACAAGGGATACAAGCGAAACTATTCCTGAAGAATTATCTGTATTACGGTGGGGTAATTTTATGCCTGCAATGAAATCTCTCGACAACATGCCTACGCCTCAGAATGTTGCCGCCGACTTTACGAACCATCTTATCACCGATATGAAACGTGGATATCATGGCCAACATAATAAACTCGCCGTACTTGAAAGCAAATGCCAGTATTTCGGATTGTCTATTCAACAAATGATACATCAGATTGTGAAAAATAGTAGCCCCCTTCTTCTGAATATGGCAAGCGAGCCATTCCTGGAGAATGCATGCTGTAATGAGCCGATTGACCGCCGAAGTAAGCGCGTCATTGACTATTTTATGGAACGCGAACAAAATATCCACCATCACAATCGGATTATTGGGTTCTTGACGAAGACGTTGAGAGAAATGGCGGTGGTTACACGTCCGACAACCATTATTGATAATCGCAACACACGGTTTCAATACCCCAATATTCCCGCTGATTTTAACGAACAAACCATATATCGAGCATTTATTCATTATTGTCGAATGAACCAACAATATTCAGGAGCTTCATCATCGGGGGACGGTGGTAGTGCTAGTGATAATCCAGTTGCAACCGCTGTTGCGATGTATTTACATCCAGCACTTCGAGAGATTTGTCCATCTAAACCGCAAGATTGGTTATCCACGGATACGATTGAAACCAAAATAGCAAAACTAAAGAAAGACTCGAACATCTTTGATAATAAGAGCCTCGAGAGATTATTGAAAGCAGTGAATGGTCATAAGATGATAGATGCGAGTTATAAGACGGCAATTCGCCCACAAGAAAACACTCAATTTCAACGGTTTCAAGATGCAATTCTTTACTTAGAACGTTGTGACAGTGAACCCGGCGATGAAACTGGAGAAGAAGGGAAAAAACTCCAACGCAGTGAACTTGACCAATCTATTATTCCGAGAGAATTGCGGCAGTTAATATTGGCAATACTTCAGTCATCATCGCCGAAGTATGTTCAAGAAGACACGGAAGAAATGCGCGAACTAAAGAACTATCTGAAAACCAGAAACCGAGAGATGCGCGACACTGTTATTGGATTTCTGCAGCAAAACGGGAAACAGACAAAAGCCAAGTTTCGAGAGATTGAGAAAATAATCGACACGGTACTTGATTTTGAAATTAACAAAAGTAGCACGGTTCTCATGTCGGCGATAGACGAGACAAGAGCGAAAAGTATTCAATTCATGAAAAATACGCTAACGCGACTTATCGATGTCATTCCTTCGATTATTCATTACGGGGTTGATTTCGACGATACAAACATACCGAAACACTGGGGTTTCTCTCCGACACATATGAAAGATATCAAAGGTATTATTTCATCACATTATACGTCTCTCAAGACATTCTATAATGACCACGTAATCAAAGAAGTTTTGCGCCACGCAGAGCATCATGTTCGCGACCTAAAAGTAATGTTTGAAAATACACCGTTTATGGCGGAGATTTTCTTTGACGAAGAGAAAGATGCGAAGACTGCAGCGGACGCAGCCGTATTAGCGGTACAGCCTCGTGGTTCTGCAATTGTCCCTCGTGAAGTAGATATCGAGAAAGAACTTGGAGAACGTGTTCCTCACTCTACGCGTAAAAATATTTTTACAATGTATTCTCTTTTTGACCGTAGTATCGTATGTAACTTGTATCTTTTCTATTTTTTATCATTTATGCGAACATTTGTTCAGTTAGTTGTCGAGACACCTATTACGATTTATCAATCCGAACCGACAAAGGTAATACGAAAAGGTCCATCGAAAACTGCCGCCGGTGCCGCTGCAAAGTCGGCAAAGGCTACAGCAACCGGTCTTAAGCAGACGGCTGTATCATCCACAGTTGGAGCAATTGCCCGAACCGCCGCATACCGGGAAGACGACGAAGAACAACGAGATGAGATTGACCCACACTCACGACTTTATTCAGCGGACTCTGCATCAGCAGATAAGGGACAGCTTCTCTCGGAATTAGATATGATGATGGGCGATAAAAAGGCATTGGGACTTCGCGTGTCTGAATTAATGATTGCATATCTTCGTATTATTGAAAAGGACAAGGCGGCGATTAACTTCAACCTCGCAAATATTAAAGAGAAGTTGACCCGTGTCAAGGATAAAGAGAAAGATGGAGTTGTCGAGAGAATTGGTGCAATGTCCGTAGGAGAGCGTCAATTGGAAAATATGATGAAGACACATAAGATGGGTATTTGGAGCCGTGGTACGTCACAAACCGGTGTGGTGATATACGACCAAGATTATTATGATGAAGAACGTGAAGAGATGGAGAAAATTGCGCAAAAGGAGCGTCAGCTTGGTCGCCGAGATTATGTTACAGACATGAACAGAGAGATTTATGTTATGGATGCATTGGAGGCCGACCGCGTTGCAGCTGAAATCGAAGCACATGAATTAGACATGTCTTCGGGTATTCCAGAAGATGATGATGCAGGTGATGACGATACTGCGTTTATTCATCGACATGATGATGAAGGCGAACCATATGAAGGGGGTCACGGTGGTGACTGGGATTAGTATTTTTAGTATTTGAATAATATAAAAGCGCGCTCGTGATACATTCGTGATGAACCAACGAGTTGTGATTTATATTATTCTCTCAGCAATTCTATTATATTTATACTATCGTAATCGAGATATTACGGTATTCGCTGCATTTGTGGTTGTCGTCAGCGGAACGTTACTATTTAGAGGCGCAACCACATTTAGTGAAGGGTTAACCGGTGGTGGAGGTGGAAAGGTTAATAAAGAATGCTCGAAACTCGGATTTAAGCCGCCGAAAATTCAAAAAAAGAATATGAAAGGAAAATTACTAACAGCGCTGAAAAATATACAAACTGTTGCAGATAAACACTGGCCGTTTAATGATTTGATGGGGGGCAAACCCAAAAACGATAATGCAAAGGATATTTTTAAAAACGCTACGGATAACGACTATATCAAAAAAGAGCAAAAGAAATTTAATAATGATAAAGAAACATCAGATTTAGCAATGAAATTTTTAGGCGGTTCAGTTCAAATGTATGATGCATTACTATTGGAACCATCAGAAGAAAAAGAGGAAAAGTTATGGAAAGAAATGAATTTAGATAATATAAATAAGGCAATCAAAGGAGGAGAGATGTATTCCACGATACTGAAAAAAAACCACGATAATTTAAAGAAAGACGATGCAGATAAAGATGTACTTGCATTATCCCAGTATTTTATTTGTTTGAGTAGGCAATGGCTTACAATATGGAAACAAGTAAAATCAGCGAAGGATGATGGTGGTGATAATAATGGTGATGATGGAGACAAAGAGCCTGAAAAGAAGAAATCCAGAAAAAAGAAGTCGAAGAAGACGGATGATGACGACGAAGAAGAAGACGAATAAAGTATTACAATGATTGTAAAAGTGCCCTTCGTTGAGTGGCACGTCTCTTATGTATAATCAAGTAAATTATGACACTTACAATTATGACAGCGCCAATCGTAGAACCGACCGATGCAGCGATAATCGTTGTTGTGGAAACAGGTGAATTTGAAGTGTCAGGATATGGGTATCCTGCTTCAACTGCCGCAGCAGCAGCCATACGGTCATATAAACAAACCGGTTCTGATGATGTAGTTGTAGTTTTGGACATAACGCATCTAACCCGATTATTACTGGTGTCACAATTGAATACTCTTTGTTCTGAAGCTGTCGTATCGGACGATGGTACACCATTTGTTTCCACAGTGTCACAATCGGGGTCCCATGCTCCACATTCACAATCACAACCATCTTTCGAACCATAAAAAAGAGGATTACAGGTCCATGTTGAGGGTACAATGTTTCGGGTATATGTCTTGCTATAATTCCCCCAAGGAGCACCATCGATATCCGTGTCATTCGAGAAATAAAATTGGGGGTGATGAACAGCAACACCAGCCTGAACTTGTAGTAACTTTCTTTCGCTAAGAACTTGGTGTCTCAAGGCACAAATAGGTTCATTCTGTAGCCCTGGAATACATATATCATCGTGATTAGGACATCCAAGTGATACTGCCTCAAAGGGATTACAATCTGGGTCAAATGCCCCGCAGTTACAGTGACAACCATCTGCACTGCCATATTGCTCTGGTTTGCAGGTCCATTCACGTGGAATTTCTTGTTGGGTTCGAATTGACAAATCATACATATGTTCTACCCTTGGACGTACGCCGAGTACTTGGTATAGATAAGTAGAATAAGCACAAGTAAATGTCCAACATACATTATTTCGACCATTTCGAGGTAACCAAGACCATGTAGTTGGATTGCAAGTAATGGACGTCAGTCCACCTGATATGAGACCATATTGAGCAGTACTCCATCCAGCATTTACTAATGCAGCGATAGCGGAACGTTCTTGTTGTGCAGAAGCCGCTTGGGCAACTCTACCTTGTAACTCACCGACAAACCACGAACTACATCTATAAACACCACCAGGGTTCGTCGATTCGTCTCTCAAACTACCCCCTCTTCCATTCTCATATCCAATATCTCTCCATTGTGTAAATGGTAATCGACTACCGCAGTTGGTAGCTTGTGCGCAAGAAAAGTCCATTTGCACCCATGTATGGAATGGTATAGAAGTAGACCGACAAATCCTGGCAGCATCGGTTATAATGGGCCCATGAGGAATAACACCTAGATATAAAAATAAAAGCGCTAACATTGAGCGTTGTATCTGTATGGTCTTCATTGAATTATTTTATATAGTTTAATTACATTAAAATACGATAAAAAGTAATATTGTAATATACTAGTAATAATACAATATAAAAAGCACGATGAATGCAATGAAAAATATGATACGAAATAATTTAGCAGGCTCGGCAATTTTATTATATGTCATCGTATTTATGCTTGTTCAATACATGAACCCGTCTTTTATTTATAATGAAGATGGTAGCCTACGTGAATTTGGCATTGGCTATTCTAGTAAAACAGTATTTCCTATTTGGCTGGTTGCAATCATACTAGGTATTCTCTCCTATTTAACGGTTTATTATATATCACGGCCTGCAGTGCGTGTCTTTATATAAATATATCTCTCCAATCACTTCATTTCTATTATTAGTTTGTATTACCATTCATGCTTATACTGAATATACGTATTCCATATAAACACATTACCAACTCGTATCTTCAATATTAACTTGTAATTGTAAGTACTTTATTCTTCTCTGCATCCGCCTTCTTCTTTGCATCTTCCTGTTTCTCTTTAAGTATCTGTGCCCGTATCTTTTGCTGTTCAGGTGTAAAAGAACAACCGATATTCAGTAAATAATTATAACTAATACTAACTACTAACATTCCACATAATACTAACCAAACAAACTCGCCGACAATTGTCTTCATCATTAAAAATGAGCGGATTTTTTCGAGGTCATCTACTTTTGCAGACACACGAATGAGGCGCGACTCTTTAAAACTATCCCAGAAACGGTCAAGATTATCAAGTGTAAGTTCATTGAGAAGAATAGACTGGTCAGTATAAATTTGTTCTAAAGCCCGCCCGATATCACGTTTATTCTTTATTTCGTCTGCTGGGATGTCTGCAATATCTTGTAATACGCCACCCGAACCGCCGGTCTGACCTATATTTTCGCCTTTTTGTGCACCTGGTGCTAAATCAAATTGTGGTGTTAAAATATTGTTAAATACATCTTTTAAATCTGTAACATTGGAAACAAAGATATATCCGAATGTGTTACTAAATGGCGTAATCCAACCTGGAAACACGATTAGCGCGGCTTTCAAAACGCCTAATACAAGAAACCATGGTAATAAGGTTGCAATTAATGCCGTTTTTTCTTGGTCAAAACCGCAAATATCCTTTGACATTGCGAGATTAATGAAATATTCTCCGGTTATCAATACAAGAAAAAATAGGAATGTTATTCCTCCACTTAAAATCCCCTGTTTGGTGTATTTGTAATAAGAATATCCGCCGAAAACGGCCAGGAAGTAGAAAATTGCAACAGTTGAACTTAATTCGACCATAAAAATTATGTAGAGTAATCTGTATTACACTATACCAGGATTATTTTGTATTGTCTCTCACGTCGCGGTGCGTTTGTTGCGTTTTCATTGTGTCGTTATTTTTTCCCTTTATATTAGTTACTCATTATTCCCTGTAAATTTAGAACTAGATGAGCGAACATGCACCAGCTCCGACACTTATTGAACCCGGTGTTCGATATTTTTTGAGTAAATCTCTCGAGCAATGTCACAAAGTAAAGGATTACTATCATACACAAACCTTTAATTTCACGGCCGGTGTTGCATTTTTTATCTGTTTAGGAATATTTTTATACCTTCGCTATAAAGGCAAACCTACACAAGAAGAGGTAGAGGCGAAGAAACGCCAACAACAAGATTATATTCTCTCGAAACTCAAAATGGTAAATGCCACACACTATGCGCAAAGTAAAGGAATACCGATGGATTGTCGAATTCATCCAGCGGGAAATGGAATGGGGATGCTCACAAATTTGCCATTATGGAAGAGCCCTGATGAAGATTATTGGAAACGTAATTATGCCTAGCATAGCATAAACAACAGAACTAACAAAGCGTATGATGGAACTAGAGATTTATCTATGTGTATAGTAGTATATCAAGATGCAGACATCATCCGTATATCAAGATTTACATGCAGCAATTCAAGAACGTTCTTCGAAACAGCAGTATGGAGGTACCAAAGTAAGTGATGGAGGTAGCACCGCAGCATCGCGAATTGCTGAACAAAAACGCACACAAAATACCCGCGACAATCTGAAAAAAGCAACACGTGTTCTATTTGAAGTGACGAAGAAACAGGAAGATGCCCTTAAAAAACATCTTCAACGTGCAGCTGACCCCAACGAATTTCGAGGTATGATTTATCCGTATCAACTTATACCCGAAGAAGAACGCGTTAAAATTAATGATGCAATTCACGGTTATTATTCATTGAAAGAAAAGTATAATTCTGCACTTGAAAAACGCAGGCAGCGCCTGATAAATGACCCAATTATAAACTGGAAAACGCTGTCGGCACAACAAAAGGCCAGACGCTTATCAATGATTAAACCTGCGTGTATTGTATGTAAACAAGACGGCGGTTCTATTTTCACCGAGACAGATGGCCAATTGAAAGCAATGTGTGGAAATATCTCTCAACCATGCGGATTTCATATTGAAGTTAACCGCGGAAAATATATAAGTTTAGAAACATTAATGAATGAATCACTCGAAGAGGTACGCGCTACCAAAGATGAAATCATTCGAATGAAATTGGACCTTTTGTTTGGTTTCATAAATGAAGACGAACTTCTAGATATGTTTGACGAAGTGCAGCATAAATTACAAGAGCAACTGAAAATGTATGCCGAATTTCGGACATATTACTTAAGTGTAACCGACAATGATGACCGTCGTAAAGATACCGATATCCATACTCGTGTAATTTCTGAGAAAATTGCGCAAATTAAGGAATATATGACTGAATTTCGTGACTCTGAATGGAAAAATAAGAGTATTATTGATGACATACTTGTTCTTTATCAACAAGATATTGAGCCTGCGTTTATAAAGTTACGAGAGACAAAGTATGTCTATTCACAAATTGAGACTACAGAAAATTCAGACGGCACGCTCGTTCAAATGTATAATGATGGCGAGTTTAATCTCTCGCAGAAACAATATAGCTATCATGAACTGTATATGCCGGTTATTATGCCGAAATGGATTGCAGATAATCGCATCATTAGTAAGCCAGTTGGACCGGTCGGTCCGGTCGTTGCACCAAAATCATACGGAACAACTGTTCATCAACCAGACCCGTCATCCACATGGTATAAGGGTAAGGCTGCTGAATTGGCAGCGGAAAAAGCCAAACTGTTTGAGGGGCTATAATAACTCGGACCGAATGTTGACACGACGATATATTATTTTCGGGGTATAATATAGCACTAACAAACAAACAATCCAGCCTTCCTCTTTCAACTTACAAATGTTAGATATCTTCAAACATATTTCTCTTCCGATATTTCTCGTAAGCCTTTCTATCGGACTATTTTATGTATATATTTCTGTACCAAACCCTAAGATTATTTATGTATATCCTACCCCCGACAATATTCGTAATTTTCAATTTAAAGACAATGCAGACAATTGTTTTTCATTCGATGCAAAGGAAGTGAGCTGTTCGAAAGCCAAGGGACAAATCAAGAAGATACCAGTCCAGTAGTTGTATGGAAACAAAGTTAAAAATATATCTAACGTTGTTTTATAACTACCTTTGAATGACCACCCCAGTTGCATGTATTTGTGTTTCTACCAATAATCAGTCGACTATTTGTAAAAAAATAGATGTGTTTTGTGTTTCTACGGCCGCACCCGACACAAAACTGATTGCACAGGTTCCAAACGGAACTAGGCCTTCCCTGCCATCATTTGGAGGCAAGAGCGGCGGATCTAGACCATTTAATCCAATAATGGGATAAAGGTAGTGATGATGGTTTGCGAATTATATCATCTCTATATATTAGAATAGAATGGGTTTTCAACGTTTGCTTCATACCGAAACTGGACGTATTATTATATCTATAGTGCTTGGTCTCGGAATTGCTTCCCTTTTTAGAAAGGTATGTAAGGACCGGTCATGCATTTCATTTCGCGCACCTCCTCTTAGAGATTTAGAGAAAGATACATATAAATTGGATGACAAGTGTTACGAATATAAAACGAAGACGGTGAAATGTGACTCTGGAAAGAAAGAAGTAAAACTTTCAAAATAAAAATTTAGCAATAAGAGAACATGCGTCAAAATTACAGGTCTTCGTTCTTATCATATGTATATCATCATTTTTTATATACATATTTAGTATTTTTAATGAGCGATACTACAAGTATTGATGATTTACCTTTAAGTAGTCAAACGGCCAGTAGTTCTTATAGTGGAGGAGGCGGCGGCGGTGGCGGTGCACCGCTTATCTACTCACCCAATATCGATACCAATACAATCGCACCACATGGGCCTACACAAATACCTGGTAATGTAATGAATGAGGTTATGCAAGGAGTTCAACGGGCTAGTGCCAATGGTATGACAATGATACCTACGAGAGATATTCCGATGAACCCGAACGCATTCACTCATGATGACCAAGCTCGTCCCAACTATGTACCACAGCCACAAATGATGGCGTCAAATGGAGAAGGTAGAGGAGATTACATCAAGGAACATACATCCATGGAAAGTATCGCTCGCGCAAATGTACGACAATCGAACCAACTTGACACGATTGAAGCCATATACTATGACCTTCAAATGCCTGTTCTTATAGGTGTTCTCTATTTTATATTTCAGATGCCGGTGTTTCGTGCCCAGTTGCTTCATTTTTTACCTTCGTTATTTGGCGAAGATGGAAATTTCAAAATTATGGGACTTACCGCCACAAGTGTCATGTTTGCCGGAACATTTTTTGTTATTATGAAGATATTCAATAAACTTGGGGAGGGATTACGGTAATCATCGTTTATTTCTGCGACTTCTTCACAGTCTTCTTCGCGTTCTTCGCCTTAGCTTTCGTCCCTGCACCCGCGTTTTCGTATGGAATATACCTGAGGAACCACTCTTCAAATTCTCTCGAACCACGTTTGCCTTTCAATTCCTCATATTTCCGCGTTTTCTCGAACCGCATCATATCTAATGTTGGTTGTTTTCCATAACAATTAATACTGAACCTTCGTAATAATCCGGTTTGCTTTAACCGGTTATGTTGCTGTACATCGAATAAAAACTGCGACATACAAAGAATACGATTGATATCATAATAGACGCGGTCAGCATAAATAAACGCCAAATAAAAACTCAACATTGTATCGATTGTAGCAATACGTATTATTTCGTTATCAATTCGTATTGTATTATAACTATGACATGCGAGAGGCTTGTATAAAAATGCAATGACTTCATCTCCAATTCGAATATCATAGTGTTCTGAAATGACTTCGCCGACACCTGCATGTTTTGTATATTTTACTCCGGTATATTTATGCTCAGTGAGTTCGCGGACAACTTCTTCGCATAATTTTCGCGGGTCTTCCGAGAGAATATCAAAATCAGGTATCTCTCGAACAATGCGTCGTTGGTGTCTAGGCATATATCGTGAGTACAATATATTAGCATACCCACCAAAAAAGACAGCGCGATTGGCGATAAATACATTACGGACAATTTTGTAGATGTCAGTTTCAGCGAGTACCTTCTCTTGGTTACCTCGGTATGAAATATTTGATTTTTTTATAGAGTATTCAGGTACGTTTGGTTCACTTCGTGAATGAGAACGCGACCGAGACCTAGACCGAGACCGAGATTTACTAGGAGACGGTGTTGTTGCCGGGTCTAAATCTCTCGCTTTCATTGAATACAATACAAATTCATCGTCCTTGCCAAATAATCTCTCATATATTGCAATTAAGCGATAACGATGTGTCAGTTTGTCTTCTTCAATCGAGTATTTGAAATCACCGAGTGTTTCTTCATGAGAGGATACGCTATGATACAACCGTTTCATATATGCAGCCAGACTATGGTATTTATTCATTATTTGTCGAATAGCATCACGTCTATGTGACTTAACACTTTGTTCATCATCATCATAATCACGTTTTGAACCTCCCCTTTTTACGGTAATCGTTCTAGATTTCGACCTGGACTGAGACCGCGAACGCGACCTTGTTCTTGAAATACTAACTTCACCTGTATTTGACTTGGTTGCGCCGTCAAATCCGCGCTGAAATTCTATTTTGTCGCAATCATAACCCTTGAGCGGATAATGCGTATTCAATAGGGTGAGGCGTTTTTGTACTTTCTCCCACCGAGAGACATCGCCATCGGGTCGTGAGAGTTCGAGATACATTGCCATACGAAGAAAGTCGGGCGGAGCGTATCGTATATTCTTTTTAATAATAGCATCTCGAGAGATTGCCTTGAATAATGCAGGTTCCATTTGCGTAATATCTGCAATACCTGTGAAATTTACAAATACTTTATACGTTCCATGATGAACACCAGATTTCGCTTCAACATCTTCATAACCAGCCTTGTAATAAATATCCGCAAGTTCTTTTGCGCAATCTAATGCATTATCCGAATAAAAATCATAATCGGGAAGTTCAATGTCCTTATTGTAAAATTGCGCATCATCGGGTAAAATATTATTGATGGCTGTTCCACCATAACAAACAAGCTTTTTGTCTGCAATAAATTTCTCGACGATGGATATTATTTCTTGTACTTTTGGGTCTTGGATTACTTTTTCACCCTTTCGTTTTTCAACTAAATCGACCGCATTACGTAATATTTCGAGTTCTTTTTCTTCGAATGACATATTTTTATCGTCGTCATGTTCTTTGTTTTTACTACTACCGCCGTCCATTTCACGATTTGACATTATATGCGCCTAACTAAAATAATATGATATAGTTAACTATCATATGATTAGATAATTTTAGAGATGAATTGATACTATAAAATGTAGCATTACAACGTAATTTTGACACCACCGGCTGCTTCTGTTGGGCGGGCTTCCATCGATGATTTTGGATTGGGAGGCGCCGGCGGAGCAATCGTAATTGGAACATACCGCAAATCCTCTGGTTTCAAAATGAACGCATACCCTACCGACGCAAACTTATCTTCGTATGCTTTGAGCTTTTCGTCGCGTGCTTCTTCCTGAAAACACATTGCTGCAATTTGGCAACCCCACGTATACGGTCCATTATGCCCTTCATTTACTGGACGCCCCGATTTATCTGGAAGAACTAGACACATGTTTTTCTTATTTGCATCCTTGAATGTCTGCGGGTCTCCGACATTCTTCACGCCAAAGTACGTATATTTCGAGAGAAATAATGTATTTGAACTCATATTAATTAATTCAAACAGTTTCGTGCTTCTATATACTTGGTTGGTTCCATCAACCATAAGTATAATTTTACCTTTTAGGTCTAAGAGATTTTCATTCCCTAAATCCTTAGACTGGTATTCGCGGCCATACTTTGGGCCGAGTAGGTTCCTTGCAACGGTTTTGCTTTGAGAGATGATTTTTGCAAGATTGTCATACATTGTGACATTACGCGACATGATACGCATATGAATGATGAATGGGTCGCCGGGATTGGGGCATTTTGCACCCGAAAAAACATAGCTCCCAAGTACTTCAAATGCATCAGAAACGGGAATATGATTGAACGTCTCCTTATAATTAAATGAATTCACAGATGACGATGCAATAACTGGCTGGTTATCTACTGAAAATACCTCAAAATCGATAAAACGACAACCCCGCGCAATAACATACATTAATGCATCCATACTGACATTTGAGTTCTTGAATTTATCTGGATTAAATGCGTTATATGCAGACTTGATGTAATAATCACGCAACTTGAACTTACTTTGACTATCTTGTACATTAATGGACGTTATATTTTTGTCAATGAATTCTTTCGTATTTTCATCCGGGTTTTCTAGACCTTCTTTTACCGCGTTAATTGGTTTGTCTGTATTCGGCGCATTTACTGGAGGAGGAGGCATTTCACCATCCTTGAAACCATCGATTACAGTTGCCGCCTTTTTGCGTTGATTTAATGTCATTTCATGCTCTGGCGTTTCTACAGTAAACTTTTCTGTAGACAGTGGCTCGTTTGACATAAATGGTTCGACGCGATTTCGATTGAATAGATCATGTAACTTGGTCATGAGTTCAGGCTGATTATTATTGTTTGCAGTCTCGGAATGTTCTTTATCTTCTTTCGCTTTTTCTGTTTCGAACCCTTCTTTTCTTCTTATTTTTGCGTCATAACATTTCGTTTTAATTATTTCAGATATCTTCCATATTGCAAAAACGATAATAATAATACCTATGAATACAAACTCGACTTGATTTTCTTTCATTATGTTGTATATAATATTAGATTTTTATATAAAGTTATATATAACAAATATAACAAGCACAGCCAACGAATAAAAAATACTAAATGACTGGTGGGTTATTAAATCTGGTTGCTACAGGCAACCAAAATATTATTCTTAACGGTAATCCAAAAAAGTCATTTTTTAAAAGCACGTACCTTAAATATACAAATTTTGGTCTTCAAAAGTTTAGAATTGATTTTGATGGCCAGAAAAAATTACGTATGACTGAAGAATCCAAATTTACATTTTACGTCCCGAGATATGCTGAATTACTTATGGATACGTATATATGCGTTACATTGCCGTCTATATGGAGCCCAATACATCCTCCTGCAAAAATCGAAGATATGTGGGCACCGTATGAGTTTCGCTGGATTGAAAATATAGGGACACAGATGGTGAAAGAAATCGTCATATCTGTTGGTGGAATGACACTTCAAAAATTTACCGGTAATAATTTGATGGCGATTGTTGAGCGTGACCTCGATGCTACAAAGCGTGAATTGTATAATGAAATGACTGGACATGTCCCTGAGTTATATAATCCGGGTTGTTCCGGTGCGCGTTTGAACCAGTACCCAAATGCATATCGGACGGCTAATGCAGCCGGGGCAGAACCATCGATACGTGGTCGAAAGCTATACATTCCAATCAATGCATGGTTTACGCTGTCTTCCAAAATGGCATTTCCACTTGTTTGCCTGCAGTATAATCAGCTACAGATTGATGTCACATTGCGGCCTGTGAAGGAATTATTCACAATTCGTGATGTAGGGGACTCTGGAAATTTCTGGCCAGTGGTTCAACCCGATTTTACGAACCCACTTCATCAAATGTGGCGGTTCTTATATCCACCTCCTAGTATTGGTTTAACATTAGATACATACCCGAGTATTCGCACGGACTGGAATGCAGATGTTCATTTGATGGCGACGTATTGTTTTCTCTCGGATGAAGAGTCAAAGGTTTTCGCGGCCAATCAACAAAAATACTTGATTAAATCATATTATGATTGGGTGTTCAATGATGTAACTGGCAATAAAAAGATAAAAATAGAAAATTCAATGGGAATGGTTGCATCATGGACGATGTTTTTCCGAAGAAGTGATGTTAATCTACGGAATGAATGGAGCAATTATACGAACTGGCCCTACAATTATTTACCGTATGATATTATTCCAGCTCCAATCGACGATGATTGGCGCCCTATCTTGTTTAGTGAAGATATTCGTCCTATATCAGACATACCTGTTCCAACTCCAAATCCAAACCCTAACCCGCCATTTCCATTCGACCGTTACTTTTTCGATAAAAATGGCCCAAAAAATGGAATTGGACCAGGTATCAATCCAAAAGATAAACGTCTTACTGGACTTCATATTACAGGCGACTTCCAATCGGAGAATGAACGCGACATCTTACAGATGTTAGGGATTTCTTTAAATGGGAAGTACCGAGAGAATTTACTTGATGCTGGCGTTTATAACTATGTAGAGAAATATACGCGCACACGCGGAAGTGCAAAACCAGGAATTTACTGTTACAATTTCTGTTTGAACTCGGACCCATTTGATTTACAACCGAGTGGCGCAATTAACATGAGTAAATTTAATCAGATTGAGCTAGAGCTCACCACGATATACCCCCCATTAGACAATGCGGCAGAGGTAAAAGTGATTTGCAATCCGAATACCCGAGAGATTATTGGAATGAATAAACCAAACGTCAATATTTATCTTTATAATTACGATTTACATATATTAGAAGAGCGGTATAATGTGCTCACCTTTGTATCAGGTAACTGTGGTTTAATGTATGCAAGATAATCAAGTTGCGCGGTAACGCATTTCGAAAAATTATGAGAACGATAATCTTCTCTCATATATATAACTTGAAATGGCGGACGATGAAGATGAAAGAAATGAAGATGTCGATGCTGAAGACGAACAAGGCGGAGACGAAGAAGAAGGGACGTTTAGCAATGTAGGAGGAGGGTTATTTGGAGGCGGCGATAAAAATAGTGAAAATAAAGAAGAAGATAAACCTCAAAAGAATAAAGAAAAAGCGAAACCAAAATCACTTTTTGATATTGACGCTCTAAAAGAGTTCGGGTTGAGTGTATTGGCGCTTTTTATTGAAACCATCATTATTTCGGTGATTTGTGTGAATATACTCTTTTTTTCTACGCCAGAAAGTATCCGAAATAATAACCTTAATTTAAGTAAATTGTTTCCGACCAACCGACATGAATGGCCATACTGTTATACGAATGAATATACATCGTGTAATGCAAAAGACTGTGACGATAAATTTGGTGGAATTGCAGATGACCCTAAAATCGAAGGTGTCAAAAAGGTATATCTAAAAGCCGCAATTCTTCTTGACACATACGTATTTAAATGGTTCTGCCTTACCAAAGAAGATGTAGATATGGTGAAGGATAGTGTAGATGAAGGTGTGACTAAGGTAAATCTATTGAATTGGGATTTCATTAAAGCACGATTTAAGCAATGGATTAATAATGCTTTCATATTTTCATTTTCATCAGACCGTGCAATGATGTTATATGTATTTGAGCAGATAACGCGGATTTCATATGCAATCCCAGCGGAATTATATGATGTAATATCTCCATTGCTTATCATTCTTATGCCGTTTGTATTTTTATTATTCCTCGGATTTATGTTGATGGGCGGACCTTTTTTTACTACTGTAATCGGTATGATTTTAAATCAAACGGACCATCGTAAGGAATTTATTGGAGGGTCACTATGGTCATTATTTACAGGGTTAGGTCTAGGAATAATTCCGACGATATCATATTTTGTACAACTTATTCAGTTTATCGGAACATTCTTCATTTACCCTCTTCTTCACTGGGACCAATATCGTGAGTTATATTCTCGCTATGTTCCAATTATATTCTTCTTTTTCAATTTGACACTGATGTATTATGCATTCGAGTACCTTGATATTAACGTTGCGGCGATTGTAATATTAATGTTGCTGATTTTGTATCTTACACATTACTGGCAAGGGATAATGGAATTTTTTAATAGCATCAAAAATTGGGAGTAATGGGATAGAAAGGACATAAATAATATCGTATAAGAGCTATATATTGCAGTTATACGATTAACAGTCACGTCGTTACATACGAATAAAATGGGTAAAATGAAGACAGCACCCCCATCAACATCGACACAGCCGTCGGTTGAAAAATCGACTCCAGAGTATTTTAAGAAATACCCATTCGTAAGTGTATGTACGCCAACGTTTAATCGTCGACCTTTTATAAATGCTCTCATTACATGTTTTAACGAACAGGATTATCCACAAGACCGAATGGAATGGATTGTAATTGATGATGGTACAGACCCAATTGAAGATATCATTGCGTCACACCCGCGCGTTAAGTATTTTAAGTATGACACAAAAATGACATTGGGTAAGAAGCGTAATCTAATGCATGAAAAGTCGCGAGGTGAAATACTTGTATATATGGATGATGATGATTATTATCCGCCGAAGCGTGTGTCACATGCAGTCGAAATGTTGATGTCTCATCCAGAAGCATTATGTGCTGGTTCTAGTGAGATTTATATTTATTTCAAGCATATCAAACAGATGAAGCGTTTTGGTCCATATGGTCCAAACCATGCAACTGCGGGAACGTTTGCATTTAAGCGTAAGTTACTCAAACAACATAAGTATAATGATGATGCATGCTTGGCAGAAGAACGCGCATTCTTGAAAGATTATACAGTACCATTTGTTCAGCTGGACCCAATGAAGGTTATTCTGGTATTTTCACATGAACATAATACATTTGATAAGCGTAAATTGTTGATAAACGCAAATCCTGATGTTGTGCGCGATTCACCCAAAAAGGTGATGGATTTTATCAAAGACAATGCACTTCGCCGTTTTTATATGAGTGAGTTGGAAGGATTACTGGCGAATTATGAGCCAGGACGACCTGAAATGAAGCCGGACGTTATCGAACAGACCTTGAAATTAGAAAAGGAACGTACGAAAATGGCAGAAGAGACGGCTGCTTCAGCGGGAGGTAAAATTATTTTGCAAGAACCCGGAAAAGAGCCGGTTGCGTTGAATAATCAGCAAGTGGTTCAAATAATACAACAATTACAGACAGATGTCGCGAATAAAGATAAAGAAATCGTACAATTAAAGAATGATGTAAGAGAACTTATGATACAGCTTGCAAATATACATAATATGCAAAAACAGTCCGATGTTTTACCAGCGTCGTTTCATATGCCATCATCAGCATCAGCATCAGCATCATCACCCGAAACAGTCCCTGTATCTGAGACATCATCTACGCCAAATGATGTTCAAAATCCTGAACCACATGAAACAATTTATGTATAATATACAATAATAATAATCGAATACGAAACGAATAATATCAAAAAACGATGATATTATTCAAATCCAGGCCTTCACGCCTTTACTATTTCAACAGAGTTAATCTTCAAACATAGAAAACTATTCTTTGATTCATGAATAATGAATTCCCGGGTCTTATTGTATTCTTCAAATTTGACTGCAAGAATATTTTCAATTTCACTAACAGGTAAATCATCATCTTTAGTTTTGTACTTGGACTGTTTTCGCTCATTTGCGTCGTACTCATCTTCACTGTCGCTTTCGTCATGGTCGCGGTGTTTCTTGTTCTTTGATTTCGACTTCGACTTTGACTTCGGTTTCTCTTCGTTCTCAGGAGGAAGGTATTCCCAGTCACCAACAGCCTCAATGGTTTGATTGTTTGTCATAAATACAACAGAGTCAGAATTGAACACAAGTGCAGAACCAGGAGCATGGTCATATTTATCAAGGTCGATTTCAGTAATTAAATCAAACTCATCCAAAAATTCGTTTTTACGAAGATAATTACGAATATAGCTTACGATTTCTGGTGTAATTTTTACGGTATATGTCTTGTTGTCAGTGTCGCTATCGCTGCCGCTACCGCTTTCGTGTTCGCTACCGCTTTCACTATCATGGTCATCATCACTCTGCTCGCTCTCACTTTCGCTAACACGTTCATTCTTTTTATTTTTACGCCCGGAACCTGATGCAGTTGCACCAGAAGATGACGCTGATTTTGAAGGTGTTGGTGGATTTACTGAAATACACTCTACTTCTGTATCCAAAATCAACCGATACTTTGAATCAAACGATATTGACGCACCCATTTATGACTTGTATTATTGGTTCTAAATATTGATAATATGTTTTCGGTATTATTTAAACGCATATACCAATGAAATCAAATATTATACCTTAATCATTGTTGTTATCGATTTCGAAATCGCCGCCACCACCACAATCATTTCCATTGTCTGGTTCCATCTTTTCCATATATTTGTCTAAATACCTGTAAATACGATTTACATCTAATTTTGTGATTTCATACATTTCTAAAATACGTGGAATTTCTTCCTCATTGTACTGTTTCTTCAATGTCATAAAAAATGTGAAAAGGTCATTTTGGTCCATCGATAGTTGTATGCATAAATTCTGTATAAATAACTGATTATTATATTCAGTGCTGTATTTCGTAAGTACTTTCGTAAAGCGAACCTCGGTTGGATGAAACCGCGCCTTTTTCGGAAAAGATTTATGATACAAATAATGATTGTAAAATGTTTTAATGAGAGATGACAATTCATTAAAAAGCCATATTTGGTTCTGAAATGTAATCCGGTCAAAATAATCTGCTTGACAAATATTGTCTAATACAATTTTGTAAAATGGTGCTGAAATACTTACAGGCATTTTTTCGAGAACATCTATTATATTTTCATGCCACAACAATCCTATCGTGGTTCGGTCTGTTTCGTTGATAAGAACATTGTGGTCCGATATGGGATATTCTATATTCATTAATTTTTCTGTTATTTTTTTTATGTCTTCATTATACGTTTTAGGTTGAAAAATAGAATGAATAATATTATTTGCAAGTATCGTATTTGATTTTTTACTCATTTCCATGACCGCATTTAGTTTGCGTAAGTTGCCTTGAACAAATGCAATAATGTTTTTTCGCATCATTGCATCAATCGAAGGCAACGTTATATCAATAATTTGTGTCATTTGTGCAGGTGTAGGTGTTTTCAATTCATATACATAACACACCTTCATCAACTCTTTGATTTTCTTATCCACGTGATAGTTTCCAATACAAATAATCGGGTTCATTGTAATTTCTTCTTGCTTCTGTTTTTTTGTCTTTTTAGGGCGAATAAGTTTGATAAGAGAAGTAATACCACCTTTATCACCATTATTCATTCCGTCGAGTTCATCCATCACAACAACAATCTTCTTGACTTTACGCTGAAAGATAGACATAATGTTCTTATCAGAAATGTTATGTTGTGTAATGGATTCGATGATGGACTTATTACGGATATCACCTGCATCATATTTCACCATATCATAATTTAACTCTTTTAACAAACGCACGATGAACTCGGTTTTTCCAGAGCCTGGTGCACCATAAATATATATACCACGTTTGAAAGTCAAGTCAGTCTTATTTTTTTGAAATGATGCTAAGAAATCACGTATATTATTGTAAATTGTTTCACGGCCAAGAAATACCGTATAATTTTCCATGATATCGTGATGTATGTAAATGAATAGCTTTTTTTGTTTTTATATATTATAACCGAGTATATTCAGAAAATGAACGCATTACAAGATTTATTTGCTCCTCTTGATAAGGATTATTGTTTATTGTTTTATTGGCTTACTGTCGTGAATTTTATCTTCTTGGCGATTGCGGCTTTAGGATTTGTGTCATCGTTGGTTCTTTTATTTAGGGGAAAAATCACGATAATGAGCGGTCTTTATTCGTTTTTAATGATTTTGGTTTATGCTCTTATGTATTTCCAGACCCGTCTCTTCTACTCCATGTGCGTTACTAGCAACATGAAGGCTGGCTCTTATGGTATGGGCTCTCCTTCCGACTCTCTCCCAGCGGTTGCCAAGGATGCATCTGCTGCCGCACCCGGCGCTTACCGTTTCTAAGTTGAGAAAGAGGTATAAGATGTATAAGTTGTAGCAAATAACATATTACAGATGTAACATGTTATTATTGTCGCCTTCGATGTTTTTACGTAAGACACTTCAATGTACTAGCTCGAGTACCTTGTCCATCAACAATACCTTCCCACGGAACATATCCTCCATCAATTCCAGTTAGGCCTGTACCTGTATATTGTTTTATTGTATCTCTCATATGATAATAGTTCTCGCATTCAGTTGCTCTGGGTGCGAAATCTCCCACACCCAATCCATATTTATCTACGCAGTTTGTCCCATCAAACTCCATGCGGTCAGGGCACTTTGCAGTTTCAGGAGGCCATTTTTGAGTGCTCTTTGACTTCCATAGTAAAATAGCAACCGTTCCAATCGAAATAACAAACGCAATGATTGCTAGTAATAACACCATTTTTTGTATCGTAAGGTTAAAAAAGTTGCTAAACAGACCTCCATTGGCACTACTGCTTCCATTCATGGTGCTTGATGTCCCGAATGCAGATGAACCTACGTTTTTTGAAGATGAAACAAAATCCATACAATATGTTAGTTTAATAACTAGCTATATAATAGTAGTGATATAAAATACTATTGATATAATCTATACAATATACAACAACGTTATTTAGCGCATCTATATTATGAACCGTTTTGATTATCGCACATTTCCTGAAGAGACATTTATTGGACAACCTAAAAATGGGCGTCTTGATATTATCACACCTCCCATTCAAGACCAATTCGCCCTTTATGATAAAAATCCCGTTCACCAATGTGTAACATATCGTGATGCTTTAAATGGTATTTGGGAAAATACACCTCTATCAAATGCATTTTTCAGTAAAGAAAATATGCAAATTATTCAAAATGGTATTCGCGCAGGAGTATACCAGCGTTCGCGCGGTAAATATGTCATTGGCGAACAAGATTGCGACACACTTCGTATTATTATGCGCACGATTTATCTTCAGAATTCAGCAAATGCACCCACAAATATTCGTGAGCAGATTATTGAATTGAATGAATTAGTATTTGAATATTGTGTGCCCCGTGTTCACGGTGAAGCTGAAGGCTATATTCAATATAAGCGCGATGTTAGCAATATGTATACACCAATTGCACACCCCAACTTTTCCGATTATAAACACAAGACATTAGAACTGAAGCCGTGGTTTTAATTTGTAAATAATAACTGTATAACAGCTTATATAATAATTTAGTTATTTTCTTTTCGGTCAGTGTAATAGGGAATGGTAATAAAATTTATTGTAAAATACAAATTAAATACTATAAATTTAAATCGTGAAATAAAAAACATGACAATAATATATAATATTTAAACATTTATAATGAACATTTCATTTAATGACATGATATATAAATTGGTTTTTATATTAAGCGTCTTATGGATACTCACGACGATTGGTAAAAAAATGGAAGTAAATACAATAGTGCAGCGAAATACATTAGGTTGCTGGTTACTTTTATGTATTGGACTTGCCATATCAAAATATTACTTCAATAAGTTATATTATGCATTACCAATTATCGTATTAATATTTGCACTGCATGAAGTGTTGTGGTATGTATGTCATGTTGCCATATTCAAAGATGAAAGCGAAACTACTGAAAATTTTTATAAATGGGGGAATATTTATTGTGAAGAACTTACCCATAAAGATATAACAGTAGATACACCCAACACCGAAAACGATACATCTGAAAAATCGTCAGACTTGAGCGAAGGTCTATTTGACAATAAATGGAATATTTCGAATGTTGAAGCATTTAATAACAAATTTGACACTTATTTTGAATACTTAAATCTTAAACCTGGGATGAAAATACTCGATATTGGGTGTGGAAACGGGCACTGGCTGCAATATTGTAAAAAAAGAGGAGTTGATGGTATGGGCATTACGATAAGTAACAGTCAGGCTGAACTATGTCAGAAAAACGGATTGAATGTAATTCAAGGTGATATACATAAAGGCATTTTAAAAAAAATAGGTGGTAAGTATGATGCAGTAAGCGCAATCGGTCCTGTTGAACATTTTTCATCCGTAAGTAGTGGCGAAAGTGAATGTAATAAAATTCTTAAAAATTATTACGATGATGTTATGAATTTAATAGACACTAACAGCAAGTCTAAAAGGTATTTAAACAGTTATATGACTATGAATACCGATTATTCGAAGTATCGAACTCTTGAATGGTACTATAATATATATGTATTATGTTCGTCATATGGATATGGTTTTTACAATTCAGATGAAGGCATGATGAATATATACAACACACGAAATTCTCAAAAAATGGTTGAATCTAAGGTTATTATAAAACGAGACTATACTGAAGACTATCGTTGGATATTAGCTAGAAATAAAAAATCTTGGGGGTATATTAACTATAAATTCGAAACAAGCGAACAAGTATTTCAGTTCATACAAGATATCTTCACAGATTCTGGATGGTGGGCGAGGTTTTTGTATGGAGCAAGCGACTCATGGCTCTGGCAGTTTGGTGGTACATCACAAGTACCTATCCCGGAAGTTACAGACACACCTATTAGGTCATACATATATGTTACAGAAATAAATAAAATATAAGGTCGTTCGTTAGCGCATGCTTGTTCGCTTACTGTATATTATGATACCTGCTTTTCAAGTGCAACCAGCATTTGAATTTATAGTTGTACGCGCATACAACAATAAAGTAATGAATATATTATTACTCTATTGCACATTATTCATATTCTACACCTACGCATTATTATGCCTTCTTTATCACCATCTTCTTTTTGCTCGCCACCACTGCTGCGCCTCCGCCTGATCCGCCACTGCCTATCGCCACATCCGCTGCCGCTACCCATTTCTTATACTCCTGCTCTAATTCATCCAAGTCATGCGTCCATAATGCTTCAATTGATGTATCGGCAAGTTGTTGATGTTGCGCACGCTTGGTATCACGCTCTGACAGAAGATGCTTGACATTCTCGTCGGTCACACTGTCCATCGGCATCTTTAGTAGGTATTTATACTCTGTATCGCCGTCGATGTGTTCATAACCGTGCTGCTTCATTTTCTCTAAAATTGCATCCTTTGTCTGTCTACGCAACTCCAGTTTATCATCGAGTACCTCCTGAATATACTTTGCACGGTTTGTCAGGACACGTAATTCATTCGCGAGCTGAGCCAACATCGCAGCCTTGCGTTTGGCATAAAGAGCAAGGCGTTCCACATAGTAATCTTCGATGATATTATAGATAGTTGTATACTTCCTGAGTTTCTCATGTGCATCAAACAGGTTCATATTCGTCGTGCTTTGTGTCGTAAATAATCCAAGAAGCTTCTCCAGTTTGTTTGTTCCTGCATCTGCATCCACAATCGTTGCTTCAAGGTCTTTCGGCATGTGAGCATACGATGGATGGAATGTAACGGTGATATCCACCACAGTATCAGTTGACATATCGGTGTATTCTTTTAATACTGGAACCGATGCAGACTTATCCTTGTCTTTGTCCTTGTCCGCCGCCGACGCAGTAGGAGCTTCCATCAACTTCTCCAAGAATTGTTTATAGTCATCAGTCCAGGTTCCAATCGGCAACTCAGTAATACGTACTTTACGGTCAGCGACGATTTCGTAGGTTCCTTTGATGAGGAACTTCGGTGCTACGTTACTTGGACTGATATTTCGTATCGTTCCTTTAAATCCCTTGAAGTATGGATCGATAGCAGGACGGTCGGCTGTCGGCGTCGATGCAAGCATAGCACGAATGTATGCGATGATTTGTAGCGGGTTATGCGGCATCACATCAGTGCTGAAACCTGTTCCAATTCCTTTGCTTCCATTCACAAGAACCATCGGGATTGCCGGCGCATAAAACACCGGTTCAACCATTTGTCCGTCGTCATTGAGATAAGATAGCACAGTATCATCTTCTTGGCGAAAGATAAGTCGCGTTAGGCGGTTAAGCTGAGTGAAGATATATCTTTCGCTTGCAGAGTCATCACCTCCTGCACTTCTCGTTCCGAACTGACCATTCGGTTCCAATAAATTGATGTTGTTGCTACCGACAAAGTTCTGTGCCATTCCGACAATCGCAGCATTCAAACTCGCTTCTCCATGATGATATCCAGAATGTTCACTAACATATCCGCTGAATTGTGCAACCTTGATTTCTGTCTTCAAGCCGCCCTTCTTGAATGCTGCATACAGGATTTTACGCAGCGAAATTTTCAATCCATCCATCAGGTTCGGGATAGAACGTTCGTTGTCGTAGATGGAGAAGTGAATAAGACCACGATCTACAAACTCTTCATAAGGGATTTCGGGTTTCGAGGTATCGAGATATGCGTCGCGTGAATAATTCGCCAACCACTCCTTTCTGTCGTCGGCGCGTTTCTTGTTGAATGCCATGTCGAGGTGGTCATCACTTTCCTTTCCTGTATGGACAAACGACACCATTTTCTTATGCTCGAAGTACTCCTTGAACTCTTTTCCGGTACTTGTACCCAAACCTTTATAATATTTCGTGTTCCATCCGGCAGGAACAACCGCGTTTGGGAATTGCTTCTTCCATGCTTCAAATTCGCCATCGTTGTAGAATAAGACCTCTTGCGCTCCGCGTCTGGCTTTGAGAATGGGTGTATTCATAAACCCTATGAAACCGGGGATTTTGGTAAGAGACGGCCATTCTGTTTGAAACAGGTTAATTCCGAGACCTTGAATATGAGCACCATCCAAATCCTGGTCTGTCATAAAGAGAACTCGCCCATAACGCAGCTTGGTTGCAACGTCAGCTTGCGTATATGTCTTTCCGGTTTCAAGGCCGAGGATTTGCTTGATTTCCGCAATTTCGCGGTTCTCCGATATACGTTTCGTTGTTTCGCCATGGACGTTGAACAGCTTACCTTTCATCGGATAAACGCCAATAAAGTTCCTGTCTTCCTTACTTAGACCACTGATAATTCCGGCCTTAGCTGAGTCACCTTCGCACAATATAATCGTGCATTGCGCCGACTTATCCGGCGAACCCGCGTAATTGGCGTCAATCAGTTTTGGAATACCTCGAATGGTCCTTGTTTTCGCGCCATCCGTCTTCTTCGCAGCCTTTGTGTCTTTGACTTCAGTCAATGCGCATGCAGCATCCATGACACCTAACTTCGCGAGTTTTTCGATGAACTCATCACTGACTTTGCAAGATGAGCCGAAATTTGCGACGGCGGTACCCAGTTCATCTTTTGTCTGGCTTGAGAATGATGGGTTCTCGATGTCGCAACGCAGAAACAGCATCAATTGCTCCTTGATAGTATTGGGTTTGACATCAACTTTTTTCTTCTTTTTGATGAGTTCGGCCAACTTACGGACAATCTGGTTGGTAATGTATTCAACATGCTTGCCTCCTCTCGGTGTGTAGATACCATTCACGAAACTCACATGAGCAAACTCATCCGTTGTTGTCAGGCAGACAACGTATTCCCAGCGAGGGTCGGGGTTCTCGTAAATGCGCTTGACACCGCCACCTTCGCCTCCTTTTGCGCCAATGTATAAATCAACATACTGCTGAAAATGGCGAACCGGTACGAGTGACCCGTTGTATTTCACTTTCACCGTCTTGTCCGTTACCGCGGCAATATCATACGTGCGCTTCATGAAGAGTGCAAGCATATCAGGTGTGAGGTTATTGCCAGGAAGCCCGAACCTTGCATAATCTGGGCGGAAGCTGACGCGAGTGTACGGCTTGACTTTTGTTTTGGTTATCGTGGGTTTCACAATTTCAGAGAGATTGTTTCGGAATTCCTGAACGTATTTCAGTCCGCGGATATGGTCCACCGTCTCAACGCGACCCCATACCGACCAAATGAGGACGAGTTTAAATCCGAACCCATTCTTCCCGCCAACAATTTTCTCTTTCTTGTTCTCATCGTAATTGGTTGATGTACGAAGATGTCCGAAAATCATTTCAGGGATCCATAGTTTGTGTTCAGGATGCTCAGCGACATCAATCCCGTTGCCATCATTCGTCATGTGGATTGTTCCATCAGCCGGGTCAATCTCTACTTCGAGGGTAGTCACTGGAAGTGCGTCTGGCTTTCCGTCTGCAATTGCCTGTGCTTGTCGAACAACATGGTCACGCATATTCACCATACCTTCATCAAATAGCTTGTAAAGCCCGGGAATGTAGGTAATGCTGCGACGAGTAAGCGTGTGTGCGGCGGGAGTAGCAGTACTCGAAGCGTCGTCACTTACTGGAGTTGTCGTCGCAGCGATATCCATTACATATTCCATTGTTTCAGTGCGCTCGATTGTTCCAATATAGGTATCCGGTTTCTTCAAAATATGTTCTTGGTCGGTCATTTTTTGGTATTTTCCAAGGTCCTCGGCGCCAGCGGCGGCAATAGCAACAGCGGTAGCAGAAGAACCTTTAGGCGGCATTTCGTCGATAATGTCTTGAATGTGTAAGATGCGTACAGTATATTCCAATGATTGTTTTAACTCATGTTCAATTTTATTTTGGATTTAATATGTATCTCTGTTAATACACCGTTTTCAATGACCGCGCCACGTTACCGTACTACATTCGGTATGGGACTGACATGCAACGACAGGTTCAGTATAAATGGAGTACCTATTCAGTATGATAATAATGGCAACCTCATTTCGTATTATAAATGCCCTACAATTACAAACCCAACCGCCGGAATGGCGACATCAACAAATAATACAAATATCACGAAAAAGATGCGATATGCTCAAAATATTCGTGTAGCAACTGAAACCAAAAACGTGAAAAAGGTATATGCAGTAAATGATACCAACCGTTTTGGGAGGTGGTATGGTGCCCCTGGCGGATTTGGTGCACCAATTACAAATTCATTTTAATACCAGTCCAACCGAATGCTACACTTACTAGTTCTATCCATCTATCGACCAGTTTTTTCTAATGATAATTTATAACGAGAGATTTAGTAAAATGGTGAAACGTGTTGATCGCAGCGATGATGGATTTTACCACGTCAATGGTAAAAAATATGCTATGTTAGAGGGGTCGCGTGCTCAGGTTTGGCATGATACCGCTTACAAGACCCCCGGAGGTCTTACAAAGAGCGAGCTTGTGTTCAACAAGCATGGTCGTATTGTGTCGGCGAAGAAGCACGCAACTGCAAAGAAGGAAAACCGTCTGCGCAAATACGGCTACACTGCTCGTAAGGGTAAGTTCGGCGCGATTAAGATTAACTCCAAGACTGGTCGTCGCACTCGTCTCGTGAATACACCCAAGAGGCGTTAAAACATCAGTTGAAACAAATAATAGGTATTCATATATAATAATCAATAACTGAAATTCATTTATTATTATGTTACTCATCGTTACACGTGAAAAACCCAATCACGCCAATAAACTCCACGAATTGTACGATGCACTCGATAAACGAGATATACCATATGTAATATCTCATACATGCGACCCAGCAATCATTCAACGTAAAGATATCCTGGGCTTGATAATACCGGGTGCGCGTATTCGTGTAAAACAATATGAAATACAGCCCGAACTCGATATTGAACTATATTATTTATTCCATTTTCCAAATCTACCAGTGTTAGGCATATGTCATGGTTGTCAGTTTTTAATGGTATATTACGGTGGTTCGCTTCGTTCATATAATAGTTTATGGTCGGGTAGTCATGAAGTAGAGTTAAATCTCTCGAGAGAACGAATATTCAAAGATGAAAAGGCGCACACAAACATGCATTTCTACTTTCATGAACTCCCTGTTGCGCCATCTGTATCGGATACAAATACAGGTGTTCGAGTGATTGCCTGGATTACTCAATTTCGAGATGGTAGGCGACATGCATGTGCTTTTGAATTTGTAAAGGACCGAGTGTATGGGTTCATGTTTCATCCCGAAGTAAATCAGCATTCACATAATATCCTTTATAACTTCTATGACAATGTATGCTCGTCGACAGTGGGGTCATCATAATCAATGTCAGTATCATCATATGTATTCGGTTTTGGCGTATTCGTGTCATCTTCCACCCACCATGACATCATAATCATTCCATTTTCATCGATGTAATTAGTATATTCTTCCATGAAATACTTCTCAAAATATCGTTTGCTTACAATACGCCTCTTCGATGTTGCGTAACAACGCCCGCAGTAATATTCATACGCATTGTATAACGGCTGTGGAAACGAATGATTGTTTGTAATACATTGCTCTTTAAATTGGACCAGGTACTCGTTTATTTCCGAATTCTTGTCCCATAATTTACAGCCAACATTCAAAATATATTTATCGTCTTCGATAATAACGTCAGGATAAAAATGGCGCAGCATACCCAGAAGTATCATATCACTCACGGATGTGGTGGATGCGGATGCAGATGATGCAGTCGATACCACTAGCGTTGCATGTGTCGTCAGCGTCTGTTCTGTAATGTATTCATTAAATAGTGTAGATAGTTCATCGATTTCCAATTCTATTTCCGTCTCCTCTGTAAAACAATACTCGCTCCAAAAACGGCGAAATTTACTCACGATTGGAAGGTATTTACTGGTGCGATTTGGAAATACATCTACTGTTGTTGTAGAAGCAGTTGCTGGTTGTGGTGTTGTAGTGGAACATGCGGACATCGCGTATTCTAATAATTTTGATTTAAGGGTCGCTGCAAAAAACATACTTGGCAAACGAAATTGCGAGAGATACATCTTCCATAAATACAACATATTCGTCATTGAGATTTCATGGTCAGATGAAGCGGGTTCTGTCGCGTAATCAATGAATTCTTGAATAATTTGCTCTTCATTACGTTCAGATAAAAACCATGCATGAGAGGCAACTTCTGGCGTTTTGCAATGTAATCGCAAGAAATCATCTGCGCTAGAAAATCGATGTGAATAATGCGCAGCAACACAGAATAAATCGATGACAGAAGATTTAAGTTCGGACATGTGCGAGAGACGGAGAAATGCCGGTTGTGCATGATTGCCTATAAAGTCAGTTCCATTACTTCCGCCTCCACTCGACAATGGCAACGACCCTCCTGGGGCATGTATGTCGACAATCCGACAATCTTTATATTGGTGTTCATAATATTTAAACTTGAAGGCAGTTGCAAATGTATTCGATGTGGAACCGAATAATCCATAACACTCTCCACCTAAGTCTTTAATAAACTCTTTTGCAAATGGTGGAATGAAATAAATCAATGGCGCGGATTTCTTTAATAAAACATCACCGAGGATTGTAAGAAAATATTTTGCATGGTCACGTGTATGAAATAGTGCAGGATAGATATGGGAAATGACATTCTGGATTGTACGTGACTCGGGTATTGACGAGAGAATATCGCGGCTTTGTATACTTTTTATAATACGGTTCTTGATTTTGTATTTCCACGCGGTACTCGTGCTATTTGCTGTAATATCCGCAAGAATTCGGTGATGTATTTCATCCTCATGTATCAGTGAATATCGAACTTGGTTATTATACGTAAAATACAGTTCGGATTGCTGACAGTAGAAATATTTTGTCCGGTTTAGAAAACGTTCCGTAATTTCATTCGCGATGAGTTCGAGAGATTGTTTGCGTGTCTCACGTTCCATATGTGCAGCTTGATAATTCTTAATCGATTGTGGGAGCTGGGTCTTTACATATGCATGTATTCTCTCGAGTATGTGTTCGTTGCCGGGCGTGGATGCGTTCGAATTCCATATGTCCGAGAGAATTGCAATTGTTTCGGAGAGAGATGGAACTGACATTATTTATTATTATGAATATATATAGTTTTATTATTGTTTGTGATATAATTTAAAATGGACCCCGAACAGGATGAACATGATGAACTGGATGAACAACATGGACAAAAACGAAAACGATATGAAGACGGAGATGAAGACGGAGATGATAACGGAGATGAAGAACAACAACAACGACTACAACAACGACTACAACAACGAAATGACTTAAAAGCCAATTTTATAAGAGAGATATGTTATTTATATCAAAAATATAAAAATGCACATTCGGATGAAAATTTATCAGCGTTGTTTGAAAAATTATTTGAATTATTATGGGAGTGGGCTGAATATACATTCCATAATACATCTGATAATTTATGGATTGATGTGTTGACTACTAAAAATTCATGCGATGGCCAAACTATAAAGGACTGTATTTTAACTTTATTTGAGATTGAAAGTAAATGGATAAAATATAGTCGTCACGATAAAACTACATGGAGACCAATGGTCGACCCATCTATATTATTTTTAAAATTTTTATTACATGTAATAAATAAGTTGCCTATAAAACCGCAAGATATAACGGATGATTTATATCGTGAAAAACTTCGAGGCGTATCTATTATTGTAGGTGAAAGTGATAACCATGGTATATTCAATATTGCACTAAGCAAAGAAGGTACATTATTTTATAAAAAGCGAACAAAAGAAGACGCTCATACGATTGATGAAACCATCAATGCAATTAATTTAGTGTTTGACGATAGAAGGTTTGATTTTACACATGGTAATTATTCATTAAATCATGTTATATCTTTATTTTGTAATCAGTTACTACGTCCTCCTCCATTAAAACAGAAATTCATTCGTGCTACAGATGCAAAAGAATTATGTGAAAAAAAGGAACTTAGTACAGGAATACTAGACGTAGTTGAAGATGAAAACGAAGAGCGTATGCTAAACCATGCGCGTGAAACTGCCGAGAGGCTTCTACAGGAAGAGACGAGAGAACTAGCTGCTAGAAATAAGACAGAACAAGTACTAAGTGAAACTAGAAATGCTATTAAAAGTATGATAAAAACGACAAAACCCAAACCCAAATGTAAATGGGGAAATAGTTGTAGAATTCGTTCAAAAACAAAGTTTGGCGATGATCATTTTAAACGTTATCAACATCCCTTGTATATAGGCAAAAAATTTATACCAATTAATGAACGTAATTATTCAACTAATACTAATACTAATACTGATATCCCTAACTCTAGCTTGACCGGTGGTACTCGATTTAGAACCAGAAAAATAAATAAATCTATTAATAAATATAGACATACTAAAAAACACAATTCCTGTTCTTGTTCCCGTTATCATACTCGGCATCGTTCTAAACGTATTCGTCGTACTCGTCGCCGACACTAAACTATGTATCATTATTTTTGAAAAATGTACGAAAATAATGATTTTACTATTTACTTGCGAGACTTCTTGCTGCTACGGCGGCGAGATTTCTTGCTGCTCTTGCGACGTTTCGCGACCTTCTTGGACGACTTGCTCTTTCGATGGCTCTTCTTGCCACCTTTCTTGTGGTACTTCTTATGCTTCGTTCGTCGACCACCTTGCTTTGTTGCATCATTCATCCCGGCAGCAGCAGCCCCCGCATCACCAGACACTTCTGATGCTTGAACGACTTTACCAGCAGCATCCCCCGCATCACCTGACACTTCTGATGCTTGAACGACTTGACCAGTAGCAGCCCCCGAAACACCAGACACTACTTTTGATTCTTGAACGACTTGACCAGAATTAGTATTTCCTTGACCACTTGCTACATCTTTAGAATTCACTGCTAACTTCGCTGCATCATCCACCAGGTTCCTTGCCCTGTTTAACAATTCATCCGATGTAGGAGGAGTAGTATTCAACATTTGCTATTATTGTTTATACATATTACCAATATTTTATTATCCTTACTATAAATGATTTTGATTTCATTTGTATTTCATACAAAAGATAATAATGATTATACCTTCATCCATCCTCTTCTTGGGAAATCTACGAGATATTCCGCCCAATTTTTCCATTCAGGATGCTTCTTTACATGTTCTTTCACTAAAAATGGCGTCCCACATGGCGGGCCTAAATGTGCTAAAAATGACATTTGTTTTGCCAACGCACTATCAACAACTTTGGCATCATATGCACCAACCGGTTTATACGGACATTCGGCTCCGCCACTACCATTGTCTGCATAAGCGTGCTTACAAATTGTCCTCGAATTTGCCACCGTTTTTTCTAAATGATTATCATAATGGTCGGAAAGTATATGTTTTACAATACCCGTATCGATACGGCCACGATATTTTTCGGTGAGTTTTTCTAATTGAACCCGACGATTACCGATACTAGAAGCCACACTGTGAAATCCGTCATCGATAATATTGTCAGCACCGTTGGCAGCGATTGTTGATAACGCACTGGAGCATTCTATCTTCCTTATTCTCTCGTCATAGGTAGAATTAAACCCAAGAAACACGCCATCCCGGGTTGTTTCAATATTCACGTAATTTAACCCAAGTTCGACACGCATAATCCTCGCCCCACCACCTGACGTGCGGATATCACCAAACATCCATGAACAAGCATAATCTCCCGAATTTCGTTTCTGTAATCTCTCTGTGTAGTCTTCTAAAGTTTTCCCGTATTGCATACATTCACGAATACGACAACAAATCGGGTCGCGTAGGCGGAATGCATTAAATCCACGGATTGTCGTTTCTGACCCTATAATACCAGCACTCGTAACGAAAAAGTCCGTCATACTCCATACACCACCTGGCATCGTTTGCATTACCATCGTATAACCATCGCCATCTTCAGGTTCAATTCTGAGAATTACATTACAAAATTGGGCGTCTAAAAAGTTGCTAAATGAAGAATGACCGCATACAATTCCGCCATCCTTTGTCCAGCTGGGGCCAACTGCCATAATAAGTGAGCATCGGTCCTTGAATTCATCTAAGGTCGCGTGTCTAGTTGAAGCCGCGGTAGGACTTGATGTGATTGCACGTTCGTCGCGTATTACCTCGGCGTATTTTTTACGATATTTTGGAGTATCGATATAACGGAGTAGATGAGAATAGAAATAAGGAAGTGACATATAAACATTAATTAAAATGACTTGGCATATGCGAAGACCGCCGCCACCCGCTGCAATACCCTCCATCTCTCGGAATATCTTTGGAAATCGGCGTTTGATAATCGGCCGGTAAAAATCGTCACACAGGTCGTAAAAAAAATCGATATTACGTCCATACTTCTCTCGAAATATGAAATCCAAAACATTAAACAATCGCGTAAATATATTCGGGTTAGCCGCGATTATTTGTTTTCCATGAGAAAGACCACGTTCATAAGGTTTGCCTGTTATGGTAATACGTATCCAGTCATCATCTTGGGATGCAGTATGATTATTACGCTGTTTACGTTTTCTGGTGCGATTAATACCTTTTGTTATGTTTCGTCTCTTCGTGGTTACTGCCATCTCGTCGAGATACTATTATATAATACGCATAAATAGATATAAAGATTTGTAAATTGATATGTATAAAGAACATGAGTTTTTCAAATTCAAACGCACAATCAGGAGGAGGTGCAGCTGTGCCTAGTGGAGGTAATGATGTTTATGCTGGTACAGGAATGTCGGGCGGAATGTCCGATAATGTTCTTGTCATTAAAACTGTTCAAATCGCGCCGGTTAGAACACTTATGTGTGCGCTAAAAGAAATTCTCATCGAAACAAATATTACGTTTCAGAAGGATGGAATTCGTATTATTAATATGGATAAGTCGCATACGATGTTAGCACATATGTTTCTTGAAGCAGTTAATTTTGAATTGTATGAATGTGCGCTTGATAAAATTATTATTGGTGTGAATATGTTTCATCTGTTTAAGCTTATCAACTCGATTGACAATGACGACACCCTAACAATGTATATTGAAAAGAAGGATTATAATGATGGTGTTGTTTCTTATTTGGGTCTTAAATTTGAGAATGGGGATATCAAGCAATGTAAAACCCAAAAGTTGCGTCTAATTGAACCCGACCCAGAAGACCTAGTCGAGCCTCAAGTTGCATTTTCAAGTGTCATTAATTTGCCGTCATGTGATTTCCAGAAGATTATTCGCGACCTCTCATGTATATCAGAGAAGCTCGAGATTAAATCTGTTGGAAATGAGCTAATATTTCGTTGTTCAGGACAATTTGCAACAGCGGAAGTGCGTCGTGTTGAGTCGGATGGAAGTATGGAGTTTCTTCATAAAAAGGATTCTGGTAAAATCATTCAAGGTGAGTTTTCTTTGAAAAATTTGGGATATTTTATTAAATGTACAAATTTGTGCAATCAAATCGAGATGTATTTGGATAATGATATGCCGTTAGTGGTGAAATATTATGTTGCATCGTTAGGTACAATTAAGTTATGTTTATCACCGTTGCCGAGCTCATGAAATGAAATGGAATGGAATATAATATAAAAAACAATAGTTGTTCTATATTATAAAAAATCGAATACATTGTACATCCTAAATGTCATCATCTGTATGCGCGCATCGTCTTCTCCTTACAAAAGAAGCACTTCGCGACTATAAATACAATCAACTTTTATTTAAATATGCAGTTCAAATTCGCGACACCATATGTGATGATATTGAAAAAGGGAATATATCATGTGATAAACAGACAAAATATGCATTCAAGTTAGACCAACAACAATCGATGGTGTATAAAACGATGGTTCAAATACACCATAAAGGTAGAGTACATACTGATGTAATAACACAACTACGCCAATTCTTTCCAGACAGCAAGATAACAATTGAAGAGCGAGACCAAATGGATGGATTTACAGTGACACATGGTACATATATCGATGTAGATTGGTCATAGGCTTGTTTCAAGTATTTACGAATAATAACACGAACTTACTTGTGGTATTAGTCACTCATGGCAAACGCCATTAATATTCCGGTGTATGTTTCTTAAACAAACACCCGTGTGCTGTAATTCCTTCCAGCTCGCGGATAATTCCCGCGTTTTGGAAATTACAATTCGCCATCCAGATTTTAATAATACAGAAATTCTTCTTCGGTGAGATGGTAATTCCATTCACGATTGGAACAACGTTCATATTCGTTGAAATCGTTTCACCTACAGTTACGTATGAAAGTTGCTTCCATGCGCTATTTACCTCCTTGTTTGCAACCTTGTATGAAAAGCAACCGCCATTTCTATTTTGTGGGTCTTCCCACATAGGAACGATACCTGACCTCATAAGAAATAACATACAGTTCATAACGAGTTTTGGCGGTAAAACTTCAAATATCGCTATTGCTTCTTCTGCAGTATCGAACTCGAATATTTTTTTATAGCTTGAAGCAGCCCAATTTGTGTCATGAGGAAGATGCGCCCATAAAGTCCAACGATGTGACAATTTGTGAAATGCAGCAGCGCTTGTACCTGTCGTATCAGTACTCGTAGTAATGGTGGGTATATCCTTTGCAATTTCAGCGCTTGTCATTTCGCCTTGTATCGTTTGAATTTCCGTAAATGATGTGGATGGGATAATACACACCGTATATTATACTATCAATTTTTTTTTATACTCTTTATGTTCACTGTTCTTGTATCAATTCAAATTCTGGATCGTCGGTTGCTTCAGACTTTGTATGTGCATCGCTTGTTTCATCTGTATGATTGGCTCCTTCATCATGAGCCGCGTCTTCGTTGTCACCATCATTTTCGGTATCGCTGGTGTTGTTATCGTCACCGTTATCATCACCGTCATCGTTACTGTCATCGTTACTGTCATCGTCATCATCTGTATCAGAAGTCGCTACAGTATCGTTATCACTATCGGAGCAATTATAATAAGTTGATAATACTCCGTCAATATCAAACACCTGTTTTTCATTTGATTCAAATACAGGGCATCTTAGCAACGAATCGACCTTTACAATGTATGTATGTCCTACGATAACTGATTGGTTGTGGTCTAATTGATATGCATGAAATTGAGTTTGTTGTGTATTAGAAACCTCGGGTGCAGCAAGAGCTTCCAATTTTTTAGCCGCCGCCGCCGATGTTGTGGTTACGTCATTGAAATAATCCTTCATACATTCATTATAATACATATTCACCTGATAGTTGTAAAACGGAGAACGAAGATATTTCGCAATTCCGTCGCGACCAAATTCATTATACAACTTCCATTGTAAAAATTTTGCGTCTAAAAATTCATTCTTTTCAAGGAAGAAATTATTCGGATACTTCAGATTAATTGCGAATTTAAAAGGTTGAAAACATGTATCTGTTTCATCTTGAGTAGAAGAATTACCGTCTGCTGTAGTTCCACATGTGGCATTAGAAACGATAGGAGGCTCAACCGTACTTTGATGTACATGTACAATTAGTTCGGCATCTGGTGCAAACTGATATGATTTCTGATACGGACGATAATGCTCTGTAATCAACGTATGCGTTCTTCCTGTAAAATTTCCTCGATGAATACGTGTATAAGGCTGGTTATCAACTTTATGAAGAATAAAATCATAGATATGGTTGTGGGTATCATTGACTTCTGGTTCTACACCGTGTATTTTCGAAAATAGCTGACATTGTTTATCAATCCACTTACAGACATCATACTTCGCTCTGTCAATGCGGTAAACTGAAGACACATCACTTTTGTAATAATAAAACAATGATGACGCAGAATAAATCTCACGACCATCCTTTACAACAGTATACGTACTAAAGTTGTATTTACCCAACATTCGAAGTGCCGCATAAAATATATCAGTTGCGACATCTTTAACTTGCTTTACTGTATCAAAGACACCAGATGTAATATAACGCCATAACATGATAACAACGGATTTATCTCCAGAAACAAGCATATTATATAATAACGGAAAAAGTATATATAACGAGAAATACGCAAAATACAATTCTAACTCACTAATTGATTTGTTAGTTGTAGTTGCCGACATCATCTTTGAATTCGATGAAAATGTACGTTTTAGTAATATCATATTATCACCTTCGTCAACCGTAGGTATGAATGATGCATATCCTTCATTTGTATTGAGGGTAGAATAGATGATGCGATTATTTTGTATATCAGGAAAACAGGGCATTAAATGCAAACGGTGTTTCTATGTATATAACACATCAAAATCTTTTTATGTTATTATTTACGAGGTGTGGCTGGTAGTGTAGTATTTTGTCCTTGGGTTGGTTTAATACGTACATTGTTCTTTTCCGGATTAACACCGAATACATAAAACAAAACACTGCTAATGTATGTTAGTAAAATAATCGGAATAATCACAATGAACCAAACGAGCTTAGTGTAACCGTTCAGACATAATATATTAAGAATTGCCGTGAATATGAACATAATTATGAATTTGAGAAGAGACGTTTCATATTGTCCTTGGAATAAATCAATCGTTATTTGAACCATTGAAAAGGCTAAATATAGAAGTGCTGGAGAGCATATTTTTTCAAGCATGTGAAATGTAAATGAAACGAAAAAAATAGTATATATTACACCCAGAATATATATTATTTGTCTACCTAATATTTACTTTTTTCCCTTGTTGAATACAGCAACCCCGTTTTTGAAAACACCAACTTCGTCGCCAACATCATCATCAACGCATGCATAGATAGTTCCATTTTGAGTGTCAGTTGTAAAGTATTTTTTACCCTTGATAGTCACTTCACTGACCTCGATTTCCGCCTCCTCTTCCTCTTCAGCAACAACTTCTTCCTCCTCGTCGTTAGCATCTGCTTCTTCTGCGTCATCGCCTTCATCCTCTGCTGCCTCGTCATTATCTGCAGCATCTTCCTCTGCTGCCTCGTCTGCGTCATCCCCTTCCTCGTCTGCGACTTCATCCTCTGCTTCATCATCAGCAGCCTCTTCATCCACACATTCCTCTTCATCATCAGCGGTTTCTTCTTCTTGTTCCTCATCGCCAGCATCCTCTTCTTCTTCGGCCTCTTCTTCAGTTGGTTCAACTTCTACAACGTCATCGTCTTCTGCAAGACCTTCCGTTTCATTATCCCCACTATTGTTGTCGTCTCCGTCATCATCCGCTGGAGTTTCAAAGTCACCATCACTTGTTGATGATATAATTGTATTTTCGATACTCGACGATGAATGCGTGAATGTATTATGTACATTCGCTTCAGACTGTGACTGTGTATCGTCATCGTTGTCTTCTTCATGGACCTCTAACCGAACAGTTTCTTCGTCGTCATGTTTATATTGTTGTTCACTGGCGGACGCCGAAGAAGAACAAACCGTTTTCATATCCACCTTTGACTCCAATGCAACGATGTATCGATTAAGTTCTACAATCGCCGACTGTAATTGCGTAATTTCATCTTCGCGAGTAGAACCGCCACCATTAGAATGAACATCACCTGAGGCTGAAGATTGCATTCCTTTTTCCAATTCATAAATTCGTTCTTGCAATTTACGAACACACGGCAAACCCATGATTGTATCGTGCGTTTCTTTATACACCGTATATTCTCCAATGACCCCTGACAGTATTTTTGTTATATGTTTCGTCATGACTTGTGATACATCCTCAATCATCGGGCGAATATCAATTGTCATTTCACCAGAACTCCGCTGAAATGAGGATGAAGACGACGATGATGAAGAAACAGGTTCGGTCATTTATGTTTGACTGTGCTGTATTCTTTATATTCTTATGTGTTTATTTCAATTTTCACATGGTTCAAATTCTAATTTTCACATGGTTCAAATTCTAATTTTCCAAATATAAAGTATATAAAGTTTCAGCAAACAATTACTGTATTGATAATGTCCAATACAACATCAGTTTCATCAGCCGCATCTGCGCCAGTTCCATCTCCTGCAGTTTTAGACACGATGATACGTGTGATTATGTCTCAAACCGAAATGACAGAAGAAGAGACCAAAACTGCATTGGAGCGAACCAACTATGACTTGAAGCGTGTAATTCGTGAGTATATGCTAGGCGATAGTACGAGTACGAGTACGAGTAATAGTATTACGAATGCGAATGTATCTAATAACCACACCGCCACTTCTACAAATCAGCTTCGCTTTTCTGAAATCCGGAATTTTATGGATAAATCGGCAGAACAATACTATCGCCGCCAAGAAATGGCGAAGATTTATAATCAAGTGCTCGAGAGAAAAAACGCGGAAGCAGAGGCAGCGGCGGCAGCATCAAGAGCGGGAGAAACATCTACAGAAGTTCAACCAACCAATACGCATCCCGAACCAGAGTCGAAACTATAACCGATGAATGACGCATTCTAAATGTTGAATTCCTATAAGGTATTTATTTGGAAGTAATTTTACTCCTGCAAATTTACTTCTCTCGCAGTTCATCTTAGAAAATAGTTCAGTAGTATTGTATATTTTAATTGGAGGGTTTAAATTTTGCTGTACTACATATGTCTCATTCGTATTTTTGTCGTTTTTCCAAATCATAGCAACATGTCCATACGGATAATCTGGTTTTCTATATTTCCAAAATAAAATACTTCCAGGACGTAAATAGTAAGTTGCTTGACGTGTGTATGGGAATGAGTATGTTTGTAATCCGACCGCATTCGATGTTTCAATCGGTTTTGCATATTTAGACTTGTTTGATACAAATGTGAATTCGGTAATTCGTTTAAAAAAATCACTTGCGTCGACAACATCAGGAAACGTCAATTCTCTGTGAATAGTAAAAAAACGACGTATTAATTCAACACATTGAAATTCTATACCGTGTTTGGTCGAATAACTCGCATTATTTGTTTTTTTTATATACAACACGATATTCATTTGTTCTTCTTCATCATTTGGTGTATATTTTTTCAATGACATATTATGTAATATATTATCATGAGAATATATTACACGCATAATACGTGCAGTAAGTAGTTTCGAAACAGTTCTTACTATAGTAAATTGCACGTATTAACAAATTCTACAATTCAATCCCCACCACCACCACCACCGCTTGATTGAACTACCATTGTCTTATACCGTTTCTTCAACTTTAAATTATTCGTTGGTATGACCTTGCTATTTACAAGAAAGTCATTATTATCTTCATATAACTCGGGCAGAATATGGGTTAGTGGTTTGTTCACAATATGTATCATTTGCGTTCCTTTCAATAATGACCGGTATTCATCAATGGTTAAATTTCCGTAATATCTGTCGAGAAGATAGTTCGGGTTTGGGGCTGGCTTAAATCCCTTATTATTTGTACTCCCGTACAACAAATGGAGTAAATGAATTCGTTCAAATTTTGTAGATGTATCGAGCTGTTCTTTCAATATAGCTGCAAGTGCGCATTCTGGAGAACAGAAACACCCACTAACATGAAATACGCCATTCACAATCATAATCGGCATATAATAAATAGGACCATCAAATTCGCATGTGTCCCAAAAGCATGAGCATTTGTGATTAAGCTTCATTTGTATTGTTTCCCCATTGTGGAATGAGTACTTCAAACGGTTGATTTTTTTCATGATTTCCTTTTGATAACGTTCATTCAAAACATGAACTGAAGCGTCGGTTGCTACCTTTTTAACCGGTGCTGCTGCAACGGCTACAGCCGCGGTTCCTGTCGTGGTATCACATGCAGGTTCATATTTGGGATTTGACGTATGTTCAGATAATGAGAGAGGCAATGCCAACGACTTCGGTTGGTACATATTATGCTGGTGCATTGTAGGTTTATCGTCATCATCATTATCTCGTTCTGGACTATATGTCTGGCAAATATCACTTGACTGAAGATTGTTTGACGACAAATTATACGACTCTACCTCACTAATAGATGGCGTATAATCATAGTTCGAAATCGAATCATTTGATTTCAAATCAGATAGATGACATTTCAAGTGAAGTATAATATTCGGTACTTCTGATGTATCATAAATACTCGAGTTAGAATTCAATATAAAACCAGCCTTGGGTTTACGACCGCGTTTTTTATTAATTTGGCCTTTATATATTTGATTAGGAGATACCAGGTCCGACGTTTCCATTGTATTATTTATCGTTGCGTGAGTGACAGTATTCATTTTATTTTTTATTGTATTCGGCATTTCGTCGCCTCCATTTTTATCATGAATACTAGGATGATAATGATTATGTTTAACAATATAATTCTTATCAGTTTGCTTTAATATCACAATATCCGGAAACGTCGGTTCGCTCGTTACTTCATCTTCTTCAGTATTTTCGATAGAAAAATCGGCATTTGTTTCGTCGTCAACAGGTTCTTCCATGATGCACACATTACTGTCTGCAACAGACAATGTTGAATTCGCCGACATTGCGTTGGCCAGTGTGTCATTCTTTTTTGATTTTTTTGTGTTTCTTGGCTTCTTTTGTTCCTTTTGTTCCTTTTGTTCCTGTTCAGGTGCAAACGCGTTTGTAGATGGGAATGTTGGCATACGATAATGCGCTATAAGAAGCAATCGTCTAATTTATATAATTTATTGCAAATTATGTTTATACCCTTTTGGTCTGGACAAACATATAAAGGGCTTAAAGAAAAATATATATATATTTATGACGCATCTGAAATCTACCCCACCCACCCCCTTTCTACCTGACCGCCACTACAGTTCATCCCCCTCTTTTTTCCTGGCTTCTTTCTGGTAACATTCTCTGCAAAGTGGAATGTAATTCGATGAACCTATAACGACTTGATTTTTTTCATTCGTCGTACGAAAACTGAAAACACCTGGCGTTCCATCGCGGCATAAGCTACACAACGACTTCAATTTGATAATATGGTCGCTGAATGGAACGAGCTGAAGTAAATTTCCAATTGGCTTTCTTTCGAAGTCACCGTCAAGACCACAAATATAGACGCGCTTATTTGAGACCTCCACTAATTCCTTTACGGTTTCCTCAATGTCTGGAAAGAATTGACCTTCATTGATTAGAATTGTCTGTGCTTCTTTAATTGTTTCAGCATTATTTGTTATCGCGTCCTTGATACTTGACGCGAGAATACACGGTATCATTTGTTTGTCGTGCGTTGAAAGCATAGGCTCTGTGGTATAACGATTATCTGCCGCGTAATTCACTACTGCAACTGGGATACTACAGAATACACACTTCTTATACACCTCCAATAAATAGGATGTCTTTCCTGAAAACATTGAACCAAGAATTAGTTCTAGATATCCATGGTTCGGAGACGCCATCAATGAATAGGGGTAGAGTAGTTATGAAATAGAATTAGAATAGTATAAATTCATAATTACGCAAAGTACAGTTCAATTCTTTCCATTATTTGTATTTCATATCCCATTACATTACATTACATTACATAAACATATCTCATACTATTCATTATTATATTTCATGGAATCTGAAAATTCAAAACATTGCATCGCAAATGATGGTAGCACTATCACACATACCATCAATAATTCTATGCCTTGGGTTGAAAAATATAGACCATCATGTTTCGATGAAATCGTGTTAGACCCTATGAACCGAACAATCCTATCGAATATCCTAAAAACAAATTATTTCCCGAACCTGTTATTTTATGGTCCTCCTGGAACTGGAAAAACAACAACAATAATCAACCTAGTAAATGCATATCAGTCCAAATTAAATATGCAAAATAGAGGATTAATGATACATTTGAACGCATCCGATGAACGCGGTATTGACATTATTCGCAACCAAATTAATAATTTCGTAAGTACAAAATCAATGTTCGGCAATGGCATCAAATTTGTCATATTAGATGAGGTAGATTATATGACAACAAACGCGCAAATTGCATTACGTTATCTGCTTACAAGTTATACTGATAATAATGTCCGTTTTTGTCTTATTTGTAATTATGTATCTCGTATCGACGAATCCCTTCAAACCGAATTTGTACGCATGCGTTTTAATCAATTACCCGAAAGTGATATTTTCGCATTTCTCTGTAAAATTCGAGACAATGAACAATTAAAATTGTCCGATGAAAATCTCGTATCTATTCAACGTCAATTTCATTCCGATATTCGAAGCATGATTAATTATATACAGACAAACCAAGATGAACTACAACATTTGCATGTCATAACGAATGACGTATGGGATGATATGGTTACTTTGTTCTCCAATTCCGACAATGTTTCACGTATCATTACATATTTTCGAGAGATTAGTATAAAATACTCAATTGACCCGAGAGCCATCATCAAACAATTCCTGTATTATATTGTCCGTCATCGTACAAATGAATTTATCACCACCGATATATTGAACAGTATTGAGCATATCATTCATCTTCATCATATTCGAACCGAATACATTATTCATTATTTTATACTGAAATTTCGCGGATATTTCATATCTTATCATACACCATCTCTAACGCCTTCAGCTCAAAATACACTTACACCGTTGAACACCACGTCTCCCAAAAAACGTATTATCAAAATAAAAAAACAACCGTCAAAATAATGTAAGTATTTCATTATTGACGGTATGAATAGAATTGAAATGAATTGATATGGTTACACTAACAAATATAGAATTGTTTCATTTCAAATGGCCCAGCTTGACACAGAATGGATGAAATTTATGTCGCGACTTTCACGACAGCAAAATTGTGACAATGACGATGCATCTACTGATTGCGAAGATGATGACAAAGATAATCAAAATGACATTTGTCAATTTACATCAGACACGTTACCAAGTTCAGCCGAAGGAAGCAGTTCAACCGATTTTGCGAATACAGAGCATCATCCAACGAAATATACTACTACTTCTTCAAATACTGATAAACCGAAGAAAACGTGTATATCGAAAAAGGCACAGCGAAGAACTTATTCATTTCTCGACTCCGTTTCTGTAACCACAAATATGACAACAACAACGCGACCGGATGAATGTATTGCCGTTGTGAAAGAATTGGACACGTCAGTCAAAACGGCCGCGAGAGCCACAGCGGCAGCGGCACCGGAAACTGGTATGATTGCGTCTTCTGTTCGTTCAAAAATATCGCCAATTTATATTTCCACGAAAACAAAGATAGCATATTTGAACAAACCAGTCAATATATATGACGCATTCTGGAAAGTCCCGGTTCAACATTACTATAAACGAAGCCAAGGAGTTATCAAGAAACAAATCAAGTTTCAAACAACCGACCCTGCATTTATTGCGTCTATCAAAGAAAAATTAGAACAACAACCCCGGTGTTACGATGAATACATCATTGAACATATCGAAAACCCAAATGGACGCATCCAATATAAAGACCAACGTAAAGTCAGCATTGGAATATGCAAAAAAGACCTACAAGGTGGTAATTCAAAAAAGAAACGCGCATTCTTCAACTGTTTCGTACTCATTCTGCGTATCAATGGCGGTATTGCACCAATCGAAGAACGCGCACCAGAAGATGATATTCTCTACAAAGAAATGCATGTAAAGGTCTTCAATACTGGTAAATTGGAAATTCCAGGCATTCAAGAAGATGCGACCCTCATCCATGTATTACAATTACTTGTTACTGTATTACGCCCTCACTTGGGCGATGACCTTGATTATATACAAAACCGGTGTGAAACCGCACTCATTAATTCCAACTTCAACTGTGGTTTCTACATCAATCGAGACAAGCTCTTTCAACTACTCAAATATAAATATCGAATGAATTGCAACTATGATTCTTGTTCGTATCCAGGCATTCAAAGCAAGTTTTATTACATTCCTGACAAAAAGATAGATGAACAATCTGGACAACAGCCCGTTTCGATGGATATACCGTATTACGAGGTATCCTTCATGATTTTCCGAACCGGAAGTATATTAATCGTTGGCAAATGCAACGAAGAAATTCTTCTTGTGATTTACAGGTTCATCTGTTCAATACTAGAAACAGAATACTCTCAAATACAAATGGGAGAAATTCCATTATTAGAGGGCACATCTGGAGTGGCCGCGTACTCCTCTGATAAAGGTGTCAAAAATGCTAGGAAGAAAAAAATAAATATAACAAACATTCGGTTATATAACGAAGACAATGAAGTTTAGTAAAATCATTTATTCGTCATGAGCAGATATTTAGGATAATTGGACGGATGTTTATTCGTAAAGAATATAAAGATTATAAAATTTAGTATTCTATATACAGGATATTTTTTACTTATTATGTCATCCAATCAGAACGGAGGTGCCGCGATGGTACCATCAGGAGCCGGGTCGGGAGCTCCAGGAAATGCATCGTCTTCCTCCTCATCTAGTGACAGTCAACAAATTAGCCGTATTCCTACCTATGCATGTTTTCAGCACGCAACCAAGGTTGCTATTTTGGAAGATAAACCGATCATTTTAGATTATTGGACGAGTTCTTTGGACAAATCATGCCTTATCGGTGTTCGTTCTAACAACGAAAAACTCCTTGTGAAAAGCGAAGACGAATACACAAGCCCTATTGCAAAGATTTTCAAGGTAGACACTGAATTTATTATTGTTACCGCAAATTCTGTATATATTGTTTCAGCTGATATCAGCACAAGGCGTATTAATTAAATAACTGAATATTTGTTTATGGCGATGTCACGTTATAATAGTGTGCATTCTACTCAAACAGGTTGAGGATAGATAATATTCTTATAATCCATGTAATTATTATAAGAATTCAAGTGAATATAACAACTATCTATAATGTCGTCGATTATATATTTAAGTGATTGTACTCCTCTTTATACTACATTAGGTGCGCCCGAACGTATTCCTCTAGTAAAGGGTGTTCCATTATATCAGTCTATACGCTTAGAATGGCAAGTTCCACCAAACTCAGACAAACTACTTATTGATTCATATATTATCCGATATAAACGCACAGGAGCACCGATTACACAATTATTGAACGAAGTACTTGTATTTTTTCCAACAGCAGTTATATCCGGATTATCAAATGGTATTTCTTATGATTTTTGGGTTGTTGCAAAAAATCGGTTCGGAGAAAGTCCACATTCAGATACAATTAGTATTATTCCAGGGGCAATACCTTCTGCAATTCAACTGGTTCGTCGCGCATTTCATTCTACCCCCAGTGGTGACGGTATTGATGGAAATAATCCTCAAAAAGTTGGTATCGAATTTATACCACCTATCATACAAAATGGTTCGGCGGCACTCACCTTTACTATCAAATATACACGTATAAATAACAATGGCGGCAACGAACCCACTGACGTATCCTATACACAAGTATATAGCGTACAACCAAATGAAACTATATTAGATGCATCCGGCATACAAGCAATCAATACTGCAGGAGTTAAAGGAAACTATATACGCAAAGAACTAACGCCACCAACTGACGCAACAAATCCCGCATTTCAAACTGGAAATTATCGGTTCCAGGTGTTTTCTTCAAATATATACGGTCAATCACCTGCACCAGACCTATCATTTGTCATTCATTTATATTCTAACGCAGATGCTAATATTGCCGGAGCAATGATACCGCGTTTTACAGCACCTACCTTATCATCCTACCCCATTCCAGCCAACGGCGGTATTGTCGCAACAGATGCAAACGATAAACTCATTCGTTTTCGTTGGAAACAGTATCGTGGTTCGGGAACAGGAAGCACTGGCGCTGATGCTTATAATGGATGGTCATATCGTATTCAATACACTGATGACCCAAATATATGGTATTATCATCCAACGTCAATTTCATCACCATTGACTTCATCACAATTCCCAGAATATACTCGAACATATGACAGAACAAGTGTTGGTTCTAATACTTCAGATTTTGAATATGTTATCGACATTAGTCGTAATGTAACAAACGGACGAAGATATTATGTTCGATATTGCGTAGTAAGCGCTTCAGGAGATACAAGCGAATATACACAAGTGACTAGTTCAAACTTATCTATTGTTTCGTGTGTCCCGGCAAAATTACCATCACCCCCTCCGATTTTTAGAGCAAGCAGTTCAGACCGTAAAGTTCGTCTTTATTTTGATTGGGCTACACGTCCACCAAGCTTAGATGTTACAGGCGGCTTGCCAATCATAGATTATCGTATTGTACGATATGTACGAACACGGCAAAATGATGTCCCCACAATCGTACCTGATACATATACTCTCTTTGATAATATTATAGGTCCGTATTATGAAGACACCTATCAAATATTCACAAATGGTATCGAATATGAATATCATGTATATTCGCGAAATGCATTCGGACTTTCAGAGAATTTTACTAGTATAACTGCAATTCCTTCACGTCCAACCGACGTTGTTCGAAATGTCACATCATATCTTGACGCCGGCGAAATTACATTGATTTGGGATACTCCAGAAACATTAGACCAAGAAGACCCAATCGTTCAGTATTATATTGAATACAAAATATTCAACCTATTTAACACATCTCTCATACCTAGTGGCAATATCATTGGAATATTTTCAGGACAAACAATTTCTAACACAGTTGAAGATATGAATAAAATTTTAGTAAATGATACACTTTGGGATACTGTTAATACACCAGTTGTCGGAATTTTTACAAACTCAATAGAACAAAGATATACAATTCGAGACCTTATCAATAACACAGCATTTATATTTCGTATTGCAGCAGTGTCACAAAATGTTGCAAGGCGAAGAATAATTGGATTGAGGAAAGTTATCGGTTCAAACACTCCTTATTTAATACATCCTGTTATTGTTGGACGACGACCCTCTAAATTGACAAACGTAGAATACATAAATGCCGACAGTAGTGTTATTATTAAATGGACCAGCACAGATATTCATAATACAGAAGGTATTATACGTTTTATCGTTGATTATAATATTGCTGGCAGTAATACTGGCTATTCGCAACGCCAAATATTTTATTATTCAACTAGTATATTTCCTTATGATGGGGGGTCAACTGTATCGTTTCAAATTATTGTAACTGGATTAAATAATAACGTAGCGCAGCGTCCTGACACAAGAACAAATAGTTACGTAATGCAATTTTATGCTGAAAATTTGGTAAGTTTTACAAACGAACAAAATAAGGTTAATTTGCATACAGACCTTGCATACATAGATGTATTTGAAGGATTTTTAGTTCCGCGCGTAGTTCGTCCAAGAACATTTCCGTCGATTATCGATGAAATAAGAACATAACAAAAGCGCGGATATTCAGTTCTTTTACAATATTATTATTATGTATAGATTTCATAATAATATTCTTACAGTAATTATAGTATTTCATTGTAATTCATTGTATTTGAGTTTACTTCATTATTATGTCTGTCACACCTACATTAACAAATTTTACAATTACACCTCGTACTTATAGCACCGAGACATTTGATTTGATAGACCCATCATCCAACAATACAAATTCGGGAGCTACATTTTCATTTACAAGCAGTAACACGTCCGTGGCTGAGATTTTGAATACCAGAACAGTGATAATACGCGGTGTTGGAGTAACGAACATTATTGCAAAACAAGAAGCTACTTTTGGATTTACAACTGCAGAAATTACCGCAGTATTAACTGTAACCAAAGCTACTACTGTCATTAATACATTTACGATTGATTCAATAGAGTGGAATAATATTTCATTTCAATTAACAGACCCAACTTCTAACAATCCAGCATCATTTTTTTTTGAAAGTTTAACTCCCACTATTGTTACTATAATAGATAATCGTACTGTAAGGCTACATCAGATTGGACGAGCGCAAATACGAGCAATACAAAATGAAACTGCAAACTACACTGCAGCTTCTACTGTCGCCACATTCGATGTACTTTCAAGTATTGTACGTGTCGGAAATCAAAACCGTATTGATTTATCATGGAATACTCCTATGGAAAATGGGGCGACCATTAAAAATTACTTTTTTTATACCGAGGAACGAAACTATGTAAGTACTACAACACCAAAACAAGCCGCGCCATCAGTAACTACGGTAATTGAAACGGTTTCTCCAATAAACTCAAGTTATTATTCATATTCACTACCTTCTCCTTACACAACTCAAATAATGTCTGCTAGTGGTAATTTGCCAACTGGAATTGATGTAAATTCTACACTTCAAACATTTGATATCACTACTACACCTACCTATACAAATTCCAACTTTTTTGATTTGGGATATTACGGTGAAATAGAAGTAAGCTGGGAATATCATAATGACAAACCAATTGCTGTTCTTGACCCATCAAAAGTGGCGTCAACTACAATGACACTTTCATTATATAAAGCAACTTCACAAACCGGTGAAAATCGCGTAGATTTATTATTAAATGCATCTCGATTTTACGACTCATCCACAAATTGTTTAGGTCCAATGCCTCAAAATAACAATAAAACGATAACTGAAATATTTCCGATTACATTTCAAGATATAGTCACTAATCGCGAATTAAAATACATGAAACATAATGAATTAATTTTTGGTCGTGTTGCTTTATCTAATAATACGTATTTTTCTTCCGATACCCCGACTACACCAAGTATATATAGTATTATTATTAAAAGCATACGTATTGCGCCTTTTCGTTTTCCTATTTCGAGAGATTTTACATCTCTGTCACTTGGAAGAGGTATTTCAACAACTGGTGTCGGCTTTTCAGTTTCAACATTAAATGCATTATCTGTAACCGATACAAGTGGCGGAATACTATACCATATGCCAAAAATGACACGCCCTCTTACCAAATATAGTAATGCGTCATGGACATTTACATGGAATTATGCTGCAAATATATCGAAGCTTGCGACAGATATATCACAGTTACCACTAGGTGGTGCTAGTCTTTCATCCGGGCTGAATATTCCATTCAATCTTCGGATACGCGGATATTCCCGCTCATATACAAAACCTTCATTATTCATTTCGGATATTAGCTATAATACCACTTCTATTCCTATTTTTTTAAAGAATGTTTCAGATGTATCTTTTAATACAAAATTACTATTTGACGTTTCTTTGAATGATAGCGCAAATTACGCGAAGATAGCCGCTACAACAGCATCACCAGACGCTTCATTTGGAATAGTTTCAAGGACATTCGATATTTCTGGTTCAAGTGGATTTCCAGAATTTACTGAAACCCTTGACCATTCTCATACGCAATTTGTCTTTTTATTCCAACTTACAATCACAGACCCAAGTTATAATGCATATTTTAAAATGATGAACTCTCAAGAAAATTCATTCCAGGTAAAAATGTTGTCACAAACTTTCACGCCACATCAAGTTTATCGTTTTGCTGGCCCTGACCCAACATTGGAATCATCCAATGCATTAACCAGTCCCACAAATACTACCTATAATATTGGCGATTATTATACTCCAATAAAACCATTCTATTCATTCTTTGACTTAACAGATGGCGCGTTTTATTCTTATCGTATTGCATCACATAATATAATTGGAACATGCCCATTCTCTAGATTAATGACACGCCGTTGTGGTTCATTGCCAAATCCAATTGTAAATCGTGTGAATAGTCTTAACTCAAATACTTTCACAATCGAGTCTGAACGTACATCCAATCGTGTAAATATTTATTGGGAAAAGCCATCATTCACCGGTTATGATATTCAGTATTTTGTTATTCAGACGACAATTGATATGTCAGGCTTATGGTTGAATTCCATCGAATATACTCCGGACATTTCATCAAATTTGATTACATTCAATCTGTTCGATGAAATCAGAGTATATATAACAGACCAAGATAAAACCGAATATGATAGGCAAATTACAACATATACGTATAACTCTTTACAATCTCAGCAGTATTTTAATACGACAATGTCTTTAAACACACCCATCACCGGAAATCTTATCAACGGATATAAATATTATTTTCGATTGGCAAGTGTAAATGAATTAGGTCGCTCCGAGTATTCGTCGGTATTATCCGGTATTCCGTTTGCACGTCCATCAAACGCGCCAACATATCTTCTAAAAAAACAACATGTTAAAGGAAACAACCTTGTTATTCTTACATGGCAAATACCAGAAGATGACGGCGGTTCTCCTATTTTGAGTTATGTTATTGATTATCAAGAAGTTTTAAGTGAAAATCCGTTACAATATGGTAATAAAATACGATACATACAAAATGAAATAGAAAACCAGATGTATAATGAAGAAAATAAACTATACCCATTTGATGACTTTCGAAAAATTTATTCTGGTTATAGAAACTTTTCCTCTTTGACAACAAGTGAAAAAAACACATTATTTGCATCACGCCAAAAATTATTACAATTTGTTATACCACCTAGACCTATTACTATAACTAATACCGATGTTGCTCTTGGTGTTGATTTATCGAATAACATTATTTTGAAACATGATAAGCAATCCTTTACATATAAAAGTGCAGTACTTAATCAAAATGTATTCGATATGTCGAATATTCAATTAAAATGGTATTATGTCCAAGATAATACGAACGGATTTCCAATATGGACCAACGGTATTTCCTCTTCATTTCATTTATCTATAAAAGCTCACTTGCAGCATGACAGCACTGACCGTTCCAGAGATATCTCTGGCATATTCGACATTTCTGGAACATATAATGTGAATACAAGTAATTTATCTAATCCGAATGTTGGTGACTATAGATATATCAACTATATCGATGCCGGCATTATTACAGATATAGTACCGCATGTGTATACACCAACACTTCCTCGAATAGACGTCAATAATGGACAAGGATATTTTTTAATACTACAGTGTGATATGAGTAATATTTCTCGAAGTGACTATCGATTTCATGTGAATGCAGGGAAAATGATTATTAATGGCACCGCGCCAGTTCGAACAAATCCTAGCATAAAAACCGAATTTACATTCAAATTAGAAAATAATTTATATTCGCAACTTGTTAATAATAAAAAGTATCTTTTTACAGTAACACCATTCAATATTAATGATTTTTTCCCAGACCCTTCTGGTAATAATAGTGTTATGTTAGATGTTGGAACATCATTCAGCAGTCCAATTACTGATGTGAGCTATTCTCTTGTATCAACTAATATGGGTGGAAAAGTAACACTTACATGGAAGTATGCAACCACTTCTGATTACTATATCGGAATAAAAATACCTGAAGAATATTCACTTGATTATGCCAATACAGACCAGGAATATCCGCCTATTTTACAATTTAGTGGAAATTCTATATTAGCTTCAAAATTAGAACCAGAAAGTGGAACAAGTATTGTTTCATACACAATACCATCCGATTTACCTCGCGATATACTTAGTTCAAATGCTCAAAAATATTTGAAATCCGGTCGCGGTTATCACATAACTGTTTCACCGGTTGAGCTCATTTATGTAAATAATGAAAACGTTCAACAGGTTGCTCCTTCACGTAATATGTATCCCGATGAAACTTATATAATTCCTTTTCGACAGCCTAATCGCCCACATTCATTATCAGCATACGGAAACAATACATATGTAACTTTGAAATGGAGACTTCCCGATATCAACACCGACCCGAATTATTACACCACATATATTACTACCACTACATATTATAGATACAACTATTTTTCATTGGAACGACGAGATATAAGTTCAGCAGACCCTTTACTGAGAGAATGGCGAACGGTAACTAATGAAATTGTAATACCGGAGGGTTCTGTGGCAGGATATGAGGGTCAATACACTGTATCCGGACTTACAAATGAATTAAATATGCAATTTCGTGTTCAAACTGTAATTGTTAATGAATATAATGGCCAACGTGCATATTCTGATTATACATATATGCAATTGATTAATAATATACCATTCATTGAAACATCTGGAAATACGATTTATCCCTCATTATATCCATATAAACCATCACCTCCTTTCTTGCGTTTTGCAGATAGAACCAATATGAATAATGGTATAAACAGCGGATTGACCGTTTTATTCAATTATCCAACTTATAATGGCAACGCCACTTATTATGAGTGTGAGATTTATTATACTCAAATAGGAGGCGCTATAATATGGCGTGATATATTTGATGCAAATAATGGAATCGCTGACCTTACAACTAATATTAACTTGAATGGCGCATTATTTACAACAAATCGACGATTAAGAACAACAAACGCATCCATAACCGGTAATCAAACATTTACTGTTTTATGCAAAAGTACAGTATTGAACTATGGCATACGTATTCGTTTGTATCCTCGGAATGGAGAGGCGACTGATGCGAATGGATTTTATCCTTATGGTAGCACTTTGTATTCTGATTATTCTAATATATCTTACATAAACATTTAAAGCCCCGATGCCTGAAGTCCATTAATTTGTTCTTGGGTTAGAGTATCCGGAAACTCAATATTAAATTTTATTTTTAACACACCCGCCTCTCCATTTTTCTCCAAACCCAAACCTGGTATTGTTTTTATATTACCAGGTTTAATAACATTACCTGGTTTATTTGCCAATTTAAAAATACGACCATTTAGATGTGTTATTTCAAAATCGAAACCACAAAGTGCGGATTTTAGAGATATTGTTTTCTCTATCGTGAGGTCGAGATTTTCAACTTTGAATAATGCGTGTTGAAGTACATTTATTACAATACGAATATCGCCTTTCATACCGGCTTCGTTCATATGACCGCATTCATTTAAAATAATCGTATCTCCTTGAAGGATACCTTTTGGAATTTGAGCATGGATTGTTTCGCGCTCAATCTTTACAATGTCATTGTCGGGAACATGACGGTCAATTTCTATTGGAATTGTGCATCCATTATAACATTGCTCAAGTGTTAGTGATACAGTTTTTATCATTGTTTCTGGCACTTGATATACACGAATATTCGGAGGCGGTTGTGATGGCGATGGCTGTGGTTGTGATTGGGTTTGTTGCTGATGCATGAAACTGTTCATTCCATTCATATTTGTTGGGCGCCCATTATGAAATGTCTGAAATACAACTTTTGGCCCAGGTCCACCTCCCCCATGCGGTGAGTGCATTCCTCCTCCTCCTAATCCTCCACTAAATAACATGTGCAGTAATTCTTCCGGAATACCTGGCGGAAATCCGCCTCCACCTCCACCTCCTCCACCGAAATGAAACATATTTGGCATACCCGCATGACCTCCAACACCCCCTTTTCTCATCATATCATATGTTCGTCTCTTGTTTGTATCAGATAACGTCGCATATGCATTATTCAATTCTTGGAACTTTTGTTTGCTTTCATCTGTATTTCCATTTTTATCTGGGTGATGTAACATCGACATTCTACGATATGCCTTCTTAATTTCATCTTCACTCGCCTTTTCGTCTACACCTAATATTTTATAATAATCCTTATCCTTATCAATATTATTATCGTCCATATTCATATGCGAAAAGTCGTCAGCATTAAAAAACATCTCCGGTCCATGTCCTGGAATACCACCTCCAAATGGAAAGTTGAAAAACATAAAATGATTATTGTTAATACTTAAACATTATATTTATTATACTTTATTGGTACGCAATACAACGGACTTGATACGATTAGTATATACAATGACTACAACAGAAACATGCGCCTCATCGGATATTCCATTTATCGCAAAATATCAACCATCAAAAATACACGAATTTGAACAATTAGATGAAAATACAGTAACTATAATTAACAGTCTTATTGAAATGGATAACCTCAATATTATGTTTTATGGCGGCTCCGGCTCTGGAAAAACGTCAATCATTAATGCGATGATACGAGAATATTATAAAAAATCGGGTTGCAATAATACCATGATAAAGGAAAATATTCTTGTATTAAATAGCTTAAAAGAACAAGGTATTCAATATTATCGTAACGATGTGAAGGTGTTTTGTCAAACAATGACGATGATACCTGGTAAGAAGAAAATTGTATTATTAGATGATATAGATTTAATCAATGAACAAGGACAGCAAGTATTTCGAAACTGTATTGATAAATATAGCCATAATGTTCATTTTATCTCTTCATGCACCAATATACAAAAAGTGGTCGATACATTTCAAACACGTAATATTATCATAAAAATTAATCAATTGAACATTGGGTGCTTAAATAAAATTATGCTAAAAATTAAAAAAAATGAGCGGTTAATGATATCAAAAGACGCGGAAGAATTTTTACTACAGGTGTCTAATGGCTCAGTTCGAACTCTTATTAATTATCTTGAAAAGATTAAACTCATTGAACGAGATATATCAATCGACCTTGCAAATAAAATATGTACAAATATAAGTTTTCATCGATTTGAAGAATATACGCGTGTTATTTTGGACCAAACTATCGACGCTAATACTCGAGTGCGTTGTGCAAATAAAATATTATTTCAATTGAATGATGAAGGATATTCGGTTCTGGATATCTTGGATAATTATTTCTTATTCGTCAAATTAACACCATTATTCACAGAAGATATAAAATATCGTATTACATCGCTTATTTGTAAATACATTACGATATTCCATAACATACACGAGCATGATATTGAATTGGCGTTATTCACTAATAATTTGTTACATGTTGCATGTAGTGGTGGTGCGCGTGGGGTTGCGCGTGGGGTTGCGCCCCCATACGACGCAGGGCGATAGGTTGCGCGTGGGTTGGTATAGGGTTGCGCTTGTGGTTGCGCGTGGGTTGGTGTGCAGTTATCAGTTATTTGCTTGGATTATTGCACTGCGTCGTATGGGGACGCAACCCCACTAAAAGGTACTTCCCAACTAACGTATTTGATTCCAACACCTGTTTGGGAGATAATCGCGCAAACCACTGAAACTTGCTCCGTCTCAGTATCTCTTGTTCGGGTATATACAACCCTGCTGTTGTCGGGGATAACGGCACATCATGGTCCGCCATCAACTCTTCTAATAACACTGGCTTATTCGTTGTTGTTTTGACACCGAGCTCTTCTGCCGGAATAACACTAAGCGATTTTGGCGTCGTCGTTTGCTTGGCCAACCACCATCGCGTACCCTCTCCTGTAAAATCCATATCTTGAGTATGGTCTCGGTTATTAAGTTCCATTAAGAATTCCATATACTCTTTCATAACTGGGTCGAATTTATGACACCCCATTATCTTTGTTGATGGTGAATATTGTCTCTCACTCGCGAGAGATGATACAGTCCGAAGTTCACCCATAACTACATTTGCGTTATCTAGATGAGCATCATATAATGACCGCAAATTATGGAAGCATATAAATGAACTCGGTAATAAAAATCCACCATATATATGAAGAATTGTTGCAAGCGCTAGCTCTCGAACGTGACTTCTAAGCGGACGTGGGAGATGCTCAACCCTCGTGCGCCATTCCGGTATTATCTTTGCAAATGCTTCATCGTCAATGAGACAGACATTGAAACTCTCACCACAATGCTCAATAATATTACGAATAGTTAAATATTGATATGGCTGGTTCAGGTTTTCACTCGTTCTTGACACGAAACTCTCCCATGACCTCGCATTCCTGTCAAACTCAATATGAACCCACAAAATCGGTTTATTGTTCTTAGTTATACTGCTATCATTGAGTAGATACTTCTGAATAAGTTCACCATCATCGTATTGTTCTTTCACTTCGATTGTTTTCTTATATTTGTTATAAATGAAACCAATCAACATGATTAGTAAGTAGGCTATCGCTAGTTTCACAACTTTATTTTCAAGCATTTTGGTATTATTATTATTTATTTTCTATTATATACTCGAGAGATTAAAACATGATACTATTGTTTAGTTCTCTAGTCGAAACATATCCGAATACAATTTCTTATGGATATCACGAGAGATTTCGTCCTGTTTGGCTAAAATGAATGCACGACGTGTATCCTCCTCTTCCTGGCGCATCCGTGATTGTTGATATATCTCTTCCTGTTCCGCCTTACTCGTTTGGCGATATAAATCACGGCGGGTTTGGTCTCTAAATGTCTGCAGTTCGTTCACATTATTAAATCGCTTTGTCTTATAATAATCCTCTTCGGTTACCGGAATAACTGTCTCTGTATGCGCCTTTTTTAAATCTTCATATTTTAATGTGTCAAATATACCACTCGAATACTCTTGTGGACGTTCTCTCGTAAGGTCATACCCAGAGCTTGACCCACCTCCGGCGTATTCTAGGTCATGTCTCTCGACAAGTGCATATTTATTCCGTAATTCCTGCTTCCGTTGGTTTAGTTGCGCAACCTTATCCGCCCATGTATCCCCGCCACTAACATTACTACCCCGCGTATCTTCATCGTCGTCGTTCGCCTCTCCACGTAACCACTCATCATACCCTGTCTCTGTCTCATCATCCTTCAAACGATACTGGTCGAACTTCTCGTTAAACCATCGATTAAATTCACTAACCTTCGTCGCCTTTGTATTGTCATGTTTATCTCCCACATCTACACCTACATTCATCATTTCATCCAGTCTACGTTTCATTCTCTCGTGAGTTGCTTGTGAATATTCATCGTCCGACCGAACACGATAACCCTCTCCTTGCATTAATCGCTCATAATCCACTACAGTTTTAGCCGCCGCTGTCGCTTTTGCTGACCCCCCGTCAATCGAGATATATGGTTCTCTCAGTGTATCCTTTGCGACACACCGCAGTGACGGAACAACTGAACCCGACGATGTGCGCGGTGTTCTCTCAACCCGTGATGTGTAATGCTCATCAGTTACCGGATGCCGTATCGTGTATATTTGAAAGATGATACGGTAGGCTTTCGTGAAGAATAGAAAATATTCCTTTGGAAGGTTACTTTTATCCGGATGCGTTTTCAATACAGCCAGTTTTGCACGCTTCAAATCATCTTCATTAAATAATGTAGGTAGATTGAATAGTGCAAGAATGTCTGGTAAATTATAATTGTCAATGTTCAAGTCGAGAGATTCCATAGTATATACGTATATCCGTATTCTAATTTTATGTTATTTACTTGTAATCACAGTATATAACATCGTACATTCATCCTTGTTTTTTATGTATCCAAATCTCTCATAATATACATTTATACTTTCGCGCATCGAGAGAAAAACTCTATGATATCTGGAGGATTAGCACCTGTAATAGAGTCGTCCGGAATATATTCCATATTACCTGTCTTGTAAAATAAAAACACCGGGATACCATTCACCATACGCTTCTGCTTCATGAATGCATAAAAATCAAGGGAGTCATCTACATTCACTTCATAACATTCAATATTACTTCCCGAGAGATTTGCTACTTGCTGATTTGCAAGTTCTTTGATTGATTTACATGGACGACACCAATCCGCAGTAAGTTTCAATATAGTATGCTTATTTTTCTTCGTATTGAATTCAAGTAAGCCTTTGAATGATTCACGTGTAAGTTCAACCGGTGTGAGAGACATTGGATGACGGACGAATGACTAATTTTCACTTATGTATAATACATAAACATAACTTATTTATATTATTATACGCATTACTTATTTTATTAAATTATGCAACACCTGTTTATTGTACCATTTTATAGTGCATGGTTATACATTGTTACGAGTTATTATGATTATACTCGTAATAAAGAATTATATACATCTAAAATAACACAGTATCATATCGAAAATGTATTTTGGAATGTCTTCATATATCAACCATTCATGTTATGGACGGTCTTATTGATACAACCACCAACACTAAACTATGATACCATATTTAATGAAATACTTCATATGGTTCTTCAAATTGGATTTGGGGAAATTTGGTTTTATACAGTTCATTACTTGTTTCATACAAAATATTTATATAAGTATCATAAAACACATCATGAAAATACAGAAGTTATTGGTATATTCGCTCTTTATGCACATCCAATCGATGCTATTATATTGAATTTTGGTTCTATTTTGTTGCTACATTATTTTATCCGTTTTTCGGTTTTTCATATCTACATGATAGGTACAATTGCAACAATCAATACCATCGTAAATTCTCATACGAATAAGAACGACGGTTTTCATCAAGAACATCATCGGCGTTTTACCTGTAATTACGGAATGAACTATTTTATGGATAAACTATTCAGAACCATTAGAGACGCATAATTTTCACAAAAATGTAATAGTCACCCGCATATATATTTTATATTGTAAATATAAACAAGATTCAGCGATGTCTAGTTTATATTTTCTTGGAAATACTACATCTTATATAACTATTCCAAACAATGTAGGCCTTAATTTTGAGAACCAAGACTTTACTGTAGAATGGTTTCAATATCAGACGGACAGCAATCCATTTCCACGTATTTTTCAAAAAGGAACATTAACTTCAAGTACATCATCAATCGGAGTATCGATTGAAGGCGGACGTTTCTATTACTGGAGAAACAATACATACTATCTCGTGACTACTCTTTCTTCATCACAATATAAAAATAAGTGGGTACATTTTGCAATTTGTAGGTCATCCGGCACAACTACGATATACATGAATGGCACATCTATCTTTACACTTGCCGATACGTATAACTATACAAATACGGCAGATTTATTGATTTCAAACGAATCTTCATTAACTACATCTGCTGCCTTTGGAGGCTATATTTATTACTTACACTTTGTAAAAGGAGTTGCGAAATACACATCAAACTTCACAGTTACAACATCAATTCCGTCTGTTTTACCTCAAACTACATTATTATTGACGGCCAGTGGATTTTCTGGGTCATTAGGTAACACCGCAACTAGTACCGCCGGAACATTTGCAATAGACCCTACTATAGACCCTTCATTACCGCCTGCTGCACCTGCTTCATTAGTCGGACGGTCTTTATTCGCCGACAATAATCGTGTTTATTATAAACCAAATAGTTTAGCATCCGGCGGTATCGGCGGTGTTCGAAACCATCGGAGAAAAGCTCGTAGGACATAAACATACGAATTCAATTTGCATTAGTTTCATTTATGTACCATATGATATGCCTTATCGATACGCCCATCTCTCAATATCGATGGGTCTCGTTCATGAATTGTTTCGAGAGATACATTTGATGTCAAAATCAAAATTAAATTTGGATAAAATCCTAGGTCTGTGATTTTATCTAACATACTGTTCCAGTCAGATTTATCCATCATTGGTATCGGAATATAAAGATGCGGTTTCACATTTCCATCTAACACGTTATATATCAATTTGTCACACTCTTCGAGTACAAGTATAAGCGGTTTATTATCATCCGGCGAAATCGTACTATATACTTTTGACAAAGTATCTCCCGGGTCAGTCGGTTTCCATGTATCACAATAATACGCGCCGATTTTCTTTGCTAGAAGAAGGGTGAGGAGAGATTTGCCAGTTCCTGGCTCTCCGTAAATAAAAAATGTGCCGCTTCTTGATGCTTTACGATTGATTATACCAAGGATATCATCCATTATCTCCATCTGATAATCTCTCGGTTCGCGTTTCAAAAATTTTGTTGCATCGTATTTACGGTCAGAATATTCCCACCACCACGGATTTCCTCGTCGTTCGCGAATGTCGATGATTTTCTTCTCTGATAATGTTTCGTTTTGGCACGAATTTATTTCGTTCTTGTCTTTAGATACTGCATTATCTGTAACTGTTTCGTATGTTGCACGTTTTATAATGATATACATGATTTGTCCTTGGTTACCATGTTGAGATTCATTAGAGTAAATATAACCAATATACCACTTACCATAGAATAATCCGTAAGGTTTACCATTTTGATAGAATACAGAACGTCTGATTTTTAATTTGTTTATAAGTTGGTTACATTCAGTTTGGTCCGTAATTTTATAGCCTTGAATTTTGAAAAAATGCGCAATAATCATCGGGAATGTATAAAGTAGCGGAATTGTAGTCAAAAGCGACATGGCGATAATATCAAAAGTACCCATCTTGGTAAAGATATATTATAGAATAAGAACGGTTTATGCGAAAATCTGCAATCCTGAAAATAGTCAAAATGTAAAAATCTCGGTGTTTCACCAAAAATATTCCGTTTGAAATTGAAAAAATCCGAAGAAGTTCGAGAGAATGTCCGTCGCCGCCGCCGCAGCCAAAGCCTCCCCCCCCTTACCCATTTTCATGTTACCATTGCGCCAGAAACCCGCGTACGTGACCATGTATGCTGTAGTAAGAATACGATTAATTTATTTTTCAGTCACAAAATACCCATCCATCCCAGGCTGCCCAATAAATGTCCAATTTTGCTATAGCGCCGGAGACTTTTGAAAACAAATGCAAAAAAGTGCTTGTGACTGACATGCTCACAAAAGTTTTTTTGGTCGAAAAAAATTGTGACTGACTTTTTGAAAATGCATGTTTTGGGGCGTGTTGGCCGGCCCCCAAAAAAGTGGACATTTTTTGAAAAATGGTAATTTGATAACGTTTGTTACCATTTTTTATGGTGTCATTAAAGGTTCATTCTGATGAGTTGGCATACACAACTCACACCATTTCAGTAAGCATGACTGACCCGATACGACAAATTTCAGAATTAACATGATAAATACAGCAATTTTTTAAACATCGATATAAATATAATATACATTTATAATATAATACTACAATGTTATACTATTGCAATGTTTGTATTCTTTGTACATCGAACCGCGCAGATTATAATAAACATTTACTAACAAAAAAACACTTAACCCAAATGAATAAACATCAGCAGTTAATTCACCCCCAACGTAACGATGAACCAGATAACGCAGATACTAACAATTCTACAACACCAGAAACGAATATTACACTGAATATATCCGAGATGGATAGTAACGATAATGAAAAGAGTGCACCTAAAAAGGTATTTAATAAAGTTCAAAGGTGCAAATACTGTGGAGTTGGGTATTCATACGTATCAGGATTGTCCAGGCACATGAAAAAGTGTAGCGGTTCGATGAATGAAAGTGAAGGAGTTGCCAACATTGAACCATCATCAGATGATAGCAGTAATAGTAATAATAATCTGAATAACATTATTACGGTTCTCATACACGAAAATAAGGAATTCAAACAAATGTTAGTGGATGTTATGAAAACCAATCAAGATACAACCAATAAAGTACTAGAGCTATGTAAAAATAATACGAATAATACATCTTCGATTACAAATAATATATACAATCATAAGGGTGACAACAAATTTAGTATCAATGTGTTTTTGAATGAACAATGTCGAGACGCAATGAATATGACGGATTTTGTGAAGTCAATTGATGTAACAATGGAAGACATGGTAAATGTTGGTAGTAGAGGGTATGTAAAAGGCATTTCAAGTATTTTTATCGATAATTTGAAAAATACTGACATTCATAAACGCCCAATTCATTGCAGTGACCGTAAACGAGAAGTATTATACGTAAAGGATGCAGACAAATGGCAGCGTGATGGGGTTGATAGTCAAAAATTGAAAAATGCAGTTCGGGTCGTCGAACAAAAGAGCATTGGAAAGATGAACGAATGGGCAAAGAAGCATCCCGAATGCGAAAACAGTAATAGTCACGCAAATGACATGTATATGAAACTCTCGCGCGGTATTTTGGACGGTGATGATGATAATATAATGAAGGTTGTAAGGAACATTGCAAAGAAAACAGTCATAGACAAAGATACGCTACTGACATAGTTATTGTTTATTGTTTGTAAAGTAATATAAAGTTTCATATTAATATTATGTATAAATAGTATTTCATATGTCTGTACCATATAAAGAGCATATTGAGAAAGCATTCGAAAATGCTGAAAATCACATTTCAAAAATCACGGATGCCATTATTCGTATGGATGGAATGACTGGAACCAAAACACGTCATTTTTATAACAACTTGTTAGACATGCCTGATGCAAGATACTTAGAGATTGGGACATGGAAAGGTAGCTCCGTGTGTTCTGCAATGTGTAAAAACAATGCAACAGTTGTTTGTATTGATAACTGGAGTGAATTCGGAGGACCAAAGTATGAGTTCTTGCAAAATTTTTATACTTTTATAGGTGAAAACAATGCAAGATTTATAGAAGAAGATTGTTATAAGGTCGATACATCCAAATTGCCAAAATTCAATGTATACATGTATGATGGAAATCATACAGAAGAAAGTCATTACAAGGCGTTACTTCATTATTACGACTGTTTAGATGATACATTTATTTATATAGTAGATGATTGGAATTGGAGTACGGCCAGAGACGGAACAACTAAGTCTATTGAAAAGTTGAAATTGAACGTATTATATGAAAAGGCTATTCGATTAACGTGGGACGAGTCGCATACGCCTCAGCCAGAAGCGAGGAATACCTGGCATAATGGCATATATGTCGCTGTTTTACAAAAGCCATCAGAAACGACCTATGCCGATACTGAAAGTGAAACAAAGAAAGACGAATAAAATAAAACAACAGCATATAATAATATGAGCAAAGTAGTTGATATTATTATAATCGGAAGTGGTATTGCTGGGTTATATGCCGCCTATCAAATTAAACGTATTGCGCCACCTAATACATCGTTTCTTATTTTAGAGAAAAACAAGAGAGAATGGATGGGAGGACGTGCTGGAAACAAACCATTTTATGGAGCAGACGTTGTGGTTGGGGCTGGTGTAGGTCGAAAGAACAAAGACCATGCACTTATAAAACTTCTTCGTGATACAAAGGTAAAATATTCCGAATTCGAAACCACACGAAATTACCATACTAACGCATCGTTCGAACCTATTGGTATTATGCAAATCATGTCAATTCTGAAGGCTGAATACAAAAAACACCCCGAAACGCATGAACACAAAACATTCAAACAATTTTTTAATGAATTATTTGGAAGTGACATATATAATGAGTTCGTAGTGATGACAGGTTATACAGACTTCGAAAATGCCGACATTTATGAAACATTATATCATTACGGCATGGATGATAATGTCAGCGGATGGACCGCGCTTGGTATTTCGTGGAATGAACTAACTGAGAGATTGTATGATGAAATCGGCGGAAACCATTTTCATTTTTCGACCGAAGTGAAGCAAATAAAGCAAATTACAATCGACCCGGATAACGCCAAAGTACAGACCCCCCACCAAAAATCATCAAGCTTATCTACCGTCGCGGGGGGGCGGAACCCCCACTTCCAACCATCAAACACCGTCGCAGGGGGGCGGAACCCCCACCATTCTAATACCGTCGCAGGGGGGCGGACCCCCCACTTTGAAATTACAACCACGAACAACAAAAAATACTATGCCAATAAAGTCGTTGTTGCAACAACAATATCTGCTGTCAGGAAAATGCTACCTGGTGCTTCGTCGCATGCAAGCATATATCAACAAATCAATGGCCAACCATTTTTAATTGTATATGCGAAATTCGACAAAGCAAGTAATGAAATCATAAAAAAATATGTAAATGCATTTACCGTAGTTAACGGACCACTCCAAAAAATAATACCGATGGACACTGATAAAGGAGTATACATGATTGCTTATACAGATAACAAACATGCAAAGGATTTAAAATCAAAAGGTGCGCTTGAAAATACACCGGACATACGTGAAATGTATTCAAAGTGGATAAAAACTGCACTTGGAATACCAAAAAACACAACACTACATATTATAGCAATTCGGGGTTATTATTGGAATGATGGAACCCATTATTATGCACCATTGAATACAAACGATTTCAAATCACGCAGCGAATTTATTCGTAAAGCGCAAAATCCAATGAAAGGCATGGTAGTTGTCGGAGAGATGGTGAGCCGTGACCAAGGATGGGTTGAAGGTGCATTGGAAAGTGTAGATGCAGTGATTACGAGAGAATGGTTCAATATACAGTAGTAAGTTTATATGTTATGTATTATTTTCGGGCTCGTTTTGATTGGCCTCTTTTTGTTCGGTTCTGGCGGTTTTGTTTGTTTCGGGTGTTTCGTTTCTTAGTACGTTGATTTATACGCGCTGGTCTGCGTTTTTTTTTATGAGAGCCGCCTGCATTTGCTTGTACTGGTTGTGGTAGTGGGTCTTGTACTTGTAATGTTGATGGTAATGGGTCTTGTAATTGTGATTGGTCTTGTACTTGTAATGTTGGTGGTAGTGGGTCTTGTAATGGTGATTGGTCTTGTAATTGTAATGTTGGTGGTAGTGGGTCTTGTAATGGTGATTGTCCTTCTTCGGGCACTCGTAAAAACGGGTGATTTAGTAATGCATCAAAAGCTGCTATATTGTCTATCGAAGAACCTTCTTTTATTAAATCTAATAATACACTAATAAAATCTTCAAAATGTTCAGACCTAATATACTTTGTATCTTCATCAATCATTGTGATTTTTTTAATTAACCGAATAACTTTCTCCCTATAGGAACTGTTTTTAATAGCATTATAAAATTTTGTATAGGTATTATGGTCTCGAAAATCTATACCAAACAATCCCTCAATTCCATCCTCATCATATCCAACTGCAGTAAATAAAATCTTTATTATGACCCAGAATAGTCCGTATCTATCGGCCATCATAAGGGTCTTAACAGTGTTACTTGAACTACGAGTCACCGTATATCCGCCGTTAAAACTTCTAAGTTCTACCTGACTGAATTTAAACAATTCAGACATGTATGGAACCAGAGAACGCCCCCATACTTGTGGATATGTTACACATCCTACTCCATTCGCCGGTTTAGGAGGACATATTTCAAAAATGTTTCTTCCATTCTCATCCTCGTATACTCTAAAATCACATTCTTTGCTTTCTGACAATTTTGTCAAATCTGTCATAGTATCTAAATCAACTAACACTACTTCACGAGTACCCTTATTAAAAACTAAATTTTCAGTACAAAAATCATTGTGATTAAGAGATTTAATATTAAAACTACGTAGACATGAAATTACGTTACGAAGAAAAATTGTTACAAGTGGTTCGTTTTTAAATGTTAATCTTGTTGATATTCTTCCATATATCATATTCCCTAACTCTTCACCATGATATTTATATATTGCAAATGTTCTTTTAGGTTCATTACTAAGAGAACCATATGATTGTGCCATCATATTCTTATAATAATGTTCATCGGCATATTGTTTAAACTTGTCATTAATACTGATAGCAGTTTCCATTGCTAAACCGAAACGTTTTAACCTTCCCTGTGGACAATCGACCTTTAAAACATATTGTATACCTGAATGACTATCTTCGCGAGTAGCATCTAAATCATTCAATCCAAATACTATTCCAAGGCCTCCATAAATAAAAAAAGGCGGGCTTGATAGTTTATATCTTTTTTCATCATCATCTTTTTTTATAACTAAACTTTTAATTTTATCTAGGTCGGGTTCCGCTTTATACTTATCGTCGGTTCGAGTTCCATCGCATATTTTACTTATTATATCAGTTATATCGGAATCGCCATTTGCGAACACGGTTAATGTATACGCTTGTTGATCCATAAGCGTGAAATTGTTGCACCTTTTTTATAAATATTATAATATAATTATAGATATTATAATCATAGCATTTTTTTTCACATAAAAACAAACGAAAAATATAGTTATGAAATTATATATCAAATGTAATAATAATTAACTAAATTATATATTATACTCCAAATATTGTTCGACATACATTTTCGAATGCGGGAGTATCAGCTTGAGCCGACGCTATATTATATATTTCAATGTTATTTGATTTGCTTTTATATGTTTCAGTTGGGTTGAAGCAATTACCACATACCAAAATCACAATTATTTTGTACTTTAAATTTGGATATTTTTTTTGGAGAACTACGTCCAATTTTTCAGCGTCATCAATATCGCTGGTGATATTAGTATATTTTCCATCATGTTCTTTATGTTGATGTGATGCATGTCCCTTTCTACAAAATATAATTTCTTCATTTCCAGATTTTAAAATATCAAGTAAACGTTCATATCTTCTAACGTATTTTTCCTTATCTTGTTGCAGTAAATGATTATGTATAAAATCGTGGTGAAAATATACATCGTATTGATTTATTCGCCCATTTAAGGGTTCTGTAAAAAATTTGAAATCATCATTTATACATGCAGATATACCGTTATATGTAACAGTCCAGTCGAATGGAAAAGAATATCTTCGTAAATTGTGTTTTATTAAAAATTCGGCAATTCCACAATCAACGCCAATCGGTACAATCATATTATGCTTATTCATCTAGTTACCTAACTTGACATTCATAATACAAATTATTATGCACTCTTTATATAATTTACGAGGTCTATTGTTAGAATATATATTATATATCCACCTGCTGTTACTAAAGGAAGATATTCTATCATGGTTTACTCGTGTATTTATTTTATTATATAATAAACCTATATCATATAATAAATATTACTCCTTATTTTTATACCTACATCGCAGCCACAACTCTCTCCAACTCTGAAATACGGATGTGAGGCAATTCGGTATGGGCTTCCCAGAAGTATTTGCAATATGACCACTTGAAGTCGAGTTTATCACAATAATAATGCGAGTAATATCGCTTCAACTTCTCTGCAACTGCCGGAGGCAGCAAACCGTGCGACGCCATTGGAAGAACATAACAAAGCTGAACAAGGTCGCGAACTGGGTTCTTTACAAGAAGACCACCTGCAGCGGTTTCACTAGGAAACAATGCTGTATCTAAATGGGGCATATAACGCATCAAATCCACAAGAAGTGGCGCATAAGGATATTTGTAGGTCCAACGCCAATCTACACAACCACTCGAATAATATCGCATTGTCCATTCAAGCCCTTCAATATAATTGACGCAAATCATCTGAAGTCGGTCAATTGCGCCGCCGCTGCTTCCGCGCTCCTTGGCATAAATATCAATTCCGAATAATGCATCGTAATATCGAAACTCCCAATTCTCTCGAAATGGGTCAATATACTTCTCTGCAGCACGCTCCTGCATAGGAATTGTCATGAATTCATTCAACGAATGACAACGCTCAATATTCTTAACCAATTCTACAACCCGACTGCACGCAATTTTTGTGAGTTCTTTAATATCAACCGAAATGGGCGGTGACGACTGCGGGGTCTGTGGTGGAATGTTGGTTAACTTAGCTGTACCGGAACCACCGTTAGAACCATTTGGTCCATTGAACCGCTGCTTTCCTTGCCTGTCGCGTGTTTTGTGTTCATTCATAAATCGATTGTGTTCGGTTTCAGCCAATAGTCCGATAAATGTACGCATCGTTTTCCATACAATGGTCGGACGTCCCGACGCCCGCGATACCAAGTATTCTTTACTGTCCTTAAACATATTCGCATATGTTTGGAGTAAGACGGTCATTCCATTTGTGCGTAAATTCAAAGACGGGAAATGTGGCATAAAATCGTTACCAAGCATAAACGTCATGACAATATAATCATCAATTGCCGCCACTACTTCCGGTGTAATTTGTGGTTTTGTTGACGAATTTGTTGAATTCATCATAGCAGTCGCCTCTGTTTTAGGGTCTGATATATATGGACTAGTAACGTTAGATGCAACACCGGTGAGTTTGGTCTCTCGCATAATCCCTTCCAAAGAACACGCAAATTCAGGAATATCCAGGTAATATTGGTCATTACTCGAAAGTGTACTATCCAATGACTGAATGAATTCAGGTGTGTCGCGAAATAAGTATATATTCTGTGAAATGTGGAGATGGTTCAAACATAACATAATCAAGTCAGCATCAAGTCCATAGATTAAGGTAGTTGTATCTTTGTGATAGTTGGCATTGTCTCGGATATATTCGAAAATCTTATGCTCACCTTCACCTGGAATATCACTACCTGAATATATATATTCCAGTGCAGTATTCATTTCGCGTGAATTAATTTCGCAAAAGTCTCGCATTCGGGAATTTAATTTGGCCATGAATTTAGTCCCAGGTGTAATTGCTGAAGTATTCCATGCTTTCGACATTGTAGCAACCGTCTTCGTTGGGTCGATTAATGCATTTTTTTGATGGATGGTTTGTTCAACTACGGAAGTAAACCATGATTTGTATCGCCTCTCACGTTGTTGATTTAATTTAGCAACAGGTGCCACACCATCGAATGCAATCATTAACTTGTCACTTGGCTGAAACATTTTCACATATTCAGTAATTTTATTGCAAACTGTCTCGATAATGCGGTTCTCATATTCGTCATTTGATAATCCATGATTACTGCCAAGTACGCGAACCGCATCATAGATTAATCCGTTTGTGTCCATATACAGATTGTGTATTTTTGGAATTCCTGATAAATTTTTAATAATAGCCTTGTGTCGTTTTACAATATTGGAAAAATAACTTGGAATACCCATTTTACCAGATAATCAAATAACAACGACGAAAAACGACAATAACGACGATTGCGATAACAACTATATATATTCATTCTTTGTGTTTAATATCAATTTATCTCGAGTAGTATGAATTAAAATACTACCATTATATAACGATAACACACATGACACTTCAACTTACATTTTCGAATGTCGTCCAAATATTCACTATATTCGCACCTTTATTTTTAGGAACCTTTCTTGTTCTTGTTTCGATATTTAACCAGAACATTAAAGGATTGATATATCTAGGTGGTGTATTAATTGCATCAGTGATTAATTATATGATAAGTATGGTTATTGGCAGTGAACCGCTCGATAATGAAGGTCCAATTTGTAATCTTGTAGAGTTTCCGCTTATTCCTTCAAGGTACAATGTTCCGAATTATAATAGTATGTTTATTGGATTTACACTGATGTATCTGCTTCTTCCTATGCTTACAAATAATCAAATCAACTTTTGGATTATAGGAACCATTGTTAGTATATTTGCAGTAGATGCGTATGTAAAAGTGCAGTATTATTGCACGGTCCCTCGCGGTATCACAATAGGTGGTATTGTTGGTTTATCTCTCGGCGCGGTGTGGTATTTCCTCTTGAAGTTGAACAACTTTGAAAGCCTTCTATTTTTCAATGACCTAACAAGCAATAATGTGGTATGCAACCGTCCTAAGAACCAGACATTTAAATGCTCTGTTTACAAAAATGGGCAGGTGATACAGGATTTATAATATTGTGAAGACTATTTATATCATTGATATATACATCATACATGAACGCGCGGGGTACACGCTAATAATTATATATTATAATAGGTCGTTATAATATATACAACACACTAACTTGTGATGACATCCAAAACACGCAAAGCACCAACTGCGAGCGCGACCTTATTCAAAGTTGGAACAACAAAAAAAGGAAATGATGGAAATCGCTGGGTTATTATTGCTAATGCGCACGGAGTTCAGCGATGGCAAAAAATATCCTCTTCCACAAAAGCGAAGACATTAAAGCGGCGTAAATCTGCACGTGTATTCAAAATCGAAGCAAATCCTGAAACCGTATGGGGTAAGAATAAGCCTCTCGAAAAGTTATGGAGAGAACTGGCTTCTGGCAAAAAGGTAGTAGTGATACACGCCAATCATTCGCATAAAATAGAAAATGTACCAGAAAGTAAGGCTGCAATGCGAGAGATATTCGATAAGTACGACGAAGACCCCGACATTATAGCAGTTTTATCGTCAAATATGTCGCAAGATGCATATGAAGTTCATCTATATCCCAAAGCTAAAGACCACACGGTTAATTATGTTATACAGAATTATAAAAAGTTTTTTAAATCATACGGACCGATGCCTGCAGATTTGATTGAAAAGGGAATGCCTGCACAACATAAAGTGATGTATCCAGCATAATCAGGCACAGTGATGACCCCCTTTATGTAAAAATGTATTAGGTTAACTATAAAATTTGGGATAATTCCGAACTATCCATGCCGAAAATTCAGATAGTAATAATTGCTTTTGAAACCCATTGACAAACATTTTCAAATTGCCGCCACTTGAACGCTCTCCGTAGATTTTAAAGAAGTATTGAACAACATCTCCTGTTTTTGCACGAGAATATTTTTCATTTGCTTCTTCATACGTGAATTTTGATTTTTGTTTCCGCGCATTTACTGCGTTATGAAAATCGACTAAGAAAAAATGCAATTGTTCTTTTGTTGTAATCATTGATAATATGCGCGAATTTTGTTTCATATATTCGGTCGCGTGTTGCGTACATTCTGGGCATGGTAGATTGGCGCAGATACGTTGTATATACTGAATAAGGTCGTTTTTTATTTCTGTAAAATTTTCAGGAATAGCTTTATATGCTAGCGTATGAAATAAATACCATACAGATGGACCCCATACACTTTTTGAAACCATAATAATTGCAATTGAGATATTTGTTATATATGAATATAAAAAAAACATGATATTCATATATACATTATGACATCCAACGTTGTTTATGAAATTGAGGGAAACCTTGATTTTTTCAAGGAGTTGAAAACCATAACCGAAAAAAGAGAAGATAATTCACGAGCGTCGTCATCGTCGTCGGTTTCTTTGAATGTTGAAGATAAAAAATGCTTAATAACTGACCAAAGATTGCATAAAGACCATATAACATTAAATTGTGGCCATAAATTCAATTACGTTCCACTTTTCAAAGATGTGGTATTTCAAAAATGCTCATTATTGCCTAAAAACGTGTCATCAACAATTGTTACAAATTATGTAAAGAATACGATACCGAATACGCAGTCACAACAACCGGTGACAACCACACTTCCAACATATTCTAGTAATAGTTCAAGCACGAACAATTCATCAAATATAACTACCGTAATGTATAATAGTTCATACAATCTAGAAACTACAAAGGTGCAATACAACGAAATAAAATGTCCATATTGTAGGTCAATTACATCTCATATTCTACCTTATTACTCATACCCAGAAGTAACTAAAATTAAATATATAAATACACCGGCAGATTTATCGTTACCCGGTACATTATCATGTGAATACCATACACACAAGGACCCACACACACAAAGTGTTTGTCGGACCAGTTGTATGTATTATGAAAAATATGACCTAATGTTATGTAATAAACATTTTAATAAAATGGAAGTAGAAACAACCGTGGAATGTAATACAAAACCACAGAAAGAAAAGGGTAATACAGAAAGAATAACGCGACGACATTCAAAGAAAACAACTGAAGATACAATTGACAGTGAAAATCTAATTATTTCACATCATAACCCAGCAACTACGACATGCAGTTTTATTTTAGTAGCGGGTCCTCGTAAAGGTTGTATGTGCGGAAAACCATTCTGGGTTCCAAAAGTAAACGATTTTAATTTTAATTCTAATTCTGTTTTGGCAAATACCGCATATTGTAAGGCGCATTATGAAAAAGGTATGGCGAAAAATAGTACTATATAACGATGACTATTATAACAGTAATTTAATTTTATTAGCGATATGTTGATACTATTCACGTTCTTAATGGTGCAATACGATACTATTCATTTTTTATCATGAAGTTGTGTTAGTTTCGAAGAATGAAAACATTACATATTTGACACAAACGTTCAATGATGACCCGTTTATTATATCATATTCATTCGATACCTATAATGAAAAAATATCATCAGACAAAATTAACAAAACCACAGATTATGTAAAGGTAAATCCTGATGAGATTGAAGTAAATTTTATTCATTCGTATTTTGTTAAAGCCGATGCAACAACAGAAGACAACCAAGTAATTAAGAATACGTTTTATAACGATAAATACAGTAAAGAAGTAAATGAGATATACAATAAATTAGGTATAAAAGTATCTATTTTTGATGAATATAAAAATAATTCTTCTATAAATAATTTATAAACGGGAATTTATGAACCTCTGTTTGTATTTTTACATCTTCATAAAAACATTATTCACACGGGAATTACCGGGCAATGGCTGAAGATTACAGAGAGACGTAACTGGTGGGCTGGATTTTTGCAATTTTGCGCGTCGAACCGAAATCGATGAAGCGCCAACCCCAGAACCTGCAGTATAAGATGCATTCTTGTTATTGTTATGGACATCTGCCATTAAAGTTAATCGTGCACGTTTCAACATGATTGAAATACTTTATATAATACCCTAATAAAAAATATCAGAGTATTATACTAGATAATATGCAATTTATAAAGCGTTATTTACCGGATACATTGTCACGTCGTGATAAGGTGCGACAGCGTAAAGAGTTAATAAAATCCCGTAAATTGTATAAAAATCGCAAATACTATACGCGAAAGGTAATGAAATCATTTACATCCAAACCATCTAAACATGTAACTCATGCGATGAAATTGTATAATGTAGATAAAATACGCCCGTCGAGAGAATTAGCCAATAAAACCGGATGTTCTATAAAGGGATTGAGGCAAATTGTCAGAAAAGGCGAAGGTGCATATTATTCGTCTGGTTCTCGACCAAACCAAACACCACAATCATGGGGATATGCACGTCTTGCGAGTGCAATTACTGGAGGAAATGCGTCTGCCGTAGATTTTCATATATTAGATAAAGAATGCGACCATCTTAAACCAGCATATCGTTTAGCACAAAAAACAAAGTAAACATCATTGCGAATAGAATGACACATTTTTTTGTATATTTATACATATAATCAAAATGAACATCCAACAATATCCTCTTCCAGGAACTGATATACAACAAATAGGTTCGGGTATTTCGCTGCCCCAACAACCAGTGAAACAATCTCCTGTATGCATGGATATGATACCGTCGCATACTACTGGAGATGAACAACAGTTACAAGTATCAAATCAGCCGAGTATAACAAAAGAACAGTTGAAAGACTATCTGCGTCAATGGGTTCGTGTTGAAAATGAGATTAGCACGCTTACTGTAGAAATAAAAAAACGAAAGTTAATCCATCAACAATTATCAAAGTCCCTTTTAGATGTGATGCGCAAGAATGAGATTGACTGTTTTGATATTGCAAATGGTCGTATCGTATATTCAAAGACGAAAGTTCGTGCTCCTCTTAATAATGGACAGCTCAAGACTGCTCTTACAACATATTACAAAGATGATGTTGAAAAGGCAAACAGTCTTACCGAATTTTTACTTGCTTCACGTGTTGAAAAGACCCGCGAAGCCATAAAAATGAAAATTCCAAAAATCAAATAAATATATATGTTATATGAATATTAGTATTTATATATAACATTAGACAGTATGTATTATATTCATGGCGGGGCAGTAGATAAAAAAAAAGCGATACGAGATATTTTTAAAGTATCAGACGTTAAAGAGAAATCTCGTAATGATAATGACGATGATGGCCTAACACAAGATAATAAAAGTAAGTCGAGGTCGAGGTCGAGGTCGAGGTCGAGGTCGAGAACCCAGTTTACGAATAGAAGTGATGACGATGAAAGCGATAATGAAAGCGATAATGAAAGCGAACTTAGTGATGTTGATGACCAAAATACGGATGCAGAACCTAATACAGAAAATCATGACTACATTACAACAATAGGGAGTATTAAGACGGATGGTCTTCACTATCGTTATACATTTATTGAAGATGAATTAGATTATGATATTGAAGAATTTGCTGAACATCATCCGGAAATAAAACATTACGACATGGTTATCTATCGAATAAATACAAAATCGTCGAACCCGTTCCTTGAGTTTTTGCTTTATTATGAGAATTCTATATGTAAGTTGCCGTATTATAAACACGTATCAAAGAAACATATACGTAAAGAATGCGACAATATTATGAAGCAATTATTTTCTGGAAAATATCGGTACAGAGGTTATCTTCACGATGAGCTTACTGGAAAGTGTTATATTTTTTGCGAGAAGTACTTTCGTGAAAATAATACGCAGCCTGGTTTGTTATCATTGCAACATGACCATAATTGGTATTGGGCGTGTACAACAGAAATAATATATCAAAAAAAGTATATGTCATTAGACATTCATGACGATACAATTGAATTATTTAACGCATATCCGTTAATCGGCGTGCTTCAAGCAACCGTACCATTACAAGATGTACGCGTTAGACGACGCAACCTTAATTCTGAACATCGCAAAGGTAATAATGATGATGTTGAGAGATTTCGAATTGTGAATATTGAAGCCCCATCTATATTATATTATGGTTCTACGTTGTGTTATGCTGAAAATACTGCATTATATGGATTGAAGAGAGAACCGTTAACTACCAGGTTTGGACCATTTTACTATTTTACAACATTAGACCATTCCTATTATTGGGCGTGTTATCATAATACAAGCAAACATGATAAACGAGAGAGAAATACTGAAGGTGGTATTTCACGATATGCAGTGTTTACAAAGAAAATGAAGACGGTATTTCACGATGACGATTATGATGTTGATATGGTAAAGAAATTTGTTGAACGAAAAAATATATTTGAAACTAAAATCAACCAATATCGACAGACACAAGAAGTATATCATCACGATATGTATGACAGTATCTATAGTCATGATTATACATGGACTTCTGATTACGATACAATATATAATGGGTTTTATGATAATACGAAATTAATACGACCAGTTTGGTGTGTATGTGACCACCAAAATTTCCAATTATTGTCATATTATGAAGTGGATACACGGAATTTACCACATACATATGAACCGAGTTATTCGGATTATAAAATTATGTAAAATATTCGAGGCTATATATATCACAATATTCGTAAGTGAACATGGGTTTATTTGATAATAAATTTTATAACTTTATCGTCCTATTTTTTGTAAGTGCCATTATTGTACAGATTATGAATTTTTTTGATATTGAGTTCGTATTTTATATCAGTTATCTATTGTGGTTTATTGCTATCGGTATTTTTGTAATTGTTCTACCACGAAGTCAAAGTTCGGTTATTTAGAAGATTAAAAGTAGAAGATACATATATACGCGTATAGTGTATAATGCCTCCAAAGCCAATCACATATAATACTGAACTAGAACGCCTACTTAAAGAAAATTCGGAAGAATGCGAGTCACTTTCGATATTGCATCGGATGTCTTATGAAAAGTACAACCGGCGCTCAAATTACATTAACATTCCTGTAATCATTTTGAGTAGTGCGATTGGGTTTATTACCGGTATCGATTTACAATACGACCAGATGAACATTATATTAGGTGTAGGAAGTGTTTTTGTTGGGATTATAAAATCTGTGGATACTTACTTTCAGTTAGCAAAACGAGCGGAGTCTCACCGCATATGTTCATTGCAATTTTCCCAGATTTCGAAGAAGATGCAAGTTGAACTAACACTTCATAGAGACCAACGCCTTACAGCTGAAAATATGATGAATATTATTAAGACAGATATTAAAAATATGCAGGACATTGCACCATTGATTGACGATGATGTTATAAATGTATACAACGCAAAGTATCGTAAGTACAAACGCGTCAAGAAGCCTAACTTTGTTAATGGTTTAACTGAAGTGAAAGTAAACCCGCATAATAACGAGAACGAGTATGAGTTTGCGAGCCGCCAGGGAAGTCGAGAAGCAAGTCCGTCAAATATGCAAAATGAACCCAGACTTTCATCACAAGACCCTGAAAATGAAAAAGACCAACTGCAAATACCATCACTGAATGACCCATTACAAGAAAAACAACAAAGTCAAAGTTCAATTCAAAAACAAAATGGACTTTTTAATTCATTGGCACATCAAGACGACGATAATCATAGTGTTGACCCTGTTCAGCCTACAATTATAAATACAACTGTAACAGATATGAATAATCGAATTATAAATAATAGTCAATCTATTCGTAAAACCCCGTCATTAACAACTCCGGCAGTGAATATGCAAATGTTACCAACAGTGTCATCGTCAGTTCCTGTTTCAGTGCCAGTTCAGCAATCAACCCAACCATTAGACAATCTACAAATATTACAACTACTCAACCAATTACAGAAGCAAGGGATTGGTAGCGGAATAATTGGCAATTCACAACTACAAACAAATGTACCAATTCGTTCTAATGTTAATTCGCAGGTTCAATCCCAAGCACCGTCGCCTGCTCAAGTATTGCCACAAGTTCATTCCCAGGTTCAATCCCAATCCAATTCGCAGGTTCATTCACAAGCACCGTCACCTGCGCCTGTACCTGCTGCATCTATGCCATCTGATGTTATAGTACCAGTAGATGTTGAAATAACAGACATTGTAGTTCCATCAGTATCTCCTGCTGGAAGCATAAGAAGCAATTCGTCACTTCCTTTAGGAACAATACAAATGGATAATAGTGGCAACCAAGTTGTAAATACATGAATAAATTGATTTGTTATGAGTGAATAGATAGATATACAAGGAACGATTTCATCGTATATCTAATGGACCCTGCTGTAAAGCAACCTTCTTCATCGTCGCGTAAAAAATCGACAATCAAGAATGATGACAGTGAAAAAATAACTGAACATATCGAAGGCGGTATTATTGTTAGGAGATATAAGGGAAAGAAGATAGAGCCGAAGTGATAGAAAGAGTAAGAAGTGATAGAAAGAGTAAGAAGTGATAGAAAGAGTAAGAAGTGATAGAAAGAGTAAGAAGTGATAGAAATAGTAAGAAGAGGAGAAAGA